>JGI24724J26744_10001685_pt1 | contig 15035 bp, 20 predicted proteins | sample Cruoilmetagenom7_FD_26744 | JGI IMG/M metagenome (IMG submission 26744)
CACTGATCAGCACGGCCGCAATCCCCTCGCGGTCGTTCCTGACGACCAGGAACCCGGCCCCGCCGTCGATCGTCTGCTCGACGCCCTGCTCGAGATCGACACCCGCGACACCCACACCCGCAGACGGGCTGCCTGAAGGAGCCTCCCCCATGAGTTGCAAATGTTTCCAGGTCGGTGGTCCGTTCATCGCCGAAGATCCGAACTGCCCCGCCCACGGCATCGCAGCCCAGGAACGCGACGAGCAGATCGAGGCGCTCCGCGCACGAGCCTCCAGCGAATCCGACATCGAGGCGCTGCGCCAGATCGCCCTCGAGATCGCCAGTCTCGCGCTCCGCGAGTAGCCAGGCTCCCCCAACGACCGACAGGAGGCTCGCATGCGCAATCCCATCTACGCCAATCGCCGCCCAAAGGAGTCTGGCGAACCAGTCGAGCTGCGCCGCGAGGGTGAAAGCCAGCGCTGGCACGCCCGCACCGCGTCGGGCGAGCTCATCGCCATCCACCAGTATCGCAACGACCTGCTTTCGGGGCTGCGCAAGGACGGCTTTGACCCCACCCTCATCGGGGACTGACCCAGTCCCTGCGAGCAACCGAGGCGAAAGGCTGACCTCATGAAGATCATCACCACGATCACGACGATCACCAATACCATCTCGGTCGAGGACGCCCTCGTGGCGGACATGACCGAAGATCAGATCGCACGGAAGCTCGAAAACGATCCCGAGTATTTCGGACGCGACACAGACCCCGCGATCGACCCCGATCGGTTCATCTCTATCGAGGATGTCTGATCACCCGAGATGTCAGCCAGCTGAAGCAGAAAAAGGGCCCCGAGGGGCCGAAGAAGGCCGAACGCACAGCCCTCTCTCATTGATGTGAGAGGGCTGAACGATCAGCCTCGAGAGAAAAATCAGAGAAGAGAGAAGATCAGCATGACGAACGAAAACACCGCCGCCCAGAACGAAACTTCCAAGGGCGCGACCGCCCCCTGGCCGCAGCGCTTCGGCACCATCAAGTCGCTCTCCGTCAAGCAGGGCCGCAAGGGCCGCTACGCCGTCATGACCGTTGACTGCAAGAAGTTCGAGCAGGTGGCCTTCGCCTTCACCGACAAGACGATCGACCAGATGGTCGCCGCCGGTGAAGGGGCCCAGATCTGGTTCAAGGGACCGATCGAGCAGGTGCAGCGCACCAACGAGAACGGCGGCACCTACTCGGTGGACCAGATGAAGGTCGTCTACTTCAAGGACAAGACCGTCCGTGAAGATGCGCCCGAGGCCGCAGCCGAGACCGGTGCCGAGGACGGCGTCTCCGAAGGTGAGCCGTCCGAGGCGAACGCCGCCGAGAAGTCCGACGAGGCCGTCGACGAAGAAATCCCGTTCTGATCGAACGGTCCGGGGGAGCGCAGAAGCGCCCTCCCGGCCTTGTCGCCCACCGAGCCGCCGCCTGGCGGCAGTCGAGCCCGAGGAGATCCCGCCATGGCCGCGACGCCCGTCCCGATGCATGAAGAGGTTGTCGCGACCGCGATCGCCTACCAGCCGACGACCCGCTTCAACGCGACCCGGAACACCAGCCAGACGACCCTGGCCGATGCTGGCGAACAGATCTCGATGGGCCTCGCCCGGCGCCTCGCACATCACGCGCGCGTCCGGTTGGTCAACGCTGGCTTCGCGCTCGCCATTGACGGCTGCGAGCTTCATATTGAGACTGTCTGCGATGCGCCGAGCCCGGCGGATCGATCCTACACGGTGAGCTTCGTCAATCACCGTGGCGGCCGGATCGGCGTCGAGGGTATCCTCACGAAGCGCGGGTGGCCGGTGCTCGATCATGGCTTCTTCATCGATGGCGAGGGCGTCTTCTGATCGAATAGTCCAGCATGAAGATCGCCCGGGTCGAGCTTGTGCTCGGCCCGGGCATTTCTTTTGTCGCTATCGCGTCGGACCGTGGTCGAAGAGTTGGTGCCCCGACCTGACTCACCAACCGCCTCATTGGTGAGGCGGTTGCCACGGCAGCCCGAACCCGATGAAAAGGATGATTTTCATGAGCTCTGTTCCCCAGCACTTCGGCAAGATCATCGACATCCTCGTAGGCACGGAGGAAGGTGTCCAGTTCACGATCCGCAAGACCGACGGCAGCGAGCTGCGTTGCGCCACCCCCGACCCAGACCTCACCATCAAGCTGATGATGTCGGATGGCACCATTGGCGACAACCTCTGGTGCAAAGGTCCCAGCCTGCCATGCGGCCTTGTGCTGATGCAGTATGCGATGATCCGTCCTGCATCGTGATCTGCCACGAAGGTCAAGCAGAGGGTCGCCCTCGAAAACTCGATCGACTGATCTTGCAGTGCATGGCCGGCCACCCCTGCGGGTGCGCCGGCTTTTTCCTTGTCGTAGGGGTGTCAGGTCCCGCCCGTCGACCGCCTCATTGGTGAGACGGCCGCCGCGGCGGCCCGCAGCCCCTGAAGGAGATGTCCATGTCCGCAACCATTGGCGAGATGCTTTCCGCTGCCGACGCCCGCTTCGCCGCCGAGGGCGGCTACAAGGCCACCGCCCATTGCGGCGCCCGCCGCGTCGAGCTCATCCGCCAGGCGCCCGACGGCACCGAGACGGTGATCTCGGAGGCATCGATGCGCCCGGGCGTCGCGCCCGAGGACATCGCGCACGGGCTCCTCGAAGCAGAGGTCGGCGAGACCGACCGCTACTTCGTCATTACCTTCGTGAACTGAACGGACTCACCTTCTCTTCCCGGAGAGAAGGTGCGCCCGCCGCCGGGCTGCGACCAAGAAAGATAGACAGAGAGAGGGGACTCCATGACCGTATTCTTCCGCCCTTGTGGAGATTTGTCTCGCGCCCCCGAGCCGCGCACCGCCTTTGATCTGTCTCTCTACGACTTCATCGCCGAGAAAACAGGTCTGCCGCTCATCATCGATCCTGCGGTCGATTACGAGGACTGGATGGAACCTGTCTCCCTACTCGAGCAGGCCCTCCACTGCGGGCTCGAGATCAAGGTTCTTCCTCGCGAGCCCCTGCGGCGTGCGGCGATGAACCCCGTCGTCGTCATCCCCGGCAAGCCGAGCCGCGACTTCCTTATCGGGCGTCAGCTCACGAGCGATCCCATGGAGATGCGCTACTTCGACTTGGGCTGGCCATCGGCAAGCGAAACCCTGGCCAACCACTACGCTGAGCTCGAGGTCTTCCAGGCCAATGCCGGCCGCAAGCTGCGCCTGGCCGACATGCCGGGCGATCGTGCCTCCGCCGGCAATCGTCAGCCGGTCTTCGGTCGCGGTCTCGACTCCACCGCGCTGGGCAGCGCGATGGCCGACCTCGCTCCGGGCGCGGTCATCATCAAGCAGGTCTATCCGGGCAAGGCGCTGCCACTCCTGTCCTACGACCTCGATGAGGACTTCACCGCGGACCGAGGCAGCGACCTTTTCTTCAGCGACGTTGGGTTCCACTTCGCGCGCTTCGAGGGAGATCCTGCCGCCCTGCTCGTCCAGGAAAAGATCACGATGACCCACGAGACGCGGTTCTTCGTGATAGGGGGTAAGGTCATCAGTGGGGCCGCCTGCATCGAGAGCCATACACCTCAGCAGACGCCCTACCACGATGATGTTCTTCCCCCGGTATGGGAGAGAGAGCGCAATAGCGGAGACATGGATGTCCGTCCTTCCATAGAGAGGAAGAGAACGGCTCTCCAACTCTGGCAGTATGCATGGAGCATCGCCGAGCAGATCAAGACCGAGGCTCCCGAGCTCGATGCTTACACGCTCGATGTTGCTCTTGGCGCCGATGGTAATCCGCTCATCATCGAGCTGAACCCCGCCTCCAACGCAGGGCTCTATGCCAACAACGCAATCAAGCTCTTCGATGCGATCTTCGGCCATGCGCAGGCCGCCCCCAAGAAGGACGCGCTCGACTGGAACCCCGATGAGTTCGTCGGGCTGCCAGAGCCCAGGAAGGCAGAGAACCCCCTGGCGGAGATCGCCGCCTCGGTTCTTGCAGGCCTCGACGGCGAGGGCGAGGACACCGTCTTTCTCGACGACTGAAGCCCCGCCCACAGAGAATAGAACCGGCAGGGGCATGCTGCTGCCTGCCTGTCTTTCTTTCTGTCTGTCCTTCGGCAGCCTTGCCGATGTCCCGCAGACCACACCCCTTTCGGGGCGATCCCATTGGTGAGATCGCCCCGTAGCGGGGTGTCCAGCGAGAGGAGTTCTGCACCATGCCCGAAACCATTCCGATGGGGAGGAAATCCCTTTTCCTGCCCCTGAACCCCAGCGAAATCGTCCAAGGTGGCGAGCACGCCGAACTCGTCTGCAAGAACGGATCGGTCGCCACCATCGTCCGCTTCCCTCAGGCGATGCTCCTGCAACTCCCGACCGAGACGCGCTGCGCCACGGTTTCCGGAGAAACCACTCTCGAGCTTCGCATCAACGATGATGCTTTCGTCGAGGGAACCGAGATCGTCATCGTAGACGAGCTCGACGTCTTCGACGACCTGCCGACCGAGAATCGCGAGGTCGAAGAAATCCCCTTCTGAGGAACCCGACGCGGCGACGATCGCGCATCCTCCATCCTCTCCGTCCGCCCTTCTCATTGGTGAGAATGGCGCGACGGGAGGCTTGCGGGAATGACAGGTTCAGACATCAAAGTGGATGGTCGTATCAGCTCGATCCGCTTCCGCGACACCAGGAAGGGAAAAAGATATGCCCAAGTCCTGGTTCGCTCTCCGCAGATCTCGATCCAGGTCGACGTCTTCGACCGCCGCAAGGTCGTGGAGCTTCTCGGAGCCAGGATTGGCGACCGCATGATCGCCTCCGGGCCGGGATTTCACCGTGGGCGCATCCGCCAGGGACGCACCTCAATCACCGCCTCGCGTGTCCAGATCACAAAGGATCTCGAGGCAAGAAAGGCGCATGCACCACAGAAGCAAATGAGCCTGTTCGGCGCCTGATCCGGCGCGTCGCCGCCTTCATTGGTGAAGGCAGCAGCCGGCCTGGATCGGAGGATGACATGACCCATGAAGAGATGAAGATCACCATGCGCGAGACACTTCTCTCAAAGGGCTTCCTCAAGGCCCTGCGAGCGATGGATTTCGCCGAGACCTTCCATACAGGGCGTCGGAAAGACGGCTCTCACGAGTTCTCCCACCAGCTCGAGATGGCGCAGATGATCCTGCGCCTGCCGACGACCGCGAAGCTCGACGACACGCTCGCGGTCTGCTTTCTACACGATGTCCGGGAGGACTACGATGTGCCCGATGGCGTGCTTCGCAACCTGTTCGGGGACGCCGTGGCCGATGCAGTCGATCTTCTGACCAAGGAATACCGGGGCTCCAGGATAGACGACGACCGGGCGTATTCCCGCATCTCCCGGAATGCCATCGCCGCGATCGTGAAGGGTGTCGATCGCACTCATAACCTACAGACCATGGATGGCGCCTTCACCCACCTGAAGAAGCAGGAATACCTTCTGGAGACGGCGGAGCATATCCGCCCCATGATCGTCCACGCCGGACGCCGACATATCACGTCTCGACATGTCCTGGCCCACGTGCTGTCGCGACTCGACCAGATCGCCTCGGCTCCCCACCCGCCCGCACGGGCATAAACCTCAATCAAGAACAACGAGGAAAAATGACCCCAGAGCAGATAGCCGAAACTCGCGAAATTCGAACCGTCATCGCCTCAGGGACCGCGGACATCCTCTTTGACCAGGGCGGCGACGCCCTCTTGAAGATGACCAACGATCGCGGCGCCTACGAAGTCCTTGCGACCGCTGATCGCGCAAGGGACTTCGTCGCCATGACGACCTCCGGCGCCGACCTGGTTCTTACCGGATTCTGGCGGCGTCGAAGCGGCTTCCGCCACGATGGCAGTCGACACTTCATCTGGTGTCTTGTTCTGCTGTCTTGGGAAGACGTGGAGGCTATCAGGCAGGCCGCATGAACCCCGCAGTTCCGACCACTCGCATCGTCATCCTGCTCTCATTGGTGAGAACAGGATGACGACGGAGCGACTGATGAAAAAAGTGAAACAGCGGACGAAGTTCCGCAACGAGCACGCTGCCGCACTGCGCGTGCGTGCAGGCAACGCCGGCGTCGCGGTCGCAGTTGACACGCGCCCAAAGAGCGTTCCCAATCAGCGAAAGCTGAACGATCGGAAAGCCGTGCGCGCTCAACTGAAGAGCGGCCTACAGCATTAGGCCCCGGCCTTCACCCTCCGTGCCGGGGAAGCTTTTCCAGGTTCGCTCCTTTTCCGCGATCGCCTGCTCGACGCTCCAGAAAACCGTATCGATCTTGTCCTTACAGGTCGTGGAGAGCACGGCGAGCGTGATCGTTGCGATCGTGGCGTCCACCCGCTCCGAGGCGCTCAGGCCGCACTCGTCTCCGATCTCCCGGATCGTCCCCTCGGCACTCAGTCCAAGGGTGATCAGCATGTCGCTCGCCGACATGTCTGATACACCGAGCGAGTGCTGCGCCATCTCTGCCAAGGCCACCTCTGAGCGGCGAATGGCACCCTCTTCGAACGCCTTTCGATACAGACGCGTCTTGCGCTGAAAGGCAGCAGCAAATGCAGTCTCCTCTCCCGCGTCCGACTCATTCATGAGCAAGCCGCAGAAGATCATCCCGTTCACGAAATCGCTCATCTGCCTGATGTTGTTCCTGGCAGCTGATTTACGCAATCCCGTGGCAACGGAGATCGATACCTCCAGCACAAACTTATCTCTCTCGGACAGAGTGCAGGCAGCCTCGCCACCTCTTTCCATGTCGATCGTCATGTGGTTCCTATTCTCGGTCGCCGAAATGCACAGTTATGGCTGCGCGTCAATATGGATTGGCGTCGAGATAAGGTTAGCCGATCACGCCCGAGACGAAATTATTTATGGATCATATCCCCGATCTCGTCTTCAGAAAGCGTCCTGCTGACCACAAAAACCTTCTCTGAAACTTCCGAAAGCAGGTCTTGTTTCACACCAGGTCCATGAAAGTGGATCACGACCGTTTGCGATGTCATTTCCGGATGCTCGAGCACCTCCTTAGGAACCTCGATGAAGTTCTTTTTTTCATCAGTCATCCGGATACCACCTTCTGTCGACAAAGTCCACTCGCCTTCCGGAACGAACCTGAAGACGAGGTTCAGGCGCGACGTCTGCTCGCCCGCGTTGCTCTTCCAACCCGCTACCATGTGAACAACGCCAGCGACACGGCGCTTCGCGCCAGCCTTGGTCACCAGCGTATGCACCAGCTTCGCTTCGAATGCCCCCGCGCCCCTCGCGGAATACCCCCACTTCGTCAGCAGGTCCCCACATGCTTCAACCTCGTCCAGCTGATCGAGCGAAAGGTCCTGTCCAGCCATCTCCGTGGGTTCCATGGACGTCGAGCGGGCCTCAGTTTCCGGCTGCCTGGCATGAACATCGGAAGCGGCGCTCGGGTCATCCCCTTCCGGAGCTTCTGCCTCGGCGCCCTCGACCTCATCTTCATGCGCATCCTGATCACCCCCGCCGAATGACCTGGAAGTCACGGAGAAGTCGTCGAGGCCCTCGGCATCCTCCTCGCCCCCTTCCTCTTCATCCTCTTCCTCTCCAACGATTGCTTCCAGGATTGCCTGGCGCTCGTCTGAGAGCCCGTCGACATTCTCCTCGATCCACCCCCACTCCGATGCCCCCGCATTCTCCCGAAACCAACCTGAGATGACACTCCTGTCGGTATTCTCGACGATCTCGGAGAGCTCCATCCAAGCGGCCTCCAGACGATCCACTCGCGCCGCTGTGTTCTGCAAATCCTCCGGCCATTCCTCCATGCCCTCAGCCACATTGCACGCCATCGTCTTGAGTGCGAAGATCACTCGCGCGGCGGCCTCGAGCTCCACCTGTCGATCGCCTTCAGATCCGCCATCTTCTGAACCATCGACGCGGTGGACCACAGGTCCGGACGACACCCCTTCATCGTCGTCTTCGTCCGGAAGTTCGAGGAACGGGGCGCTCTCCGCGTCGTCATCTCCGTCAAGTTCGACGCTGCAATCCTCGCTCGGATCGAACCCGAGCATGTCCTCGTGCCCTGGCTCCGACGGATCATTCTCGGCCTCGTCGCCGTCGTCATCAAACTGGTCCAGGTCCAGAAATCCACCCTCCTCGGAATCGAGATCGAGCCGCCCCTCCGAACTGTCATCTTCCAGGACGCCCTCCTCCATCACAGCGGTGATGGCCTGCTCCATGATCGCTTCATCAGAGCTCAAGGAGCGACGTTCTGCCGAACGAGAGGTCGCGCTTTCCTTCTGCCCTTTTTCCGCCCACGCTTTCGCCATGAGCATCAAGAACTCCCCATTCATGGGGTCGTCTTCGAGCACCTTGCTGGTCGTCGCCTTGGTCATCCTGGCCTGGAGACTCCTGGCCTCTTCGACCAGTTCAGGATCACCTCCAGGCGCTCCCTTGATGCGGGCATGCCAATCCTTGAGGTCCGGATAGAACGTGGTGTCTTCCGTGATTTCGGCAATCACCTTTCGGCCCGCACCGCTCCCGATAACGACCTGGCTGGACCTCGGCTTGCGTCGCGCAACCAGCGCCGCCCTGAAAGCTTCGATAAATGATTTTTTCGGAGGCTTCTCGGCCCCCTCAAGGTTCGCGCCTTGATCCCGGAACACGCCAACGCTTCGGCCAGGAAGCCGAAGCCTTGGAAGCTCGATCCTACGGCGGTTCTTTTTCACCGAATCTGGCTTCTTTCGTGAAACCGCCTTGCCATCCCTCCCAATCTTCAGCCGTCCCCCATTACGGGCGCGGAGGGCCTTGACCGACAAGATCGCCACCCGGATCGCGGCAACAAGGTTGATGGCAATGAGCCAGAGAGTGGCCCAGACAAGTCCGAGAAGGCCGGCAAGAAGACCCGACACGAGGCCTTCATCCTGACCAGAAAGGGCAGCTGCGAACATGACCTCGGGCCGCGTCCACAAACCCTCCACGGCGGTGATCCAAAGCTTCGGGGAAAGGACGTTGAACCCCTGATATGCCAGGAACCCGACGCCGCATCCAGCGACCGCCAACCCCAGCAGCAGGAGAATAATCATCACGCGGTTCATCGTCCCAACCCTTCGTGCCTAAAATGCCTGAACTTAGCGACCAAAGGGGCCGAACCCCTTCTTCTCCGAAGCTGCTTCGGGGGTGTCGATATCTTCTTTCCGGGCCTCGCTCGCCCGCCCTGTGGACGCCTCGGCGAGGTCGCTCGTGAAGGGGTCCTCTTCCGAGGCCGCGTTGGTGGTCTTTTCAGCACCTGAGGAAGTTTTCGGAGCGCTCGGCGCCGAGGCTTCGCCAGCATCCTCTTCTGCCTCTTCTGCCTCGCCGGCATGGCTCTCCGAGAACATCCGGTCGAGAAGAGCCCTTACCTCCCTTGCAGCCTCGCGCTTGCGAAAGCTGTAGGTTTCGAGGACGTCGGGATTGGCCTCCAGAGCCTTGCGAGCCTCCTCCTCGGCCAGCTTGCCGATCTTGGATACGATGGGGTCGATCTTCTTCTTGACCTCGCGCGCCTCAGCCTCCTCGAGCGCCTTCATCTCTTCCTCGAACTTCCGCTGCGCCTCGAGACGCCGTCGCTCGAACTTACTCATGTTCATTTTTTCTGCCTCATTTCTGCTTTGACTTCAGGTGGTAAAAAATCCGTCGAGGTCATCAGCCTCGGCGCCTTTGGTTCTGCTGGCTTGCTTGGCCTCCGTCAGCAGCGTCCGGAGTTCTTCGTTCAATGCTCTCTGATCATCCGCTTCGTTCACACGCTCGATCACATCGATGCCGAGCATTGACATCTCGTAAGCTATGTCCTTGTTCTCGGCGCGAACCTCCTCCTCCAGAAATCGGCGAGCTACTTCCATCTGCTCCTCGAGGACCTGGAGGTTGAGTTCGATCCGACGAACCGCCTCTTCGGCCTGATCCCGGATGATGGGTATCTGGGCCCGGCTGCGCTCCACCATGGACTTGAGATCGCGGATTCTCTGGGCCGGAGACATTTTTCCCCAGGGCCAGGTTGACCTCGAAATCCTCGTTCTTGCTGACATTTTTACCCACAGTGGCTGCTGCCATTAGGTAGGGAATCCGCATCGCTGTCCCAAAGGTGAGAGTGAAGCGAGAGCCTATAGAGAGAACAAAATTTTCTTTATGAAGGCGCAATACCGCAAAAGTGGTCGGTTAACCCTATCTCCCTGCGCGAACAGGCACCGACATCAAGGCGGCGAGGACGACAGGAAAGAATGGGCACGGATCTACAGATCCTCAGGGAGTTGACGGAGATTTCCAGAACGGCCGGGTCCCTTGGGCCCGGACGCGGCAGGTATGCTCGGACGCCGGACTTCTCGGCCCCCTCGCACCCCTCCACTCGTCCATCGAGCGACCGGGGGACCACCTTTCACTTCGCCCACAAGACAATCTCGAAGTCCCGTGATGTGTCGGAGGGCAACCACAGCCAGACACCGGCCGCCGCTCATCAGGGCTACATCGAGAGACCGTCAGCGACGGAAGAGGCGGACGCCTCCACCAATTCGTCGTTGCGACAGGGCGCCGATCATCCCGACCCCGGCGATGACCTCGCCCCCGGGTTCGAATTTCCGAAGAGAGATGCCGATCCCGGACGGATCAGCTTCGGGACGATCGGGCCCACGAAGGCCCGACGAAAGGAATTCTGGAACCTCGTGGAAGCATCAGAGGGCCGCCGCTCCCGCGTTCAGTCGCGCATCATTGCCGAACTTCCGGCGGAGCTTGACCGGCAGGACCGCTCCCTGATCGCCAGGGACTTCTGCCAGGTATTCGAGGAGCGTGGCCTGCCCTACTGGGCTACCGTGCACGCCCCATCGAAGAAGAACGACCCTCGCAACTTCCACCTGCACATCACGTATTTCGACCGCCCCGCCGGAAAGAGCACCGAGGGACAGTGGGACTTCTCGGTCACCGAGCGCCGCAAGAGACCCAATGGCAGCATCGTAGAGCGTCGCCCCCACAAGAGGCCGAAACATCCCGACACAAGGAAGATCGCATGGCCCAAGATGCTGCGGCGCATCTATGCCGACACATGCAACTTCTACCTGTCTCTCTCCGGTCACGCCAAGCGTCATGATCCCCGCTCCTATCGCGACTCCGGGATCAAGAAGGAGCCCACTGAGCATCTCGGCAATAAATGCTCCGCCCTCGAGGGGTTCGGCCTTGATACCGAGCCTGGAAAAAGAAACGCCAAGCGGGAAATTCGCTGGAGATTTCTTCAGGCCGAGGAACCATGGATTTCGCGAGCAGAGCTGCTCCGGGGGCCGGAACTCCAGGAACCTGACATGATCGAAACCAGAGATGCGCTTTACGACATCGCAAGCCGGGGCATCACCCTGGCTCGGCAAGCAACCTCCCATCAGGTCGCGTCGGAACTGCTTACCCACAGGGTCGAACATCGCAGCGCGTTCATCGACACGGAAGTCGCACGGATCTCCAGGAAGGACGATCTTTCTGCGTTCGGAGCCGACGCGCAGAATCTCGTTTCGCTCCAGTCAGAGGGGGACATGATCGAGCAGAGAATGGAACGCATCCGCCTACTTTCCAGGAAGTGCCTGAAAAGCGGAAATAAGCTCTTGTCCCAATCCAGGAAGCTGCAAACATCTTTCGACCAGCTGGCTCGCGGTATCGTTCAGGAGGATATCTTCGCGTCTTTCGAAAACGACCTGATCCCGATCGATGAAGTGGATCTTGGCGGCGGCGAGGTCACAGATAATGCGGACCCGTTCATGGCGGATGAGGACCTCTCCGACATCACGGAAATTCTCTCGGGCACCCAAACCCGGGAGCCGCAGATCCATGACCCCGCCCAGGAAGATCTTTCCAGTTCCGGACCTGAGCACGACGATCCTGATGCCCGCCAACTTCTGCGTGGCGAGGGTGCAGAACCGGTTGCCGGAGAGCCGCGTCCCACCGGCATGCGCAAAGAAGACCCGATCGAGGCGATCATTGAACGCATGCTATCGGAATCCGGGGACCAGGATGGATCTCTGGTCGCCTCAGATCTTGAGGCAGATGACTTCCCCGGTGCCTGGGCCATCTCCCGTCCGCAAGCACGCTCCGATATCGAGTTCATCGACGAGAAGTTGAAGGAGTTCGATAACCGAAGCCTTCGACTCGGCGCGATTGCCAACCGCGACGCAACGGACATCTGTCCACCCGGGGAGCTGCGCGAAGATCTCAATCGAGGGTGGCAAGTGCTTCGCTTCGAGGCCGAGCGCCGTGGCCTTGATCTCGACACCGGCATCCACGATCCGGGCCGCGGGACCGATCCGGAGCGCGCGACACTGCACACCGACCAAGAGCCCTGCCCCATCCGCGTGATCCGGAAAGACCTTGCCCGCCAGAGGGTTCGCACGTGATCTGAAAAATTTGCACCTCAGTCGCTTTGCGACACGGGTCGACGAGACAAACTTCAAGAGGCGATACGGGACAACGCAAGGGGACAACATGCGGCGCGCCATCGACACCAAGCACATCACCGATCTGGCTGCCACGCTGGAAAACGACGAGCTCGGGGCAGCCGTGCGCCTGCTCAACCGCATCATCTCGTCCGCGAAACCCGTCCGCCTGGAGCGAGCTCATGTCGTTGCGCAGGTGTCCCGCAGTGCCTGGGATGAATACGCGGCAGACATCCTTGAGTTCTTCCTCCTCGAGGACGGCTTCATCTCCCATACTGCGTTGCAGGACGCCGCCATTCCCGCAGTCAGCAATGCCGCGCAGGAGCGGGCTGGTCAGACACCCGACCTGCCCATCGTAAGCCCCACTCGTCGGCAGGTGGTTCCGAATTATCCCGAGCGCCATGCTCCCGAAAGGATCTCGATCAAGCAAGCCGCATACGAAACCATGATGGCCCTGTGTGCGGCCGCCGGGCAGAGCGAGAATACCGCTCGCGCAATGCTTGCATCCTTGCTCAAGACCTGGCCCGAAGGGGATGTCTACGATGCTGTCTACCAGGCAGGAAGGCAGGACTTCATCGCCGAGCCAAGAAGCTGGATCATCGCCACGCTCAAGGCGAAGTCGCAGCCCGTGGTTCGAGCGCCGCGGGGCCAGGCGGCACCGGTGGCCGCTCCGACCAAGAAGCACAAGTTGACGACACCTGACGCCGTTGGCGTCTCGCAGTCCACGGCCGAACGCATCCGCGCCCGCAATCGTGCGCTGGGTCTCAACTTCATGCCCAACGGAGCAGATCAATGACCAACCGAAGCTCGCTGCTCACCCTCGAAGCGCAGGTTATCGGCGCCATACTTGCTTACCCAGACTTCTACCCTCGTGCGGCCTTGCTCTCCGCCGATGCCTTCAATGAGCCGAACTACGCGTCGCTCTGGAAGATGATCGCCGTCGAGGCCGAGGCCGGCAAGGATCTCCGCCCCGCGGCTCTGGCCGTTCGCCACCCCCACACCATCGAGTCGATGGGCGGACTTCCCTTCCTCAATCGCCTCGCCGCTCACGGCGAGGAGATCGCCACCAGCTTCAACGAAGCGATCGATCGCCTCCATGACGAGCTGCAATGGCGCCGCATCGCTGCAATCTCAGCCAGGCTCAACAGTGCGGTATCAAGCCGAGACACGTCGCCCAACCAGGTGCTCGCCGCGCTCGAGGACCTCAGTCGCAAGCACATGTCGGGTGGCCGTCTCTCCATGCGCAGCAAGTCGGACGTCGCTCGTAGCGCGATAGATGCGGCGCGGGAGGTTCGTGAAACCGCGACAACCGGGATCGACAGCCTCGACATGATGATGCAGGGCGGAATTCAGGCTCGCCGTCTGTATGGGATCGGCGGCCTATTCGGTCGCGGAAAGACCATCCTCCTCGGAACTGTTTCGGACAATCTGAACCAGCAGAGGGTGCCTCACCTGTTCCTTTCGCTGGAGACTCCGCCAGAGGATGTAGAACTTCGTTCCTGTGCCAAGCACATGAACCTGAACGTGTCCTCAATCCACGACGCCGGAGATCTTGAGCATGGCACCTTTCTTCAGAACGCCGACGCGTATCTGAATGCCTTCGAGGACCACACATATTACGATTACTGCCCCCAGGCCACGATCGACGAGGTTATCCGGAAAATCCTCGCCGCGAAGGCACACTACGGAATCAAGGGCTTTATCCTCGATTATTGGCAGCTCCTCCGCGGGCGCCACAAGGGGCAGACGGAAGACGATCACATGACCGAGTGCGCCGACCGCCTCGCCGCTGTCTGTCGGCAGGAAAACATTTGGGGCATCATTGCGGCCCAAGTCGACGAGCGCGGTCGCTTGAAGAAGTCGGACGCGTTGTATCAGTCGACGTCCCTCTACATTCGGCTGTGCCGCGAAGAAAACGAGTCCAGGTCCTGGTTCGTAACCGAGAAGTCCAACTACACGCCCTACACGGACAATGGAAACGAGAGCATCTCCATGATGGTGTTCGACGACCAGGTCGGACCTCAATTCCGCAACACCGAGGACATCGACGCCCCGGACCTCGCGAGACAATCCGAGGACCGCATCGACATCTGAACTCGCCGGCGAGCCCGATCCCTCACAGCGAACCGCAGACCTGGTCGGGCCGAACTCCTCGGCCCGACCAGCTTTCTTCTTCGGCCTCGGACTTCACTCCAGAGACCAGAAATTTTCACTCATTCCCCTGGAAAAAATTCCGGACTGAACCTGCGTATATTCCCCCGGATCGCTTTTGGTATGGAGCCCTCCATCCCTAATTCCCGATCGGAACCCACCCCTCCATCTGTCAAAGGGACACCAAGACCATGAACCCTCGGAAAATCCTCAATGGGCTCGACATCCTGCGCCTGGGCGCTGCCGTCGGCTTCATCCTCATCGGCGCCGCGCCGGCCTCAGCCGATACGGCCATCTTCGAGAAATCCTGCTCGATGCTGACCACAGTCAAGGACTGGCTCTTCGCCGTCGTCTACGTGCTCGGCGCCATCGGCCTTGTCCTCATCGCCGTCTCGGCCTTCCTTGGCCGCTTCAAGTTCGCGCACCTGATCTCGCTCGGCGGCGGCCTCTTCATCGTCGCCATGGCCGACGTCCTGATCG
>JGI24724J26744_10001686_pt1 | contig 15022 bp, 12 predicted proteins | sample Cruoilmetagenom7_FD_26744 | JGI IMG/M metagenome (IMG submission 26744)
ATCGGTTTTGGAGTCAATGGTAGAAATTTAGCACGAGCCGCACGGTTATCAGGTATCCCCTATGCAGTCATTGAAATGAACCCTGAAACAGTGAGAAATGAACAAGCACGGGGTGAACCGATTTATTATGGCGATTCAACCCAGGAGGTTGTACTTCAGCGCGCAAATATCAAAGATGCGAGAATAGTTGTAACTGCAATTAATGATCCATCGTCAACCCGTAGAATTACCGAAATTATCAGGAGACTTAATCCAAAGGTTCATTTGATTGTACGAAGCCGTTATCTTCAGGAGATGAAATATTTGTATGAAGTAGGAGCAAATGAGGTCATTCCGGAAGAGTTTGAAACTTCAGTAGAGATTTTCACCCGGGTTTTGGCTAAATATCTTATACCAAGAGATGAAATCGAAGTGTTGGTCGCTGAAATACGATCAGAAGGTTACGAAATGTTTCGAAGCCTTTTCAAAGAGTCGTCATCTTTTTCCGATTTAAATCTTCAGCTTCCCGATGTTGAAATCAGTACGTTGAGGGTGGTTGAAAGATCACCTTTAATCGGAAAAAGTTTAGCTGAAATTGATATGCGAAAGAAATATGGAGTTACAGTGTTGGCAATACGCCGAAACTTACAAATATTATCCAATCCAAATGTAAATATGCCATTTCGTGCGACTGATGTACTTTTTGTCCTTGGCCAACCAGACATGGTTGCTAAAGTCGCTGGTTTATCACGAAATCCAGAAGAAAGTAGTGCAAGCTGCTGAATCAGGATAGGGGAGGCCAAAAGTAAACTTAACCTCTATCATATTGAAATAACAACAATTTAAAGAATAATAAAAAAATATAGCTGTTTTAAGACAAAGTGTTTTTTCTCTTGACAGACTCTTTAATAGATACCATGGGAAAAACTGATTTAGGAAAGTGTGTATATTTCAAGTAAAAAGAGTACCACTGTATTAATTGAAAAGTATACCAGTTAATAAAATATTGTTATACTTTTTTGTTCATAGAGAAAAGAAATGCTATAAACATCGGAAATGAAATGAATAATCGGACAGCCAGGAGTTTTCTATAAAGATCTGGCATATATAAATAAAGTCAATGATACCTGTCCCTAAAAAGAGCATAATAATCATATAAAGGGAAATTTGTGTGTGGTTGTTATATCGTTTTGCATAATAACTCTGAAACTCTTCTTCCAATCCCCTATGAAATCGCAAACGCAATCCAGCACTGTTATCAAACTGCTTTTCCAGCTGTTCTGATTGAGACTCTTCTTTGGTCTTTGTCGTGTTGGTGTTATTTCTAATATCGGTAAAATCCATTAGCCAAATTGTTCCTTAAACTTTTGAAATTGCAAAAAAGGTTCAAACAAACAATCCTGAAATATTTAATAAATCCTTTTTTCTTGAGCTGCTGGTGCTTGTTTCGAATCTTTTCATATCTGTTGCTTTGGCTGGCTTAAATATTCCTGGCAAATCCAATATCCCATTTTTTACCATATCATTTATATTTACAAATGTTACCCCTTTTTTTTCTCTAAGATGCTCTTCAATAGAAGGTATAGGCCATTTTGCCATGCGTACATAAATATGTGTGCTTGCTGTGTTTTCAGTAAGCATGAGGGCTATGGCAAGATTTCCGATATCATCATCTGTACAAAGAAAAAAAGCCTTTGTATCTCCATTTGTAATATGAATGTTTCTAATATCTGCCTGTATAAATGTTATTTTATCAAAAATAGTAAGTCCTTTAGCAAAAGAATTGACTTCATTTTTTCGATCTTTAACATCAATAACGCGAATGGTTATATCACTTTTATGTTCCAAATCTCTTGCAATAACTTCCATAAGATCTCTGCCAAATTTACCAAATCCGAGAATATTGATTTTCCGGATACCTTCCCGCATATTTTTTTTAAAATGTTTTTTTACCATTTTTTCAGCAGCAATGTGATATGTATCAAAAAATCTAATCCCGATTTTTCCTTTTGTCAAAAGTGCAGCGCGTGCAGTATCTGCTAATTTTTCATTGGCTATGTGTGTCCAAATAATCCTAAATGGCCCTGTTTCAGAATAGAGCCATCCATAAGCACTTACTGCGCCTTCAAGGTTTGTTAGATCATCTCCTGAAGCAAAAATTATTGCTCTTGCACCCATCGCCCCTGCTTTTTTTAAAACAAGCTCTGAGTGAAAATCTCCGAATATTATGGGCAGGTTATGCTCTGAGCTCCAATCCTCAAAATTTTCCACAGGGCTATCATCTACCCCCACAACCGCAATACCCTTTTTTTTTAATGTTGAAGCCAGAATTTTCCCTGTTCGTCCCACGCCGCAAACAATGACATGGTCTTTCATTTGTCTTGTGCGAAGAAAAGGCGATAAGTGGATAAAATAAGTTATTGCCTTTCCCACAGCTGAAAGTGCAACAACAGGGGCAAAAAAATAGATAAAAACAAGGGGCCATGCCCTTGGAAAGTCAGGAAGATCATGTTCCAGAATGAAAAGTCTGAGTGTATAATAAAAAGATCCATAAAAACTTAACTCTTTACATTCTTTGGGGAAATAACTGATACCGACCACAAAAACTATTCCAATTGCTCCTGACCACAGAAAAATCTGGATTAATTTTTTATAACTTTTTTTTTTCAAAATGCCCTACATATTTTGTTGTATGGAAAAGCTCAAGCTTTTTTACTGTTTGGCTTTTGCTTTTTAATTCTATTAAAAATATATACGAATAGCTGTTGTACTTATTTGATCCTGCTTAATAGGGTTTTTTTAAGGCACTACAGATAAAAAAAGATGTATTATGCTTTATTAGTTTAGAGCAATACCTGATTTTATGCAACTTGAAAAAAAATTGATTTTTTTATACGTGGATTATTTTTTTATCTAAAACCGATCAAATATAAATGCCTTAAACTTTTCATAGCTTTTTGTGAGACAGCAAACTCTTACTGGATTACAACTTGACACAAATTGTTATTGCTTATATAGATTTTCTCATACATTCGGGTAAGCATACAGGCATAAATATTTATAACTTTTTTCACAGATAAGATTTACCACAAAGCTCTATCTCACACAGTTTATGCGAATACTAAATTTTATAACACTTTGTGTTCTTATGCTTATTATGATTGGGATATGGTATTTTACGCTAAGTTCTATAAAGACAACCCAAAAGGAGGTATAATATGGACTTATCCCTGAACCAGGAGCAGGAATTGATAAAGATTAGCGCCAAGGAATTTTTGTTAAAAGAGTGCCCAGCAGATCTGGTGCGTGATCTGGAAAAAGATGAAACTGGCTTTTCTCTAAATCTGTGGAAAAAAATGGCGCAACTTGGATGGATGGGACTTATAACACCGATTGAATATGAAGGCAATGGTGGAAATTTTCTTGATTTTGCAGTGCTAATGGAAGAAATGGGCAGGGTATGTTTGCCTAGCTGGTTTTTTTCTACCGTTGCTCTTGGGGCGCAGGCTATTACCTTTGCCGGGACAGAAAAACAAAAAAAAAAATTATTGCCAGATATCTGTGATGGCAAATCTATTGTTACAATTGCAATGATTGAACCTGATTCTTGTTATGACATGGCAAAAATTGAAATGGCTTCTACGAAAAGTACTGATAAAGCAATATTAGACGGTGTAAAACTTTTTGTTCCTGACGCTCATATCGCTGATAAGATAATATGTGTTGTAAAAGATGGAGGGGAGAAAAATTCGAATATTTTGCTTTGTATTGTGGATGCAAAAAGTGAGGGAATTTCGATTAATCCTTTAAAAACTATTTCCGGTGATAAACTGTTTGAAGTAAAATTTAATGCTGTAAAAGTACCATCTGAAAATATTCTTGGTGAAAAAAGCTTTAGCATTATGGGATTTGAAAAAGTATTGCAAAAAGCTGCTATTGCCAAATGTGCTGAAATGGTAGGAGGAGCGCAAAAGGTTATGGAAATGTCTGTAGAATACGCTAAAATGCGCGTTCAGTTCAACCAGCCAATAGGTAGTTTTCAGGCGATACAGCATCATTGTGCCAATATGCTTACAGATCTTGATTGTTCAAGGCTTGTTACATACAATGCAGCCTGGATGATAAGTGAAAATCTTAGCTGTGATAAGGAAATTGCAATGGCAAAAGCATTTACAAGTGAAGCCTATGTTAATATTACGGCATTGGGACAGCAAATCCATGGAGGTACAGGGTTAATTGATGAACANGATATGCAGCTTTACTTTCGCAGAGCAAAGGCCGCTGCTTTAACTCTTGGCAATGCAACATATCANCGAAANCTTGTTGCACAGGAAATAGGGCTTTAAATCACNTTAGGGATAAAAAAGGAGAATTGCTATGGATTTTCAGTTTTCAGCGGAAGAAAAAAAATTCAGGAAGGAAATACACACTTTTTTGGAAAATGAAGTGACAGATGAGATGCTTGAAGAAGTATCCAGGGGCACAGAGATTGGTATAGGCAAAAACACATGGGAGCTGATGAGAAGAATGGGTGAAAAAAGGTGGCTTGCACCTGCTTTCCCAAAAGAATATGGTGGCCTGGGTGCAAGCCGATGGCAGCAGTTTATAATCGCTGATGAAATGACCTATTACGGCGCTTTCCCCCTGCATTTGTGCGGTGTTGGAATAATCGGCCCTACTTTGCTTCAATACGGCAGCCAGGCTCAAAAAGATGAGTACCTGCCGAAAATAGCCAGAGGCGAAATTGAATTTGCGCTTGGTTATACAGAGCCTTCAGCAGGTTCTGACCTTGCAAATCTTCAGATAGCTGCAGAAAAAAAAGGGGACCACTACATTATTAATGGGCAGAAATCTTTTAATACTGGCTGCCATTTTTCTCAATATGTATGGCTTGCAGCTCGCACAGACCCTGATGCTGCAAAACACAAAGGGATATCACTTATAATTGTTGACATGAGTACACCTGGCATTGCATTAAGCCCCTTAAGAGTATTAGATGGTGAAAGAACAAATGAGGTATATTACGATGACGTAAAAGTTCCCGTGGAAAATCTGGTTGGTGAAGAAAATCGTGGTTTTTATTATATAATTACAGCTCTAGCCCATGAAAGAAATTTTCCCACAGGGGATTTACGTCGTACTTTTAGTGAGTTTGTTGATTACGTAAAAGAAAAAGGGCTTGGTTCTGACAGCTATATCCGTCAAAATGTTGCAAAGCTTGCAGCAGAACTTCATGCCTTGCGTCTACTGACATATCGAGTTACCTGGCTTGTGGAAAAGAAAACTTCACCAAACTGGGAAGCACCAATGGTAAAGGTTTATTGTACTGAATTTATGACAAGGTTTGCAAGCTTTGCAACAGAAATCATGGGCCCTTTTGGCCAGCTTAACAGAGATTCTAAATGGGCGCCTCTTAACGGAAAAATTGAACGCCTTTATCGTCATGCAGCCAGACGAAACATAACTGCTGGCACGTCTGAGATTCAACGAAATACAATTGCAAGAGTGGGACTAAAGCTACCAAGAGTTTGATAGTAATGTTAACAAAGTTTTTAAATCGTATGTTTTCCCCAAAAATGATAAGTAGAGTTTTTGATTGTTGTCAAACAAGAGGCATTGTAAAGCAATGCAATGACGAAGAAAGGCATAACAAAATGTGGACAAGGCTTGAATTTGTTGACACTGATTAAGCTACTTTACTCATTTTAACACTTCCTTAAAGTAGTTTATACTGCTCTTAATTTGATGTCCATTTTTTTCATACTACTCCATTTAGAAGAATATTGTTTGCAAAAGCCTGCTATTTAAATTATTATCTTTTAAAATATAGCATAAAAATGGTTAATGTTACTTGTGTGATGTAAAAAAAAATATACTGTAAACCTTAGACGTTATAAAAATAATTGATAAATATGAGTGTGCATTCTTTATGGTGGGATTACCCGCGATTTAAACAGAATAATGTTAAAGTACTTCTTGTTAGTCTACGCCATCTTTTATTAAGCGAGATAAGCAATGCTTTAAAACGCCTTGGGCACAGCTTTTACATTTTGCTGATTGAAAAAAATGAGCTTGAACGCCATTTAGTTGAACAGATGTTTAATAAAGCGATTAAAGAGTTTCAGCCTGATTTTGTTTTAACTGTTAACCATTTGGGATTTGATCAGGAAGGGGTGGTTACAGGATTACTCACAAGCTATAAAATTCCATTTGCATCATGGTATGTTGACAGCCCATATTTAATTATTAACCATTATGAAAAAAACAGATCCTTTTATCTGACTTTGTTTTTGTGGGACAAAGACTATATAAAAATTACAAAGAATCTGGGTTTTGACAAGGTTGTATATCTGCCTTTGGGTGTTGATGATACTATTTTCAATCCCATGGTAAAAAAACAAGATTTGACTTCACCTGTAAGCTTTGTTGGAAATTCAATGGTTGCAAAAGTTAACTCGGTTCTTTTACGGTATCAAATATCAGGCTCTTTGCTTTATTGCTTTGATAAGGTCAGTAAAGCTTTTGAGAATTCTTCGCATATTATTGTAAGAAAGATGATGAAAGAAACTTTTCCAGATTTGTTCAAAGAACTTATGAGCCTGCCAGAAATACAGGCCATAGGTTATGAAACAGCTGTAACATGGCAGGCAACATCAAATTACCGTTTGAAACTTGTAAAACAACTAAAACAATTTAACCCTTTAATAGTCGGAGATAAAGGATGGGAAAACTTGCTTGACAGCAGTTTTAAACTGCATCGCGAATTAAATTATTATAGCGAGTTATCTGGTTTTTACAACTCAAATCCAATTAATTTTAATGCAACAAGCAGGCAGATGAAAAACGGTGTCAACCAAAGAGTTTTTGATGTACCTGCCTGCAAATCATTGGTGATTACAGACTGGACAAATCAGCTGGAAAGTCTGATGGAACCCGGCAAGGAGGTGCTTGCATATAAAGGCTGTGGCGAGATAGCTGGAATTGTAAAACAAGCTGTAAACGATAAGAAATTTTGTGAAAGAGTTGCTTGTGCAGGATATAATCGTGTAATAAATGAGCACACCTACTTTCACAGGATAAAAAAACTTGTTTATACAATGAGGAAATATTACGGTTGATTTAATGCACCTTGCTGATTTGCAGGTAAAATNGATGAAATTATTTCCCATTTGTACATCTGCATACAAAACTTGAATATTGAGTATAATATATACTTGATGTTCAAGTTTTGTATTTCAGGCAGGAAAATGTTTTTTAAAAGATATGTTACTTTTGGCGAAGTTAGAATAAGCCTCATGTTTTTAATACTAAAGAACATAACTTTTATGTTCGCCAAAAACTTCACGCAATACTCCGCACATTTCACCAAGGGTTGCATACACTTTTACAGATTCTATAAGTGGCGGAATCAGATTGGCCGCCTCATTTTTTGCTTCCTCTTTTAGCCGTTTGAGGGTAGCTTGAACCTGACTGTTATCTCTGTTTTGTTTAACTTCTAAAAGCTTTTGACATTGCTTTTGTTCTGCACTGTCTCGTTTCGCAGGATCGTAGGGATGGTCCACAAGCCTTGATGTACCAACTTCAAGCTCATGGTCGCTGGTAAACTTGTTAACACCTACAATTACTTTTTTTCCTGCTTCAATATCTTTTTGATCCTGATATCCACTTTTAGATATTTCCAGTTGCATATAGTTGTTTTCAATAGCAGCGACAGCACCGCCCATTTTATCTATGATATTTATGATATCTAATATTTCCTTTTCAACTTTGTCTGTAAGATGTTCAATAAAGTAGGAACCTGCCAGGGGATCAAGCACTTCACCCAATTTGGATTCAAACTGCAAAATTCTGCCTGCATCCATGGAAAGTTGTTGCGCTTCCAGACTGTGGCCCAGCCCAAGAGGTTCATCATAAGGGACACCACCATTTGGAGTACCTCCGGAAAGAGCAGACATTATGCCGCCAACTGTTCCTCTGATAATATTATTAAGAGGTCTTTGAGTTGTGGTACAAACAGTGCCTGTTCCTCCACCACCTGCCCCTCTCAACAACCATGATCTTGGAATTTTAGCACCAAAACGCTCCTTTACGATCCTTGCCCATATACGTCTTTTTGCTCTTGAAAGGGCTATTTCATTGAAAAATTCCATGCTGCTGCATGTTCCAAGCAGAAAAGTGAAACGTCGGATAAAATTATCCACGTCAAGCCCGGCATCAATACCTAACTGTACATATGCTATGGCATTGGAAAGAGTAAAAGCTATAGCCTGTGGGCCTGTTGCACCTGCACTTCTTATATGAAATCCACAAATACTAATTGTATTCATCAAAGGCATATGCTCTGTGCAATAAGTAATTGTATCTCTGGTCATCCTCATTGATGGGCGTGGAGGGAAAAGATATGTGCCTCTGGCAAGAATTTCTTTTAGAATATCATTTTGGGGAGTTCCTTTTAGTTTTGCTATTGGTATTTTTCTTTTTTCTGCAAGGGCAACATACATTGCTATAATAATATTTGTTGTGCCATTGACAGTCCAGTTGGAGGCTATTTTATCTATATCAAAATCGCCTTGAAATGCTTCATATAGTGTTTCAAAATCGTGGAATGTATCAAGGGCCATACCAACTTTTCCGACTTCTCCCATAGACTTTGGATCATCGGAATCATATCCACATTGCGTTGGCAGGTCAAAAGCTACATTAGGACCGCCTTTTCTTCCCAAAGAATCCCTTATATAGTTATAATAATCCCTGGTATCTTCAGGGGTTCCATATCCTGAATACTGACCGGCTCTTACAAGTGCTTTACTGGCCATGCCCATGGCCATGAGATTTGGCAGGTTGGTTGGATACTCACCAGCTGTAAATGGATATTCTCCTGGAAAACCAACCTTTTCCAGAAAATCAAAATTACCAAGATCTTCAGGAGTATAAAATTTATTAGGGCTTTTATCAACTCCGAATCTGTTTAAAGCCGGTTTTAAGACGTTATCCTGCCAGTTTGTTTTTTTTATATCTATTTTACTATTATCTTTTGGCATTGTTTTACCTTTTCTTTCAAAAAGTATTAATTGGGAAAAATATTAATTATAAAATTTGATCAGATAACACATACATTTCTCATAATAATTTGACTACTCTTTTTTATCCAAAAAAACTTAAGAATCGAAAATAATTAGCAAACTTTTTATATTATTGTCAACTACTCATTTTTTTAGTGTGAAAAGGTATTTGGTATAAACATTACAATATCAGGAATAAATGTCACAAGGAAAAGAACAAAAAGCATTACAATTGTCATTGGATAACTCTCTTTTATTACCGTTTTTAAAGGTGTGCCTGAAATTCCGGAGACAATGAAAAGAAGCATTCCAAAAGGAGGGGTTGAAAGCCCTATCATCATGTTTAGCACTATCATAACACCAAAATGAACAAGGTTGATATCCAGTGAAGATACAAGGGGCAGTACCATTGGTATGAAAACAAGTATTATACACATTGTATCAATAAACATGCCTAAGACAATAAAAAGAATATTTATTATTAGTAAAAGCAGATATTTATTATCTGTTATGCAAAGAAGAAATTTTGAAAGCATATCAGGAACATGTTCTATTGTAACAATATATGAGACACAAAAAGAAGCTCCAACTATAAGAACAAGGGTTCCTGTGGTTTTAACCGTATCTGTTATGATATCATACAGTTTTTTGATATTAAGAGCACGATAGATAAAAAAGCAGATGAATATGGCATAAAGTGCTGCAAGAGCTCCAGCTTCAGTAGGAGTTACAACACCTGAATAGATTCCTCCAAGAAGAATTACAGGAGTCAAAAGAGCAGGACATGCTTTTGCTGTATTTAGAAAAAATTGTTTAAGAGTTGATTTTGGGCTTCTGGGAAAATTACGTTTTCCTGCAATATATGCGATATATGCCATTAAAAAAGCTCCAATTAAAATACCTGGTATCATGCCTCCTAAAAACAGATCACCAATGGATGTGCCTGATAACATGGCATAAAAAACCATGGGTATACTTGGTGGAAAAACAGGTCCTATTGTTGCAGATGCCACTGTGACTCCGCAGCTAAAGCCATCTTCATAGCCATGCTTTCTCATTGCTTCAATTTCCATTATTCCTAGCCCTGATGCATCTGCAATAGCAGAACCTGTCATTCCGGAAAATATAATTGAGGCCATTACATTAACATGCCCCATTCCTCCGCGCAATCTGCCTACTATTGAATTCGCAAAATCAAATACCATTTTTGTTATTTCGCCTGTGTTCATTATCTTTGCTGCAAATACAAAAAGCGGGACAGCAATCAGTATAAATTTTGAATTTAAGTTTGTAAGAAGCTGTGCAGCAACCATTCCCACATCAATTCCTGCAAAGACGAAATAAAAAACTGAAGCCATAAGCATTCCAAAAGCAATAGGAATTCTCAGTATGAAAATGAGTGTAAAACAGATTAGAAAAACCAGAAAAGGAAGATTCAATTTATATACTACCTGACAAAAAATATTTTAAGATCATTTATAACATCACGCAACAGTCTGACAATTATAATAATTAAAAAAACAATAAAGGGGAAAAATATAATATTCATTGAAATGTTAAGGACATTTGAGACTTTAAATGACATGAAATCAACATATAAATATGAAGGGTATAAAGCAATGCAAAAAGAAACTGCAAGCAATCCGTTTCCGATTATTCTGAAAATGAGCCTTGTTTCAGGTTTTACCTTGTCATATATTAAGGTAAACTGCACATGGGAAGAATCGCGCATGGCAAATAAAGCTCCAAAAAGGGTTGTCCATATGAACGTTAGATGTGTAAATTCCATGGGCCATGTTAGAGGAGTAAGAAAATATCTGCAAAAAATCTGGAGAATAAATGCAATGAACATAAGGCAAAAAGCAATTGCAGGTATGTATATTTCAATGCAGTCAAGTATAAAGTAAAAAATTTTGTTTAGCATTTTTTACCCAATNCAAAGCAGCTGCGAAAATATAGTATTGAAAAGCTGATACAAAGCACAAATTTTATCTCATTGACTCTATTTTTTTATAAAGATTCCAGTCCCAGTTTTTTGATATTTTATTGCCATGGGACATATAGAATCTTTTTGCATGTTTTGTAAATGCCTTTTTGTCAGGATTTTTTATGATGATCATTCCTTTTTTTTGGAAAAAATCAATTATATCAGCCTCTGTTGCAAGATTTGTTTTGTCACACATATTTCGTGCTACTTTGATTGCCTGTTTAACCTTTTGCTGAAGCTTATATCCTAATGACTGCCATTTTTTTTCATTCATGGAAGGCCATACAGAATCAACTTTGTGGTCTGTTAGAACAATATATTTTGTAACTTCATAAAACCTGGCATTTTTAGTTGTGGGAAGAGGATTGTCCTGGCCGTCTATAACCCCAGTTTTCAAGCCTATATAAACCTCAGAAAAACTCATGGGGGTTGGATTAGCGCCCAGAGCCTTTCCAAGGGCAATCCATGATGGGCTACCTGGTGTTCTTAGTTTTACACCTTTCATCTTTTCAGGAGTTTGCACCATGCCAACTTTTTTAACCAGGTTTAGCTGTCTTGTACCCAGATAAAATGCACAAAGGGGGCGCACACCTGTTTTTTTTGCAACATCATCAAAAATTTTTTTGCCTGTCTCACCATTTAAGATAATACTCATATGATTATAATCTTTGAAAGTATAGGCAGCACCAAACATGCCGACATAAGGCAAAAATTCCGACAGCCAGTCAGCTCCATAGTATGCCATGTCCAATATACCCCGCCTGCATGCTATGAGCTCAGCTTCCTGGGTATATAGCTGACCCGAATGGAAAATATCAACTTTTATCTGCCTGTTTGTTATTTTTTCAAGTTCTGTTTTAAAAATTTCCATGGCTTTTGTATGAGCATCATTGGGAACACTTACTGTAGACCATGTAAGTTTTATGACTTTTGCATTTGTTATATCAGTAAAATTAATGAAAAACAGGAACAAAACAGTCAGGCATAAATAGATTGTTTTTTGCATTTTAAAACAGCTCATATATTTAATTTGAATTTATTGATTAAAAAACTGCTTACTTTGTCTATGTTGTTTACAGAAAATACAGGTATGTTCATTCCGGGATTTTTCTCACAAATAATGGCAATAAGGTTTTTATCATCCATGCACAAAGGTTTTTTGTGTATGGATGATCGAAATATTTCAATTTTAAGCAGATCAGATCGTTTGTACCCCTCTGCTAAAACGATATCCATATCCTGCATATATGCCATTAGTTCATCCGGGCGGGTGTCATAATCAACATCTTTTACCATTCCTATTTGCCATGGATTTGAAATAATTGTTGTAGATGCTCCGGATTTTTTATGGCGCCAGCTGTCTTTGCCTGGTTTGTCCATTTCAAATCCGTGGACATCATGCTTTATTGTGCCGATTTTAAAACCTTTGTTTTTCAGATCTGCTATAAGTTTTTCAAGAAATGTTGTTTTTCCTGAATTTGAGAAACCTACAACAGCAACAACTGGCGGTAATTTGCTTTTCAAATATTTTTTTGTTTCCAAAACTAAAAAACCTTGTAACCATAATTATGTGTTTTAATATCTTCAAAAGATAACAAAAGAGTGCTTGTTAAAGCAATACACAATTTTGCTTTCCTAAATTATTGATAATCAGATACTGATATTATTTACTCACAGTTATATTTTTGAGATTTTAGAAAATTTTCCTTTTTTGTCTTTATTTATGGACGGACAATAGTCTAAGTTCTTCTTTTATATTTAATTGCTCATATCCACCATATTGCGCGGGGAATTTTTTTACTGCCAGCCAGAAATCGCCATTTAAAGGTGTTATAAGCATGCTCCATAAATTTGCCACATGAGCTTTAAACTGTCTTAAAGGATCATTTTTAGCAAAATGATCGTCAGAATATTCTGCGCAGATTGAAGCCATTATATTGTTGCTTACTGATGGTAAATGTTCAGGACGCTTTTTTTTTGTATACGGATCATAATGATCAGTTAAAAAATCCATGGCAATTTTAACTGATATTTCACCATAATGTTTTTCAAACAGCTCTTTATAACGCTCAAACCTGCTGGGTGCAGGAACAGATAAGTTTTCAGAATACCGAAGGCTTTCCTGCCATTTTGCTATACAGCTGACATCATCAAGTTCATATACCTTTGCCTGATCTTTGACCATATTATATCCATTATAACCCATCCATCCTGGATAACAATTTGAATGATTACTTGTCCACAAGACATTACTTCCGGACTGAGGATAACGAATACAGACTCTCTTAGCATCTGCCTCAACTACAACAGCACTCATATCCTCTGTACATGCAACATGGTATGCAATGCCTGTGCATCTTGGAAAATTACTTAAAATTTTAATTGCCTCATCATTTTTTTTTGCATGGGATAATATTAATCGTGTGAAAATCCCTATACCACAACCTTCCATGGTCTCGAAAACCGAAGCATTATATTGGGTCATCATGCAAAGCCCTTCCTCATTAAATCCTCCGTCAACACCAATTATACCTGGATGAGTCACATAGGCATGACCATAACCCTCACAAGGATCAACAATAGTTAAAATACGATTGTCTAACAACTTTGGAAGATTAAGATTATCCATGTTTTTACCAAAAACAAAGTTTTCCCCATATACAGCATCACCCCACGCTGAAAAGCTACTGCATCCTGCTCCATTTATTTTATGCTGCCCTGTTTTTGTACTTTCATCACCATTTTTTTTATAACCATAAAGTGTGCTATGGTGTGGATGTGCATAAAAACACCACTGATCGTACATCGTATTAAGCAGTATTATATCTTCAAGGTCATGGGAAACTCCCTGACAAGCAACTCCATCTGCAATCCCCTGCATCTCTTCAATAAATTCTTTTGGAATATATTTTTTTGCAAGATTTTTTCCGAATATTATTTTCTTTTTTGCTTCAGAAAAGCTGCATCCTGTATTTTCTGATATAACAGTAGTTGTCGCATCAAGGACAGCAGGTAAAAAAGTTGAAATTTTTTTAGCCAGAAGCGCACCATGCAAAAAACCGCGCCTATAAGAATTTCCTTTTAGATGAAGAATTTTAATGCCTTGTTTTATTTCAAAAAAGCCATCACTATATTCATTTATAATATTTGCTTTTGTCATAATAACCTCACTTTTTACAAATTTGCTGTTTTACCACAAAGCTAAAAGATTAACCGTGCAAATATAAAAAAATCATTAAGCATTATCTTGTCCTCTTTGGAAGCATTTTTGGAGAGGAAGAGGGTTACATCCTGAATCGTGAATTAAGCTTTTCAAATTTCATTTTTTTAAAAAATTTATTTGCAATAGTTTCTGCGTGTATATTTTTNCATTTGAATACATCCGCAAAATAGCTTATATTGCTTTTATTTTAATGTCCATTTTTTTTATACCATTTTTCATCATCGACCTTATCTAAACCTCACATTCATTTTGACTTGCGGGCTTTTTTTTAAAACTTCACCTGATATATTTTTCTAACGCAAAAATTGAATAAAGTGTGTTTTATAACAGCCTGTCGATATTTTGGTATCCATGTAACATGATATTTGCATTCCCAGCTTAAATGATTTAGATTCTTTTACATTGTTTATTTAAAGCCTTTTTTCTGTTAGCTTTAAACGGTTCACAGACAAAAAAGGCTTTATTATATTTCCGTAAATGCTAAAATTTGCAAATCCCCAGGCTAAGCCAGGGGGTTTACCTATGCTTAAATTAAGAGAAAAGCAAAGGAAAATGGGCAATGAAAAAATATCCCATTGGAATNCAGAGTTTTGAAAAAATAAGATCCAGTAATTTCTATTACGTAGATAAAACTAAGTTTATTTANAATCTGGTTAAAGAAGAATCCGGTTATTATTTTTTATCCCGTCNTAGAAGATTCGGCAAAAGCCTTTTTTTAGATACGTTGCACCAGGCTTTTGCAGGCAGGAAAAATATTTTAAAGGTCTGTTT
>JGI24724J26744_10001695_pt1 | contig 14987 bp, 11 predicted proteins | sample Cruoilmetagenom7_FD_26744 | JGI IMG/M metagenome (IMG submission 26744)
TACTCCACTTGCGTTGTCATCTGCTCCATTATGGATTTCTTTTATTTCGCCTCTAAATAAACTTCCTTCTGCACCATAACCTAAGTGGTCATAATGTGCGCCAATAATTACAGTGTTCTGGGCTTTGTTATCAATAAAACCAAGCACGTTTGTACCAGTAATTGTACTGTCACCATCTTTTACATTATACTTTACTTCTTGATGTGGATCTGTTTTTGGTTTAAACGAAAACGCCTGAAAATAACCATCGGTTCCTTTTGGTGNTAAGCCTAAATTTTTAAAACGCTCTGCAATGTATTTTGCAGCTTTTTGCTCGCCAATAGTACCTGTTTGACGACCTTCCAAAGCATCATCAGCTAAAAACTGGACATCCTCTTGAATGGTAATTTCTTTTATAATTTCGTGTTTACATGAGGTAAAAACAAGTAAAAAAACAAGTAGTTTTATTAATTTCATGATAAGAAGTATTAATTTTACTCAAAATTAGGCAATTAAAGCCATTTAATAAAACCTATTATGAAAACACGCTTATTCGGAATTTTACTAGTTACAGCTTTTATTTTTTCATGTAAAAATGAAACTAAAACTGATGTTACTAATACAACCGTAAAACCTGAAGTTACTGAAGTAAAAAACCCTTTGATTTATCCTGAAGAAATTCATTTTAAAAATTTACGTCAAGTGACTTTTGGAGGTGATAATGCTGAAGCCTATTGGAGTTTTGATGATAGTAAATTAGTGTTTCAATCTAATTACAAAAAATGGAATGTTGGTTGTGACCAAATGTTTTTAATGGATGCCAATCAAACCTTTGATAGTATTGCACCACCAATGGTTAGTACAGGAATGGGACGTACAACATGCTCTTATTTTATGCCAGATAATAAGCATATTATTTATGCATCAACACATTTAGCAGATAAAGACTGTCCTGAAACCCCTTTACGTAAAAACGGTAAATACATTTGGCCTGTTTATGATACGTTTGACATTTTTGTTGCAGATTTAGAGGGTAATATTGTTAAGCAATTGACTAATGAGGTTGGTTATGATGCTGAGCCAACAGTATCTCCAAAAGGAGATAAAATTGTATTTACGTCTACTAGAAGTGGCGATTTAGAGTTATATACTATGAATTTGGATGGTAGTGATGTAAAACAAATTACAGATGAATTAGGTTATGATGGAGGTGCATTTTTCTCGCCTGACGGAACAAAAATAATTTTCCGATCGTCTAGACCAAAAACTGAACAAGAAATTAAAGACTATAAAGATTTGTTAGCCGAAGGCTTAGTTGAGCCAACAGATATGGAACTATACATTTGTAATGCAGATGGTAGTGATTTACGCCAATTAACGGATTTAGGAAATGCCAATTGGAGTCCGTTTTTTCACCCAAGTGGTAACAAGGTATTATTCTCTTCTAATTTTGAAGCAGAACGTGGTTTTCCGTTTAATTTATACTTAATTGATATTGATGGTAAAAACCTAGAGCGTGTTACACATGGCGAAACGTTTGATGCGTTTCCGGTGTTTTCTAACGATGGTAAAAAGTTAGCGTTTTCGTCTAACCGTAATAATGGTGGTGGACGCGATACTAATTTGTTTATCGCAGAATGGGTAGATTAATCTACTTTATTTAAAACGGTATTAAGCTAATTTTAAGGTAGTTTTAGGTGCTAATAATGTAGGTTGTACACATTTACATTATTGGCAGTTTAAAATGTCTTAAAATCTTATTTTAGGTGATTATTAATGTGGTCCAACCATACTCCTCTTTCATTAACTACAAAATCAAATTGTTTACCGTCTTTAGTCACAATCCTAATTCCGTTATTAATTAGTTTTGCAGTTTTACGGTTTATAATTTGATCAATATCTGAATAAGCAATATCTGTTTGTCCTGTTTGAATATTAATTTTGTGCGATTTAAAGATTAGCTTTTTATTGGTCAAAAATATTTTTCCACCTACACCTTCCATACCACGAAATAGATTAGCAGGACCTTCTACTTCAACAGTTTCGTCTGGTGATAAATCTGGTTTGATTGTATGTCCTATTTTATTAGAAAACTTGTCAGCAAGCTTTTGATTTATATACGGAAATCCAATACCAAAAAATAAACCAAAGAAAACACCTTGAAAAATAATGCTGTTAGTTGTGTAAATTTTTTCATCGGAAAAATAATCAAAAAGCCAGAGTATAAAAGCGTATAATAGACCTGTACCTATTGCAAATAGTACTCGATATTTCCAATTGATTTTAATTAATTTTGTTCCTATTTCCATGATGGACTGTTTTGTGTTTATGCTTCTAATTTAGTAAATACAAACTGAATAGAAAATCTTTGAGGATTATAGTAAATAGGCAAGCACTAACAATAAATTATACATGGTGTTGCCTTTTCGTTGTTTCTAATTATTTTTTTGCAATATATTTTTATCAATTACTCCATAAATTACTCCGAAACCAACAATTGTAAATATGAATTGCAGAATATTAAGAATGATTTCAGATTTTACATAAGCACCAATATGTGGTTTAATCATTAGTGTTAATCCGTAACTAAACACGATAGAAATAATTCCGACAAATATTTTTAAAATCATTTTATTCATTTTTGAGTGCGTTCTGCCAATGAATGAAAACGTGTTTTTATATGGTTTGTTGTGTAGTTTAAGTACCTAATTTAGCAAATAAAAACCGAATAGAAAATCCGCGAGGATTTTCGTAAATAAGCTAGAACTAGAAATGAATTATAAACCTTATTGGCAAAAGTTTTTATTCTTAATCTCCTTTTCCTTCTGGAACAATAACAAAAGCCCATTCGGCATCATCAGGAACTTTATATTCGTCTAAATATTTTCCTCCGAGACCACTCACTTGAGATTTTTTATCCTCAATTTCAAATCCATAAGTTTCTCCAAACATAAATTTCACTCCGTTATTTAATTTTAGAGTATCAGTATCCTTTATATTGAAAACTTTAAATTCATTCGGATTAATTTTTAGATTTTCAATTATTCCAATTTCGTTTGAAGTCTCATTGTAAATAAACACTTTGTATGTTTTTCCAATTTTATTGTTATTGGTAGGAATTATAGAAATTTCATTTCCTTTTTCTATGAAAATGTTTCCATCTGAATCAGTCCATTTTTTTTCTTTTTGAGATTCAGTTTGTTGTTCTGATTCTACAAACTTTTCATGCACATTTTCTGCTGTTTTCTTTTCAATTCCTATTTTTCCACAAGTAGAGAATATAAAAAAGATCATAAAAATTCGAATGAATTTGGTCATTTTCTTAAAATGTTTGCCAACGGTTACGTATAAGAATAGTTGCGGGTTTACGTGCGAGGATTTTCCGTAGGAAAATCAGACGTAGTAAACTTGCAACGACCTTTGGTTAAGCCCAAAATTGAGCAATTATTTTTATACATTGTTGTAAACGTTTTTATATTGTCTTTTCAATCAGTTTTTTAATAAAAAATTCACTCACAACTATATTTCGCTTGTGATACATTTTTTTTCTTTTCTCTGTAGTTTGGTCTTCTGGTTTTAGTTTTGCTCTTAAATCCACTTTATATTCAGTCGGTTTGGTTCGGGAATACGTAAAATTCCAAGATTTTATTTCGTTAATAAAGTCAGTTCCGTATTTAGGTAAAAATTGATTTTCAGAAATGCCTTTCATTAAATTCCGTATTGTTTTTTTATCCGATTCTATTGGTAAAATTTTTCCACTTTCTGATTTTAGAATGACAACGTTTTTTTTAGAATCAATTTCAACTATCGAGTGAGGTTTCCAAGCGAATATTCTAGCTTGAGAAATACCTAATTCCTTATGAACTTTTGCTTTCGCTTGATTCCAAGTTGTTCCGCTTCCAAGCAAGAACCTAAATAATATGTCGAATAGTTTGATCAAATGTTTTACAACAATTAAATAAAATGCCTATAAACCATAATCACAATAAAAAATAGCTATTATACTACTTCTCTAGGCGTTCACGTTCTTTTAGCGATTTAGTACGCTCGTTTGTTTGTAACGTAGTGTTTCCAAACTTGTAACTAAAACCTAATTTAACGTAACGGTTATCTATATTATGATAACTGTAATTGTTTTGGTTAGCAAATTTAGATCTTGCCCCAAGGTCTTGTTGGTTAAATAAATCGGCAAACATTAAACTAATTACTGCTTTGTTTTTTAAGGCCTTTTTACTTAAACTTAAATTAGAATATGTTATGGACTCTCCTAATAAAGTACCTTGTAAAAATTGACTATAATAAGCTACGGAAAGGTTAACAGATAGACTGTTATCTTTTAGCATATTAAACCCAGCATTAATTTCGGAGTAGTTTGACCACTGATTAAAATTAGACGTTTGATTATTAAAATCGATATCAAAATCGTGATTAAAAAGACTAGTCAAAAAGAAGACTGAATACTTGTTTGAGATATATAAATCTGCCATAAAATCAAGTCCATATTCTCTAACATTTTGAATATTGGTAGGCGAATAAATCAAAAAATTATTGGCGTTATCTTGTATAGGTAATTCGTTAATTTGGTTGGATACTGTTTTGTAATATGCCTCTATAGTAAAGGTGTTGTTAATAGAAGTCCCAATGGTAGAGTATGTTGTAAACGATGGTTGTAAGTTAGGATTACCTGAAACTATAATGTTATCGTTTAAAAAGAAGTTAAACGGATTTAAGTCTGTGTAATTAGGACGTTGTATATATCTTTTATAGGATACATAAAGGTTAGCTTTTTCAAACGCTTGCCAAGTTACATTTAGTGTTGGAAACAACTCCAAGTAGTCTTGTGTTTGACTTACATTAGTCGCAGGAGAAAACCCTTCTTGATCAGTATGCTCTAATCTTAAACCTGCAGACATACTCCATTTATCCCAACTTTTATCATAACTTAAATATCCTGCATAAACAGACTCGTCATAATTAAAAGCATTTGTATTAGCTGTATTTAATACTTGGTTACCTGTAGTTTGATCCACATCAAATTGCACAATGTCGCTGTCTGTATTTATGTTAGAGGATTTAACACCAAAGGATAGGTTAGAACTATCATTGATTGGTAGTTCGTAATCTAATTTTAAAGAAAAAATATCTGTAGATTGATTATTTCTGGTATTAAAAGCAGTACTAAAGTTTGAAGCGTTATTCTGGAAAAAATAGTCAGAATTGACATGTTGACTTCTATTAAAATCATAGGTCGTATAATGTGCATTTGCTAAAAATTTAGCACCATTTTTTAAATTAAGCTTATAGTCTAAATCTGTACCAATATTATACTTGTCATCTTTAGATGAGTTATAAGAATTAAAATTGTAGTCATTTAACCCTTGTAAGTCGTTTACAAAAGTGCTTCCGTTTGTTTGATAATCAAAATATGGTAAATACAATACGTTTGAAGACAAGCTAAGGGTATTATTATCGTTAATATAATAATCAAAATTTAGATTTGCATTGTGTGTATTAGACGTTGTATTTCGGTCCAAATCTGTTCTCCAAAATTCTGTTGCAGTATTGTTTTCTTGGTAATTAATTTCGTCTAAATTGTGTCTATTTATCTTAGTATGATTGTAGCTGTAATTAAGATTAACGTTTATTTTATCCGTTTTATAAAATTGATTTATTCCACCATCATATCTAGGATATACACCTTGTGTGTAATGCGTTGTTACGCTTCCTCTGTAGCCCATAATTAGGTTTTTACTCATCACAATTTTTAAGACAACACCACTTGAAGCATCGTATTTAGCAGATGGACTGGTAATAACTTCTATTTTTTGGACAGCATTTGCTGAAGACGCATTTAACAGCATAGCTAACTCTGATGCTGATAAGTTTACTTTTTTATCATTTATATAAATTGTTGGGCTACTATTTTTAACCAAAATATTATCGTCCAAAACCAAAACACCTGGTGTACTTTTTAAAACATCAAGCATCGTACCTTCCACTAAAGCAGTATTTGCAACGTTAAATATCATGCGATCCGCTTGTTTTGTAAACGTTGGTTTTTTTGCATTAACGGTTACTTCGCCTAAAGTTTCTGGTAGTGTTTTTAATATTATGGTATCTAAATTAACATCATTAGCCAATGTTATATTTTTAGTTTCGGTTTCAAAACCTAAAAACGAGATTTTTAAAACATACTCTCCAGAGGTTAATTTGTCAATACTAAATTGACCATCTTCATTAGTACTTGATCCTGATATAACTTGCGATTGATCAGAAGTATACATGATTGCGTTAGCAAATAAAATGGGTTGATTTGCGTCATCTACAACGTTCCCAGAAATGGTTAAATCCTGAGCATAAGTAGTCATAGATAAACAAAAAACGATAATAAAATTAAAGCGATTCATTTATAATAGGTTAAGCCTGCAATATAATAATTGTAATTAACATTAAAGTGTGGGAAAAACCGCAAATTTATATGAATTTGTATTCCTAAGAAAAAAGAAAAAAAGCCCAATAATTACTATATATTTGCAATATCTTTATTTATAAAGAGATTTGACTATGAAGAACATCAGAAATTTTTGCATAATTGCACATATTGATCACGGAAAAAGTACACTTGCCGATAGGTTACTAGACGCTACTGGCTCTGTAACAGCAAGAGAACAACAAGCCCAATTATTAGATAGTATGGATTTAGAACGCGAACGTGGTATTACCATTAAGTCGCATGCTATCCAAATGGACTACATTTATGAAGGCGAAAAATTTGTTTTAAACTTAATTGACACACCTGGTCACGTAGATTTTTCTTATGAAGTGTCAAGATCAATTGCAGCTTGTGAAGGTGCTTTACTAATTGTAGATGCTGCCCAAAGCATACAAGCACAAACTATTTCTAACCTATATTTAGCATTAGAGAATGATTTAGAGATTATTCCTGTTTTAAATAAAGTAGATTTACCAAGTGCAAATCCAGAAGAAGTTACAGATGATATTGTAGATTTATTAGGTTGCAAACCAGAAGATGTTATCCATGCAAGTGGTAAAACAGGTTTTGGAGTAGAAAACATTTTAAAAGCAATTATTGAGCGTATTCCTGCACCAAAAGGTGATCCTGATGCGCCTTTACAAGCCTTAATATTTGACTCAGTTTACAATACTTTTAGAGGTATTGAAACTTATTTTAGAGTCTTTAATGGTGAAATTAAAAAAGGACAAAAAATTAAATTTGTCGCTACAGATAAAGAGTATAATGCAGACGAAGTTGGTACGTTAAAACTAACTCAGGTTGCAAAACAAAGCGTTAAAACAGGAGATGTAGGTTACCTAATTACAGGTATTAAAACTGCCAAAGAAGTAAAAGTAGGAGATACAATTACGGACTTTGCTAATCCAACAACTAATATTGTCGAAGGTTTTGAGGACGTAAAACCAATGGTTTTTGCTGGTATTTATCCAGTAGATACAGAGGATTATGAAGAGCTGAGAAACAGTATGGAAAAGCTACAACTTAATGATGCATCCTTAGTGTTTCAGGCAGAAAGCTCTGCAGCTTTAGGTTTTGGTTTCCGTTGTGGATTTTTAGGAATGTTACACATGGAAATTATCCAAGAGCGTTTAGAGCGTGAGTTTGACATGACGGTTATTACTACTGTACCTAACGTATCGTACCATGCTTACACAAATAAAAATCCTGAAGATGCTTTTATAGTTAATAACCCTTCGGATTTACCAGATCCTTCAACAGTAAATCGTGTTGAAGAACCTTATATTAAAGCAACGATAATTACAAAATCAGACTTTGTTGGTAATGTAATGAGTTTGTGTATAGAAAAACGAGGGATGATTATTAATCAAACGTATTTAACACCAGAACGTGTTGAATTAACTTTTGAAATGCCTCTTGCCGAAATTGTATTTGACTTTTATGATAGATTAAAAACAGTGTCTAAAGGTTACGCCTCTTTTGACTACCATCCAATAGGTATGAAAGTTTCTAAACTGGTTAGATTAGACGTATTATTAAACGCACAGCCTGTAGATGCTTTGTCTGCTTTAATACACGCAGATAACGCACATAACATAGGTAAAAAAATGTGTGAGAAGTTAAAAGAATTAATTCCGCGTCAACAATTTGATATTCCTATTCAAGCTGCAATTGGAGCAAAAATTATAGCTAGAGAAACCGTTAAGGCTTTACGTAAGGATGTTACCGCAAAATGTTATGGTGGTGATATTTCGCGTAAGCGTAAACTTTTAGAGAAACAGAAAAAAGGTAAAAAACGTATGCGTCAAGTAGGTAATGTAGAAATACCTCAACAAGCATTTATGGCTGTTTTAAAGCTTAACGATTAAGTTAACTATTAGATATAAAAAAAACCTTCATTATTAAAATGAAGGTTTTTTTATGCCTTATACTTTTAGTTAGACTGTGTCTACTTTTTCTACGTCTAAAGGTTTTCCTAAATAGACTAAATAATAACCTTCACTTACATCTTCAAAATTAGTGTTGTAAGACGATATTATGTGTAACTCTCCTTCGTCATCCTTTATAAATAATGGGACTATTTCACGGTCTTCATTTGTGGTTTTAATTAAATCCATTAGATGTGCTTTATCTATAATTTCAATTTCTTGAATACTAGGAAATTTTCTAGTCACATCTGAAAGTGTGTTAAAGTCATCTGTATGAGAAAATAAACCTTCATGTGGATTATTATTTTCATCTAACATCTCTTCTGTAGACACTAATCTAAACGCACCATTTTCTCCAAATTGCTTTGAAAATTTATTGATAGCATATTTATTAATTTCGTTGTTTCCTGTTAAAGCCATTAAATATCCAACATCATTAAGCTCGATATTATCAGTTAATGTTTCAGAATAGATATTGGTATTTATAGCTTCCAAACCAAGCTCTTTAGCTTTATTAATGTTATTTTGGTTACTATCAATTAGGACCACATGTCTACCATGTGACTCTAAGTAGTGCCCAATTAACCTAGATACTTTTGATGCACCTACTATTAGTATTCCGTTAGATTGCGTTAAAAACACACCAACTAACTTAGCAAAAAGTCTAGCTGTTGTTGCATTTAAAAGTACAGTACCTAAAACAATTACAAATACTAAAGGTGTAATATACTCGGCTCCTTCAACACCTTTACTAGCTAATTTTAAACCAAAAAGCGAAGCGATACCTGCAGCTACAATACCACGTGGTCCAACCCAACTAATAAACAGTTTTTCGTTTAATTTAAGCTTAGATCCATACGTACTTAAAAAGACACCAATTGGTCTAATAACTAATATTATTATAGCAAAAAGCGCTACTGTATTCCAATTATAAATTAGTAATAGCTCGCTGTAATTAATATTAGCTGCTAGTAAAATAAATAATATTGAAATTAATAATACGCTTAAAGATTCTTTAAAATATAATAAGTCTTTTAGGTATGGAGAGTTTGAGTTACCTAACACCATTCCCATGACCACTACCGCAAGTAATCCAGACTCGTGCGCAAAGACATCCGACAATACAAAAACACCTAAAACAGCTGCTAATGCAAAGACATTTAATAAATAATGAGGTACCCACTTTTTATTAATAATAAAATTTAAAGCATGTGCAAAAGTAAATCCAAAGGTAGCTCCAAATAACACAATTTTACCAAACTCTATTAATGCGGTTTTAGTAAACTCTCCACCTGCATCAACACTAATAAATTCAAATACTAATACTGCTACTAATGCTCCTATTGGATCAATTAAAATCCCTTCCCATTTTAAAACTGCAGAGATGTCTTTTTTAAGCGGAATGTTTCTTAAAATAGGTGTAATTACTGTTGGTCCTGTAACAATAATTAATCCTGAAAATAAATATGAAATCTCCCATGTTAACCCAAAAACGTAATGTGCTGCAATACCAGCACCAAAAAAGGTAACCAAAGACCCTACTGATATTAACTTGGTAATTACAGGTCCAACATTTTTAATTTCGCTCATTTTTAAGGTTAAACCTCCTTCAAAAAGAATAATACTAATGGCTAAGGATACAAAATAAAACAAGCTTTCGCCAGGAAATAAACCTTCGTCACCATTCCATATTGGTTCAATCCATTTGGTTCCATCCTCACTTAAAAACTCGGCTGCAATTGGACCAACCAACAAGCCAATTAATATTAAAGGTAAAATTGCTGGTATTTTTAATTTCCAAGCAACCCATTGTGCAAGTATTCCTAAAATAATGATTCCTCCTAATTCTATCATTCAATTATCGTTTTGGTGAAAATACTAATTCTAAAATTCTACTTCTATAATTTAACCCAAATTTAGAGTAAAAAGTTAAATTTTTAAGCCTAGACCATTATCTAACTCAATTTTTTTAAACTTAAAAAAATGGTATCTTACAATTTTTCATCAAAAAACTACTAACCTAATTGACAATAAAGCCCTTTAAAACCATAGGAATTGGTATCGCGTTTTCGCCCAATCTTAAAGCTAATATTTTTGAAGCTGCTAGACTCGCTTTATTTTTTGATGCTAAACTTATTATGATTCATATTGGAGCACAATCTGATGATAAGTCAAAGACCATAAATAGCATATTAAGTAGCTTTAAAAAAGATAATCTAAAGTATGAAGTCGTTTTTAAATCAGGAAACCCAGTTGCTGCTATATTAGACACTACAAATAAAAAAGATATAGACCTTTTAATTATTGGAGCAGCCAAACGTGAAAATTTATTAAAATACTATGTTGGTTCTATTGCTAGAAAAATAACTAGACAAGCCAAGTGTAGTCTACTATTATTAATTAATCCTTCTATTGACAGAATTGTCTGTAGACACATAGTTGTTAATGGATTAGAAGATCCAAAAACCGAACAAACCATAGCGACTGCCTTTTATGTTGCATCAAAACTTAAAGCCGAAAAAATAACAATAGTAGAAGAAATCAAGCCCAATGAAATTGCAGTAAATGTGGATGATGACAAATCTTTAAGACATGCTAATATTGTCAGAGAACGTATTAGTAATCGTGAAACCTCAAGAATTAATCATATAATTGAAGATTTACCGCAAGAACATACTAATACTATTGCAATAAAATCTCAACCTATTTTTGGAACCCAAGGGTATTCCATTGGTCATTATGCCCAAATATCTCGAGCAGATTTGTTAGTCATGAATGCGCCATCAAAAATGACGTTTTGGGATCGTTTATTTCCGCATGATATTGAACATATTTTAACTGAGCTACCAACCGATGTTTTAATTATTCAATGAGTCCAAAACAAAATAATACAACCGTCTTTTTTAAAGCATTACCTAAAAATATATTTTCTGGTTTTGTGGTAAGTCTTATTGCTTTACCTTTAGGTTTAGGCTTGGCTATGGCTAGTGATGCACCTCCAATTTCGGGTGTAATTGCTGCTGTAATTGGTGGAATTTTAGTCTCTATTTTAGGTGGTAGTCACGTTACTATCTCTGGTCCAGGTAACGGATTAGTTGGTGTGCTTTTAGGTACTATTTTAACCTTGGGTATAGAAAGTGCTTATGCTGCCATTATTTGCTCTGGAGCCTTGTTACTACTTTTAGGCTTTTTAAGATTAGGCAAATTAGCAGATTTTTTTCCATCCTCTGCCATTCAAGGTATGCTAGCTGCTATTGGTCTTATTATACTAGGAAAACAGTTTCATATTATGTTAGCGCATAGGATTAAAAGGGAAGATACGGTTGATTATTTATTCGAAATCCCATTTACTATAAACGATGCTATACATTACGATAATACAGGATTAATTTATGCTGCATTAGCTGGAGTTATTAGTTTTTTAATTATGATATTTTATTCTAAACTAAGAAACAAATACTTACAACTTATACCTGCTCCAATGTGGATTGTTATACTTTCTATTGGGTTTAGTTATTACTTTGAGTTGGTTGCGCATGAAGCCAACCCAATTGCAATAAATTACATGATTTCTGGTATACCAGAATTTTCAGAAATTATATCGCAAATACCAACTGTGGATTTTAGTAAAATCGGGACATTTCCGTTTTGGACTAGTGTATTAGCTTTAACATTAATTGCTAGTATAGAGTCCTTATTAAGCATCAAAGCTGTAGACAAATTAGATCCAGAAAAAAGAAGAAGTAATGTAAACAAAGATCTTAAAGCCTTAGGATTAGCAACCATAGGAAGTGGATTTTTAGGTGGTCTTAATGTCGTAACTGTAATTGCAAGAAGCTCAGTTAACGTTAATAATGGAGGTAGTAATAGGTCTTCCAACTTTTTTCATGCTTTCTTTTTAGTTATTTTTATTGTCTTATTTAGTACGCAATTAGCACGTATACCATTACCAGCATTAATGGCAATTTTAGTTTACACAGGATATAAACTAGCGTCTCCAGAAAATATTAAAAAGATTTTTAGAATTGGAAAAGAACAGTTGATCATCTTTTTTGTTACCCTAATTGTTACATTAAAAATTGGTTTAATTTCGGGTATTTTATCAGGTGTATTAATCACGTTTATTATACATATTGTCTTAAATAAAAGTATATCACTTTTTGCCAGAAATTGGCTTAAACCAAACGTTTTAATGTTTCAAGAAGATGGTCATTATTATATTAGTGTTAAGCATTTTTGTAGCTTTTTAAATTTCTATAAATTAAAAGCTAAATTAGACGCAGTACCAGAAAACGAAGACGTTATTATTGATTTTTCGCTATGCCAATTTGTGGACCATACTGTTATGGAAAACCTTAATAACTATCAAGAGCTATTTGCAAAACGTGGTGGACACTTTGAAGTTTTAGGCTTAGATTTACACGATACAGACTCAGAACATCCATTTGCATTGCGTCGCTTACTTCCCGTACCAAATGTTATTAAAAATAGCTTGACGCGTCGTCAAACCACCATGGAGGAGTTAGCAAACGATTATAACTTAGACTACAATGCTAAAAAAGAAAAACAAACGGGCTTTTTAAACAATTTCATATTTTTCAGGGTAAAACAAATCAACTACATCTATAACCAAACCATTAATAAAAACAATGGTTTAAAATTATTTGATATCGAGTTTTCTGAAGGAGAATTTATTGCTAAAGAAGTTGTGCGTAGTACAATGCTTCATATTAAACTAAACAAACAAATTCCAGAGTTTACTCTAGACAGAGAAGGTTTTTTGGAAAAAGTCTATGCTTTTGCAGGTTTTAAAGATATTCCTATTAAAAACCACACAGATTTTTCCAATCGCTTTTATTTATTAGGTGAAGATACGCAAGCTATACAACAGTTTTTTACAGATGAAATCACACACTTTTTTGAAAGTAATCCGTACTACCATATCGAGTCTAATGGTCAAGATTTGTTGGTCTTTGGTCGCGAGCGATTAGCTAGTATAAAAGAAATTAAAGCACTTTACGATTTTGGTAAACGTCTAAAAGCGGTTATTTCTTAATAAAACCTTAATATTTTAAGTGTTTAACACTTATTTAGTAATTTGCAGGTAGTTTTAATACTAATACTTTATAATGAAATTACACCCAATACAAGCTGGTCATTTTAAACTAGATGGAGGTGCCATGTTTGGTGTTGTCCCAAAAACTTTATGGACCAGAACCAATCCAGCAGATGCTAATAATTTAATAGATATCGCTGCACGTTGTTTATTAATTGAAGACGGAAACCGTTTGACACTAATTGACACAGGAATGGGAACCAAACAAAGCGAAAAGTTTTATGGTCATTACAACTTATATGGAGATGATACAATTGAAAAATCTTTAAAAGCAGTAGGTTTCTCTACAGACGATATTACAGATGTGTTTTTAACGCACTTACATTTTGACCATTCTGGAGGTGCTTTTAATTATAATAAAGACCGTACAAAATTAGAATCTGCCTTTAAAAATGCTCACTTTTGGAGCAATAAAGACCATTGGAAATGGGCAACAGAACCTAACAGACGTGAAGTTGCTTCGTTTTTAAAAGAAAACATATTACCAATGGAACAAAGTGGACGACTAAAATTTACAGACCTTCCACAGGATGATATTTTAAAAAATTCAGCTTTAGGTTTCGATATATTTTATGCCAATGGACATACAGACAAACAAATGATACCAATGATTAATTACAAAGGTAAAACCATTTGTTTTATGGCAGACTTATTACCAACCATTGGACATTTACCTTTACCCTTTGTAATGGGTTATGATACAAGACCATTGTTGACGTTAGACGAAAAAGAAAAATTCCTGAATCTAGCAGCAGATAACAATTATTACTTATTTTTGGAACACGATGCACACAACGAAATAATTACTGTGCAACATACAGAAAAAGGCGTACGATTAAAAGACACCTTTACTTGTAACGATATTTTTAATTAACAATTCAAAACAATTTATAATGAAGATTACCTATAAACCAATTTTATTTTCGGCTTTTGCTGCGATAGTTTTATCTAGTTGCGGTGGAAGTGCTCCAATATTATCTACACCTATAGAAAATATTGATAACACACCAATGAAAGAGTCTGCTTTAACAGACGCAGAAGCACACAATTGGGGACACTTAGATTTAGTAAAAGATACAATTCCTGGTATGAGTGTTGATAAGGCTTACGCCGAAATTATTAAAGGTAAAAAAGGACAGCAAATAATTGTTGCTGTTATTGACTCTGGAATAGATATTACACACGAAGATTTAGATGGTGTTATCTGGACTAACCCTAAAGAAATTGCAGGAAACGGAAAAGATGATGACAATAATGGTTACATCGATGATGTCCATGGATGGAACTTTTTAGGAGATGGTTATGACGAGCAGTTAGAAATGACGCGTATTGTAGCAACTGGTGATACAAGTATCCCAAGATATGCTGAAGCAGCAGAAAAACTAGAAAAAGATTACCAACAAGCCTTAAGTGGTAAGCAACGTTACGACCAAATATATGGTCAAGTAAGCAGCGCAAATAAAGTATTAAC
>JGI24724J26744_10001701_pt1 | contig 14969 bp, 15 predicted proteins | sample Cruoilmetagenom7_FD_26744 | JGI IMG/M metagenome (IMG submission 26744)
CACTCTTTTATTACGACGCGCCGTTCAAGACTGTCAGAGGCCAGATAGGTTATGCCAAACCCGCCGCTATTGAGGTAACGATCAATCGTAAACTGGCCGTGGAGCAAAGTTGTTCCCGGTTTCAGAACGTCGGTAAATTCCGCGTCCGAAGTCCCATCTATCGCCTGCACAGAGTTCATCAAGAGCCCACTCAAATGGCGGCTGATCGCCCACAATCCACATCAAAGGCTTATTGCCCGATGCTGATCAAATCGTAGAACTGTGTCCAAAACATGGTGACTATTGGAAAATGACGGGCCAAGTTCGCATTAGGGATCATCACATTGGGACGTAATTCCAACTGATGAAACGCTGTAAAACAGCCGTTCGTTCCGGAAAAATAGCCCTGTGGTGTCAGTTTGCGGATCAGTCCCTAAGGGCGGGCAACCCAACACCGGTCGATTGAAAGCCGCCGTCCGCAGCAATAATTTGGCCGGTAATATAGCTGGCGCGTTCAGAGCTAAGAAAAACAATCAATTCAGCGATTTCATTCTCGGTTCCGTATCGGTTCAGCGGAATTGCGTCATGATAGGATGCGCGAATTTCAGGTGAATGCACCGCCAATGCCAGTTTGGTATTTACCGGGCCGGGGGCGACGCAGTTTGCCCTGACACCGTGCTCGCCCAGTTCGGCGGCTTGTTGCTGGGTGAAATGAATGACTGCCGCCTTGGAGGTTCCATAGGCCGTTCGCAAAGTGCTGGCCCTCAGGCCAGAGATTGACCCAATGTTAACGATGGTTCCCTGTGCTTTGATCAGGTCTGTCATGAAATGGTAGGAGCACAAAAACACCCCGTCCAGATTTGTTTGCATCACCGTGCGCCAGCGGGCGAAATCTGTTTCTTCCATTGGGCCAAAATCGGCAACCCCGGCATTGTTTACCAGGGCGTCAATTGCACCAAATTCTGATCTTATTTGGTCTGCCATATCCGCAACTTGCTCGGGGTCGGATACGTCGCCAATCACCGGAAGTACATTTTCCAATTGGGCTGCGGCAGATGTCAGGGCTGCACCATCGCGGTCAATCATCGCCACCCGGCGCCCTTCTGCCAGAAAAAGTTGCGTGGTTGCCAGGCCGATGCCGCGGGCGGCGCCGGTGACGACTGCTGTTTTGTTGGTCATTGCACACCTTTGGTTGTTTGCATGATCTGCTTTTTCGATGGTCTCTTTCAGGTGCAACCTGATGTCGACGTTGTATGGAATAGTTCCTGTTGCCGATCAGTCTTTGGGCGCGGCCTCGATGGCCCAACCACCTTGGGTTTTCGTCAACAGGGGCGTTTTGAATGCACCAACCGCACATAGTTCAGCGCCGTTCTGGTTTTNTGATACTCTTTTAGTCCAGCGGTGCGTTTGAAGCATCGCGGCGCCTAAAACNCNGGGAACCACATCCACCAGTTTCAAAAGGTCNAGCCCGGCACAAATCGACGCCCCGCTACTTATTACATCGTCGATCAGGCATACGCGGGTGGATTTGAGCAAGGGTAGCATACGGGGATCCAGATAAAGCCGTTTTCCGCCGCCCGGACTGGTGATCGAATTGAGCGGGACCGAAAGCGCTTCATCATACCAAAACTTTTTTGACGTCCCCAGTGCGATATATCGGCTATGGCCCAAACGTTGTGCAACCGCGCGCGCCAACGAAAGGCCAAGCGTTGGCATGCCGACAATGAGATCGGGTTGGAACCTTTGTAACTGCTCGCACAAATCATCTGCCAAAGTGCTTTCAACAAGAAAACTTGCCTGATTAAGGATGAGCGATGCAATCGCATTGTTGGTACCCTTCAGCGGGCGAATAGGAAGAATTAGCGCGCGACCGTCAGCCAATCTGGCGGGATAGCAATCCTGAAAGGGTGGATCAAATGCGGCACTGGCGGGCAGGATGTCCTGCCAATAGTCATGTGGCTGCAAGGCTGCAAACTCCTGTTCAAACTATCCGGCCAAGGGTAACATCGCCCCTATGGAAACTCTATCGCTCATTGATTTTAGCGCGCTGACCGAATTGCGCCGCGATTTTCACCGCCACCCGGAACTTGGCTTTGAAGAAACCCGAACAGCCCGGGTCGTGGCCGCGCGTTTGCGCAGCTTCGGGCTTGAGGTGACAGAAAATTTGGCCGGGACTGGCGTTGTTGGAACTTTGCGCGGGCAGGGGCGCGCGATTGGTCTTCGCGCTGACATGGATGCGCTTGCGATGCCGGAAACCGTGGATCGGCCATGGGCCTCGAAAATCAGCGGGAAGATGCATGCCTGTGGCCATGACGGGCATACGGCAATGTTGCTTGGCGCGGCAGAGGTTTTGTCCAAAGATCCACCTGCNGGNACNGTNCATTTCATCTTTCAGCCAGCGGAAGAGGGGCGTGGCGGCGCGAAAAAAATGGTGGAAGAGGGCCTGTTTGAACAGTTTCCCTGTGACATGGTTTTTGGTCTGCACAATATGCCGGGGCTGGCACCCGATCAGATGGCGGTGGTGGCTGGGCCGCAGCTTGCGTCTTCGGACAGTTGGCATGTTACATTTCGCGGTGTTGGAACCCATGGGGCCAAGCCGCATCTGGGCCGCGATCCGATCACCGCATCAGGTCAGTTTCTGACCGCGCTGCAAAGCATTCCCGGCCGGGTCATTGATCCGCTGCAACCTGCTGTNGTCAGTGCNTGTTCGGTTCAGGCGGGTGATCCCCGGGCGCTGAATGTCATCCCTGACCTGGTCCAGATTGGCGGCACAGCGCGGGCCTATACGCCGCAGGTTCGCGATCAGTTGGAAGAGGAAATCGGGCGTATCGCGCAGGGGGTGGCGCAGGCAATGGGTGTTACGGCGGACTATGAATTNATCCGTCGCATTCCGCCGGTGGTTAATGTTCCNGCACCCACCAAAGTGGCGTTGGCGGCGGCGCAGGCGGTGTGCGCTGGCGGGGTTGTAACGGATTTTCCACCTTCGACGGCGGGCGATGATTTTGCGGTTTTGGGCGAGGCTGTCCCCGGCGCATATGTGTGGTTGGGAAATGGTCCGGCCCGCGATGGTGCGCTACATCACAATACAGGCTATGATTTCAACGACGCGGCGCTGCCAACAGGCGTTGCGTTTTGGGCGCAGGTCGCGCGCGAAGCTTTGGCCTAATTCAACCCGTCTTCCAATATCGGCGATTCCAGCAGCTTTCCCGCCAAGGAATCTGCGATTCCCATGTCGCTTTGGTGTGGTCCCGCATTGCAGGCCAGATTTGCGCCAACCAACGCCTTGAACACCAGATAGGGCGGCTGCCAGGCAACGACGCTGTCCATCGCGTTCTTGATTTCACCAAAACCGGCGGCAACCTTGGTCAGCGGTTCAGCTGACACCAGCCCGGCAACCGGCAACGGCAATATTGCAATCAGTTTTCCGTCTTTCGCCACAGCCATGCCGCCACCTGCCTTAATCAGGGCATTTGCCGCGATGGCCATATCGGCTGTGTTGCTGCCAAATACTGCCAGATTGTGGCTGTCATGGCTTACGGTTGTTGCAAATGCGCCCTGCCAATTTCCCCAGCCTCGCAAAAACCCAACACGCGGTTTGGCGGGCAGTTTTCCATGCCGGTGGATGACTGCCAGCATTGTCGTGTCTTCTGGGGGCACGATGATACCGTGTTCCACTTTGGCGCGCGTTTGGCCCCATTCTGTAAATCGCGGACGGTCAATCGTGGCAATGCGAACGAACGGGCCCTGAGCGGGTACGGTGAAATCTGCGGCTTTCATAGAGGCGATTTTGCAGGTTTGCATCAGCGATGCTGACGGGGAAACTGGCGCAGAACTGGTTGTAACAATCTGGCCGTCACGAATTACATTCTGGGCGTTGAAACCTTCCAGATCATCAAACAGGACCAGATCGGCGCGTTTGCCCGGCGCGACCAAACCCAGATCGCGCCGTCCCAGGCGAAACGCTGCATTCAAGGTCGCTGCCTGCAGGGTGCGCATCGGTGCCAGACCATAGCGCACCATCCGGCGCAGCACGTCATCCAGCGCGCCGGTTGCCAAAAAGTCATCGGGAAAAAGATCATCGGTGCAAAGCGTTAATGTTGGTGGGAATTGTACCAGCGCCTGCAGCACTTTGGCGAATTCCGGTAGCAGGTGGTCGTGGGATCCGCGCAGCTCTATTGTCAGCCCGGCTTGCAGTTTCTCGACCAGATCATCGGCAGATGTCAGTTCATGGTCCGAAGCCACACCGGCCGCCGCATAGGCCTGCAACATTGGTCCCGTCAGCCCGCGCGCGTGGCCACACACCAATTTTTCAGCGTCCAATCCGGCCTGCACAATGTCGCGCATTCTGGGTGCGCGCGCGGTGACACCGGCCATGTCCATCACCTCGGCCAGCCCATGAATGGTATCGCACGCTAATAGGTCTCTGATTATTTCGGGCCCGAAATCAGCACCAGAAGTCTCATAGCCGGGGGCGGATGGCACACAGGATGGGGCCAGTGTCAGTATCCGCATCGGTGACCGCGTGGCGCAGCCCGTCGCGTATTCGACCCCTTCNANNCCGGCNACATTGCCAAATTCATGCGGGTCCCACACGATCGTCGTGACCCCGCGTGGCAAAGCGGCAGCACAATAGGTTTCGGGCGTGACCATCGAGCTTTCGATGTGCATATGCGTGTCGATCAGGCCCGGGGTTAGGATAAGACCATCAGCTTTGATTTCACGCGCTGTATCGCTTCTAGTGGCTGGCGGATGAACAGATGCGATCAACGGGCCGCAAATGCCGACGTCCGCCGGGCGCAATTGGCCGGTGATTAGATCGGCAAGGGTCGCGCCAGTAATCAACAGATCAAACGGTGCATCGCCCCGTGCCGCGGCGACGGCGCGATCGCGTAGTTCTGGTGCGTTCAGGTCATCGGGTTCCATCATTGGCTTTCCTTCAGCGCCGACAGGCAAAGAGCGTGAATTTTGTCGCTGTCCAGCCCGGTGACAATCGTGGCATTTGCCTGATCCGGATTGCGCGTGTCCACGATGGTGCGGCCCCGGCAGGGAGAATCGTCAAGCTCTATAGCAATGTGCGCAGGCCCGATTTCAAACAGATCAGAGCGCACAAATGCTGCCGCGGCGACCGGATCGTATAAAGCCATTGTTTCGCGCCCGCGGGTCAGGGCGATGTCCAAATAGCCGCCCAGAATATCTGCGAGCAGTTCGTTCTGTGAATGCTCGGATGCGCGCACGTCAGATATGTCGGTTTCGTTGATTTCAACCCGGCGACAGGCATCCAGATCGACCATGCAAATCGGGACGTTGCGGGCCAAAAGAATGGCCAGAGATTCGGGATCAGCAAATGCGTTGAACTCGGCCGACGGGGTGTGGTTGCCAGATGTCACCCCGCCCCCCATCCAGGTGATTTGTCCAATCTGAGAAAGAAGATCGGGGCGCGACAGGGCAAGTGTGGCCAGATTGGTTAGCGGCCCCAACGCAAGGATTTTACAATCATCGTTCCGCTCCAGCCATGTGCAAAGCTCTGGAAGGGCTGGGGCAAAATTGGGAGTTATTTGGGGCAGGTTTGCACCGCGTGTCCGCATGCCGGTCGCGCCGTGAATACGTTCGGCGGTTTCAACTTTGCCAATAATTGCGCGGTCTGCGCCGGTCCAGATCGGAACCTGCCAGTCAAACGATCTGGCCGCGCCCGCTGCATTCTTTTCAACCTGTGCCAATGTCGCATTGCCGAAACTCAGCGATATTCCGTCCACGTGGCGATGCTGCATTACCAGCAAGATGGCAAACAGATCATCTGCGCCCATATCGGTGTCGATCCAGACACCCATCAACCGACCCGCGCCAGATGGACGGCTGCATCGGAGGGCAAATCAAAATCGACACTCTGTCCAATTTCAAAAGCGGGCTGTGCCACTGAAACGTCCGCCTTTACCACGCCAATTTTGCTGTCCAGCACATATTCGCGCCGCTCCCCCGCGAACGAAGCCCCGCGCACCGTACCGCTATAGGGCCCTTTCCCCAAAACCACAGCGCTGGGGCGCCATGCGTTTCCGCCGCCTTTGCCGTCCGGCAGGATCGTCTCGAACCCGACAAAATCAGCGGCAAAACCTGATACCGGCGCGGAATAAATCTGTTCTGGTGTGTCGATCTGCTCGATTGCCCCGTCGCGCATCAGGACAATCCGATCAGCCAGTGCCAAAGCCTCGGATTGATCGTGGGTCACGAAAACCATCGTGATGCCGGTGTCTTTTTGCAGCCGCTGAAGCTCTGTGCGCATTTCCAGCCGAAGCCGTGCATCAAGATTGGACAAGGGTTCATCCAGCAACAGCACTTTGGGTTTCATCACGACCGAGCGGGCAAGCGCGACACGTTGCTGCTGGCCGCCCGACAAATCGGTGGGGTGACGGTCGGCGAATTCACTTAGTCCAACCATTTCCAACCCAGCCATAACCTTTTGCTTCAGGTTGGATTCCGAGCGCAGGCGCAGGCCGAAGGCAACATTTTCAAAAACGCTCAGGTGCGGGAATAGCGCGTAAGACTGAAACACCAACCCGACCTGGCGTTTGCTGGGCGGTATGCGCGAAACGTCATTGCCATCAATCCAAACCTTGCCGCCACGCAAAGGCATCAGCCCGGCGATTGCACGCATCGTCGTGGTCTTGCCGCAGCCCGACGGGCCGAGCAGAGTTATNAGCTCACCCTTGTTGATTGACAGGTTCAGCCCCTGAACCGCGATTGTCTTGCCGTATGCAAGCGTCAGGTTTTCCAGCAGAACAAAGTCAGACATATTTTGATAATCCCAGAAACTTTTCGGCCACAAAGATGATTCCGATCGACATGAACGCTAATAGCGACGACAGCGCTGCGACCGATGGATCATAGTTAATTTCCATATATGCCATCATGTCGATTGGCAGCGTGCGCAATCCCGGCCCCGATANGAACAGCGACACTGGCACCTGATTGAAACTGGTAACAAAGCCCAGAATAAAGGCCGCCAGCACGCCGCCGCGAATATTGGGCAGCACAACCCGCCGGAATGCCCCGAAACGCGAACACCCCAGCAAAAGCGCGGCCTCTTCCATGTCGACGCGCAGGTTTTCCATGCTGGCAGACACAACACGCACAGCGTAGGGCAACACCAGCGCCGTGTGGGCCAGAAACAATGCCGGGCCGATGCCAAAGCCGGTTGGAATGACCAGATAACGCAGCAGCGCCAGGCCAACGATGATACCGGGAACGATGATCGGGGATGAAACAATCAGGCGAACGGTCTCGGCACCCGGAACTTTGTAGCGGGTCATTGCGTAGGATGCCGGCACGCCAAGCACCAGGGCCGCCAATGTGCCAAAGATGGCCAGAAACATTGATACGCCAAAGCTGGCCCGGAAGCTTTCGATCTGAAAAACTTTGATGAACCATTTCAGCGAAATCCCCTGAGGCGGAAACGCCAGGTTGTTTCCGGCCGAAAGAGAGGCTGCGATTATGATCAGGAACGGCCCGATCAGGAACGTCAATGTGAGGCCAAGAATGACCCATGTGGCAACGCGACTGTTCATCGGTTTTTCCGCGCTGTTGCAATGCGTTTGAGCAGCAGGTTGGCAGAAAAGCTCATCACGATAAGGATCATCGCGATCACGCTGGCCGATACAAAATCATTGGCGACGGTGACGCGCTGATAAAGCAGCGTTTCAAGCATCAGCACTTTGGACCCACCCAGAATGGCGGGCGTGATGTAGGCTGTCATCGACCCGGTGAAGACCAGCGTGCCGCCGATCACCAGACCCTCGCGGGTTAGTGGCAGGATCACCCGCCAGAAAACCTGAAACCAGTTGGCGCCGAGAATGCGCGCGGCGGGAACCGCGTCTTTGGGCATGTTTTCCATCGCTGACACCAGCGAGATTATCATCAGCGGCATGAATAATTGCAGCAGCCCGATGAACACGGCGGTTTCGGAAAACAGGATGCGAAATGGGGTGTCGGTAATGCCCAGGTTCACCAGAATTTGGTTTACAAACCCGGTGCGCCCAAGAATGACCAGCCACGCATAGGTTCGCGCGACGGGCGAAATCATCAGGGGCAAAGTCACCAGCCCAAAAATGCGCCCCCGCGATGTTGGTGGCAGGCTGACAATCACGAAAGCGGCGGCGTAACCGACGATTGCCGAAACCCCGGCGACAAGCGCGCCCAGTTTCAGGGTTCGCAAAAATACCGTTCGGTTGCGGCCACTGGAAAAGAAATCGATGTAGGCACTGATGGACCAGCCGCCGTCGACCTTAAACGCTTCGGACAGCAGGATGCCCACTGGCACCAGAAAAAGCGCCGCGGCGAAGATCGCCGCGGGCAGGGTTAATGCAAGACCGACTGCGCGGTTCTCGAACATGGGTTATTTAACGACCTTGGTGTTCCACTGTTCCAGCCAGCTGTCGCGTTTATCAAGTATGACATCTGGTGACAGCAGGTCCAACTGGCCAACGGTTTCTGCGCCGTAAGTCAGGTTTGCGGCAACTTCATCAGAAACCGTAACCTCAGAGTTTGCCGGGCTGTCGACCAGTGCCTCGGCCAGCGCTGTCTGTATTTCGGTGGAAAGCCAGAAATCCATGAACTGATGCGCCAGCTCTTCGTTGCCGTTGTTGGCTGTCATGACCATCACGTTCATGCCGCCTGTCTGGCCCTCTTTCGGGGTGGCCCATGCCATTGGCAGACCGTTGTCCTTGAACCGCCCCCAAGCAAAGCGCCCAACCGGAGCAGCCCAGATTTCTTCCTGCTGCATCAGTTGCGCCAACTGCGACGAACGGACGTAATACGTAACAATGTCGTCGGCCTTTTCACCCACGGCGTTGATTGGTGCTGTCAGGTCTGTTGACGTGTCGCCCATGGCTTTGCCGATCATATAAAGCGACGGCGGGCCCTGATTGGTGGTCACATCGGGCAGCGCGACATTGCCTGCCAGTTCGGGCGACAATAGGTCTGCCCAGCTGTCGACGGTGACCTTGTCGGTGCGATATACGATCGATGTGGCATAAAACGTATAGCCGACACCCAGCATATCGCCCAGTGGGTCTTTGGCGATGTCGTAAAGCTTGTCGTAATTGGACAGGGCAGAGGCATCAATCGGTTGCAACAGGCCTTTGCGTGCCGCCCCCAGCGCGTCATGGGTGGAAAGCACGGCCATGTCGATCACCGGGTTGGCCTTGTTGGCCTCGATCTTTGCCAGCCGTTCGACCGAATTGCCGGTTTCGACAACGATTTTACATCCGCAGATCTTTTCAAACGGGCCATAGACCAGTTCTTTGAACGCATCCTGCGAAAAGCTATAGACCGATATCGTCAGGGTCTTGTCCTGAGCGAATGCGCCGGACGCCAGCAGCATCGTCGCCGCACCGGTCAGCATCATTTTCTGTAGCATTTTATCTTCTCCATGTTGTTAAGTTTCTGGGGCAGCTTTGGTTGAATCTCGTCCAATTAATTTCATTGGAACCACAGTTTTTTCGAGCGGCGTCCTGCCGTCGATTTGTGCAGTCAGGCTGGCGACGGCTCGGGTGGCGATTTGGTCGGTATCTTGGGCTAATGTGGTCAAAGAGGGCGTAATCGCAGCCGAGAATGCAAGGTCATCAAACCCCATGACACTGACCTGATCGGGCACAGATATGCCGCCGCGTTGAAACTGCGTGAGCGCGGTCAAAGCGTGCAGGTCAGACGTCGCGATAAAGCCGGTGAACCCCTCTGACACCAATGACAAGAACCCCGGTTTCCGATTGTCTTCAAGCCAGATAACGCGAAATTCAGTGTCAGGGTTCATTGCCTCTTTCATGCCATCAATTCGGTCATTCTGGACCGATGAATTGCGACTGTCTGCGACAAGAGCAATTTTGCGGTGGCCAAGACCCTGAAGATGTCGGGCTGCGATCCGCCCACCATCCTTGTGATCGGCGGACACCGAATTTTCGGGCGTTGAAGGGGTGTCCACAACCGCAACCGGCAGCCCTATGTCCTTCATCCGGGTGCCTCTGCGTGGAATAATTACGATGCCGTCAGCGCCCTGACGCATCATACGCTGTAGGGCGTCATTTTGATCGCCAGCGTTGCCGTGCGAATCCGCGATCAGCACGCCATAGCCAACTTTCTCTGCGGCGGCCTCGATCGACTGGGCAAAGGCCGGGAATAGCGGATTTGAGATGTCTGGAAGAACAAGCCCAATCACGCCACTGCGCCCGGTCCGCAAAGCCCGTCCCTGAAGGCTGGGAGAATAGGCCATCGCAGTGGCCTTGGCGCGAATTCGGTCCCTGAGTTGGGCCGAAACGCGGCCATTGCCTGAAAGCGCATTGGATACGGTGGCGGTGGAAACGCCCAGATCTTTCGCAATGTCCCGCAGTTTAGGTTGCATGCCAGACTCAGGTGATTAATCGTTTTATCATGATGCCCGCTGGCGACGGTAAGTCAAGTGTTCTTCAGTGTCGGGTTGCCGGTGAAAGGTTATTTTTGTCATGCAAGGCTAAGTTGCCGCCGAACTACTCGAAACACTTGAACATTTTCCCTCGAAGGCGTTTCATCTGGAGGCTAGGGAAAATCCGGCGGATGGTTACCGAAAGGATATCTGACGATGTTGAAAAGACAGTATTTCCCAATTTCTGAAATCTATGTGCCGGTGAAACGCATGAAAACGCTGGATGCAGCGAAGGTTCAGGAAATCGCCGAAAGCATGTTGGAAGACGGGCAAACCACGCCGATCCGGGTGCGCGCGGGCAAGGGCAGGTTCGTGCTGATCGAAGGTCTTCACCGTCTTGAAGCACTTAGGGCATTGGGCGAAGAGTCGGTCGAAGGATATTTGGTCCAGGCACGGCTGCACTGATTTTTCGCCGCGCTGCTTGCCGGTGATTTTGCATGCTTGCTACTAACCGACCGGTCAGTTAGTAAGGGGTATGCAGAAAGAGTCAGATCAGCCAGACGAGCTGGGCCAACCGGCCGATGAGCGCCCTAAATTCCGGCGACGGGCAGATGCGCGACCTGATGAAGTGCTTGATGCGGCGCTGGCGCTGTTTACGCAGAACGGATTTGCAAAAACCACCGTCGAACAGATAGCCACCCGCGCGGGCCTGTCTAAAGGTGCCGTCTATCTGTATTTCCCGTCAAAAAAGGCGCTGCTAGAGGGGCTGGTGGCGCGCGCTATCGTGCCGACTGCCGATCAGGCGCTTGGAGTCATTGCGGGCTATAGGGGTGATCCGCGTCCGGTGATCCGTAAGTTCATGACAATGACAGCGTCTGCAGCATCCGGACCAGACGTATTTGCAGTGCCCAAATTGGTAATGCGCGAGGCGGTGAATGCACCTGAGATTGCACAAATGTATCGCACCCAGGTGCTGGACAAGGTCATCCCGGCGCTGACGGTATTGATCGCGCAGGGAGTGGAAGGCGGTTTTATTCGTCCGGTCGACCCTGAACTGACGGTTCGAAGCTTGATCGGGCCTTTGATGCTGCACGTGATGTTGGCAGAGGTATTCGAAGTTCAGCCTGACGATGGTTTGGAATTTAAAAATTGGTCAACAACCACCTTTCTATTCTTTTTGCCGGCCTTGAACCTGAAATGGAGGATAAGAAATGAGCAGTCTTCCCACGTGGCTTGTAAGTGCAATTGCTTTTGTCCTGCCCGGTTTCGGGCAACCGCCAGATTCAGTTTTCAACGGATACCTTGAAGGCGACTATGTGCATGTTGCGCCGTCTGGTTCGGGGCGGATTGTCTCGGTTGCTGTGCAAGAGGGGGATCAGGTCACTTCGGGGCAGCAGGTATTACAACTTGAAGATACAAAAGAAAAAGCAGCCATGCGCGCTGCCGAGGCGCAGGTTGCGGTGGCGCAGGCAAATTTGGCAAACCTTCAAACCGGTCGGCGGAGCGAAGAAATTGAAGTGATCCGGGCCACTTTAAGCCGTGCCGAGGCCGACCAGCATCTTGCGCGCACAACGCTGGAACGCTCTGAACAGCTTTCCGCCCGGGGGTTGCTGCCGTCCGCACAAGTGGAAGCAGAAATGGCTGCGGTGGAAAGCGCTAATGCGTTGGTGGCCCAGTTAAGCGCCGAACTTATAGTTGCGGAACTGCCGGCAAGGGATGCGCAGGTTGTTGCGGCCGAGGCATCGCTGGCAGCAGCGCGCGCCAATGCAGATCTTGCCCGTTCTGCCCTTGATGACCGGATCGTATTGGCCCCAGTAACAGGGCTGGTTGAACGGGTGTTCTTTAGCGATGGTGAAGTTGTGGGTGTCGGCGCTCCGGCGATGTCCATTCTTCCTCCGGGCAATATGAAAGCACTGTTTTTTCTGCCGGAACCGGAACGGGCCGGATTTGCAATCGGCGATGTGCTGGCTTTGTCGTGTGATGGCTGCGCGCAGGGGCTGACGGTAAAAATCACGCGGATGGCTTCGGACCCGCAATACACGCCGCCGATCCTATACAGCCGCGACGAACGCGCGCGNCTGGTGTTTCGCGCCGAGGCAGTTCTGACCGACAGCCTGGGTTTGATGCCCGGGCAACCGATTACNTTGCGACGCCAGCCATGAACGCGCCCAAGATGGCGATTTCGGTGCGTGGGCTGACCAAGGTATTTGGCGACCGGAAGGTTGTCGATGATTTTGACATGGAGGTTCCAAAGGGCGCGATCTACGGGTTTCTTGGGCCAAACGGCAGCGGGAAAACCACAACAATTCGTATGATGTGCGGCTTGCTGACGCCGAACGGGGGCCAAGGCCAATGTTTGGGATACGACATTTTGACCGAGTCACGTCGGATCAAAGANCACGTCGGGTACATGACGCAGAAATTCTCGCTTTACGAAGATTTAACGATACGGGAGAACCTCGATTTCATCGGCCGCATGTATCGAATGAAAGATCGACGCAAAAAGGTGGATCAGGCGCTATTGGATTTAGGTTTGGCGGATCGTGCCAAACAGTTGGCTGGTACATTGTCAGGCGGTTGGAAGCAGCGGCTCGCACTGGCGGCCTGTATGTTGCACAGCCCCCAATTGCTTTTGTTGGATGAACCAACTGCGGGGGTTGATCCCAAAGCGCGCCGGGATTTTTGGGATGAAATACGACGGTTATCGGCGCGGGGGGTGACTGTTTTGGTTTCAACCCACTACATGGATGAGGCCGTGCAATGTGATGCGCTGGCCTACATCGCCTATGGGAAAAAGCTGATTTCAGGACCGGCGGCAGAGATTCCCAAAATGATTGGTCTGTCTACGTGGCGTGTTGATGGGCCGGATATTAACGCTTTAGAGGCCGAATTGCGCACAACCCCCGGNGTTGGGCAGGTGGCCCGGTTTGGGGCGGTGTTGCATGTTTCTGGCACCGATGCAGCGGCGCTTGATCGGGCAGTGCGTGCGCAAAAAAAGCGCGAAACCCACAANTGGAAANGGAAAGAGGCGGGGCTGGAAGAGGCATTTATTTATTTGATGGCCGGGGCTTCGGATAATTTCACCGAATTTGCGGGAAAGGCCTGACTATGTTTTCACTCGCCCGATTTGGTGCTGTTNTGTTTAAAGAGTTTGTTCAAATGCGTCGGGATCGCGTGACGTTTGGAATGATGATCGGAATTCCGATCATGCAGCTTTTGCTATTTGGATTTGCGATAAANTCCGACCCCAAGAACCTGCCGACATTGGTTGAAATGGCCGATACCGGACCGGTAACGCGGGCGGTCTTAAAGGGTATGGAAACATCAGACTATTTCAAGTTCGTTGGAACCGTGACCAGCAAACAAGAGGGCGACCGTGCGCTACGCGAAGGCTCGGCCAGTTTTGTGGTTGTCATTCCAGCGAATTTTGAACGTGACGCGGCGCGCGGGCTGAGGCCGGATATCTTGCTGTCGGCAGATGCGTCCGACCCTGCTGCTACCAGTGGCGCGGTTGGCGCCATGACCGGAATTATTCAGGTGGCGATAAATGAAACCCTGACCGGACCGCTTCAATTCGCAGCCCGTGCTCCGCCGCCGTTTTCGGTAAGCATCCATCGTCAGTATAATCCCGAGGGCAAAACCGCGACCAATATTGTGCCGGGATTGTTGGCGATCATCCTTTCCATGACAATGGTTATGATCACTGCTGTGGCGATTGTTCGCGAAACCGAAAAAGGAACGATGGAGGCCCTGATAGCGACGCCGGTGCGACCGATGGAGGTGATGCTTGGAAAGATCATTCCTTACGTCTTTGTCGGATACGTCCAGACATTTGTTTTTCTTGTCGCGGCACGATTTTTGTTCGATGTCCCGTTTACCGGCAGCTTTTTGGCATTCTTTGCGGGTTTCAATCTATACATAGTGGTGAATTTGGCGCTTGGTTTCCTGATTTCCACATTGTCGAAATCGCAAATGCAGGCGATGCAGATATCTTTCTTTACATTGTTGCCCACAATCCTTCTGTCGGGGTTCATGTTTCCGTTTGCCGGAATGCCGGGCTGGGCGCAGGCCATTGGTTCGGCCATTCCGGCAACGCATTTTTTGCGCCTGACGCGCAAAGTCATGCTGAAGGCGGGATCAATGTCCGATATTACCGGCGATATGTTGGCAATTTCGTTCATCATGCTCGCGATCATTACCGTGTCCTTGATGCGATACCGCCAAACGCTTGATTAGTGATGCGCAAGGCGTTCCGAGGCGCGGACTGGGTTGCCGCGCCTTTTTCGGCGCTAGTAGGACTTCGGCATGCCGAGTTTTTGCGCAATAAATGCAAGGATCAGGTTGGTTGAAATCGGCGCTGTCCGCAAATGNCGNATCTCGCGCCAGACCCTTTCGACATCGTANTCGCGCGCGACGCCAAATCCGCCAAAAGTCTGCATGCAGGTATCGGCAGCGCTCCATGCTGCATCGGCGGCCATGTGTTTGGCGGCATTCGCCTCGTATCCGCAGGGGACACCCGCGTCCAACAAGGCCGCCGCCCGTCGTGCCATAAGGTCTGCGGCGTCCACTTCGGCGTGGGCTTGTGCAATCGGAAACTGGATGC
>JGI24724J26744_10001702_pt1 | contig 14960 bp, 7 predicted proteins | sample Cruoilmetagenom7_FD_26744 | JGI IMG/M metagenome (IMG submission 26744)
CCACCCTCTGTGTGGCGGGCGGGCCCGGTCAGAAATTTCAGGCCGTGGTGCAGGCCTTCTTCGGCTTCTGCGTATCCCAGACGCATGGCAGCGGCCCAGACATAGGTTTGCCGCGTTGCCACCCGAAGGCGGCGGAAATCGGCGTCGCAGCCACCGGTCACAGGGTCCAGAGATTCATGAAAACCCCCGCGTTCGCGGTCCAGTCCGCGGGACAGCCACAGCGGCAGGCTGGTGTCGAGCAGCCAGTCCAGCGCGCCTTGTGCCCGTGCGCTATCCAGCGCCTGCGTCACGATGTGGCCTCACCGGGGGTGGGCAGGTTGGATCGGGCGATCAGGGATGTGGTTGAGTGGCCTTCCTTCAGGGGAACGCGCTCTACCTTGCCTTTGTTGGCTAGAACGAAATCGGCTCCGACGATGTCCTTGATTTCATAGTCTGCCCCCTTGACCAAAACATCTGGCACAATCGCTTTGATCAGGTTCAGCGGGGTCTCTTCATCAAACAGGACGACGCCGTCAACGCCTGTCATGGCGGCCATAACGCAGGCGCGCGCATCCTGTTGCTGTACAGGGCGGGTAGGCCCTTTTAGGCGCTGGACCGAGGCATCGGTGTTCATCCCCACGATCAGCTTGTCACAAAAGCTGCGCGCGGCCTGTAGAATGCGCACATGGCCCGGATGCAGCAGATCGAAGCAGCCGTTGGTAAAGCCGACACGCAAACCGCTACGCTTCCATTCGGCACTGCGGGCGGCGGCGGTTGCCAGATCCATGATCTCGCCGTTGCTGTCGTCTTCTGTCTGTGTTGGCCGGGATGTGTTGCGATGCCGGGAGAACTGGGTCAGAGCCTCATCCAGCTCGGCTACTTCCAGCACTGCGGTGCCGACCTTGGCAACCACGAGACCGGCCGCAATATTGGCCACATGCATTGCCGTCTCTATCGGGGCGCCACTGGCACGGACAGATGCGAACAACGCCATGACTGTATCGCCGGCCCCCGAAACATCGAACACCTCGCGCGCAGAGGTCGCCATATGGATCGTTTCACCGCCTGCAGCCGGGTAATAGATCATCCCTTTTTCCGACATTGTCAGCAGGATATCGGCGCCGGTCTGTGCGCTGATCTGTTTTAATGCCAGATCGCGGTTCGCAATGTCATGGCAATCGTACCCTGTTGCCGTGGACAGCTCATTCAGGTTCGGCTTGATGATTTGCGCGCCTTTGTAGATCGCAAAATCAGGCCGCTTTGGGTCGACCATGACAGGAACGCCGCGGGCGTTTGCCAGGGCGATCACACGGGGCAGCATATCGTCCGACAGCAGGCCCTTGTCATAATCCGACAGCACAAGAATGCCCGCGCCTTCCAGTGCCGCATCAAGGCGGGCCAGCACCGTGTCACACAGGGCCTTATCGAGCGCCATAAAGCGTTCGCGGTCAATGCGCAGAAACTGGTGGTGGTTTTCGGCCAACACCCGCGTTTTTGTGACTGTCTCAATATCATGGGACGCGATGAGATCGTGATCCAACCCCAGCGGGCGCAGCACATCGGTCAAGCGCGCGCCGCCTTCATCCTGCCCGATAAGTCCGACCAGACGTGTCTGTCCGCCAAGCTGGGCAATGTTCAGTGCAACGTTGGCTGCGCCACCTGCGACCGCCCGTTCTGCCATGTGGTGCAGGACCGGAACCGGCGCTTCGGGAGAGATGCGGCTGACGCGTCCGGACAGGTACAGATCAAGCATCACATCGCCCATCACTACAACTGTGGGCATCCCTGAAAGATAAGACATAATTTTCATGTGTTAAAAGGCCTTTAATCGGAATAACCGACGCAAACCGGTCTGAACAAGTAGGATCAACATATATGCTGCTATACTTGAGGAGCCAACGACGGTACATAGCAAAGGGGCTCCAATTCGGGGCGAATAGGCAACTTTAGCCGCAGTCTAAAGTTGCATTGCCCCCCCTCCGAACTGGACAGAAAAAGATAAGGGGCAATGGCCGTCGCGTGTTGTTGTCAAAAGAGAATCTAACAGAAGATTATTATAAATGACCGAAGCACGTACGATGATGAACTGGGATACGATCTATCTATTTGGCCTTTTCCTTGGCCGCAAACCAAGCCAGAGGGACATCGAAGAAAAATCACGATTTCCGTTTTTGGAAGCCGCGAGCAAGGTGCTGGTGTCAAAGGAATTTGGAGCTAAAGAGCGGGCCTTTAGCATGGCGTTGCCAGAGCCGTTGTTGGCGCGTGATGTGGCGGTAACCTATCAGGACTGGCTGCGGAGCAAGCTTGGTGTGCAGCCGGGTGCGCCGCTATACTTGGGCGACCGTTTGGTGTCGGATACCAACAGGTTCGATCACATGGTTCTGTTTTGCACGGCCATAGAGCAGCGCAAAGGGGTCTTTTTTGATGCCGCTCAGAGCGCTGCCCAGCTGCCTGTCATCCAGCAAATTTTGTGTGAGGGTGCGTTGCATGCTGCCGTGGCTGATCCGGCTCTTGCCGCTCTTTCTGTTGGTGATCAGGCAAAATCGATAGCCGCTGCACAGACCTTGCCTGTCGCCATGCAGTCACTTGCTGAATTTTTGTGCAGCGATGCGTTTGGCGCACAGATTGCACAGCTGTCTTATGGTGCGGATCCCAAGTCGGCGGATCGGGATAGTGCACGGGCTGCCGATGCCCGAAACCTGATGTTGACCTTGCTGGACGCCGCACAGGCCCCCGAGCTCGGTGTTGAAATCCATCGCCTGCGGGCCCTTTTCATCAGTGTGCTGGACAGCCCGGTGGACCCCGCGCAGTTGCATGTTGCGCAGGCGCGGTATCATCCGGCAGCACGGCAGCTGATTTTGAAATTGCGCGAGGCAAGTGACCCCGACGAGAAGGTGACAGATATCAGCCTGTCGCTCTCTTCCTTGCCGAAAGACACCAGTGTTAGGGTCGATTGTCATCTGACAGGTCCCTTTTCCGAAACGGCTGCGGGCATTTTGGTTGTTACTGTCCCGCTGCCTGCGAACTTTCCGGCCGATGCGGCATTTGCGGCCGTTTCGCTGGGGGCAGGGCAGGCAGAACAGCCTGTCTTTATCGAAGGCGAGATGAAGCAGGATAACGCGCCTGTGCCTGTCGCGCATTTGGCCGCCAAGCTTGAGGACATGATCGTCTTCCGCGTGCCCGCCGGATTGGTGCCACAGGAAACGACCTTGTCTGTGGAAACGCCTGACGGCAAGTCGGTGCGGGTATCACCAACCGTGCATGTGCCGATCCATGCGGCTGATGAGGCCACCAGTGCCGCGTCTCACGTGCTTTTTCGGGCACCAGCGGCGGAGGGAGGCGACACCAAGCTGTATTCTGAGTGGGGCGATGTCATCTGCGATAGTTCTGCAGGAGGCAAAGCATCGCCAACCGCGCAGGCGCAGCCCGATGCACTGCCAACCGACGAGGCCCGCTCTTTGGCCGCCAAGCTGGCAGAGATCGGTGCGTTTGAAATGGCAAGTGCCTGGTTGAACCAGTCACGGAAATCAAACGCCAAGGCAAAAGGCTCTAAAGCGTTTGTGCAGCCGGGTAAGACGCCATCAGGGCCAAACGCTGAAAACGCTGGGACGGTCACGCAGACCGATATCATACAGTGCTACTGGTTCTTTACGCATCGCGCGCCCTCAGAGGCAGAGATACTGGCGGCCACGCTTGTGTCGCCTCTGACCGAGGTCATCAACCATGTGCTGGCGAGCCAAAGCTTCATCCAGGATATCCTGCCACAGATCAATGCCGCGGCGCAGTTTCCACAGGATGTATCCTGCCAGTCATGGGCTGCCGACGCGCTGCCTTTGTCCCGGACGACTGTGACGGCGCTGCGCCGTGCCACAGACAGCAATATGATGCTGCGATTGGTATTGGATGACCAGGTCTTTCAGGCGGCGGTGACAATGACGGCGTCGATCCCGAGCTTGCGGCGCGTGGACCTACAGCATCTGGAAGACATGCGCGCCAAGTTTCCTCCGGTTGCCGATGGTCTGATGATCGACAGTAGCGTGATGCTGCATTTCGCGTTGCCGACACCCGAACAGGCGACGTCGAAGGCCGTTCAGGAGCGCCGCAAAAGCTTTGAAGCCGTCTTCAAGACCACGCGCCCGAATGCCAAAACGGCACAAGACCTGCTGTCGATGCTGAACGTATATGTGCGCAGTTTCGGGGCTGACTCGATCTATTTCAAGACGCTGGCGGAATGTCTGATTGCTCTGGGCATGTTCGAGCATCTGCTGATCCTGTCAAACAGGGCCCTGCGGACCTCACTGAATGCGGAAGAGGCATTTTGGTTCAAGTCCATTGCCGAAGAAAAGCTGGGACTGCTGGAAGAGGGGGTGACCAGCCTGCTTACCTCGCTGTCGATGCAGGTGAAAGTGTCGGCGAACCGGACGCTGGAGGCGGGTCGCAAAGCGTTCCAAGCCTCGCATGGGGCCTTCGGGAAATATCCGGCCAAACCGGAATACGCAGACCTCGCACGCGAGCTGCTTTTGCGGGCGCGTGAATTGGGGCGCAAGGACGGGCTTGTCGAATATGAGCTGACCCGGCTTTATATGTGGCAGGGGGCCCGCACGGAGGCTCTTGCTGCGGCTGCTCAGGCCGTGGCGTGCAAGCCGACCTCGAAATACGTGCGCATTCAGGCGCAGTGTCTGGTGTTCTTCGGTGAATACCGCATGGCTGCGGATCTGGTGCAGCAATATGATTTTACCGATGATGCCTATCTCTTTCTCAAGACACTGATGAAGCGTTTCTCGGGGGAGGGCACCTACGGCGAGATCGTCTTCCGCAGCATAGAGGGCGAAGAGATCAATCTGGAGCAGCTGCCGGTGAATACCGCATCGCTGAACCATGTTGGCGAAATCCGCATTGTGACGCCGGAATTCCCCGACGATCCGGTGTGCTACCGTAACCTCGATTTCTGGGATCCGGTATTTGTGAACCACAAGATTGGCAGCGTTCAGCTCGACTGTCTTTTGGGGGGCGGTCAGGTTGAAACGGCGATCCGGATTCAGCGTGACAGGCAGGCGCAAAGCGTGATGCTGGTGTCCAAACAGGGCACGAACAAATTTGGCGGTGCAGAGCACTTCCTGTATCAGGCCGCGCAGGAATACAAAACGCACGGTCTGGATGTCCAGTTCATGGGTTTCGAGCGCGGTGGCAATCACAACGGTGAGGATACCGGTCCGGCCGACATGCCTTGCACTTGGGTGGACTACGGGGTCGAGTCCTTCCGCAACCACATCTTTGAACAAGCGCCGGCGATTGTTCATTCGGTGACGGGGATGGGGCTCGAAATGATGGAGGCGCTCAAAGGGTCTGCCGCCTATCATATTCACGGTGTGCATTTCTGGCGTGACATGAAATTCTCGCGCGCCCAGCCCGAAAATTCGTGGTTCAAGGACCTTGAGGATCTGCCGACCCGCCTTGAGTTCAACCTTGTCCTGACGGGCTTTGGTACCACGTATGCGAATTCGGTCTTTACCCGAGATCTGGTGCGCAAGGAATTCGGCGTATTGCTTCCGATTGTTCCATCTATTGCCATGGAGGAGGCCGCCCCGGCCAAGGATGACGCGGCCCGTGATAATGCCGATGCCTTGCCTGCAACTCAGGTAGAGAAGATCGTGTTGCTGGCCAATTCACGTCAGGACAAGGGCGGCTATCTGGTGCTGGATGTTGCCGAACGGCTGCCACATATTCCGTTCTTCATGATCCAGAACCAAGATACCAGCAAGCGCTTGCAGATCGAGATCAGCAAGCGTGGCCTGCGCAATGTCGAACTGGTCGCACGGGTTGATGACATGGGCGCGCTCTACCGGCGCGCGCAGGTTGTTCTCACACCGAGCTATGATTTTGTCGAAAGCTTCAGCCGCGTTCCGATCGAAGCGCACCGCAACGGTATTCCGGTGATTGGATCCGATGTGGGCAACGTGCGCAACTTGCTAGAAGAGTCAGGCATTATCCTGCCCGAAGATCCCGATCTCTGGGCTGCCGAGATAGACAGGCTGTATTCTGACGCCGACTATCACGCCAAGCGTTCGGAGGCTGCAAAGAAGAATTCCGACCGCTGGTCGTACGAGATATTCCAAAGCGGGATTGACCGGTTGGTGCGCGCGCAGAAAACGCCGACCCTGGTGGCCATCGGGACCGGTATCGGCAACATGCTGCACACCACCCCGATGATCAAATGGCTTAGCGAATATCTGGATGCCCCTGTGGACATCGTGCTGTCAGGCGATTGGGCCGAGGCCGACCAGCTGTTTGCGGGATCACCTTATGTGAACATGATCTTCCCGCTTGATGAGCGGATATTGATGAAGCCGTACAAGCAGGTGTTCGTGTCGCATTCTTTCGGAGACGGGCGGTTTGATTTCACGGCTGAAGATGTCCACTATTCACGCGAATGGCGTCGCTTCGATCCGTCGGGTGAGGTGCATGAGGGAGCCTTTAATATCGACTTTGTGGCAGAGGCGCTTGGCGTGGACCGCTCGGCGGCAACGGGCGGCTATTTTCTGGCAGACCGGACTTATAACAAGCCTGAAGAATGTCGCCGGATCGGATTTCATGCCGGGTCAAAGTCAAACCACTGGGCGGTCAAGCGCTGGCCCTATTTCCAGCAACTGGCCGAAGCCCTGATTTCACGGGGCTATGAGGTCGTCTGTTTCGGTGGCGATGCGGAAGCTGTGCCTTTCACCCAAAAAAGCACCGGTCTGATCCTACAAGACAGCATCGACGGCATCATGGAATGTGATTATTTCATCTCGAACGACAGCGGTGTGATGAACATCGCAAATGCTCTTGCGATGCCCCAAGCCGCATTATTCGGACCCACAAACCCCGTAACACGCGGCCCCGACAACCCTGAATGTCTGATCATCATGGTTGATAAAGACTGCGCCCCCTGCGAGACAAAGCCCGCGCTCAAGCCGACCAAGATCGATTTGGGGGAATGCGATTGTATGAAAACACTAACGCTGGAATTCGTGCTTGACCAAGTTCTGAGTCATATCGAAAGCATTTACGGGACCATAGTCCCGCAGGAGACAGGCAAATGAAATATCCCAATCTTCTTGTAATCGGTGCCCAGAAGGCCGGTACGACATGGCTCCATAAGCGCCTTAAGGAGCACCCCGATGTCTTTATGACAGAGACTAAGGAAGTGCATCATTTCACCCGGCCAAACTGGCGGGAGATGATTGAGGAATATGCCGCGCATTTCGTGGACAGCGGCCCAGAGACCTGGGCTGGTGAAAGCTCTCCGGGTTATTTGTGGAGCGCTGATCCGTCCTCGGAGTTTTATCAGCCGGGCAAGCCGCGCAATGATGATGTTCCCGGTGCCGTGCATGAAATACTGGGCGCTGATGTACGCTTGCTTGTCGGGTTGCGGCATCCGGTGGATCGGGCTGTCTCCGCTTATTTCCACCACTTCCGGTACAACCGGTTCGAGCCCGGTCAGTCCATACTCGATATCGGCAAGAAGTTTGGCATCATCGACATGGGGTTCTACCGCAAGCACATGGAGATGTGGCTCAGCCGGTTTGACCGTAGCAACTTCCACGTGATGCTCTTTGATGATCTGCAAACGCGTCCCGCCGATTGCTGGAATGATGTCTGCGATTTCCTGGCGCTCAAGCGGGTGGATCTTCCTGCCGTTACGAAGGCTGCCAACCCCGGTTTCAATCTGACCTTCCGGGACAATGCTATCCAGATCGATCAGGACAGCAAAAATCCGAAGAACATAAAGTTCATGGAAAATGGCGACGAAGGCAGCAGCAAAGCGGCCTCTGCGTCGATCACGCTGGACGAACTCAAAACACTGCATGAGATGTATCGCGACGATATTGCGTGGGTCGAACAGACCTTTGACGCGGCCCGACTTGGCTGGTCCAGCAAAATCAGTGATCTGGTTTCGGAACCGGTAGTCTAGATAAAACAACAGGTGTTGCCTTTGGCGGACGATGCTTCGGGTGTTGTTCGCCAAAGACTTTCACCATGGCGGGGTTTGCGCAAAACGCTGTGCCAGATGCTGTGTATTTGACGATAGGCCGTAGGGATCGGATTGTGGGTCAACATCAGGTAAATAGCGCGGGGCGATTGTAATTGCATCTTGGGGCTGGTGTATTACAGGGAATGGCCTCCCTGTCGGCCTACGGATAGTGGTTAGAGATGTTAAAGGACTGTGATGACTAAAAAGAAGCTTTTCCTCTTTCCCGGGGCACATAAGACAGCGACCAGCCTGTTGCAGGCAGCGATGGAAAGCCATCGCACGGCGCTTGAGGCACAGGGTATGGTGATCGCACGGCGCCAGACTTTTTACCGCAGTGGTATGCGGGACTTCTTGCTTCGCAAAGAGGCACCGGAAACCATTGATATGCAGGTCTGGAACGCAATGGCCGAAGACGTGTTTGGCCCGTCCTGGCAGGACCGCGATGTCGTCATCAGCATTGAGAACCTCTTTGGTGAGGCGACACCGAATGTCTACGCGGGGGCCGGACGGTGCATTGATACCCTAAAGCACATTTTCCCCGACTATGATTTCCAAGTCGTCTTTTACGTCCGCCGACAAGACAGCTTTCTGGAAAGTGTTTTCTTGCAGAACGTACACCGCGGCTTTGACGAGGACGTGGATAGTTTTCTCGATCCTTTTGCCAAGGCAAAGCCGATCGACTGGTTGAAGATCCTCAAGCCAGTGGTTGAGCGGGTTGGCGAGAATTCCGTCAAGATTGTACCATTCGAGACGATCAAGGCCGGGCCAAAGGCCTATATCCTGGATTTCTTCCGGCACTTTACAGATTTGCCCAAGAAGCAATTGCTCAGCACATACGGAGATCTGGGGGACACGAATGTGTCGCTGTCAGAGCTGGGATTGCGGGTCGCGCGTGCAGGCTTTGTTGAACTACCCAAGATGAAAGAGCGTCGGGTTTTGGCAACAGCCCTTCAGCGAGAGTTCGGCGTTGATAAATATCCGCGCTTCAAAATACCGGCACCTTTGCGTGAGCGGATTGTTGAACAACACCGCGACGTCAATAAACGTCTGGTCGCATCGGGTGTGATCCCGGATGAACTGAAGTCGTATTATCTTTTTGAAGAAGAGGCGGTGCCCAAACCGTCAAAGTAACTGTTTTTGACTGTGCGCCCGCGCGGGCGCACAGATCAAAGGGTAGGGGTCTATATCCGGCGCTTTGCGGTAGCTTGCTCATTCGATAAGCCATTGCTGTCTAACCTGAAACGACATTCAAAGTCGATCTCAGATGCGGTTTATAATGATTGTTATGTTATTTAAGCTGGTTTGAGTTTTATCCGGACGGTACAGATTGCATGTCTTACCCGTCGCTTTCACGACGTTGAAACCTACAGGTCCAAGACACCGCAGATGAGAGGGGGGCGCCTGAAGTCAGGCTAAGTCTGCTTTGATGCGACTTTGGCGCGCTTACTGCGCAATTCCTCAAGCTTGTTGGCAATAAATGCCCCTTTGGGCCGGTAGAAATGCGCAAGCTCCATTAGGTCTACGGCGCGATCCAGTTCGGTGCTATCCTGTGACAAGGCTGTGTCACGTAGAAAGTCGATTGTCTCCGGATGGATTTTGGGTGTGACCACTGGTGTTTTTGAAGGCACTGCTTGGGCTTTGGATGCAGAAGCGTCAATCGCAGAGACGAGACCGTCCATTGTGACATCGAAAACCGTGTGATTGGCGAAGTCACCCGAAAAAGTAACGGCAGAGTTCTGGACCACCAAGTTTGTTATACAGGACTGTGTGAAGTCGCCTGAAATATAAACCTTCCGAGCGAGAACCTGCACGCGCTCACATGGCCCGACGAGCGGTGCAATCGAGGTCTGTACACCAAGGGGCATCGAGGTCATCTCCTGAAAAGAACCGAAGTCTTTTGCAAGGACGCCGTATGGTTTCCCATCAAGCATGAAACCCTGCAACAAAGATTCCTTGGGGTCCCGGAAATACCCGATTGAGATGACCTTTTCTCCCTGTTCCAAAGGTAGCGTTCTTTCCCCGTCCAGCTGGACATAGCGGATACGTGAAACGCTATTTTCCAAAGAGTGCAGCGGTAAATCCGGTGTGAACTCCTGCGCTGAAATCACACGCAGCGGATAGCTTCTCAGCATGCCTCCGGCTGGTCTTGGACCAATCCCGCGTGCCAGCGATTGCAAAAGGAACAGCCCCATCATGTAGGACGCATAGCGGTTGAGGTGAACCGGATCTCTGAAATGTTCCGGCCGGAATCCCGCTTCATTCAGATCAAGAACGGTGATCCCGTATTGTGCGGAGATTTCACGAACCTGATCGCATACTTCCGGGTAATCGTGTGAAATGCACGGAAACATCAAATTGAGCACTGGTAGGTTCAAGGTCGCCAGCAGTTGATAGAGCATTTCCAGATATTGGGGGTATTGATCGCCGAAGAAACCACAATAGAAATTCGCATCATTTACATAGTGGTCGATAATAAGCAGATCGTGGGATTCAATTTCGGCACGGTTTTCCAGAATATGGCCAATGTGATAAATGAGTGAATTCCGCCCCGACGAGCGATTTGTCACCTCGTGCTGCAATCCAAGAGCTTCGGCGTAACCTTTGACACCGAGTACTGGGGACGTGGGGCAATCGTGGATTTTGATCGGCTTGCAGCTTTGCTAAGGTGAATCACAGCCTCATATCAGACTGCCAGTTTTGTTTTGCTTTCATAAGCATGGTCGGAGGTGAATGCGCCTGTTTTACTCATTCTTTGTACGTGTCATTCCATTCTAACACGTTGATTTTAAGCGGCCAAGGCGAACAGAACGGCTTAAGCGCGACCCCGTTTCAGATATGGCGTGATGCGCGATCACAGCTTGCCCAAGGTCGCCGCAACCCAGAGCGCTACGGTACTGGCAAGGCTTTGTCTGTAAAGGCCTAGACGCCGTAACAAAAAAAGTCGGGGCAGCAAGGTGCGCTTTGGCAGGCTCTCGAACCCTGACAGGATCTGCCTGTTCCGGGCGGTAAGCATCTGACCGGTGATGTTGAGCGTTGCCACATTGATCCGGTTCCAGTCGCGGAAATCCCCTTTCAGCAATTGACCGATGCGCTTGGCCTTGGCGCGCAGGGTGTCGTTGGCGCCGATTTCGTTGTCGGGGTGTTGACGGTAAAGCAGCGCGGGTGTGTCATCATGCACCACGGTGCCACCTGCCCCGGTGACCAACTGGTATACCCACCAGTCATGCACGACGACCTGACCGATCTGTGTTGCTGCTTCCAGCACCATGGCGCTTGCCGCGGGATTGAGCAGGATCGNATTCCCCGAAGCGATGTTCTGGACCAGCGCATTGCGAAATCCTGGTGGCCGCGGGCGCGGTGCGGACAGCCGCCGCTGTTCCATTCGCGGGTCCATGATCCAGGTGCGCGCGCAATACAGCGCAGGCACATCTGCGGGATGTGCGCGCAGGGCGGCCTGTGCGCGCGCCAGCTTGTCCTCGAGCCAGATGTCATCCTGATCCGAAAAGGCGATCCACTCCGGTGGGGTGGCCTGTCCGGCTGCGTGGCGCAGCAGCGACATGAAGTTTTCCGCCGCTCCTTGCCGTGGCCCGTCGATGATCTCCAACGGTGTGACGTGTTCTTTTGTCCAGCGACCGGCGACCGCCTCAAGCAGGGGTTTGCTTGCATCGGTTGATCCATCATCGCTGGCGATAACACGCCAGTCTGGATGGGTCTGTGCTGCGATGCTGTCCAGCTGGGCCTCTAGATACCTCGCCCCGTTATAGACAGCCATCAAAACAGTGATGACCGCAGGGGGCTGGGGAACGGACGTTGATGGAGGCACTTGAGGCAATCCTTATCGGGCGTTGAGGCGCATATTAGACTCTAACATGCTATTCGGGACGCGGTGCCGGATGTAAACCGCAGGGCTGTGCGGGATCACAGGGGGCGTTCGGCGTAATCCCATGCGGTTTGTACGATCTGTTCGATGCTGCTGTGTGTGGCGTGCCAGTCCAGCAGATCATGGGCCGCCTGCGGATCGGCCACCAGTGTTGCCGGGTCGCCCGACCTGCGTGCGGTTTCGATGACATCAAAGGGGCGACCGGATATTTTCGCCACGGCGTCGATCACTTCGCGCACGCTCAGACCTTCACCTGTGCCCAGATTGATAGGCCGGAACATCGGCGCATCCATGGCACATAGATGCTTCACCGCGGCCACATGACCCGTGGCAAGGTCGCAGACATGAATATAGTCACGGATGCAGGTGCCATCGGGGGTGTCGTAATCTGTTCCGTAGATCTTGATATGGGGCCGGATGCCGCGCGCGGCCTGGATAACAAGCGGGATGAGGTGGGTTTCAGGGTCGTGGCGCTCTCCGGTGCGGCCTTCCGGATCGGCGCCGCAGGCGTTGAAATAACGCAGGGCAATCGCTTGTAGCCCGTGGGCCTCGACGCAGCTCTCCAGCACGGTTTCGATCATGGCCTTGCTGTCACCGTAAGGGTTGATGGGCGCCCGCGGGAGGTCTTCGGACAAGGTCCCCGTGCCGGTCTGGTTGCCGTAAACAGCAGCCGTAGAGGAAAACACGATCCGCATCACGCCGGCCTCTTGCATGGCGCGCAGCAGCGATAGGGAACCCGAGACGTTGTTCTCGAAGAAAGGCAAAGGGGTGATCACTGATTGTCCCGCCTCAATCAGGGCGGCAAAATGCACCACGCAGTCGATCTTGTAGGTGCGCATGGTCTCAACCAGCCTGGGCGTATCGGCCAGATCCCCTTCCACCAGATGGGTGCCAAAGCACGCGTCCCGGTGTCCCGACAAGAAGTTGTCGTAGACAACCGTGGTGTAGCCGGCTGCGTTCAGGGCGAGTGTTGTATGGGAGCCGATATAGCCAGCCCCCCCGACGATGAGCACATTTCTATCTGATGACATGGCGAATGCTCCTTTGAGCGCGGGATTTTTGAGCCCACACCCTTTCTCCGTCGTGGATGCAGGGAGCAGTGTGAGTGGCTGGATATCTATGGTGACCGCTTTTGGCATTTAATGATGCGTGAACCAAGAGAGTTTTCGCCCCTGTGGTTTTGGCGAAGACGGCGTTGCAGAATTTGCGCCGTCTATGGGTGCGCGCGCGCGTGTACTGACCGCTTGGCCCACCGTCTGATTTAAGGTATCGCTGCCCGTATGGTTTAAAAGGAAAAATGGTGTCTGAATCTCTTGCTGATATCTCTGTCGACGTCGTGGAAGGGGTTAAATACCGCCTGACTTTGGCTGTGCAGATTGAGGGCCCGACATCAAAATATCCGGCATTGGTGCGCTTTGTTTTCGAAGATGAGGCCGGCAATGCTTTGGCAGCGGATGTGGGTGAAGGCTCTGGCACTGCGGCCTTCCTGAAATCGGATATTTTCGGGGACTACCGCTATATCGGCAAACCGGACAAGGCGGGCCCTGTCGAGGTGGATACCGTATTTGCGACCCCGACGGGCTGTCGCCGTGTGAAGCTTGAGCTGCATTTGTGGCGGGCGCAAACGGTGCGGGTAAAGCGGGCGATGGCGCTTGCGCCTGCGGATGCCCGCGATGCCGAGATAATTTCGGATATGCAGATCGCAGACCGGCTTATTGCGACCTCTACACATGATGTAACCGGTGGAGAAAGCTACGATGTCCTGTTTGCCTTTTCTGGCAGTGTTGCGTTGGAAGACCGCAATATTCTGATGGCGGTACGGTTTTTCGATGCCGATGGCGTGCGGTTGGAGCCGCCGCCAAACCTGCCTGTCTCTGATCTGGCAGGGCCGTTCCGGTATGTAACGCCCGGTCTTCTGCCGATGACAGGTAGCGCCAGTGTTGCCGCACCGGGGCGCGCCACACAGATGCAGTTGCGCGTATTGCGTTGGAAGCATGATGCCGACTGGGCACTGCAAGACATGCGGCTGGTCTGGTTGGGCGCAGAGGATCTGGTGGCTGCGCACGGCAGGCTCGATCTGCCGCAACAAGCCGGGGATATGGCGATCCATGCGCGGGTCACAGCAACGGCAGGCACGGGCACATTACTGGGCGCACTGCAGGTGATATTCGAGGACGCTTCGGGCACGCCTTTGGCCGCACAGGCAGAAAACATGTCGCGCTCTGACAGGTTTCTGAACCATGTCCCGATCCGCCCGCCGTTAGCCCATATGATGGATGAGGACGGTAGCTTTTGCATATCGCGGCATTTCACGCCGCCGGCGGATGCGGTGCACATGGGCTGGCGTCTGCTTGATCCTGAAGGGGAATGGCAGCTTGAAATGCATGGTTCCCCTTTTGTAGAGCCGTTTTTGCCAGATCCCCAAGGTCGCATTTCTGCCCTGCCCGACGCCGCACGCTGGTGTGATCCTACGCTTGAAGTATCGGCCGTTGAAGCTGTTCAAGCGGCTGTGCCGGTCTCTGAATTATGGGAAGCTGTCGCCTTGAGGCAGGTGCATGTGCTGGGCGAGGCCATCTGTGCGGTCACGCCGGGTGACTGGTATGCTGTGTGCGGTGTGCTGGATGCGATGCCTGCCCAGCTGCTGATCGCGCCGCAGTATTTTGATGCGGACCAGCAGCTTTTGCCCGACGTCGTGGGGCCGGGCTGTGCGCGCAGCGGCAGGCTGCCACCTGCGCGTGACGTCGCTTTGCACGCGCAGGGTGATGGCACAGCACAGCTGCGCAGTTGTTTTCAGGCCCCGTCAGGCGCGGCGTATGGCACCTTCCATCTGGTTGCCTCGGGTGAGCGGCCTGATGCTCCTGCCCTCTCAAAGCTCGACGTGGCAGCGGTTACAGCCGAAACGGTGTGCGACGGGTTGGATGTTGCGACATTATCGGTGCCGCAACTGCGCGCGGCGGTACAACTGGCCGATCTTACGGGCCAGCCTGTTGTGTCGCGTGCGGCGCGGCGCGCTCTGGCGTTGCTTGTGCCGCAGCAGAAGACACCCGCCGCCTCTACCGATCTTGCACTTGAACCGCTTGTGGCGGG
>JGI24724J26744_10001706_pt1 | contig 14935 bp, 12 predicted proteins | sample Cruoilmetagenom7_FD_26744 | JGI IMG/M metagenome (IMG submission 26744)
TTGAAATGCCAAACGGTCTTGCACACAAAGTCCGAGGAACACGCTATATCGATCTGGAAACATAAAGAAAATCCCAATATAATCCGGTTTAACCGTGAACCGTGAACCCTGAGTTACCATTCGTTAATTTAACGGCATTGAGTGATCAGTAATCAATGAACACCGAACGCCGGACGCTATTTTCTTGCAATAATCNCCTCATCTAAAGATTTCCTGCTTCCCGCCACTTTTTTCGCTTCAGTGTGACCAAGGGCTACGACGGCCATGAGCTCGCAACTTTCCGGCACCTTCAGGATCTGTTCTACAGACTCCCTGTTTTTGAGAATTTCTCCCAGCCATACGCCGCCCAGGCCCAGATCGTGGATGGCCAGCAGCATATTCTGGGTACATGCCCCGACGGCCTGAATATCTTTAACACGGTCATAGGATTGGGATTTGTCGAGGAATACGGCGATACAGACAGGCGCACCCTGGATGATTCGGGAGTACTTGGTCTGGGTAGAAATCTCATCCCTGATCTTCTGATCGCGAATGACCACAAATTTCCAGGGCTGATTGTTTAACCCGGAAGGGGCCCAGGTTCCCATTTCAATAATCAGTTCNATTGTNTTGTCNTNAATTTTTTTCTCGGTAAATCTGCGTATGCTCCGACGCGTTTTTATCTCTTCAAGCATTTATATCTCCTTGAGGTCATAGGGAAAGGTAAATCCGTCTCGATTCCAAGCAGAGACCAGCTTATTTATTGCGCACGCTGCCGAAGTGCCGGGCAAGCGTTACTGATGCGACAAGAATTCCCAGACCGACTGTGAGCGAATCCATGTTCAAACCGCTTTTGAAGTTTCCTATCCCATACAAAAGGATGTGCCCGATCACGAAGTTGACCATTCCCCATATTACATTTACCAGAGGAGATGATTCTCCCACACCCGGCGGCGAAGCAAACGGGCTTTGAAATCTGTGGCCGGAGATACCGCTGACGAAATGTGGAACCCCATTGGCCAGAAAAAGGCCTGCCGCAAAGTGTGCTAAATAAGCATACCATTCCATGATTCTTCCTCCTTTGTAATATTGGGTGATGTCCGATCTGTTCCTACAATTTCCATCCCCAGAACTCAAGGAACCTGGCAAAATTCCATATGTTCGAAGAATCCCTGTTCCAGGGTTTCAAACTGGTGTAGAAAGGGTTATCGGTTACCTCGGTGTCGGCATAAGCCTTATCTGTCCCCACAAATAAATCCAGGCTGACCAGGCTCATGAAGATAGACTCCCAGTATTTTACGGAGCCTCTGACGTGTCCCTTCATCAGACCTTTGTTATGATAAAAGCTGGTGGTTTTACCNTTAATCGGTATCGTTTCGAGGTCTACCATGGGGACTAGTGGCGCATCTGTTATTTTAAAACCGTTGCCATTATCCAAGACAGGATCTTCAATAATTTCCAGGTTCATAACGCGGTGCACATCCGGCCGCAGATAAACGAGTACCTTGGGATTTTGTTTCTGAGTATAATCAAGTTTCCCGGGAAGTATTTCCCCATATACTTTTTTGGGTCCTTCTTTCCAGTTTTCGGGGAGTGAATCACACGGAAGATGCGAAGTGGGAACAATGGCGAGATAACAACCACATGTGTGCACCGACGTGATGAGAGCCGGCCGATTTTCTGAATCTACTGTGACAATAATCATGAGCCCCACGTTGTTCCCCGAAGTCAGATAAAAGGGAAACAGGCTGAAGGGGACTTGAGGGAAGTGGACCCTGTAGATATAATTGGTGTACAGACCTTTATCGGTTTTGAACTGCCGCTCCATGTAATAAAATACCGGCTTCTCAATATCAACAAATATATGTTCGCTGCCGTTATCCTCATATTTTGCCGAAGGTTGACCGATACGGTTGCAATCATTCTGGTAGTCATAGACAAGAAACATGGGAGCGAACCGGGTTGCTGGACTACCGCTATTGCCCTGAACCGTGTAGACGTCGGAGACCTCTACCGGTGTAATCTTTTTGTGATACGCGCAACCACAAAATGTTAAGATTACGGTAAGAACCCAGCATGTGAAACATTTTCTCAATGGATTCATTTTCAAAAAAAGCCTTTTACTGTCTGATGGACGTGGTCCCCGATCCTTTTAACCCGCTCCATATCTTCCGCTCTGAGTGGGCCGAGATCCAGGGCTGAAATGGCTGAACGCATCTGTTCCACGTCTTTTGGGCCGCACAGGCAGACATCTACTGACGGATTAGAAAGAACAAATCTGTAACAGTCGCTGGACTTGAGAGGAGGCTCCCCTGCAGGCATCTTCTTAGGGTTTAGCAGCTGCGCCCACCGGGTGGCGGTATACGTTACGATCCCCGGTCGGCTATCGCCCGCCAGGGAAGGGAATGATTCGGTTTCCGCACCTCGATGAGCGGCATTATACCGTATGTGAAACAGGTCGAACAGGCCTTCTTCGGCTACTTTTGGAAAAAAAGTCCGATTATGTCCGGACATCCCAAGAAATCGGAACAATCCTTTTTCCTTCATTTCAAAGGCCCGGTCAAGGAGCATCCTTGAGGGGCGCCGGTTGTGGGCACCGAGTAGCAGGATATCAGCATATTCCAGGTTCATTGACCGAAGTGTTTTTTTAAAGAGGTATTCTTTCAGTATGCCGAATCTGGCGTAGGTATGAATGGAGACAATCAGCCTATCCCGCTGTCCTTTTGCGCAGATATTCCGGATGGCCTTTTTCATACCGGCGCGGCGTCGACCGGAGCCCAGATAAAAATAGTTGCACCCGTTGTCAAATGCCTCCTCAAATGCTTCTGCCGGTGCGCCATAGCTGGCGGCAAGACCCAGCCTGCCAACGTTTAATCTGGTATTGCCGAGTATTCCTTTTTTAAACTCTTGTTCCATAAGATTCCATTAAACCGGGTACACTTTGCACTGCAGTGCCCTGACGCACCAGCCCCCGGACAGTTCATCACAGGCTTCCGGTTCGTCCAATGTGAGCACATTGGCGTTTGACTCCCACAGCCCGGAAAGGTCGGGTTCACTGGGCGTCATTTCAGGGAACCACCAGGCTGACTGGCAATTGACCACGTTATGCAGTATTCCAGGATTGTGCCGGGCCTTTTGCTTGATCCGGCCTCTTCTGGTCTCGATATAGGCCCAGTCCCCGTCCTTTATCCCCAGATCCCGTGCCGTATCCGGGTGTATGTCCATGAGGGGGTCCGGATGCCTGGTCCTGCCCAGCTCACTGTGCATGAATTCCGAATGGTGCATGGGCATGAATCGGCCGCCGGTGTTCAAAATAAGCGGGTATTCCCGCGCCACATCCGGCGTACTGACGGGACTCTCAGGGGGCTCTTTGTAGTGGGGCAGGGGATCATACCCCAGCTTTTCCAATATGGTGGAATAGAGCTCTATCTTTCCTGAAGGTGTGGGAAAGCCCGTTTTCTCCCAGGGCTGCATTTCAAAGGAGTCCGGAAACAGGACCATACGGTCAACCAGGTCCCTGAAAGTCAGACCCAGTGGCTTCAGTCGGTAATCACTGACCTCTTCCGTTGTCTGCCATGGCCAGTGTTCGTCCTGGCCGGCAGCGCAGCCGAGACCCCGAAACAGCTGGTATACATCCCGGCGCTCCCCAAGGGGCTCCACGGCCTTTCCTCCCCCAAAGACGAGGCTGACATAGTCCCCCATGTTGGTGCAAATGTCCCTTTCCAGAAAGCTGGCGGCCGGTAAAACGTAGTCCGCCAGTTGGGCGGTGGGTGTCATGACAAGCTCGTGTATTACGTGCAATTCAAGATTGTCACTTTTCAGCGCATCGTATACGAGTTTGACATTGCCCATGCTGGTCAGGGGGTTTGATCCCCATGTGATGAGGGCCTTCATGGGGTAGGGTTGGCCGCTTAGAATGGCCCGCCAGAGGAGTGGCACATGGGCCTGGCTCTGATAGCTCACGGCGGCAGGAACCCCGTAGATCTTTTCAGCATATTCGGCAGTCATGCCCCAGCCTTCGAGGGACACAAGCCGGCTGAGATCGGAGCCCAGCTGCTTTTTCCGTTCCTCGACGGGCACCTTTTCAATCATCGTCAACTCTGCTTCGGTGACAAATCTCCCGCCATTTATGGTTTCCCCGGGCCGGACGATCATTTCACCGCCAAACACACCCAGATTGCCGGTTATGGCACGCAGGATTATCCGGGCGTGCTCAGTCCGGGTGCCATTCACTCCAAAGTGATCTGCAGCCACGCCATATGCAATGCTGGATGGCTTGCCGGTGGCGTACATCCTGGCCGATTCAATAATTTTTTCAACAGGAATGCCGGTAATTTCGGCGCACTTGTCCGGAGGGTATTCCTGGACACGCGTCTTTAATTTGTCAAAGCCGACCGTCCACTTTTCCACAAATTCCTTCTCATATAATTCCTCATTGATAATGACGTTGAGCCAGGCCATTGCCAATGCCGTGTCGGTTCCCGGCCTCGGCTGCAACCATACATCTGCTATCTTTGTGGTTCCCGTCTGTCGCGGGTCAACCACGATAACCTTGATGTCGCGATCTCGCTTTTCCTTGAGAGTCGCGGCCCAGGACCTGTGATTTGACTCAGAAGGGTCGCCTCCCCAGATTACCAGACAATTTGTCCCCGCGGCACCGCCCGTATGACTGCTGTCATCTCCCAGAACAGCCCTGTTTATGGCCATGTCATTGACGCCGCACATAACGCCGTGACTGAAGGTGTTGTAGGGATTGCCGAACAGGGATAGAAAACGGCCCCGGGGCCAGTAATTGTTCCCCTTGTCCTCACCCCCAACGACACCAACGCTATGAGCACCGTACTCCTGCTTCAGCTCAAGCAGTTTGACACCAATCTCTCCCAGCGCATCTTCCCAACTGATTCTCTGCCATTTGCCTTCGCCACGCTTTCCCACTCTCTTAAGTGGGTGCATGAGCTGCTTCGGATGATACAGCCACCTGGTAGCAAGTCGGTTCCTCTATCAGGTAAAACCCTGGCTTATTGGATGATCCGGATTTCCCTCGCATTTAACGGCCTTGCCGTCTTCAAGCTGGACAAGGACGCCACATAAATTGGTACAAAAGGCACATGTGGACTTTTTTGTTTCCTGGCTGCTGGACATGTGATTCATACCTCCTTTCTGAGCCTACATGGGAATAAAATCATTTGCCTGCCAATAATCCTCTTTCAATTCGTTAAGCTCCCACTCTAACGCTTCGAAATGTATTGTTTCCCAGTCTGCCAGTTCCTGATAGAATTGTTTTGCTTCAATGGTTTCTGCCTTTTCAGCACAGGAACGATAATAATTAATGGCGTCTAACTCTAACTTCATGCCGATTGTAAGCACACTTACTTCCAGGTGGCATTCTTTAACGCGATCTTTGATCCCCTGGCTGAAAACCGGGTTTTCCTCTTGTTCGCGGTTTAATTTAACAAACTTCCTGGCAAAATCATAATTGCCGCTTTCAAGAACTGATTTGTATTGGTGGCGCAAATATTTAAAATGTTCCATCTCTTCGTTAGCCATTCTCAGCAGGGCGTCCTTTCCTTTTGGATCAGAAATGCTTTCAGCCGCGTTTTTGTAAAAGTTATGACCCGTCAATTCCGATTCCATGGCTGTTCTAAGTCCATCCAGAATTTCATCATTGTCGATTGCCATTTAAACCTCCCTGTCTCTGGGTTTTTAGTCTTTCTTCCAATATTTTTCCCTCAACTTCCTTTTGTTTATTTTGCCGCTTGATGTCTTGGGTAAATCAGAAAAAAAGTCTACTGATGTGGGCTTTTTGTAGGAGGCAAGGCCGGCCCTGCAAAAGTCTATTAATTCTTTTTCCTGCACATCAATTCCTTTGTTTAACACAACAACCGCCTTTACTGTTTCTCCCCACTTTTCATCCGGGACTCCGATCACAGCAGCCTGGTTTACTGCTTCATGCCTGTAAAGGATTTCTTCCACTTCCCTTGAGGATATGTTAATTCCTCCGCTGATAATTATATCCTTTTTCCTGTCAACTATGTATACGTATCCTTCCTCATCTATTGTGGCAAGGTCACCTGTGTAGAACCAGCCATCCCTTATTGCCTTTGCTGTCTCTTCGGGGTTCTTCCAGTAACCGTTCATGATGGTTTGCCCCCGGATGATTATCTCGCCTACTGCATCTGTTCCCCATGAAATCTCTCTTCCTTCAGCGTCTACAACCCTGACGTCCATAAGCGCCATGCTTTTTCCCACAGAACCCAGCCTCATGGCCCTGACAGAAGGTTCCATCCGGTAGACATCTTCCGGTTGAAGTATAAGACCTGTTGCATTGGTTTCCGTCAGACCATAGGTGGAAACGCCCATTTCGCCCAGAACCTGGTTTGCCTTTTCCCAGACCGAAGAAGGCATTGGGGCGGATGTAAAGCCGATGCCCCTCAAACTGCCCAGGTGGAAATTTGAAATATCGGGCTGATTTGTCAAAAGGCTGATAATGGTGGGCCCGGTGGAGAAAAAGGTGATCTTTTCCCGTTCAATAAGCTCTAGGGTTTTATGGGGCACAAAATTTGTCACAACTATCTTGCACCCGCGTACGAATGGGATGAATTTCGGGCCGCCTGCTGCAAAATACAGCCTTCCCGGGAAAAGATAGGTGTCCGCCTGAGACACCCGCCACTCCAGGGAATGAATCAGGGCCGCAGTATAGCAATTCTTGTGCGTCAGGGTCGCTCCCTTGGGATTACCGGTAGTACCACTTGTATAGGCAATCACGAAGGGATCATCAGGCCCTACATGGATTACCGTATCCTTTGAAGGACTGTTTGCGATAAGATGCTCATAGTCATGGGCGCAGTCATGGTCTTCGAGCCCGATAAAATGTTTAATTTCGGAACGCTCTTTCTTTAAGACGTTCTTCCTGTCCAGATGGTTTCTTCCACAGAACAGGGCCGTTGCTTCTGCATTTTTCAATAATCCGTTTAATTCCCCTGCCTTGAACATTGTATTCAACGGAACAATTACCAAGCCTGCCTGAGCAGCGGCCAGGTAGATCTCAAGATATCTGTGAGAATTATCGGATAGAATTGCTATTCGATCTCCCTTCTTTATTCCAAGATTTATAAGCCCGTTTACCAATGAATTTACCCTTCCCTGTGTTTGTGCCCAGGTAAATCGATTATCCTCATGAATAAGGCTTTCTCTTTTTGGATAAAGCTTTGAGTTTCTTCTTAAAATGTCTCCAAGGACCATCTTTGGCCTGCTCCCGGTCAAGTAAGAATTTCGTGATTGTTCTTATTTTTTTCGAACTATATCATAGAAGGTATGCATTGGTCCACAATACCGTCTCCCTGGACCCTATAGGGATTCTCCTTGCAATTTTTGGATTTGATAGATATTTTATCTATTTTACAGTTTTTTGGGATCACATAAGGGCCGTGGAAAAAATAAATTACCCCATTTAGCGCTCAGATTTAGGTTGGATTTATTCGATCCGAAATGACAAAGCCGCAGGAATAGCCGCACTATTTCAAGGAATTTGCCATTGAGGATCGGATAAAGACGATCTGAAGATGAGATGATAAATGGGGTAATTTATTTTTGCGCGAACCCTAAGGGCGGGAAAACTCTGGTGTTCCTCCAAAAAGCGGTTTCTGTTTTTATGTCTCTGGAAGGGGAAGCGAGATGGCAAGATCATTACTAACATTAAAAGATATATCTCGGGAAGATTTTTTCTCAATTTTAGATAAGGCCAGGGCATTAAAGGCCGATATAAAACAGCAAAAGACAATCAATGCCCTCCGGAATAAGGTAGTGGGCATCCTCTTTGAAAAACCCTCTACCCGGACCCGGGCCAGCTTTGAAGTGGCCGTCCTGAGGCTCGGCGGGAAGGCCGTTTATCTCTCCTCAAGCGAGCTCCAACTCAAGCGCGGAGAACCGGTAAAGGACACAGCAAGGATACTTGGAAGCTATATGGATGGACTTGTTGCAAGGGTTTATGATCATCAGACCGTGGAAGAGCTGGCACAACATGCGGGTGTTCCAGTGATTAACGGCCTGAGCGACTTCACGCATCCAACCCAGGCGGTTTGCGACCTCTTTACTGTCATGGAGGTAAAGGGGAAACTGGAGGGATTGACACTCGCTTATATCGGAGACGGAAACAACGTTTGCCATTCGCTGCTCCTGTGCTGCGCCCTTGCAGGTATGAATATGACGGCTGCGTGTCCTTCTGGATATCATCCTGATCCGGGCATACTCAGGAATGCAGCGCAAATTGCAGAAGAGAGCGGCAACAACATCAGCATTGTAAAAGATCCCAGAATTGCAGCAGAAGGCGCCGACATCCTTTACACCGATGTCTGGGTCAGCATGGGAGAAGAAGAGGAAAAAGAAACAAAGCTTAAGGTATTCCAGGACTATCAAATCAATGCAGACCTGCTGAAAGCAGCCGCAAAAGACGCTTCGGTGATGCACTGTCTGCCTGCATACAGAGGACTTGAGATCACTGAGGATGTGATGGAAGGCCCCCAATCCATTGTGTGGCGGCAGGGGGAAAACAAGATGCATGGCGCTGCAGCGATACTGGATTTTTTTATGTCTGATGAAAAAAAGGTATAAGGTGAATAATGATCAGTGATCAGTTACCAGTGATCAGTGGTCAGAAACCAGTGCTCGGTGATCCGGGGGCCGCAAATAATGGCCTGATTACATACTACCTTATGTTCGAGGTTGGACGCTCATCCTTTATTTTCTATTTTGACTTTTCGACTCCCAATCTCCTGGGTACTCGGACCGAGCGTTATCAAAATGCTCGGACTTGTATTCCCCACTGATTACTGGATACTGATAACTGATTACTTTTCGATTTTTGAGAGGGAGACAACTAAGTGGGTAGACTCTTCGGCACAGATGGTATTCGAGGGAAAGCCAATTATTACCCAATGGATGGATCCATGGCATTTCAGGTCGGGCAGGCAGTCACTCATCTGTTAAAAAAGAAGGATTACAGCCCCCGAATCGTCGTCGGCAAAGACACTCGCATTTCCGGTTATATGCTGGAGAAATCACTTCTTGCCGGCATTGCCTCCATGGGCGGGACCCCGTACTCGGTTGGCGTTTTGCCGACTCCTGGCATCGCTTTTATCACAAAAGATATGGGCGCTGATGCGGGCATTGTGATTTCCGCCTCGCACAACCCGTATCAGGACAACGGAATTAAACTCTTTTCCGGCAGCGGGTTCAAACTGTCGGACGGGCAGGAGGAATATATTGAAGACCTTATCCTAAACGGAAAACTGGCGGAAATGGTGCCCCCGGCAGCGGAGATAGGACGTGGGGAAGAGGTGAAAGACGCCCTTGAAAAGTATGTCTCCTTTCTGAAAAGTACGTTTCCGTCCGAAGTGTCAATGGAAGGCATGAAGATAGTCCTTGATACGGCAAACGGCGCCACCTGTGAGGTCGCCCCTGCGTTGTTCAAGGAACTGGGCGCTGAGGTTGAAGTTATCCACAACAGGCCTGACGGGTTCAATATAAACGACAATTGTGGCTCACAGTATACACAGGATCTTGAAAAACACGTGGTAGAGTGCGACGCCGCCATTGGTCTGGCTTTTGACGGCGATGGCGACCGGTTGATTGCAGTGGATGACAACGGGCATACAATCACCGGCGATCAGATCCTGATCATCTGCGCCAACGGGCTCAAAGATCAAGGTAAATTGAAAAATGACCTGCTGGTGAGCACTGTGATGAGCAATCTGGGCCTGACAATTGCATGTAAGAAGTACGGTCTTGAGCACTATGCATCCAAAGTTGGCGATCGATATGTCCTGGAGCAGATGCAGCGGCTGGATGCCGTGATCGGAGGAGAAGACTCCGGCCACATGATTTTTTTAAACTATCACACCACCGGCGACGGTACCCTGGCCGCAATACAACTGGTCGCTACGATGATCAAAGAAGGGAAATCGCTTTCAGAGCTGGCGGCCATAATGGATGTCTTCCCTCAGGTATTGGTCAACGTGGAGGTCGGGAGTAAGCCTGAGATTTCCACTGTGCCCCAAGTGGTGGCGGCAATCAAAAAAGTCGAAACCGAGCTGGGTGACCAGGGCCGTGTTCTGGTGAGGTATTCCGGCACTCAGAACCTGTGNCGTGTGATGGTAGAGGGGCCTACCGATGATCTGACCGAAAAGTACTGCAGACAAATAGCAGAAGTTGTAAAGACATCTCTTGAATGATTTCTAAACCCGGAAACGTTGTCGATTTTGTCCTGCTCTGTCCGTCAGTTCAAACATCATGATGCCGCTCAAGATTTTATTGAAACCTGCCGATATCATTCTAATAAATGCGTCAGAACGAATCTGCGATAGCGTCAACGTCATAAACTTAACGGGTAGCGGCGCCTTGATTCAAGCACCCGAATTGGCTTGACACACAACAGGATTGTTTATATCTAACCTGAAATGATCGGCTCAAGGTTCAAGGTTCAACGCCTGCCCTGGCGCGACGGAATGCGAATATGAAACTGCTTTCACGGCTTATGATTACATGGCTTCCATCACCGCATCTTGCTATGCCAGGTCTGGGCCAGGGGTTATAATTGTTTGATATCCCGCACGGTTATGTAAAATAACTTCTGCAAATATGGACCCCTGAATCGAATCAAAGTTTTCTTGGACACTATTGATGCAAGTTAAAAAGGCGATACTAAATAAGATATCAACTTTTAGAAACCTTCCCACACTTCCCCACATTCTCGTAGAACTTATCGCTGCCTGCAACGAGGATGACATAGACCTGGCCAAGGTATCGAAAATTGTTGAGAAAGACCCATCTTTATCCGGCAAGATCCTCAAGTTGGTAAATTCAGCCCACTACGGCCTGCCTAAAAAAATCGAGAGTATTCATCACTCCATAAACTACCTTGGGGCTAACACCGTAAGAAATATGGCCATTGGCGCTTCTATCTGTCAGACCTTTAAGCCCCCCAAAGTGAACGTCTTGTTTAATCTTAAGGTTTTTTGGTGGCATTCCCTGAAGTGTGCTGTTTTGGCCAGGCTTATAGCAAAAAAAACCCAGTACAGTAACCCGGACGAGGTATTTTTGACCGGACTTCTCCATGACATAGGGAGGCTGGTCCTGTGGGTGAACCAGCCAAAAGAATATTCAGAGTTGCTGGAGAAATACCCCGGACGACCGGATCTGCTTCTGGCGGGCGAAATTCGTCAGGGCGTTACACATTGTGAGATCGGCGCCTGGCTGCTCCACCGCTGGAACATCCAGCCATTCATGGTGGATGCGGTGCTTTACCACCATGAATCTATAGAAAAAATAAAAACCGCCCTTCCTTTGGTCCAGATTGTCTATGCGGCAAATGTGCTGTCAGAAAAGGCTGTTCAGAAAGAGGAAAAGCCAAACAGCATTATTGAAGAACTTTGCGGGCTTACCCCGTCCCAAGTCGATGAGGTATTGGCTCAGACGGATGAGGAGGTGGGCGAGGTTGCCCGTCTGCTGGGCATAGAAATTGAGGAACCTAAAGAATCGGAAAGCCATGTTTCAGAAAAAGACCTGGAAAAGCAGGAGGATCTGGCACGGGAAGTCAGGGATGTCTCTCTCCTCCTGGGAACGCTTCAGGACCTTATGGAGTCTCATGATGAGGACAGCATATTAAGCGTGGTTTACCAGGGGCTTCAACTCCTGTTTGATATCAGAGAGGTCTTTTTCTTCCTCTATGATCAGGAAAAAAACTGTCTCATGGGAAAACCTGTTAAAGAAAATGAAAAGTCCTTAATCATTAACGACCTGATCATTTCCATGAAGACAGAGAGCAGTTTGCTGGTTGCATCGCTGGTTCAGAGAAAGGCGCTTGAATTATTTCTCGAACCCACAGATTCCGACACAGTTCTCATTGATGTACAGATTATCCGGTTTATCGGTAAAGAAGGAATGCTGTGCCTCCCCATGCTGGCTCACGGCGAATATGTGGGGACCATTGTCGTGGGGTTGGATAAATTCGAATTTTCCCATCTTTCAAAACAAGACAGGCTTCTGAACCTGTTCTCCAAACAGGCAGCCATGTCCCTGCATGCAGATCAAATGAGACGTGCCCCACTGACAAAAATCCAGTCGGAGCGGGCAGGGGCGTCATCAGACATAGCCAGAAAAGTGTTTCATGAAGTAAACAATCCGTTAACTATTATCAAAAATTATCTTAAGATTCTCGGGATGAAGCTGGCCGAGCAGAACATCGCACAGGACGAGATTTCAATTCTCAACAAAGAAATTGATCGAATCGCACATATCCTTCGCGCTTTAACGTCTTTTTCCGAGAGCGACGTCCGGGAAAAAGGGCCGGTGGATGTCAATGCAGTGTTGTCGGATCTGGTAAAGATCACAAAGGAATCTTTACGGAAGCATTCCGGGATTGACGTTCATCTGGATCTCAAACATACACTCCCAACCGTTATTTCTGATGAAAACAGCATTAAACAGATCTTTGTCAATCTCATAAAAAATGCTGCTGAAGCGATGCGGGAGGGCGGGAACCTAGATATCAAGACCCGACATATTTCCAGCCATCTTGAGGGTGATCCTGCGCCCGAGGGAGTGGAATCCAAGGGGTATGTGGAAATTACCCTGAAAGATGACGGGCCCGGGATTCCCGATGAGATCAAGTCAAGGCTCTTTGATCCTTTTGTCACTTCCAAACGTGGCGGCCATTCCGGGTTAGGGCTTTCTATTGTCCATAATCTCGTCAAGGCGTTAAATGGGACGCTGACGTGTGAGAGTGATAAGGGAAATGGAACCTGTTTCAAGATAGGATTGCCCATAGCGCCTGATGCCTGAATCATACCGAATCCATCCCGTCTTCCTAGCGGGATGAGAATTGAAAAGGTTCTGCCGTTTGAGGCGTTTCTGCGAACAAATTAAATACGAAATTCGAATTCCGAAATCCGAAACAAATCTGAAATACTAATGTTCAAAAAAATTAAACATATCAAAAGACAGGCCATTAAGTGGCTGTAAGCCCGCATTTGTTTCGGTCATTTAGATTTTGGTCATTTTGTATTTGTTTCGTATTTCGAGATTCGGTATTCGAATTTGAGTCGGGCGAAAAGCTCAACAGATTTGGCCCGTTCTACGGGCCTTCCTTATACCACCTGAGTACGGGTGGATCTGATTTTCGCAAACCCTAAGAGAGAAAGACCATGTCCTCAACGCCAAAAATTTTGATTGTTGATGATGAACCCCTGATGTGTGACAGTTTGATGGAGTTGCTGTCCCTCCAGGGCTACGAGGCGCTTGCCGCCAGTTCCGGCAAAGGGGCCAAAGAGGTTCTGTCTGAACACGAGTTCGACCTGGCGCTTCTGGATATGAATTTGCCCGATACGGACGGGCACCAGCTTATGGATTATATCTGCTCTTTGAGCCCTGCAACCCTTGTCATTATCATCACGGGCCATGCTACGATGGACTCCGCCATAGGCGCCTTGAAGAGAGGCGCCTATGATTATGTCCAGAAGCCATTCGAGTACGAGGATCTGACAAAGACGATTCAAAATGCCCTGAATCAGATAAGGTTGAAGACAGAAAACGAGCTTATCAACAATAAACTGCGTCTGTCAGAAGAGCGTTATCGCCATCTCGTTCAAAATTCACCCGATATAATTTACACTCTGGATGAACAGGGCAACTTTACTTTCACCAGTAGTGCCGCAGATGCCCTGCTTGGTTATGAAAATGGGCAATTGCTTGGAAAACACTATTCAACAATTATTCATGAAGATGACATGGAAAAGGCAAATGGTGTTTTTTACAATAGACGGACCGGTAATCGGGCTTCCTCCGGGGTTGAGTTGAGGTTGAAAATTTCTGACAACTGCAAAAGGTTGGAGCCCGGTGAGGCCAGACATTTGACCGTTGAATTGAAATCCAGCGGCATGTATGAAGATGCGAAGGATGAAAATAACAGGAGATATGTCGGGACCTATGGCGTTGCAAGAGATATAAGCCAGAGGAAGCGTCTCGAATCCAAGCTTCACAATGCACAGAAGATGGAAGCAATTGGCACTCTTGCCGGAGGCATTGCCCACGATTTCAACAACCTGCTTATGGGAGTTCAGGGCTACGCTTCCATTATGCTGCTTGATATCGCCTCCGATCACCCCTATTATGAGAAATTAAAAAATGTTGAACAGTATGTTCAAAGGGGAGCGGAACTGACAAAACAGCTGTTGGGTTTTGCCAGGGGCGGGAAGTATGATGTTAAGCCCATTGACCTGAATGGTTTGCTTAGCAGGGTAGCCCGGATGTTTGGGCGTACAAAAAAAGAAATAATCATTCATGAGAATTATGAAAAGGAGGTCTGGCCTGTTGAGGCGGACGCGGGACAGATCGAACAGGTACTGTTGAATCTTTTTCTCAATGCGTCCCATGCAATGCCCGACGGAGGGGACCTAACTCTTGAATCCGAGAATGTGACTCTTGATGCATCTACCGTCAGCCCTTTCAATTTCGAATCCGGGCCGTATGTGAAGATTTCTGTTGCCGACAACGGAGTCGGTATGGACGAAGCCACCCAACGAAGGATCTTTGAGCCGTTTTTCACCACAAATGAGATGGGACATGGCACAGGCCTTGGACTTGCTTCTGCCTACGGTATTATCAAAAATCACAACGGCATCATTGAAGTGGACAGTAAGGAAGGGGAGGGCTCTACATTCAGGTTTTATCTGCCCGCATCAACCAAAAATGTAAAACAGGAAAAGATCGATTACACCCAGATTATCAGAGGCCCGGAGACTGTCCTGCTGGTGGATGATGAAAAAATGATCATTGAAGTGGGAGAAGAAATCCTGAAGGCTCTTGGTTATGAGGCGATGTTCGCCGGCAGCGGTGAAGAAGCTATTAATATATACAGGGAAAACAAAGAACGGATTGATATTATCGTGCTTGACATGATCAT
>JGI24724J26744_10001712_pt1 | contig 14916 bp, 17 predicted proteins | sample Cruoilmetagenom7_FD_26744 | JGI IMG/M metagenome (IMG submission 26744)
GCGAAAAAAATAACCGCAGGCATATAGTTGATATTCCGAGGATTATTTTTTGAGCATAACGCAGATATTGGACAAAAAGACCATTTATGGATGGGCACTAAGTAGTCGGTGGGAATGTCAGCGCCGTAATCCTAAATTCGACGCAGAGATTGGGCGAAATAGTTATTTCAAGATGGGCACTACCAGGAGGCTGTCCGAGACCGGGCGGCGGCAGATATGCCCTCTGCGGTGCGCGCGTGAATTTCCAGGGAAAGCCGGGATAGGCGTGTGTTCCACACCACTTTTGGGTGATCTCCAGAAAGAATCCCCGCTCCCTGAAGTGGCCGTCCAACACCGCATCTTCAGGGCAGTTGACCAGCGTAACAGCAATTCCCGCTGTCTGCATCTCTTCGGCCGCCTGCTGTTTGGTGCGCTCCGACAGCCACTCAAGGAAAATACCATCCATATCCGAAGCATAGGTCAAATCGAAGATATTTTGAAATCTGGGGTCTTCCATCAGGTCCGGCTTTCCCAGCGCAGGGCCGAGTCTCGGCCACATTGTCGGGGTGCAGATAATCATCAGCCAGCCATCCTCGTATATCTTTACGTTTCACCCCACGGCCACGGGTGACCGGTCCGGTGTTCCCGTAAAGTTCATGGCCCCGCCCATTGCGAAGGTGATGCCCGTAAAGTTCATGGCCCCGCCCATTGCGAAGGTGATGGTGTCGCTTGACTTGTAGTCACGATAGGGGCCAGTCTGTCCGAAGTTTGAGATGGAGGTCATCACCAGCCTCGGATTTATCTCCACAAGCGCTTCGAAACTCAGTCCCAGCCTGTCCATTACACCCGGACTGAAACTCTCCACCAGGGCGTCTGCATCCTTCACCAGTTCCTCAAAGATCTTTTTCCGTTCCTGCTTTTGAGGTTCAGAGTAATGCCTCTTTGAATCGAGAGGATTTATAGTATTCCCATTCTTTCAATCGGTCGGTAACATGCACTTTTAGGGCATGAAAAATCCTCGATTCTGCCGATCACTCCGGCAACTTTCACCCCCGAGGCCGTTTCTATTGCTTCAATGTTCTCGTCGATCATGTCCCGGGGCGTGGGAATTTCCCCTGAATCCATGAAAACAATTCCCAATGGTTCCATGCCCCTCCTGTTCAGGACCTCCAGGGTAAGGAGGGTATGATTGATGGTCCCCAATCCGGCCCGGGCAGCAATAATCGGTTTGGATGCTGTCAACTCTATCAGATCAATCATCAGGGTGTTTTCGCCCACGGGCACTAATAGACCTCCCGCACCCTCGATGATAACCGGGTTGAAAAACTGTGTCTTTTTATTCACAAATTCCTCAATCACCCTTACATCTAATTCTTTTTCTTTGCCTTCATCACGCGCAGCGAAGTAAGGGGCCTTGGGATTTCCAAAACAATAGATCACCGAGTCAGCAGGATCTTTCCCGCTCAAGGGCCCGACATTCTGATAAACAAACTTTGCATCACTGTCTTCGTCGTAAGGGTCCCTGCACCCGGTCTGGAGCGGCTTGAGATAAAAAGGTGAATACCCCTTTTCATAAAAAAGCTGCATCATCATGAGGGATAGAACAGTCTTCCCCACACCGGTGTCGGTCCCGGTAATAAAATATCTATCTGCCCGGTTGCCCAATATTATTAAATACCTCCATTAAAGTGCGAATGAAATGCGCCACATCATCTTCCGTGTGCAGGGCCATCATACTGATCCTCAATATGGCCCGGAGTATCGGAACCGTGGGGAATCTGACAGGCGAGGCAAAAATATCCTTTTTCAGCAGACCCCCGGCCACGGCCACGGCCCTGTCCTCTTCCCCCATCTCTATGGCAAGGATATGAGCATCCCCTGTTACGCGAAACCCCTCGTGCCTCAGGCCTTCTTTCATCATACGGCTCACTTTCCTCAGATGCTTTCTCAGGTCCTCGCATTGAGAGATAATCTGCAATAAATCTATGGCAGATGCTGCATGTGCTTCAGGAAGCGTAGTGGAATAGATAAGGGGAGAAGAAAAATTAAAGAGATATTCCTTAAACCCTTTGGGCAAAAAAACAAATGCACCAAAAAGACCCAATGCCTTTCCAAAGGTCCCGACGGCGATATCCGCCACACCCCGGGCTATGCCGCGGCCCCTTTCACCAAGCGCTCCAAATGCATGAGCCTCATCAATGATGCTTAAAAAGTTGTATTGCCGCTTGATCCTTTGAAAAGCATCAATATCCAGAAAATCTCCATCCATGCTGAAAAGAGACTCCGTTAATACGGCAACCTGATCCCGGGTGTTCGCATCAAGCCTCTTTTTAAGATGTGACATGGAGTTATGATTGTAACCTTTAAAAACTGCCCCGCTCAGGGTCATCCCCTTGACACTGCTTGCGTGGATATGCTTGTCAAATATGATGGTGTCGCCCTTTTCAAAAAAGGTGGAAAGTATCCCGATGTTGGCCTGATATCCGCTTGGGAAAAACAGCGCATCTTCATAACCAAAGTGCCTGGCATATTCCCTTTCCGCCCGGGAGATAACAGAATAGTTGCCGGAAACAAGCCGTGATGAAGAGGCCGATGTGTTGTACTTTTGAAAATTACGGGCCACTTTATTTTTCAGTTCCTCTGACACACTAAGCCCCAGATAGTCATTGGATGAAAAGTTCAGGACCTTCCGGCCTCCGATAAAAAGGTGTTTCCCGTCCTTTTTTTCTATCTCAGGAGTATCTCTGTACAGGAATGCCTGCTTCTGGGCTTCTAATCTGTTTTTGAATCGTTCTGCAAACATGAAAACACGCTTCGGTAATGGTCCATTAATTTTTCTTTTTGAAAACTCCGGTCGTAATCTACGGTTGCGAACATGAACTCTCCTTTTAATTGAATCATGTCGCCTTTTTCTGCCTGAAGGATGTGAGAAAATGCAGATATGCTCCGGCTAACAAGCATCCCCGAAAGCCTGTATGTGCCATTCAGTTTCTCCTGTGCCGGGATCAAACACCGTGTTATCTTCAACAGGAAGGCATGCCTTTTAAAGCCAGTGAGATAACGCACATGAAAGGCCCCCAGCTGTGCAAGAGATTCAAGGGCAAGGTACGCAGGCGAATTTGAAAATGTCTTGATTCCGCTTATGTTCTGCGCCTCTGCATGGGTAATTTTGTCTACGAGTATAAAGTTGTTGAGACCTGTGTTTATTATTGTCTTTTTCAACAATTCAACACCTTTTTTTGGTGTCTTGGTGACTTCGTGGCAAACCATTTGTAACTACTGAGGTTGTTAGGTACCTTTTTTAATAATCAACGCGCTGTTCTGCCCACCAAAGCCAAAATTCTCAACCAATACGGTTTCAACGGAATGTTCCCGCGCATTACGCACAAGATTGATTCGTGAATGACATGGCTCAGTGAGATTCCTTATTTCCGGAAGATAATTGTTCTTCATGCACACAAGGGCTATTGCCAGTTCCAGCGCCCCGCAGGCTGCCGCGATGTGCCCGATCCATGACTTAAAAGCAAGGACAAAAGGGGCGTGCACTCCGAAGACACGGTCCAGCAGGCAGGCTTCCATGGTATCGTTGAGCGGCGTACCGGTTCCGTGGGAAGAAACAACATCTATGTCACCGGGACTCATTCCCGCTTCCTGGAATGCACCGAACAGCGCCTTTTCTCCCCACCTGGCATCCGGGTCCGGGGCAGTCATGTTATATCCGTCCATGGAGCTGGCAGCGCCACAGATTTCAGCATAGATCGATGCTCCCCGTGCTTTGGCGTGGGTTAACTCTTCCAGCAGGAATACCGCACCACCCTCACCGGGGACAAATCCTTTTCTTTTCTCATCAAAGGGACGGCTTGCTTTTTCCGGATCACCGGTTCCCTCAAAAAGAGCATTGGCCTTCCTGTAAGCGAGGATACCTCCCGGACTTAATCTCGAATCACCCCCACCGGCAAGTGCCAGGTCCAGGTACCCATCCTTTATCTTCCTGAAGGCCTCCCCAATGGCCTGCAGAGAAGCGGCACAAGCCGTTGTAATGGTCAGGTTCTCTCCGTGAATCTGTGCATATTTTGCAGTCGCAGAGGCTGCCGTATTTGGAAGAAACCTCAACATCCAGAGTGCCATGAGATCATCCCGGTCCATCTTACCCTCCAGGATCTCCGAGAATTCCCCCCCGATATCCAGGTTAGGACCGGTTCCCATGAACAGACCGGCTTCCGACAATACATCTTCCTTAATTCCCGAATCTTTTATGGCTTCAATTGCCGACGCTAAACAGAACTGACTGCCCCTGTTCAGATAACGACGATCTTTGAAACGGCCTGTAAAGGACTTGATATTAAAATCCTTAACAGGACTGACAACCACCTGGCCGTCAAAAAAAGACCGCTCAAAAGATACGTTCCCTTTCTTCAAATTATCGATGATCTGCTGCTCGGAAAACCCGAGTGAAGAACAGACACCGACCGCTGTTATGACTACTCTCCTGGGCATGATGAAAGAAAGGTAAAATGTATACGGTTCACGGCACAAGGTCCCTTCATCGCCTTATACCGTACGCCTTTAACCTTATACCGTATACCTTATACCTCCCTGTATACCTCCATGACACTCTTTCTCTCAATGGATCCCGGAACTTCATCAGGGAAACCCACAGTTATAAAACATCGGATGTCAACGTCTCCTGTTCCAAGGATCTTTTCCACATTGGAGATAAAGACCAGCGGGGCTGTAAGTATACATGAACCCAGTCCGAGCGCTTCTCCTTTCAGGACAAACCCTTTCAGTGCCAGTCCCATGGTAATGTCCAGGTCCTTCCGGTCATACCTGTCCAGAAGACCCGCCTCGAACAGTGTCCTGGAAAATCCGGTTGTCGATTTAACCGTGCCTGCGGCAAAAAGAAGGGGGGCTTTAAACATGAATTCCGAGAACCTGTAATAGCTGTTTATCCAGTTTTTCAACCTTTTTGGCCCGCCTCTCTTCTCAAGGGCTTTTAAAAAATGCCGACGGCCGGAGACCATGCTGTCATGAACGTCTTCTTTTATTTTCTTTGAGCTGATTTTTAAGAATCGAACCGGTTGGGTATTTGAAGGAGATGGGGCCTGGGTGGCACAGTGGATCATCATTTCGATCCATTCCTCAGGAGGCATTTCGGACTGGTATTTCCTTATACTCCGCCTCCGGGTAACAAGCTCATCTAATGATGTTCTTTCATATTTATCCATTTTCACGCTGCCATGCGACATAACTGACCAAATCCCGCACCTTAAGAGTGGGACCGCCATCCAGATCTGCAATGACCGCTTCTATCCTGTTCTTTGAGAGAAAGGGCATCCTCTCTGCCAGGTAAGGCACCAGATCCTTTCCCTGGTCCTCTGCCTCTGTTACGTAGGCTCTGAGTCTTGTAAGGAATATCTCGCCGTCATTGACTTCTACCTTGAACCTGGCATTCAATGATACTGCCAACTCCAAAAGATCAATGGATTCAGCGCCTAATTCTCTTACAATATACGTCTCCGACGTAATTTCCTGCTCCCCGATATCAAGAATATCCGCCAGGATTTCTCTTATTCCTTCCAGTATTTCCATTATATCTCCAAATCTGCTCCGAACCCGACTAAATTATTTTCCCGCTGTCAGCCCCCCGTCCACGGAAATCTCAGTGGCATTAAATCCCCCGGCGCTGTCTGAAAGGTAAAAAAGAATCGCCTCTGCAATTTCCGCTGCACACAGCGCCCTTTTTATGGGAACCCTGCCGATGGCCTCCGGGCCATGGGTCTTTAGAAATACCTTGCCCCGTCCTTCGTCAATATAACCGGGACGCAACGTCACGGCTGTAACTCCGTGGCCTCCGAGTTCCAGACCCAGATTTCTGTAAAGGGCCTCTGATGCCAGTTTTGCTGCTGCATAAAAACCCTGCCCCGTGTTTGGCTTTGCTGCAGCAGAGGAAGAAACATAGACACAGCGCCCCATCTTTTTTGTAAGCATTATTCTCGCTGTCTTTTTTATTATCTCTGCACGGAACGAAATATTCTCAGCAAAATAGCGGTATACATCATCTTCGTCTGCAGAGGCAATCAGGCTTTCAAAATCACCCTGAACAAAATCAACAAGATAATCCACGTTCCCGCCTGTTTGCTCAAACATTGCGTTCAGGGACTCACGATCACCGAAATCAAGATAGGCTGAGCTGTATTTCCCATCAAAAAACTTCAGTTTCTCGGTGATATAACTTAGCCCATTCTCACTCCTGAAAGTCAGCGTTGGAAAAAGCCCTGATTCGATCATGCTGCCGGCCAGGGAAATGGCCAGCTCACAACTGCCGCCCAGTATCAGGGCATTATGGCCGGAAAATTGAAGCTTCATCGTAATTGCTCAGGTTCCAAAGTTCATGGTTCACGGTTCATTTTTTTAATTGTCCCTGTCACAAGCGTTTTTGATGTGTCTAAGCTGTTCTGAAATAGCCGACACGTCAATTGGCCCGAGTTAAACTGAATCCTGAAGGCATGCTCCCCGGGGGTTACAAACCCTCTGAACCTGAAGTCCTTTACAGTGCACGGGTCACCATTAAACCCGGCCTCTTTTCCGGCTTCCAAAAAAGCGTTTACGATTACACTGCCCGGAACCACAGGGTTCCCCGGAAAATGATCTGCATAGATCCTGTCAGACGGATCAAAGAAAAATATGCCTTTTATGTCCATTCACTCTACCCTAACGTTGCATAAAACTTCGAACAAAAACGTGTTAGAGTGCGTGAAATGTGTGTGTAGTTATGATTTTCTGGCCCGAATTGTAGTTCACACTACATAAGGTTCAGAAAAGCATGACTACACGCGCAGTTCATGCACTATAGAACGAGTGAAACGGTTTTGTCGACAGGATTTATGCAACGTTAGGGTCTATCCGGTAACCACGCAAATCGATTCATAAGTGATGTCACAAAGCCGATCCAGTTCCTCCATTGAAATGGACAGGGGCGGCATGAGCACAACCACATCTGTCAAAGGTCTTATTATGAGCCCGCGTTTTCGCGCTTCCATAATCACCCGGTGACCCATTCTGTCTTTGATATGATAGGGTTCTTTTGTCTCCTTGTCCGCCACCAGTTCTATCCCCACCATAACCCCGCATTGTCGAATATCTCCGACATGACTCAGGGATTTGAACTGCGCCAGCCTTTTGGTAAAATGATCAATCTTCTCCCGGAGTTTTTCCAGCACCTGATCTTCATCAAAGAGTTCCAGGCTGGCTATTGCCGCTGCACATGCCAGGGGATTTCCTGTATATGTGTGACCGTGAAAAAATGTCTTAAACTCATCCTGTTCTCCCAGAAATCCGCCATAGATCTTTTCTGTGGTCAATGTGGCTGCAAGGGGCAGGTAACCCCCTGAAATCCCCTTTGCAAGGGCCATTATATCCGGGGCGACGCCTTCCTGTTCACATGCAAACATCTTCCCTGTCTTTCCAAAACCCACTGCAACTTCATCCACAATCATAATGATGTTGTATCTCGTGCAAAGTTCTCTCACCCGTTTCAAATACCCGGGCGGATGAACCAAAATTCCCGCAGCCCCCTGGATCAGAGGTTCCATTACCAGTCCTGCGATTTTATTTCGATTGGCCTTCATGAGGTCTTCCATCTGGTTCAAACATTCAACCCCGCAGGACGGAAATGATTTTTCATAGACACACCGATAGCAGTAGGGAGACTCAGCCTTCAGGGAATCAAACAGAAGCTGCCGGTAGGTTGAATGAAACAGATCAATGCCACCGATGCTGACAGAACCGATGGTGTCCCCGTGATAGGCATTGGCAACGGAAATGAATTTTGTCTTATCAGGGTCACCATCGGCAGCCTGCTGCTGGTACTGGAAGGCAATTTTGATTGCTATCTCAGCAGCGGTGGAACCATTGTCCGAGTAAAATACCCGGGTTAATCCTTCCGGTGTAATCTCCACGAGTTTCTTCGCAAGCCTGATGGCAGGGATATTGGAAAGCCCCAGCATGGTGGAATGGGCAATTTTGTCCAGCTGAGTCCTTATGGCATTATCCAGCCTTTCCTTTCTATGACCGTGCACATTCGTCCAAAGGGAAGAAACCCCGTCGATATATTCTTTGCCGTAAATATCCTTCAAAACACATCCGGTTCCCTCTTCAATGATAAGGGAATCCTGCTTGACGTGTTCCTGCATCTGAGTAAAAGGCGGCCAGATATATTTTCTGTCATCAATCTCCAGTTGTCTGTTACGTTCCTCAATTGTCTCCATGTTTCTTTAGCCCCATATCTTCTATCATTTCCATATCCATTGCCGTGTTTCGACCTTCGGTGGTGAGATAATCACCTACCATCAACCCGTTTGCACCGGCCAGAAAAATCCAGGACTGAAAATCCTTGAGGGTTCGTTCTCTGCCGCCGCATATGGTAATATCCTTTTCAGGATTTATGATCCTGAAAATGGAGATAATCTTCAGGGCCTCCATTGGGGGAAGCAAGGGGCTGTTTTCCATCCGGGTGCCTTTAATGGGATTGAGAAAATTAAGCGGTATTGAATCTACCTCAAGATCCTTGAGGGTAAAGGCCAGTTCAACCCGCTGGTCCCATGACTCGCCCATTCCCAGGATTCCCCCGGAACAAACCCTGAGACCGGCTGACCTGGCAATCTCGATTGTGTGTATGTCGTCGCCATAATCATGTGTTGTGCAAATGTGATCGAAATAACTCCTCGCGGTTTCCAGATTGTGGTGATAGGTCGAAATACCGCTGTCTTTGAGTTGGCGTGCCATGGACTCGGTCAATCCGCCCAGTGAGCCGCAAATACTCAAGTCTGTCTTTCTTTTTATTTCGAGGGCGGCGCTTGAAATCGTCTCAATCTCTTTTTCCTTGAGCATGAAACCGCTGGTTACCATGGAATATTTTGTGGCGCCGGCTTCCTGCATACGGACGGCTTCACCCACCATTTCCTCTTTGCTCAGCAGCGGGTAGGTCTTCACGCCTGTTTTATGATGTGCGGATTGGGCGCAGAAACCGCAGTCTTCCGAACAGAAACCTGATTTGGCATTAATTATGGAACAGGCAAACACTTTGTTTTTCTTATATTTTTCCCTGACCTTACCCGCGCACACCACCAGGTCCAGAGCCCCATCCGGAATGGCTGCCAGTTCACAGGCCTGTTCATAAGAAATGAGGACTCCCGGGTCTTCAATAATTTTTTCAGTTATCCCTGCAACAAACTCATTATGCATGCTCACTCCTTTCCCTTTGGTAAGCGAGAATAGACCTGCCAACAAAAAAGCGCCCAATAAATTCATTAAAGAAAGGGCGCATGGTATTAAAAATTTAGCGACATCATTTATATCAGGCAAAATGCCTATTGTCAACCCAATATCAGGTTCTGGGTTGACAATAGGCATTTCTATCCGGTAAACAAGCTATTAAGCTTAGGGTTCGCGCAAAGATAAATTCACATTTTTTCGCGAGCCCTTAATGTATGAAAAATCCCGCAGAATGATAGATGTTGTCCGTCATCCTTATTTCAACAGAACCTGATAAATGGCCACAAAAGATCTGTTATTATCATATCTTAAAGAGAAAAGAGGGGCCTGGGTTTCCGGTGAATCGCTCAGCAATGAAATGTCCGTCAGCAGGACCGCCATTTGGAAGCATGTCCGCAAGCTGAAAGAGGAAGGCTATCTTATAAAATCCTCCCCAAAGAAAGGGTATCTTCTTAGCAGAGATTCCGACCTGCTCCTGCCCAATGAAATCAGGGAGAGGCTGAGTACCAGGGTCTTCGGCAAAATGGATATCCACTACTTTAAGGAATTGGATTCAACCAATATGAAGGCAAAAAATCTGGCTGAGGGAGGCGCCCGGGAAGGAACTGTAGTTATTGCAGAAAGTCAAACCGCAGGAAGAGGAAGAAGAGGCCGGGAATGGTTTTCGTCATCATCGGGCAACGGGATCTATGCGACACTCATTCTCAGGCCTGCCATGTCGCCGATTGGCGCGCCAAGAATAACCCTTATGACTGCCGTTGCGGTAGCTGAAGCGCTTCTTTCTCTTGTGGAGCTGGATGTAAAAATCAAGTGGCCAAACGACATTCTGATTAAGGGAAGGAAACTTGCAGGAATCCTGACTGAAATCACCACGGAGATGGATGCCGTGAATTATATTCTCGTAGGCCTTGGGCTGAATGTTAACACCCCCTCTGAGAGTTTTCCAAAGGAAATACGGGAAAAAGCCACATCAATATTTATAGAAACCGGAGCGCAGTTTTCGAGAACCAGACTTATCAGGACCTGTCTGGAACAGTTCGAGAAATACTACGAGATGTTCAAGGAAAACGAGTTTTCTTCCATCATCCATCGTTGGAAGCAGCTTTCTGATATAGTTGGGAAAAATATCAGCGTGGGTGTGATCGGACAGGAGCACATGGGAGAAGTTGTTGATATTGATGACGACGGCGTTTTGATTTTAAAGGATGATCAGGGCAGGATTCAAAGAATCATTTCAGGAGACGTTACGCTGTGTTAGGGTTCGCGCAAAAATAAATTCACATTTTTCGCGAGTCCTAAGTCCCGGCCCGACAAAAATGGGCCTCATAACCCACCGAAAAAACTGACGAACACAACCCCTTTGCGCGAACCCTAAGGATATTCCAACCCGGCAGGAAATTTATTCCGGAGGGCTGTGCTTCGCCCTGTTTATTCTTGACACAATTTTCACAGTGCCTATAGTCAGAATCTAACCTTTTGCTGACAAGGAACGCATCCAAAATATGGAAAAGAAGAACCCTGGCAGGGGTCTTGAAGAAATCTCAAACATCTTCCTGTCAACAAGCAAGAAAAAAGAAAAGCCGCAGCCGGCCAGCGGTTTCTCCGCAGTCACGATCAGAGAAGAAACGTGTGCATCCTGTGCGAACATGATCGAAGGCTCTTCCAAAGAGCCAAAATGCAGGATATTCACTTTTGAAAATGAAAAATACGGTGTCCCCCATTTAGAAACAATAGTGATGAACTATGCAAACTATTGTGAAAATTTTGAGCCTGAGATAACCCGGCGCTCAGACGACACAAAAAAATTAACAACCCCTCTTCCCGGTCAATTCGGAGACAATTGCGAGATCGAAGAAACAGTAACCGTACAGAAAAAAATCGCATACCCGGATACCGAGACCGCCCAGAAAGATATGAGAAATACGCTGTCCCAATATCTGGAAGCAGGTTATGGAATAAAGTCGGTTGAATTAAAGAAGTTTGACGAGGCCGCCACACCCAATGGAAAAGAAATCAAAAAAGAAGATATAATCATTTTTGTTAAAAAATGTGACAGTTTAGCGCTTTGAAAAATCAGTAAAAAACCATTACCTGGACCATGTCTATTCCCGGAAATCTTCTCACAACGGCTATGGCTGTCATGCCTCACAATGATGTTGAAAGGGCTCTAGAGGTTGCCATTTCCCTTGATATGCCATTCTGGCCTCAGCTCCCTCTTTACAGTTACTATGAAGACATGTATGTGCAGGCATCCGAGCATTTCCCCGGCATCCTCCTCAACATGGAAAACCGTACGCTTCGATTTTCAATGGAGAAATTTATCGCGGAACTCGAGGAGGCCATGTCCCATTTTGATGATCCTGAGTATTTTGACATCAGCGATACGTATTCTGCTGTTTACAAACGGTTTCTGCAACTGGACCTTTCTGACAGACCCGCCATTCGCGGACAACTGGAAGGTCCCATCAGTTTTGGATTTAATGTCGTTGATGAAAATGACAGACCCATCCTCTTTGATGATACGGTCAGGCCCTTCATGTTGGAGTTTATGGCAAAGCGGGTGAACGTCCAGTTGTCGCGGCTCAAGGAACTTAATCCCAACGCGTTTATGTTCGTGGACGAACCCGGGCTTCAGTTTCTGTTCAGCGCAATGGCTGGATACAGCGATCAGGCGGCCAGGATCGATATGGAGGCCTTTTTTTCCATGATTGAACGACCTCGAGGCGTTCATCTGTGCGGAAACCCTGACTGGGATTTTCTGCTCAACCTGGACCTTGATATTCTTTCTCTTGATGTGTACACAAACGGAGAAATTTTTTCGTCTTACGCCACATCAATACGAAAGTTCCTGGACCGGGGAGGTGTTCTCTCATGGGGAATTGTCCCTACCAACTTCGAACCCTTTGAAAAAGAAGGCCTGACTTCACTGGCTAATCAGCTTGAAGGAATATGGACTTCGCTGCACAAGAAAGGAATAGACAGAGATTTTCTGTTGTCCAGGAGTCTGCTTTCTCCTGCCACCTGTTGTCTGGTCAATCCTGACGGTGAAAAAACTGTGGAAGCGGCTTTTGAAATGATCCGGCGGTTATCGGAGCAGCTTCGAGAGAAATATCGACTGTAGTGGGTTGTGGACGCTCTAACCATTCAAAAACATGTGCATGCCATCAGAACAAAATCCTTTTTGCTTTCCTCAGCTTGTAGATACAGACCTCGTTCCTATCATATGCGCTATGCAGCCTTTTTTACATTAATATCAACTGGTTCAGAGCTTTATGTGGAAAAATTGGACACTCGCCATTCAACCACTATGCATAACTATCCGAAATCATTGACAACGCTACCAAAAAATTACTCAATTATACAAAAAAGTGTCCAAAAAAGACATCAAAAATCAATCAAAAATCACGAGGTCTGTAGATAAGGCAAAAAGGCCTTTATACCGTAATCAGATCAGTGCTCAAATACCTCTCCCCTGTGTCCGGCAGGATGACAACAATCCTCGTCCCCTCGTTTTCCGGTCTTTTAGCAGCCCTGAGTGCGGCCCAGGCTGCGGCCCCGGATGATATGCCGCATAAGATCCCTTCCTCTTTCGCCAGCCTTTGTGCTGTTTCAAATGCCTGCTCGTTGGTAACCGTTATGATCTCGTCGATTATATTGGTATTCAAGACCTCAGGAACAAATCCTGCCCCGATACCCTGAATCTTGTGGGGCCCGCCCTTGCCTCCTGAAAGCACTGGGGAGTCGGCAGGTTCCACAGCCACGGCCTTAAACGATGGTTTTCTGGCCTTTATCACCTCGGACACGCCTGTGATTGTTCCACCGGTTCCGACACCGGAGACCAGGATATCCACTTCGCCGCCGGTATCAATCCAGATTTCCTCGGCTGTGGTCTTTCTGTGAATTTCAGGGTTGGCAGGATTGCCAAACTGGTTGGGCATATAGGCATTGGGATTTTGTTCCAGGATTTCTTCAGCTTTGGCAATAGCCCCTTTCATCCCCTCACTTCCCGGTGTCAGGACCAGTTCTGCGCCCAGATGTTTTAGAAGTTTCCTCCTCTCAATGCTCATTGTCTCCGGCATTGTTAAAATAAGGTGGTACTTTCTTGTGGCACATACAAATGCCAGGGCAATCCCTGTATTTCCGCTGGTGGGCTCCACAATAGTCGTGCCGCTTTTTATTAGGCCCTGCGCCTCTGCCGCCTGAATCATAGCAACACCAATCCGGTCCTTTACGCTTCCAAGGGGATTTTGAAATTCCAGTTTTGCTGATATGGTGGCATTAAGCCCTTCTGAAATATGATTCAGTCTGATAAGAGGGGTTCCTCCAACCACTTTAGTCACATCAGGAAGGATTGTAGTCATCTTTGTTTCCTCGATTCTGGTTTGACGCGAGCCCCTAAACTTGGAGCAAAGGAGTTAAAACTTCACATTTCCGACAGCGCTTCATCTTTTCTTTCCAGTCTTTCTGAATCTCACCTTCGCAAATGGTGCCGTTGATGAACCAGCACAACTTTCCGGCCCGAAACTCCCAGGCAGGACACTGTTTCTTTCGTTCCGGGAGACACTTTTTTATAATCCAGCACGATTTCAGGCCCTTATCGCTCCCTCTCATCCTGGAAACCAGGAAAAACACCTGCCGCTCCGCATGAGGCGGCACCGATCGCCAACCCTGCTCATAGCTGTGTATGGCTTTGACAGACGTTCCGAGCAACTGGCCCATTTGTTTTTGAGTTTTATCCAACATCTTTCGAAAGTATAAAAATTCTTTACTGTCCACGGAAACCCCCACTGCTTTGTTCTCGAAAACTCATAAAAACCACCTTACCATATGCCACAATGTGGCATTTTTTGTCAACAACAAAACATGCAGCAACTTGTTGTTCCAATACATTTTAATAATCAGTGAAATTTTCCTTCATTTTTGTTTTCAATATTAACAGATGAACTTGACATCTTCGGGGACGTGAGTCATTCTTTCATGAAATGGTGAAGTGGGGATGAGGGACCAAGTCAGCTTTTAGGCAAGGAGAACAACCCGTGTTTAAAGTGAAGACCATAAGCAATCCGAAAACAGAGGATGGAAAGGAGGGATGGCGGGCTTGTGATGTCTGCAAGAAAAAAAGAGAGGCCTACCTGGGGATTGAATATTCCATACCGCTGAACCCTGGAACACCACCAGTTGACATCACTATATGCAAATCATGCTTATCTAAGGGAATTAAGTTGATAGATGAGGCAATTTTGAATCAGGCAAGGGGACGAATTACAGAAATAAAAGACGCATGCTCAAGATGCGGTGTTTTTGACAAAAAACAGAGTGATATGTATTACTGCGCAGTGGAAGGACGCTGCCCGGGATTAGACATATCGGATGAGGAAAAATCCCAATTCCTGGGGAAATTTTATGAAGGCCTGGTAGATAAACTCAATTGACCGTCAATCGGGCGACCTGGCAAAGATATGGGTTGATAGCCCTTCTATCCTTGAAAATACTTGAAAATTTTTATTGACCGTCAAACACGATTTTGTTAATAAACTCACTTCTTTTGTGTTATAAAGTCAAAACAAATTCCCCGGTAGCTCAGTTGGTAGAGTCCCGCTGTGGCGGGATTAACCATCTTTCTATCGGAAAACAAATTCCCCGGTAGCTCAGTTGGTAGAG
>JGI24724J26744_10001713_pt1 | contig 14915 bp, 11 predicted proteins | sample Cruoilmetagenom7_FD_26744 | JGI IMG/M metagenome (IMG submission 26744)
AGAATGGGGGAGGGGATAAAAGAAAATTTTACACATTAAATATAATCTAGCTATTTGTTCTTTATAAAAGGAGATTTTCCATGAAAAAATTATTATTTTTTTTTGCTACCTTATTGCTGCTTGCAATGTTTCAAACAGCATATGCAACACCCTTGATTTATCAAGATACTTATGATCCAAGAGATATAAAAATGAATAAAGGAGATAGCATATCTTGGAGCTTTAACATTGCCAACGACGGATTTGATCCAGAAACTGAGCATATTACACTTGCAGCAACAGCTCTATATTTTAGAGACGATTTTGATCTGATTTTCCTGGAAAACGCCCAATTTGACGCTGGTGAAGATGATACATTCTCTTTTGAGGTTGATTCAGGGTTTAAAAGCTTTGAAATTAGCTCATTAACATCATTAAACGATCCTGGTATTATTGAGTGCATGTTGACCGCAACTAAAGGTGATTTTATTTTTTGCAAGGCCGTCTTATCCGCCTATAGCCCTGGTAACGAGCAGACCTCCCCGGTACCTGAACCAGCTACAATGCTACTTTTTGGCTTGGGTATGATTGGACTGGTATGCTTAAGAAAATGTAATCGGGTAAGGAACTAATCTTACACGGATAATCTTTGAATCTCATTATTTTCTTTTGGGGGAAACTAGCTTAAACAACGATCTGTTGCCTATACAGACTTTCAGTATTTCGCGCATGGATTCGTTTTTGTGATCTCACTTTCCTTTTTTCACGCCGAGTTTTAGGTCACAAAAACGTACAAATTTTCGGATAATTTCAAAAGCGATAGGGAGAATGCTTATGCGCAGGCCTTGGGCATAACCAAGGAAGTTAAGACTCTGTCATGAAATAAGAGGCTTATTTATACGTCTTACGCCTTTAGCTTATCTCCGATTGCTCCTCAATCGCAAAATCCTAAAATCAGCATTTGCCAGTTCTGCTGTTTCAGAGTCTGACCTTAGGGGGGGTGGAGACATCCCATCGGCATAAACCGACCAATTTTAATTCCCGTTCAATTCCTGCATTCATTGCTGTAACTGCCTTTCTTGCAGCTATTGAAATATTATTCTCTATAGACCCTCCATCAGTTTTGTAGGCATAGTTAATGCTCCTTGAAGCCGAGATTAAAGCCCCCAGACCATCATCATTAAAAAAATGGATTACATCAGAAGATGTGCCTCCCTGGGTTCCATATCCTGGAACTAAAAAATAGGTTTTTGGCATCAATTTTCTTAAGATCCTGGCCTCATGCGGATATGTAGCCCCAACTACTGCCCCTACTGAGGAATAACCTTCCTTTCCGATACTACTGGCACCCCATTTATCAACCAATTTAGCTATAATTTCAAATATTTTTCTTTCTTTGCCTTCGGAAATCACATTTAGGTCCTGAATTTCTACAGACGATGGATTGGAGGTCTTAACCAGCACAAAAATTCCTTTACCATAGGTCACAACATCCTTCACAAAGGGTAGGATACCATCAGACCCCAATAAGGGATTAACCGTAAGTGCATCAATATCAATGACCGAAACCGGGTGTTTATCATTTATATGAACTTTGCCAATATGCCCGTCAGAATATGCCTTAGCTGTTGAAGCAATATCATTTTTCTTTGCATCCTCAATAATCAGAAGACCTTTTTGCCTGGCATATTTAATGGTTTTATAAAGGGCCTCCATCCCTTTTAAGCCATATCGTTCATAAAAAGCGACCTGAGGCTTGATAACAGGAACAAGATCATATATGGCATCTATAAGTTGACAATTAAACTCAAAAATAGCATCACTTATCCCATTAAGATCTTTCCCGAATTTATTTTTAATATCTTTAGGAAAAAGATCATATACTGGATCTAGCCCTACCACCACATGACTTTTTTTTGATATTACCTTTCGGATTATTTTGTCTGTAAAAGTTTCCATAAAATTTTACTAGCTTTTTCCTTTATTGCCGTATAAAAATATAAGAATATTATTGATGGACTCGTAAAAAAACTATCAACAGGCCGTGGGCGGAGAAGCCACGGGATNAGGTGGAACCATTTGCATTTATTTTAAATAGCTGGGGAGAGGCAGCACTCACCTGCCGAGTAAAAAGGCACAAATGGATTTTTTACGAGATTATCATTACTGGTTGACAATTATCAAGCAGACGGGATTTTGTCAATTAACAAAACATCCTCTTTAAGGAGATATAGATGGCAAACATTGTTGTTGTGGGAACCCAATGGGGAGATGAAGGAAAAGGCAAAATTGTTGATCTGTTAACAGCCAAGGTTGATATGGTGGCCAGGTATCAGGGTGGAAACAATGCCGGCCATACTCTGCTTGTAGATGGTCGACAATTTATTTTCCATATCATCCCCTCAGGGATACTGTATCAGGAGAAGAAATGCGTTATTGGAAACGGGGTTGTTATAGATCCTGCTGTCTTACTTAAAGAGATTGAAGATTTACAAGCTGCTAAAATTGAAATAACGCCTGCAAGGTTTTCATTGAGTGAAAAAGCCCACATTATTATGCCTTATCACAAAGCCATTGATATTGCACGTGAGGCTGCCAAAGGGCAGGATAAAATAGGAACTACTGGCTGTGGGATAGGCCCCTGTTACGAAGATAAGGCAGCGCGAACCGGAGTTAGGGCCATTGATCTGATTGAGCCCGATATCCTTGAGGAAAAAATAACAGCCCATCTAAAAGAGAAGAATTTTTATCTGGAAAAATATCTCAAAGCTGAACCTCTCGACACTCAATCCATTTTAGAATCCTACCTTAAGATGGCTGAAAAGCTTCAACCTTTTATAGTAGATGTTTCACTTGAAATGGAAAAACTCCTTAAGGAAGGCGGAAGTATCCTTTTTGAAGGCGCCCAGGGAACCCATCTGGATATTGATCACGGGACATATCCCTTTGTCACCTCATCAAATCCTGTGGCTGGAGCTGCTTGTACGGGAACCGGCCTAGGTCCCGGAATAATCGATCATGTTGTCGGCATTGTTAAAGCCTATACGACCAGGGTTGGCGCCGGTCCATTTGTAACCGAGCTTACCGATTCAACTGGAAACTATATTCAGGAAAAGGGAAAAGAATTCGGAGCAACAACAGGGCGGCAACGTCGCTGCGGCTGGCTTGATCTCGCGGTGGTACAAGATGCTGTACGTCTAAATGGTTTAAATAGCCTGGCCATTACTAAACTTGATGTATTAAGTGGTCTTGAAACCCTGAAAATTTGTGTTGGATACGAGCTTGAAGGTAAGCAAATTACGCATAGGCCGTGCAGTTTAAAAAAGATGGTTACCTGCAGACCTGTTTTTAAGGAATTACCAGGTTGGCAGGAGGACATATCCCAAAGCAGAAAATTATCAGATTTACCCGACAATGCGAGAGGTTATCTTGATACGATTGCGAAAATAACAGGTGTTCCCATCTCAATTATCTCTGTAGGCCCAGGAAGACAAGATTCCATTATAATAAAAGGGTTATTTCAAAACAAATAATGATACAAAAAACAATATATGATGTAATAGTAGTTGGTGCGGGTCATGCCGGTTGTGAGGCAGCCCTGGCTTCAGCCAGGATGGGACATTTGACTTTGCTTCTTACTATTAATCTTGATCACATAGCTGCTATGAGCTGCAATCCCGCAATAGGCGGATTGGCCAAGGGGCATCTGGTCAAGGAAATTGATGCCATTGGAGGTGAGATGGCCATCAATGCAGATCAAACAGGAATTCAGTTCAGGCGTCTTAATACCCGTAAGGGTCTCGCTGTACAGGGCTCAAGAACGCAGAATGACAGGGATCTTTACCAAAAAAGGATGAAATCCGTTCTAGAATCTCAACATCTACTTGAAATCCGACAAGCTATGGTGGCTCGTCTCATAATTAAAAATACAATAATCAAAGGCGTTGAAACACAAATTCATGAACGTTTTTTTTCTAAATCGGTTATCCTGACTAACGGGACATTCCTCAGGGGATTAATACATATTGGTCTTGATCATTTTCCTGCGGGAAGGATGGGTGACCCTTCCTCTTTAAGTCTGTCTATACAGCTCAAAGAAATAGGATTTGAAATTGCTCGCTTAAAGACAGGAACTCCTCCTCGACTAAATGGGCGTACTATTAATTATGATAATTTAATAATACAGCATGGAGATAAAATACCGAAGCCGTTTTCCTTCTCTACCAGTAAGATTACACTTCCGCAGTTACCTTGTTATATTACATATACCAATGCCAATACACATGCGATAATCAAACAAGGTCTTGATCAATCACCACTTTATAAAGGAATAATTAAAGGTGTTGGTGCTCGCTATTGTCCTTCTATAGAAGATAAGGTTGTTCGTTTCAAAGATAAGGAACGTCATCAAATCTTTCTTGAACCTGAAGGTCTTGATACATTAGAAGTCTATCCCAATGGTCTTGCAACCAGCCTCCCTGTTGAAATTCAGTTAAGGCTCCTCCAATCAATTCCAGGCCTGGAAAAAGTTGAAATGCTAAGACCGGGATATGCCATTGAGTATGATTTTATTAATCCTATACAATTAAAGGCAACTCTTGAAACCAAGAAAATAAAGGGTCTTTATCTGGCAGGCCAAATTAACGGAACTTCTGGTTATGAGGAGGCAGCGGCCCAAGGTCTTTTAGCGGGGATAAATGCGGTTTTAAAAATCAGAGAAGAAGAGCCTTTAATCCTTGAAAGATCTGAGGCATATGCTGCTGTCCTCGTTGATGACCTGATAACCAAAGGCACTAATGAGCCTTACCGTATGTTTACATCCAGAGCTGAATACAGATTACTGTTACGTGAGGATAATGCCGACTTTCGTTTGCGTGATATTGGTTATAAGCTTGGTTTGATAAAAGATGACATTTACAAAAAATTTTGTAAAAAAAGAGATGCTGTGGAAAAGCTGCTTTTACGTCTAAATGAGTTCTCCATTAAGCCAACAAAACAAACGCTTGACCTTTTAAAGAAAATAGGCACAACGCCTATTAAGGAGTCAATTTCATTAAGTCAGCTGCTAAAACGCTATGAGGTCTCTTTTGAACAGCTTAGTCACTTTAATCCTACCCTCAAGGATATTGAGGAGCAATCAGCCAATGAAGTTGAAACCAGGATTAAATATGCCGGGTATATTGATCGTCAGGAATGTCAGGTACAAAAAATGAAACACATGGAACATGTTAAATTACCTGATAATTTAGATTATAATAATATACATGGGTTAACTACAGAAGTACGTGAAAAATTAGAACAAATTAGACCCACATCCCTCGGACAGGTTTCCAGGATTTCAGGTTTGACACCAGCAGCGATTATGGCGTTGCAGATTCACCTTAAAAGAATAGGCTCCGACCCGTATTCTGCGAACTCTAAAGAGCTAAAAGAATGAAAATAAGCAGTGTTTCTGAAATGAGGGCTTTGGACAAAACAGCCTCTGAAAAATTATTGATTAAAGAAGAACTATTAATGGAAAATGCAGGCCTGGCAGCCAGCTTTATGCTCTTCCGGGAATACGGCATCAATAACAAGCGCTTTGTCATCATCTGCGGTACAGGTAATAATGGTGGAGACGGCTTTGTAATAGCCAGAAAGGTTCTCTCGAATGGAGGTTTGGTAAAGGTATTTATCCTGGGAGATAAAAACGGGTTTAAAGGTGTAGCCAAACTTAATCTGGACATCATTACCAAGCTTTTTGTCAGTATTCAGGAAATTGATTCGCCAGGGGCAGATCTAATGCCTGAAATTAGTAACTGTGACGTAATTGTGGACGCACTTTTCGGGACAGGACTGGCCAGGGATGTTAAAGGCAAGTACCGTGAAGTCATAGAAATAATAAATTCGAGCGGAAAAGCAGTGTTAAGCGTAGACATCCCTTCAGGAGTAAATGGAGATACAGGACAAATTATGGGTATAGCTGTTAATGCCAACTATACTGTTACGTTTGGATTGCCAAAAATTGGAAATCTCCTTTATCCGGGCTATGATCTTTGTGGAAAACTATCTGTCACTCATATCTCATTTCCCCCTTCAATATATAATGCGGACTCTATTAAAGTTGAATTGAATCTCCCCCCTGAACTTCCTCCAAGGGCTAAAGAAGGCCACAAAGGCACATTTGGTCAGGCCCTGTTTATTGCTGGGGCTGCCTCTTATTTTGGAGCCCCTTATTTTGCGGCTTCTTCTTTTTTAAAAGCAGGCGGAGGTTATTCCAGTTTAGCCGCACCTTTCTCTATAATTCCCTTTATCGCCGCCAAAGGTAGTGAAATTGTTTTTGTTCGGCAAAAAGAGACCCCATCAGGCAGTATCTCCATGGCCAACAAAGAGGAATTATTAAAGTTGATAGAGACAATGGACATGGTTGTCCTCGGTCCGGGTATTTCTCTCGATCCTGAAACAGGACAACTTGTCAGAGAATTATCCCGTCAGATAAATAAACCCCTGCTTTTGGATGGAGATGGGATCACCGCCCTGAGTGAAGATCTTGATATTTTAAAAAACAGAACCGCCCCTACGGTCATCACACCCCACCTGGGCGAGATGAGCCGGATCACCAAAAAAGGCATTACCGAGATCAAATCCGATCCTATAGGCATCATGCAGTTTACTTCCCGGAAATTAAACGCAATCATAGTACTTAAAGGCCCCCATTCCCTGATAGGATTACCTGATCAAAGGGTTTTTATCAATATGACAGGGAATTCAGGGGCAGCTACTGCCGGAGCAGGGGATGTCCTGACCGGCACAATTGCCGCAATGACAGGCCTGGGCTTATCGGTTCCTGAAGCCGTTCGAAAAGGAGTCTTGATTCATGGCCTGGCCGCCGACCTGGCTGCTCAAGAAAAGGGAGAAGATGGTATTACAGCCCAGGATATTTTGAATTTTCTACCATTAGCTTTAAAAAATGATCGGGAAGGCACTAACATTGCAGATAAATCATTCTATTCAAAAATAGAACTTATTTAAGTTATAATCTTCTGGCAAATAATAAACACCACCAACACCAAATATTAAGCCTGGCTCGGCTTATGGCCTATATTCTGGGGTATAGACCGGATAAATTTGGCCTGCTTCCTGATGCTCAAGGATATATTGCCTGCAAGGAACTGCTAAAAGCCATTCATGAAGAACCAGACTTTTCTTATGTAAGTCAAGCCCATATTAATGAAGTACTGCTTGGCAAGGATAGGAATCAATTTAATTTGGAAGCTAAACAGATCAAGGCTATTGAAAGGCATTGGCATCTGGATTTTGATGCCCCTGTTCCGATACCTCCAAGGATTCTTTTTACTCCCATCAGGCGGAAAGCCCATCCAATAGTCATGGAAAAAGGCCTTAACGCCCCGCAATCCAAAAAATTTCTGATTCTCTCGGCCAATAAAGAAATGGCCATTCGTATCGGCAAAAGGCGAGACCAAAAGCCGGTACTATTAGAGATTAAGGCTGCAGATTTATCAGATAAAGGGGTTAAGATCTTTCGCTTTGGAGATTTTTATTTAACATCCCATATCTCTGCCAGATTCATCTCTGGCCCTTTTGTTGCAAAGGAAATCCTAAAAGCACGNAGNNATCTTGAAGCAAAAAAAACTATAGTTGAGCATCAATCCCGCGATCTTGCACCTGGATCATTCATCCTGGATAACAGCAGTGACCATGACCTTTGTCAAAAGGCTAAGGGAAAAAAGCGTAAAGGATGGAAGGAAGCATCCAGAAAGATCCGGAGATATAAAAAGAGCTGACTCCACTCAAATATCTCTATGGGCCTCTATGACTTACCCCTTGACAAAATGACTGGCCTGTAAAATTGGANGAGGCTCATCAANAACTCTATAAGCACAACCAAATATAGCCCATTAANCTGAGGACACCGTCATAAAAAACGTTGCAGTATCTCCTTTCTATACGCTGCAATACGAGAAAAAGCTTGACATGTTCTTATGATCGTTTATTATAGTATTCATTGTTTTTTTATAAAAAAAATAATGATGGACTCGCAACAAATCCATCAAGAGACCGATGGCAGCTCTAACCCGCCGAGTAAAAAGGCGCAGAGCGCCTTTTTACTCGGCTATCAAATATTAATTATTAGGAAATGACCATGACATTATGGAGGGTGCCTCTTGATACAGAAAATATTCAAGTTTCAAAAGGTGAGGTTTACATCCTGGAAGATAGATGCAAAGGATGTGGCTACTGCATTGAATATTGTCCTAAAGGGATTCTCGTTTTTGCAAGCAAATTCAACGAAAAAGGCTACCATCCTCCTAAAATAATAAATCCCGAGGAATGTGTAAATTGTCATTACTGTGAAATAATCTGTCCTGAATTTGCTATTTATTCGGTTGAGATACCTCCATGATCAGTCTTTTTCAGTCCCTATATCAGATAACTTTTTTTTCCAGAACATTATATATAATGATGGAGCAAGAATGAAACCAGCTGTTCTATCGGGAGTACATTTTATTACAGGAGATGTCGCCTGCGCGGAAGGAGCCCTGGCTGCCGGATGCAGGTTTTTTGGCGCATATCCAATTACCCCTGCCACAGAGATTGCGGAGCATATTGCCGGTCGTCTTCCTGAGGTAGGAGGAACTTTCATTCAGATGGAAGATGAAATTGCGGCCATTGCCTCTATTCTGGGAGCTTCAAGCGCCGGCGTCAAAAGCATGACAGCTACATCGGGTCCAGGATTCAGCTTGATGATGGAAAACATAGGGCTTGCTGCTTGCACTGAAATACCCTGTGTCATTGTTAATGTTCAACGAGCGGGCCCCTCAACCGGCCTTCCTACTCAGGGAGCCCAGGGAGATATGATGCAAGCCAGGTGGGGCTCTCATGGTGATTATAAAATTATTGCCTTGGCTCCCATATCACCTCAGGAAATTTTTTATCAAACTATTCTGGCCTTTAATCTAAGTGAGACCTACCGTGTGCCTGTTTTAATTATGACTGATGAAATCATAGGGCATTTAAGTGAAAGGGTCGTTATTCCGGATAAAAGTGAAATTAAACTTGCTTCGCGTCCAAGGCCTAAAGGTCGTAAAGATCGCTTTCTTCCCTATGAACCGGGTCCCAATGGAGTTGCTCCCATGGCAATTGCAGGAAAGGGATATAATATTCATGTCACTGGTCTGACCCATAATGAAAAAGGCTACCCTGACATGACAGTTGAATGCCAAAAGAAAATGATGGCAAGGTTGACAGGTAAAATCCAAAATAACCTTGATGATATTATCAAGACTGAAGGTTATATGCTCGATGATGCCGAAATTATAATTATTTCCTATGGTGTCTCCGCCCGCACCTGTCATACAGCAGTAGATGAACTCAGGAGCCAAGGTATTAAGGCTGGTCTTTTCAGGTTAATAACTGTTTGGCCTTTCCCTGAAGATCAAATATGTCAACTGGCTAAACAAGCTAAAGCCTTTATTACCGTGGAAATAAATCTTGGTCAAATTCATCTTGAAGTTGAGCGTTGCGTTAAGAATAAAGCTCCGACTTATCTTGTTGGTCATGTGGGTGGTACGATAATCACTCCTGAACGTGTCATAGAAACTATAAAGGAAGTGTCTTAATATTGCTTCTTTTAGGAAAGATAGATCTATTATGAGCCACCAAAAAAAAGCAGTTCACCCCCTGGATGATCTTATTCGTACAGATCGTCTTCCTCATATTTGGTGCCCTGGTTGTGGAATTGGCACAGTTTTTTCTTCAACCCTGATTGCCATGAAGGAAAGTGGTATTGATTTGACAAAAACAGTTATGGTTTCAGGAATTGGCTGTTCCGGACGGGGGGCTGGTTATATAAATCTTGATTCATTCCATACTACTCACGGCAGGGCTATTCCTTTCGCAACCGGATTGAAATTGGCAAATCCTGAGCTTAATGTAATAGTATTTAGTGGAGATGGTGATATTTTTGCCATTGGTGGCAATCATTTTATACATGCCGCCCGGCGCAATGTGGACCTTACTATTATTTGTGTAAATAATCTCAATTATGGAATGACCGGGGGACAAGTGGCGGCAACAACACCTTATAATGCCAAGACAACAACTACACCCACAGGAAATCCTGAAAGGCCTTTTAATCTTCCCATGCTTTCCTATGCCTCTGGCGCCACATATATTTCTCGTTGGACAATTTTGCATGCCCGGAATATTTCCGATTCAATCCAGGAGGCACTTTTAAAACGAGGTTTCTCCTTTATTGAAGTCCTTGCTCCCTGCCCTGTAAACTATGGGAGGCGAAACAAGGAAAAACCTTTTGATACATTAAAGTTATATCAAGAAAATACGATTATAAAGAATAAGGCACATCCTTTTGAATTAGACATTGATTTTGAGCGTGGAGTTGTACTTGGAAAATTTCTAGATATTAATCGCCCCACTTGGACTGACATGTATAACAAGACCTGCCGCCCAAAAGATCTTCTGGAATGAAATATTTAATGATATTCAATTATAAAATATCCACGTTAGACCAATCTTTGCATTATGCCCATAAGCTACCCCTCGAATTGAAACATTGGCTGTGCTTAAAGATATTGCTTTTCTTGACCTTGGCCACAACTGGCAGCTTAAAAGCTGACTCATATTATGATAACCGGGCAAAAAGTCACTCTGCGCCTTTTTTTCTCAGCAGGGGAGTGCTACCCGCTCCAGCCATTTGAAATAGATTCAAATGGTTCCACCCTCACCCCAGGCCGGGGCTACCCTTCCTCGTCCTGTTGATGGACTTTTTACGAATTCATTATAAATATAATTTATTTTCTATACAGAAATCCCTAATGGACAAATCAAATGGATGAAGAATCAGTAGTAACCAAAAAAAAAGAAATTACGATAACAGGCTTTGGAGGACAGGGGATTGTTCTGGCAGGCATCATTGTTGGAAAAGCCGCAGCCTTAGGCGATAATAAACAGAGTACCCTTATACAATCATACGGCCCCGAAGCCAGAGGGGGTTATTGTAGCGCTGAAGTGATCATTTCTGAATCTGCGATCTTCTATCCTTATGTCAGACAACCTGATATCCTGACCTGCATGTCACAGGGAGGATATGATAAATTTATCGACCAACTTAAAGATGATGGTATTTTATTGATTGATCAAGACCTTGTACAACCTAAAGGCTATTCAAAAGAATATTATGATGTACCAGCAACCAGAATAGCTGAAGAAATGGGTAGAAAAATGATAGCAAATATCATTATGGTCGGATTCTTTACTGCCATCACCGGCGAAATATCTATGGATGCAGCACGGAATACCGTGCTTGAATCGGTTCCCAAAGGGACAGAAAAGATGAACATTGAGGCCTTTACTAAAGGCAGTGACTATGGAATAGCTCTACTTAAGGGCCGCAAGAAAAAAGCATTGGGAAAAAGAGGAGTACAGATATGAGGCCGCCCAAAGATCGTCTTTATCGCGCCATAGTCTTTGGAGCGACCCCGGCCGGGATTGCTGCCACCAATAAACTGGCAGAACTTGGCATACGTGTAACCTTGATTGATTCTGATCCTGATCTAAATCATAAACTGGCCAGGGAAGAATGGCAGTTGCCATCAGGAATACCATTAAATTTTGCTCATAGAGCTGGCCTTATAAGGATCCTAAGAGATTCCAGTATACGCTTAATTCTTCCTGCCCAAGTTGTTTCACTTAAACATACCCATCAAGGCTTCAGGGCACAGGTCAAGACCATTGAGACCTTTATCGATCCTGAAAGCTGCACCTTATGCGGACGTTGCAGCCAAATTTGCCCGGTAATTACACCAGATGGTGAAAAACCAATTCGATTTAACGAACGTATGAGCCTACCAGGGCGGCCAATAATTGATAAAAGACAACAACCGTTCTGTCAGGAAAGCTGTCCTTTGGGAGTTAATGCTCAGGCATATATAGCCCTGGCAAAGGAAGGCAGGTATCACCAAGCCCTGGAAGTAGTCAGGCGTGATAATATTTTACCTGGTATATGCGGCAGAGTCTGTACTCATCCTTGTGAAGAAAGCTGCCGAAGAGGCGATCTGGACGAACCAATAGCCATCAGGGATATTAAACGCTTCCTTGCTGATTATGAATTAATAAATCAAATAGATCCAGTATTACCTGAATTGCCCTCCCTGAAAGAGAAGATCGCCGTAATTGGCTCAGGACCTGCTGGACTGGCAGCGGCAACAGATCTGATTCGCTTCGGTTATAGCGTTACTATCTTTGAAAAAGACCCCCAAGCTGGAGGATTACTGCGTTACGGTATAGGAAGATATCGCCTGCCGCGTAATATTCTCGATTATGAATTAAAATATATCCAAAAATTGGGAGTTAAAATAGAAACCTCCCATCCGATTGATATTTTAGGTGATATTGATAAATTACAAAAGGATTTTGATTCTGTTATTCTAACCGTAGGGGCATCCTCTGACCGTCTCCTTGGTATTCCTGGAGAGGACTTTGAAGGTGTCGAAAAATGTATTTCCTTTTTACATAAGATCAATGAAGACCAGATAACAGATTTTTATAAGGATATAGCAGTTATTGGAGATGGAAATTCTGCTTTTGACCTTGCACGAACCCTACGACGTTTGGGATCACAGGTCTCAATCATCTCATGGTTCAGGGAAGATTCTATTCCAGCCTCTAAAGAAGAAATTACAGGTGCCAAAGAGGAAGGTATTGAGATCATAGACCAGACACAGGTAATTTTGTTTTTGGGTAAAAACGGCCAACTAAATGGTTTGCGCTGCAAGCCAACAGAACCTGGTAAAACAGATCCTTCAGGGATTGCCTGGCCCAGAATCATTCAGGGCAGTAAAGCTTTTGAGCTTTCTTTTGAGCAGGTAATCGTGGCAATTGGACAAAAGGGCCTCTTTGTTGAAGACAGCAAAAAATCAGAAATCAATATTACTGAAAACGGCCTGATTGCTGTTGATGACAATTTTCGTACAAACATTCGGAAGGTTTATGCTGCGGGCGATATTATATCCGGACCATCATCAGTAGTGGATGCAATGGCTTCAGGACGGCATGTTGCTAAAGATCTTCATAAAGACCTTAATAAGGATAATAAGCCCTTATCGGTAAGCTCATTGAGACCTAAAGAAAGATACTTCAAGAAGATTCCCGAGGAAATACCTTCCCTGGCCAGGGTTAAAATGCCTGAAAGTCAACCTGCTTTCAGATGTGATAATTTTTCAGAAGTAGCACTGGGTTTAAATGAGGCTCAAATCCTTTCCGAGACAGGACGTTGTCTTCAATGCGGCATCTGCTCTGAGTGTCTTTTATGCCTGGACGTCTGTAGTGAAATCGGTGCCATCAACCATGCAGAACAACCAAGAAAGACAACGGAACATGCTGGAGTAATTATTATAGCTGATCCTAAAATAGTCCCTCCGATTAAAGGAGAAGATGTAATAAGGGCTTATGGCCCAAAGACTGCCAAATCCAATGTTTTGGACATGATCAGCCGAGGTTTTGCTTCAGCTGCCATGGCCATGAAATTAATGGGGGGAATCTCTCATCATCCCAAGGGACATGGTATTTCTTTTTCTCTTCCTGATCCTGTCTTATCTCCTGAAATACGAATTGGTATCTTTGCCTGTAAATGTAACAATGCCTATGGTTGGCTGGATACTATGGACGAGTATATAAACAGCCTGGTAGATCAAAAAGATGTAGTTCATTCTCAAATATTATCAGCTGCATGCACAAAAGAGGGCTCAACCAGTATTCTTAGGGCCATCCGGGATAAAAACATTACCCGAGTAGTACTGGCTTCCTGTGTTTGTTGTCCCCTTGATTTTATATGCAGTGCTTGTACTGACCAGCGTAGCAGATTAAAAGACGCGCTATTTAACGGCACCGGTGTCAGCCGAGCCATGGTAGAGACCTGTAATTTGAGAGGTGAGGTGCTACGCCTTATTCCTGTGTCTGAATCCAGAGCATTCAATCTTTTAACAGGTCTGATCGAACGATCAATTTTTAGAGCAAAAAAATTAAAACCTTTACCATCACCAGCAAGGAATTATAACTTTACAACTGCGGTAATCGGCATATCAGAAGCCTCATTTTATAGCGCCAAAGTCCTGGCCGAAACAGGATATGAGGTATTCATGTTTGGAAGCCATGAGAAATTTCTATTAAAAAACCATCCAAACGTACACTGTTTTGAAAATTATTCTGTTAAAGAATTAAGCGGCTCTTTAGGTGATTTTAAGATCCTGATTCAATTGAACGGTTTTTCTCAGGTCGTTAATGCCGGGGCAGTCATACTGGGAGGAAAATATAACCGCCTAATTCCCTATATCCCTCAAGCAGGGTTTCCTGTCAGCTCGGTAGCTACTTCCATACAAAGCCCTGACCTCACAGGGATTCCTTTTCTCCTCCCGGGAACAACTTCAACTGCTGGCCTTTTTCTTGCCAATCCTCCAGGAATCAATATTTCCGAGCGTACAAAGGGCACCTCTGCGGCAGTCCTAGCCGCAACTATTATGCCGCACGGGCCACGTCAAAGCAAGGGGTTTACAGTAACAATTGATAAAAATAAATGCAGAGGATGTGGCCGCTGCATTAATAACTGTATCTTTCAGGCAATTACATTTCACGGAAATTCGGTAGGAGGATGGTATGCAGAGGTAGATGAGGCCCTCTGTAAAGGCTGTGGTAATTGTATATCTGTCTGTCCAACAAATGCTGCTGACAGTCCCTATAGGAATCAGGCTTATCTGGAAGAACTTCTGGAAGAGGTTCTGGTCGGATGATGCTTAGGGCTCGCTCAAAATTGAGCGAACCCTTATGGGTACTTCTAAAAATTAGAATTTTGGTTCGAGGTCAAGGCATGCGAAAATTTTAACCGCAGGAATACATAGAAGTATTTCGAGGATTAAAACTTG
>JGI24724J26744_10001714_pt1 | contig 14908 bp, 22 predicted proteins | sample Cruoilmetagenom7_FD_26744 | JGI IMG/M metagenome (IMG submission 26744)
TAGACCCGGTTCAGCATCGGCATGACGCCCATGCTCAGGCCGTTCAGGAACCCGTCGATCGTGCGTTCATCGCCGCGCTTCCACAAGAAGCGGCCGATCGCCATTGCCGGCTTGATAAAGATCGCATCGTAGATCTCGTCAAAGTACCATTTGTTCAGCAAGAAGCGATGCAGGATCGGCTGGTTGTTCGCCAACTGCCCCGGCAAATGCGGGCTGCGGATGTAGAACAGATAAGACAGCAAGAATCCGAACACCATGGCAAAGAACGGCGCAACCTTGACCCAGACCGGGGCCTCATGCGCGTTGTGCATCGTGTGGTTGCTCTCAAGCATNGCGATCGAATGGCCGAACCATTCATGCACGCTCTCATGCGAGCCAAAGAACGGATCATACCAGACCATCCCGGCGAACACCGCGCCGATGGCCAGCACGCCCAGCGGGATCAGCATGGTCAACGGGCTTTCATGCGCGTGGTCATGCGTATGCTTGTCGCCGCGTGGTTTGCCAAAGAAGGTCATGAATATCAGGCGCCAGGAATAGAACGACGTCATCGCCGCACCGATCACAAGGAACCAGAAGGCATAGGTCGCCCCGCCGCCGAACGCGCTCTCGATGATCGCATCCTTGGAGATGAAGCCCGCAAAGCCGATGTGGGTCAGCGGGATGCCGACACCGGTGATCGCCAGCGTGCCGATCATCATCGCCCAGAAGGTATAGGGCAGCTTATGACGCAAGACCGCCATAGTTGCGCATGTCTTGCTCGTGATGCATGCCGTGGATCACCGAACCCGCCCCCAGGAACAACATCGCCTTGAAGAACGCGTGTGTCAGCAGGTGGAACATGGCAACCGAATAGACGCCGACACCCGCAGCCACGAACATATAGCCCAGCTGGGACATGGTCGAATAGGCGATCACCCGCTTGATGTCGTTTTGCACCAGACCGATACTTGCGGCGACAAGGGCCGTCGTCGCACCGATAAAGACGATGAACGCCCGTGTATCTGCGGCGTATTCCATCAACGGCGACATACGGCTGACCAAGAACACACCGGCGGTAACCATCGTCGCGGCGTGGATCAGCGCCGACACTGGCGTCGGGCCTTCCATTGCGTCGGGCAACCATGTGTGCAGGAACAACTGCGCCGATTTACCCATCGCGCCGATGAACAGGAAGAAACACGCCACGTTGACGGCGTTCCAGTCCGCCCACAGGAAATGGAGTGTTTGCTGCGACAGGGCCTCGGCACTATGGAAAATATCGTCGAACTTCACGGAATCCGTCAGGAAGTACAGCATCATGATGCCGATCACGAAGCCAAAGTCGCCAACCCGGTTCACGACGAAAGCCTTCATCGCCGCCGCCGAGGCGCTTGGTTTCTTCCAGTAGAAGCCGATCAGCAGGTAGGACGCGAGACCGACACCTTCCCAGCCAAAGAACATCTGGATCAGGTTGTCAGAGGTCACCAGCATCAACATCGCAAAGGTGAACAGCGACAAATAGGCAAAAAACCGTGCGCGGTAGTCTTCGGTCTCGGTCCAGTTATCGTCGTGCGCCATGTAGCCGAACGAGTAGAGGTGAACCAACGCTGAAACCGTCGTGACCACGATCAGCATCACGGTCGTCAACCGGTCCATGCGGATCGACCAGTCACCGACCAGCGTGCCCGAGTCGATAAACCGCAGCAGGTGGACTGTGGTATCGTGTCCGTCAAACGACAGGAACGTGACCCACGACAAAACCGCAGACAGGAACAACAGCGCCGTGGCGATGACCATACCGGCCTTTTCGCCAATCACCCGCCAGAAGAGACCGCAGATGATCGCGCCCAACAAAGGAGCAAAGAGAAGCATCGTTGCCATCAGTCTTAGCCTTTCATCACGTTGACGTCTTCGACGTCAATCGTGCCGCGGTTTCTGAAGAAGGTGACCAGGATCGCCAGACCAATCGCTGCCTCGGCGGCGGCAACGGTCAACACGAACATCGTAAAGACCTGCCCCACCAGATCACCCAAGTGGTTCGAGAACGCCACCAGATTGATATTGACCGACAGCAAGATCAGCTCGATCGACATCAAGATCACGATGACATTCTTGCGGTTCAAGAATATCCCAAAAATGCCAATGACGAACAACGCCGCGGCCACCGTCAGGTAATGTTCAAGTCCTACCATTCTCGTCTTCCTTCGCCAGCGTTTAACGCCGATTGCTCTTCCACTCGTCCAGAACGCGATATGCGCCATCCCAGACCATGTCACTCTTTGCAGGATCACCGCCCGAACCGGCGATGCCTTTTTGGGGCCAGTTTTCGTCAATCAACTGAGGAGTGACCTCGAATCCTCTCTCAGCGCGGGCGTCGAAACAGGCAACGCGCCGTGCTTCATCCAAGGGATGCCCCCGTGATGAACTCAGGTTCGCAAGCGAGACCGCCTGTTGCCGCACCATCACAAGATCATCCGGAATTCTATTCACAGCCCCTGCCCCGGCTTCACGTCTTTCAGCTCCATCGCCTTGGCCGGATCGCGCCACATCTGGTGCAATACGTTCTGGCGCTTGATGTCGGTCCGGTGACGCATGGTCAGCACGATCGCCCCGATCATGGCCACCAGCAGGACCAAACCTGCCAGCTGGAACACGAGGAAATATTGATCGAACAAGATCATCCCGAGCGCGCGTGTATTGTGCATCACCTCAAGATCGGGTGTCGGTGCCAAACGCAGGGCCGCGGCGCCATCGGCCTGCGACCAAGCGCCATACAGCAACGCAAGCTGCATCAAGATCACGATCCCGACCAGCGAGGCCAGCGGGAAATACCGTGACATCTTGCCCGTCAGCGAGGCGAAATCAACGTCGAGCATCATCACCACGAATAGGAACAACACCGCGACGGCGCCGATATAGACGATCATCAACAGCATCGCCAGGAACTCGGCCCCCAGCAGAACGAAAAGCCCCGCCGCTGACAGAAATGCGAGGATCAACCAGAGCACCGAATGCACCGGGTTGCGCGCAGTAATGACCAACAGGCCGGCCACCAGCATCACAATGGCAAACGCGTAAAAGGCAAAATCGGCAACGCTCATGCGTCCGTCTCCTTGGTTTCGGCAAAGACTTTCTGGGCAATTTCCAGCGCCTTTTGCATGGCGGGCAAGCCGCCGAACATGCTCATCAGCCAGATCACTTCGGTGATCTCGCGTTCGGTTGCACCCGCTTCAAGCGCGTGCTCCACCGTTATCTTGATCTGCGGCTCGGCCTGAGCACCCAGAACAGTCAGCGCCGCCAAAGTCACAAACAGGCGCGATTTCGTATCCAGCCCATCGCGGTTGAACATGCGGCCAAACCACATCTCCATCATGTCGGCGGACATTGTCGGAAATAGCGATGCCATATCGTCCAGCGGCGCATCTTCCAACTTGGGGTTGAAAGCGCGCATCATTTCCTGGCCCGAGGCCGTCATTTGCTGAATGATTTTGGTATACGGATCGCTCATGTCAAATCACCTATACGGCGCGTCGGTTTCGAGATTGCGCGCAATCTCGGATTCCCAACGGTCACCGTTAGCGAGCAGCCGTTCCTTGTCGTAGAACAGCTCTTCGCGGGTTTCAGTGGCATATTCGAAGTTCGGGCCTTCGACGATCGCATCCACCGGGCACGCCTCTTGGCAGAAACCGCAGTAAATGCACTTCGTCATGTCGATATCATAGCGCGTCGTGCGGCGGCTGCCGTCGTCGCGCGGTTCTGCATCAATCGTAATCGCCTGCGCGGGGCAGATTGCCTCGCACAGCTTACAGGCAATGCAGCGTTCCTCGCCATTGGCATACCGGCGCAGCGCATGCTCTCCACGAAAACGCGGGCTGAGCAGCCCTTTTTCATGCGGATAGTTAAGGGTCACCTTGGGCGAAAAGAAGTACTTGAGGCCAAGGCCAAAGCCCTTCACGAAATCCGCCAGCAGGAAGTATTTGATGGCACGGGTATAGTCGATCTGTGACATTTTCAGCCTCCAATCGCCCAGCGAGCCCAAAAGCCGCCAAGAATTTCGAATTTCGCCAGGAACGAGACCAGGACAACCCAGCCCAATGACATCGGCAGGAAGACCTTCCAACCGATACGCATCAGCTGGTCATAGCGGTAGCGCGGGGTGATCGCTTTGACCATCGAGAACACAAAGAACATCGCCAGCATCTTGAGGGCCATCCAGTGGAAGCCATCGGGCAGGAACTCGACAGGGGACAGCCAGCCACCAAAGAACAACAAGCTGATCATCGCACACATCATCACCACGGCGACCAATTCACCGATCATGAACAGCAGAAATGGNGTCGAGGAATATTCCACCTGGAAACCGGCAACCAATTCGGCCTCGGCCTCGGGCAAGTCGAACGGCGGGCGATTGGTTTCCGCCAGCGCCGAAATCAGGAACAGGAACAACATCGGGAAATGCGGAATGAAGTACCAGTTCAGCAGNCCGTAGTTGCCGGCCTGTGCATTCACGATATCCGTCAGGTTCAACGACCCGGTCGAGATGATGACACCGATGATGATCAGGCCGATCGATACCTCATACGAGATCATCTGAGCCGCCGAGCGCAACGCCCCGAGGAACGGGTATTTGGAGTTGGACGCCCAGCCCCCCATGATCACGCCGTAAACCTCGAGCGACGAGATCGCAAAGACATAGAGGATGGCGACGTTGATGTCGGCCAGAACCCAACCCTCGTTGAACGGGATCACCGCCCAAGCGACCATCGCCATAACAAAGCTGATCATCGGAGCCAGCAGGAAGACCGCGCGGTCCGCCCCTGCCGGGTAGATCACTTCTTTGACGATATATTTGATGAAGTCGGCAAAGCTTTGCAGCAAGCCATAGGCACCCACGATGTTCGGGCCTTTCCGCATCTGGACAGCGGCCCAAATCTTGCGGTCGGCGTACATCAAGAACGCCAGCGCCACCAGCAGCGGCACCACCAGCAGCAGTCCCTGCCCGGCAGTTAAGAGGAAAATCCCCAGGTTGGTATTGGTAAAGAAGTCAGCCATGTGTTGTCCTCAGACCGTCGGTATCCCCTGTTCCGTGCAATCGGCGACGGCGACTTCCGCGTCGATTGTTCGAAACCCACGGGGCAGTGCGGGCGAGACGGTATAGACCGCATCGGCCCGCCAAAGACCACCCTGTTCTGTTACATTGGTGCGCACGTGGCGCGCGAATCCAAACCCCCGGATGAGGGCGTATTGTGCAGCGGCGCAACGCGCATAGGCAATCGGGTCTTGCGCATCACGCGCTCCCTCCATTGCCACAACGAAATGCACCAGATCATCTTCGAGCAAGCGCGTCTGTACGCCGCGATAAACCGCAGTTTCCGGGGCACCCAACACACGATCACCTGGCTGGCTTGCGGCCGTGCCGCAGCCCGCCAACCCCAGAAGGGCCAGCGCCGTCGTAATCAAAATGGGTGCGCCTTTGGTCATCAGGTTACTCAGCCGCCATCGGTTCATCGGTCCGCGCGGCAGCTGTGGCACTCAGTTCAGCCATCAGCGAGGAAGCCCGCGCGATCGGATTGGTCAGGTAGAAATCTTTGACAACGCTGCGGAATGCCGCGTCGCCAAGGGTATCCGTGGCTTCCGCCTGCCAGTCATTTTCCGGCACCTCGTCGATCATCTCCAGATGCGGCACAGCGGCAATCATTGCCGAGCGCAATTGTGCAAGACTGTCCCAAGCCTGGGTTTGGCCAGCCTCGGCCGACAAGGCCCGCAAGATCGCCCAGCTTTCCTTGGCGTCACCGGGTGCAAAGCCGGCACGGATCGCCAGTTGAGGACGCCCCTCGGTGTTGACGAAAATGCCGTTNTCTTCGGTATAAGCCGCGGCAGGCAGGATNACATCGGCGCGGTGCGCACCACGATCCCCGTGGCTGCCTTGATAGATCACGAANGGCCCGGCATCGATGTCGAGTTCATCGGCACCCATGTTNAAGATCACGTCCGCACCGTTGGTCGCGGCTTGCAGGCCACCCTCGGTCACAGCGCCGATATCCATCGCGCCGACCCGACCAGCCGCCGAATGCAAGACCATCATCTTGGCCCCCGCCCCTTCGGTATAGGCCATGGCATGNGCCAGAACCGCCGCGCCATCCGCCTCGCGCAGAGCACCTTGGCCGACGATCACCAGCGTATCAGGCTTGGCCTCGACCTTGCCGACCAGATCGGCCAGCGCGGCGCGATCNTCGCCAAAGTGGTGATAGTCATAGGTCAGATCCGCATTCTGGCCGATCAGGCCAATACGCGCCCCGTTCAGCCAAGCCTTGCGGATGCGGGCATTCAACACCGGCGCTTCGTCGCGCGGGTTGGTGCCGATCAGAAGAATGGTCTTCGCGGTGTCAATATCTTCAACCGTTGCCGTGCCAACATAGCCCGACCGGTTCCCTGCAGGCAGGCGCGCACTGTCNACGCGGCACTCAACCGAACCGCCCAGCGACTCCACCAACGATTTCAATGAGAACGCGGCTTCGGTCGAGGCCAGATCNCCCACCAGACCCGCCAGTTTCTCGGCACCCNTCATGGCCGTCGCCGCAGCGCCCAANGCTTCGGCCCACGTCGCTTTGCGCAGCTTGCCGTTCTCACGGATATACGGCGTATCCAGACGCTGGCGGCGCAAACCGTCCCAGACAAAACGCGTCTTGTCGGAAATCCATTCCTCGTTGACGCCGTCGTGGTTGCGCGGCACGATACGCATCACTTCGCGGCCCTTGGTATCCACGCGGATGTTTGAACCAAGCGCATCCATCACGTCGATGGTTTCAGTCTTGGTCAGCTCCCATGGGCGAGCGGTAAACGCATAGGGTTTCGAGACCAGCGCCCCGACCGGGCACAGATCAATGATGTTGCCCTGCAGATTGGAATCCAGCGTCGTGTTAAGATAGCTGGTGATTTCTGCATCCTCACCACGTCCGGTCTGGCCCATTTGCGTCAAGCCCGCGACCTCGGTGGTAAAGCGCACACAGCGCGTGCAGGAAATGCAGCGCGTCATATGGGTTTCGACCAACGGCCCCAGATCGAGGTCCTCGGACGCGCGTTTCGGTTCGCGATAGCGGCTGAAATCAACGCCGTAGGCCATTGCCTGATCTTGCAAGTCACATTCGCCGCCCTGATCGCAAATCGGGCAATCCAGCGGGTGATTGATCAGCAAGAACTCCATCACCCCTTCGCGGGCCTTCTTTACCATCGGCGAGTTGGTCTTGATCACCGGTGGCTGGCCTTCAGGCCCGGGGCGCAAGTCCTTGACCTGCATCGCACAGGAGGCTGCGGGCTTTGGCGGCCCGCCTACAACTTCGACCAGACACATGCGGCAGTTACCGGCAATCGACAGCCGCTCGTGATANCAGAAACGCGGCACTTCAACGCCCGCCTCCTCACACGCCTGAATGAGGGTCATCGCTGGATTAACCTCAATCTCGCGGTCGTCGATAATGATCTTGCGAAGCTCTGACATAGCTTACCTTGCTCTCAATAGTGTGCCAGCCGGGGTTCCAGCCGCGATTTCGGCNGATCCCAGCGCGCAAAACGTCTCGGGTGCGCCCATGCGCACACCGTTTTGGTCGAAATATCCTTGAACGCGGGCACGCATCTGCACCTCGGTCCCATCGTCAACCTGAAAGGCGCGAATTTCGGCACGCGAATACCCGTAATCACGCGCACGCGAATAAACGCTAAAGACAAACCGTGTGGCGCGAAGGGTACGCGCCTCCATCGTCGGGCAAGTCTCGCGGATTTGATCCGCGAGCGCCAAAACGAACAACCCATCCCAAATTGCCGCATCATTGCGCAGGGTGGTGTTGATTTCCTGTTGCGTGGCCGCCAAGACCGGCGCGGTCATCAGACCGAGCGCCAGAAAGCTGGCTGTCAGGGTTCTTACCATCGTGTACAAGCCCCCTGAAATCCAAGTCGCCCGCCACTGAGCCAATGGCCACGGGTCTGCGTGTTAAACTGGAGACCCTGTTGTTCGCACAGATCCTGCGCCAGACCGATGGCCAACGTGCGATCCGCCTCGGACAATGCATGGCCGTCGCGGCTAACGATGGTGATTGTGGCTTCCCTGTCAACGTCATGAAAGCTGGGCTGCCCACCAAAGAGCGTCCTGTCTCCGCCGCCGGATGGCAAAACAAAAAAGCCCCAAGTGCCGCCGCTGTAGCTTGCGGTTCTGGGTGTTTGCGCCAAAACCGGCGCGGCAAAAAGACCTGCAACCAAAGCGGTCAGGATGATCGGTTTCAAATTAAGCATTGAAGTACCCTCCTATNGTACGCCGGGAAAACGCCCCGGCCCCTCCGCTTACCACAGACAGGCGTGCANCCGACCTCACAACAGCGCGTGCCGCTGGTGAGCAAGGGGCAGAACCATATGTGGTGACTGGCTGCATGATTACTCCGCTGCCACAGCCGAAACACGGCCCGATTTCTGCGCTTTGATGCGATCTTCGATCACATCGCGGAAGTTGCGAACCAAGCCCTGAATGGGCCAAGCCGCCGCATCACCGAGGGCGCAAATCGTGTGCCCCTCGACCTGCTTGGTTACGCTAATCAGCATGTCGATTTCCTCGACTTCGGCCTCGCCACGCACCAAACGGTCCATGACGCGCATCATCCAGCCGGTGCCCTCACGGCACGGCGTACACTGACCGCAGCTTTCGTGTTTATAGAAGGCCGACAAACGCCATCGCTTTGATGATGTCGGTTTGCTTGTCCATCACGATGACCGCAGCCGTGCCGAGGCCGGACTGCAAGTCATTGCGCAAATAGTCAAAATCCATCACCGCATCGCGCATCTTTTCGCCACGCACGCAGGGCACCGACGACCCGCCGGGGATCACCGCCAGCAGATTGTCCCAGCCACCGCGAATACCGCCGCAATGCTTCTCGATCAGCTCTTCAAAGCCGATCGACATGGATTCCTCGACCACGCAGGGGTTGTTGACGTGCCCCGAGATCGCAAACAGCTTGGTGCCAGCGTTGTTCGGACGGCCAAAGCCCGCAAACCAAGCGCCACCACGACGCAGGATCGTCGGCACAACGGCAATCGATTCCACGTTGTTCACCGTCGTCGGGCAGCCATAGAGGCCAGCCCCGGCCGGGAACGGCGGCTTCATGCGCGGCATGCCCTTGCGGCCTTCCAGCGACTCCAGCAGCGCGGTTTCCTCACCGCAAATATACGCCCCTGCCCCGTGGCTGAGGTAAATGTCGAAATCCCAGCCGGATTTGGCGGCATTCTTGCCGACCAGCCCCGCGTCATAGGCTTCGTCAATCGCCGCCTGCAATGCCTCGCGCTCGCGGATGTATTCGCCGCGAATGTAGATATAGCAGGTGTTCGCATTCATCGCGAAAGAGGCAATCAGACACCCTTCGATCAACGTATGCGGATCATGGCGCATGATCTCGCGGTCTTTGCAGGTGCCGGGCTCGGATTCGTCGGCATTGACCACCAGATACGACGGGCGACCGTCACTTTCCTTGGGCATGAACGACCACTTAAGGCCGGTCGGGAAACCCGCACCACCGCGNCCACGCAGGCCCGAGGTTTTCATCTCGGACACGATCCAGTCGCGGCCTTTGCCGATGATATCCTTGGTGCCATCCCATGCGCCACGCGACATCGCGCCCTTAAGGCTGCGGTCATACATCCCGTAGATGTTCGTGAAGATCCGGTCCTGATCTTTCAGCATCGCTCAATCCTTCGCATCGGGGCCCTCGTTAGTCCGGCGCGACCGCCAGAGCCCGTAAATCAACCACAACGCCATCCCGAATCCAGCCAGTGCCGCCAGATCAAAGAACGCGAGGGTGCGCTGGGACCAACCCAGCGTATCCCCGACCGCCAAAATCGCAATCCAGGACAGGGCTACTCCAGCAATAAGAACCGCAATTACGCGACCACGCCGGACCTGTTCGGAAGGCTCATTCATGTCGTTGTTTCAACTCCTTAGTAAACGCTGCCCTTATCGACGCGCTTTGAGAATTCGGTCTCGCCACCTTCGGCGAGTTGCTTGGCCTGGTCCACCCAATTGTCGCGCGACACGCGACCCTTGAAGCCCGCAAGGTTGTCGTCAACCCACGCGACTTCCGAGGCAGTCCAGGCTGCAATCTGGTCAAAATGGAAAAACCCGAGCGTATTGCACAGCTGTTCCATCTTCGGGCCAACGCCTTTGATCCGCTTGAGATCATCCGCACCGCCCTCACGGGCTTCGGTCAGCGCCGCCGGGCGGCTCTGCTCAACCGGAGCCGCGTCGGGAGCCGGCGCATCTGCTTTCGGCGCGGGTGTCGTCTTTGGCTTAGCGCCTGAATTGGCCTCAGAAACGATCGGCTTTGGCGCCGGGGCTTTGCCCAAACGGGGCGACACAGGTTTGCCGTCAGCCCGGCCAGAACGTGGCTTCTCTGACGGGCCATTCAACCAGGGCGTCAGGATCGGAACTTCGGTGCCGTCGATGCGCTTGACGGTATCGCCAAGCGCGAGAGCCCGCGCAACCGAGGCATTCGCGGTTTCGACCCGATCACCCTCGCTCAGGCTGGTGACGCCAGACAGAGGCTCTGCGGCGAACCGTCCGATTTGCGAGCCCGGTGTCGGCACACGCCCGGCTGCCAGTTCGTCAAGGATCTCGCGCAGCTTGTCAGCCGTCAGATCCTCGTAATAATCCTTGCCGATCTGGGCCATCGGTGCGTTCGCGCAAGCGCCAAGGCATTCGACCTCTTCCCAGCTGAATTTTCCATCATCCGACAACGTATGGGCGCTGCTGGCGATCGCGTCCTTGCAGACGCCGATCAGATCCTCGGCACCGCAAATCATGCAGCTTGTGGTGCCGCAAATCTGGATATGCGCAACGGACCCAACGGGTTGCAGCTGGAACATGAAGTAGAAAGTCGCAACCTCGAGCGCCCGGATATAGGCCATCCCCAGCATGTCCGCGACACCCTCGATGGCCGGGCGTGTCAGCCAGCCTTCTTGCTCTTGGGCGCGCCACAAAAGCGGGATGATCGCCGAGGCCTGACGGCCCTCGGGGAATTTGGTGATTTGCGCCTGCGCCCACTCCAGATTGGTGGGCGTGAAAGCAAAACTATCGGGTTGGTCTGGATGAAGACGGCGGAGCATGGCGTTAGTTCTGCCCTTTCTGCGACATCACAAGAATGCCGGTATTGCGTCGGATTGGCAGCGGGTGAACGCCCGCGCCAGCGTTGTGGCGTCCGCCACAGACGGCGAAATCAGGGAACCGGACCGGTCCGAAAGCGGTGGCAGAGATCATTCGCCCCCCTCCTGCGGATCATTGGCCGCAGCCCAGTTGGTCAGCACAGTTTGCACCGTCGCGACATCCGTCACCGGATCAGCCGCACAAAGTTCGGGCGACAGTGTGATCGCCACACCGTCGGCGCTGACATTTGCCAATTCGTCTTCAATCAGCAACGAGACGATATCGCGTGTGACAACCGGATCAAAATCATGGCCCGGCAGGATTTCAGCAGCCTGCTGATCGGTCATCGCGCACGCGTTGCCGCGGATAATCGCAATCAGATCGGCACCGCGCTCGGGCGAGAATTCGGGCCGCCACGGGCGCAACTCGGTTTCCTGTGCGGCAAAGGCCGCCACAATCATCGCCATCGCGGCATCGCCCTCGGCGGCGCACAACCCCTCGGCCAGCGACAGGGTCTGCATGTCCTCGGACAAGGTCACCAATTCGGCGCCGTACAGCACGTCAACAAAGGATTCCACTTCGACCGCATCAAGGCCCAGTGGCTCCAACGCCGCCGGGGCCTCAGAGCCAACCATTTCGCAGCCATTCGCGCGAACAGCATCGACCATGATCCCCGCCCGTTCGGGGGTGAAGGCCGCAGCCGGCGTCGCCAGCAAAACAACCGCAATGAGGGGTGCCGCAAACTTCACCGGTCAACCTCGCCGAAAACGATGTCCATACTGCCCAGAATGGCCGAAACGTCTGCCAGTTGATGCCCCGTCGACACATAGTCGATGGATTGCAGGTGCAAAAAGCCCGGTGCGCGCAGCTTGGCGCGGTAAGGTTTGTTGCTGCCATCCGCGACCAGATACACGCCAAACTCACCCTTGGGGGCCTCGACGGCGGCATAGACTTCGCCGGCCGGAACGTGGAACCCTTCGGTGTACAGTTTGAAGTGATGGATCAAGGATTCCATCGAGGTTTTCATGTCGGCCCGCTTGGGTGGTGTGATCTTGCCACGCGCCATCACATCGCCCTGCCCCTCGGGAGCACGAAGCTTGGCAATCGCCTGACGGATGATCGAGGTCGACTCGCGCATTTCCGCCATGCGGCACAGGTAGCGGTCATAACAATCGCCGTTCTTGCCGACCGGAATCTTGAAATCGAATTCGTTGTAACACTCATACGGCTGGCTGCGGCGCAAATCCCACGCCAGACCCGAACCACGCGCCATGACGCCGGAATAGCCCCAGTCGAGAATTTCCTGCTCGTTCAGCACGCCGATATCCGCGTTGCGTTGCTTGAAAATCCGGTTCTCCGTCAACAGACCCTCAACATCGTCGAGGAGCGTCGGGAAGCGCTCGGCCCATTTCTCAATGTCGTCAAGCAAGGCAGGCGGCAGGTCCTGATGAACCCCACCGGGACGGAAATAGGCCGCGTGCAAACGCGCACCGCAGGCCCGTTCATAGAAATCCATCAGCGTTTCGCGCTCGGAGAAACACCACAGAATGGGCGTCAGAGCGCCAACGTCGTTGCCCTGTGCGCCGACGTTCAAAAGGTGGTTCAGAACACGGCCGATTTCAGAGTAGAGCACGCGGATCAAGCTTGCGCGACGCGGCACTTCGGTGCCCGTCAGACGCTCGATGGCCAGACACCATGCATGCTCCTGATTCATCGGCGCCACATAATCAAGGCGGTCGAAATACGGCAGGTTTTGCAGGTAAGTCCGGCTTTCCATCAGCTTTTCGGTGCCACGGTGCAGCAGGCCGATATGCGGGTCGCAACGCTCAACTATCTCGCCGTCCAGCTCGAGCACCATGCGCAAAACGCCGTGTGCAGCCGGGTGCTGCGGCCCGAAGTTGATGTTGAAATTGCGAATTTTCTGCTCGCCGGTTTGGGCGTCGGTAAACGCTTTGGATCCGTCCATCAGTTACGGCCCTCCTGAGCAGATACGCGCTTTGCGCAGACTTCAGTCTGTCGTGACAAGGCAAGCACCGACCCGAACAACGTCGCGGCAGTGGCGCAGATCAGGATCGCAAAACCAATGTCGGTCATTTCGCGGACTCCTTCTCGTCACCCGGCAGGATGTATTGCGCACCCTCCCACGGCGACATGAAATCAAACTGGCGGTAGTCTTGCACCAGACTTACGGGTTCATAAACCACGCGCTTGGCCTCTTCGTCATAGCGCACCTCGACATATCCCGTGGTCGGGAAATCCTTGCGCAGCGGGTGACCGCGAAAGCCATAATCAGTCAAAATGCGGCGCAGGTCCGGATGGCCGGAAAACAGGATGCCGAACATGTCGAAAACTTCACGCTCGAACCAATTGGCCGACGGGTGAACGTCGATGATTGAGGGCACCATTTCGTCTTCGCGGATCGCGGCTTTGATGCGGATGCGCTGGTTCCGGTACATCGACAGAAAGTGGTAAACCATCTCGAACCGAGAGCGCCGCTCAGGGTAATCCACCGCGGTGATGTCGACCAGCGTGGAAAAGCGGCAGGTTTCATCCGTCTTCAGGAACCGCACGAAATCCGGCAGCGACGAGGCGGAAACCGTAATCGTCAACTCGCCAAACGCGATGCTGGTATCCGCCACGGCATCCGGCTGCTTGAGGGCGATATAGCCGCCGAGTTCTTCTAGGGCTTCGGACATCTATCTCTCCTCAGCGGATCAGGGTGCCGGTACGGCGGATTCTGCGCTGTAGCTGCAAAATGCCGTACAACAAGGCTTCGGCGGTTGGCGGGCAGCCTGGGACGTAGATGTCTACAGGCACAATCCGGTCACAGCCGCGCACGACAGAATAGGAATAGTGATAGTACCCGCCACCATTCGCACAGGACCCCATCGAGATCACATAGCGCGGCTCTGGCATCTGGTCATAGACCTTGCGCAGCGCCGGGGCCATCTTGTTGGTCAACGTGCCCGCGACGATCATCAAATCCGACTGGCGTGGCGACGCACGCGGGGCGGTGCCGAAACGCTCGACGTCGTAGCGCGGCATCGAGGTGTGCATCATCTCGACGGCGCAGCACGCCAAGCCAAAGGTCATCCAGTGCATCGAGCCGTTACGCGCCCAATTGATGATGTCGGCGGTTGTCGTCAGCAAGAACCCTTTGTCTTGCAGCTCGGAATTCAGGGCCTGAGTTGCGACCTCGCGGTCAGCTCCGGCGGTGTTCGCCCCTGTCGTCACTCCCATTCCAGGGCCCCTTTCTTCCACTCATAGGCAAAGCCGATGGTCAGCACGCCCAGGAACAGCATCATCGACCAGAATGCCGTCATGCTCAGATCACCAAAGGCCACGGCCCAAGGGAACAGGAACGCAATCTCCAGATCGAAGATGATGAACAGGATCGATACGAGGTAGAACCGCACATCGAATTTCATCCGGGCATCATCAAAGGCGTTAAATCCGCATTCGTAAGCCGATACTTTTTCGGGGTCGGGATTGCGCACAGCGATGACCATAGCGGACATCATCAGCACCAGCCCCAAGGCCACGGCAATCATTAAGAAAATGATAATCGGAAGGTAGTCTCGGAGAAGGTCGTCCACCGCTGGCTCCTTTGGCGCATTGCCCCCAAACAATCGGGAAGGCGCGCTGCACAATTTGGCTCTCGTTTCGTTTACTCCGGCGGATTGACGGGGTCAACCGAACGACCCACCGGGAAACGGCGCTAATTTGTACTTTTCAGCCCTAAGAATATTG
>JGI24724J26744_10001718_pt1 | contig 14899 bp, 13 predicted proteins | sample Cruoilmetagenom7_FD_26744 | JGI IMG/M metagenome (IMG submission 26744)
GCTTTGTCCCGATCAAAGATGACCTCGCCGCGACGCAGCACGATGATATGATCAGCCAGATCATAGGCAAAGTCGAAATACTGTTCGACCAGCACGATCGCCATATCGCCCCGGCCGCGCAAAAGGCGGATCACCTCACCAATCTGCTGGATGATATTGGGCTGGATCCCCTCGGTAGGTTCGTCCAGCAACAGCAACTTGGGCTGGGTAATCAGCGCTCGCGCGATGGCCAGTTGCTGCTGCTGCCCCCCCGACAGATCGCCGCCACGACGGTCGATGAAATCCTTGAGGATGGGAAACAGATCAAACACTTCGTCGGGGATGTGGTGTTCAGCGCTGGGAAGACAGGAAAACCCGGTTTCCAGGTTTTCGCGCACCGTCAAAAGCGGGAAGATCTCGCGCCCCTGCGGCACCACCGCTATGCCCTTTTTTGCCAAGGCATGGGCAGACATTGGCGCAAGCTCCTGGCCATCCAGAACCATCCGCCCGCTTGTGCGCGGGTGCTGGCCACAGATTGCGCGGATCAGGCTGGTTTTCCCCACGCCATTGGTCCCCATCACACAAGTCACCCGCCCCGCCTGCGCCGCCAGCGAAACCCCGTGCAGGATCTGCGAATGGCCGTAATGCAGGGTGAAATCTTCGATATTCAGCATGTTCTAGCGCCCCAGATAAACGTCAATGACCTGCTTGTTCGCGGTCACGTGATCCAAGCTGCCTTCGGCCAGAACCGCACCCTCGTGCAGCACCGTGACCCGGCAATTCAGTCGGCGCACAAATTCCATGTCATGTTCGACCACCACGACCGCACGGGTCTTGGCGGCCTCGACCAGGATCGAGGTCGTGTGCTCGCGTTCCGCTGGCGTCATGCCAGCCGCCGGTTCATCGACCAGCAAAAGAAGCGGCTCCTGCGCCAACAGCATGCCAATCTCCAACCATTGTTTTTGCCCATGACTCAGTTCGCCTGATTTGCGTCCCAACGCGTCGGCCAGGCCGATTTCCTTGGCCAGGTCCGCGACCCGGGACAGATCACCAGGGCTGGGGCGATAGAACATGACGACAAAGGGATTTCTGTTTGATTTCAGCGCCATCAGCAGGTTTTCCTGCACGGTCTGATCTTCAAATACGGTCGGTTTCTGGAACTTGCGCCCGACCCCCTCGCGGGCAATGCGCGCCTCGCTCAACCCCAAAAGGGACAGGCTGCGTTCGCCCCAGATCACCCGACCTTCGTCAGGCTTCGTCTTGCCCGTGACGATATCCATGAAGGTGGTCTTACCCGCCCCGTTCGGGCCGATAATCGCGCGCATTTCTGCCTTGCCAATGGCAAAGCTGAGATCGTTGATCGCCTTGAACCCGTCAAAACTGACCGACACCCCCGAGACTTCCAGAAGCATGCTCATTGGCTGGCCTCCTTCTCGCGCAGCGCGCCCGCGTCGGGGCCAAGATCGGCGCCATGGCGGTCGGGTGGGTTGCGGTCGGTCCACAAATCAACCAGCCCGCCGATCCCCTTGGGGGCAAACAGCGTGACGGCAACAAAGCTCAGACCCAAAACGATCAGCCACCAATCGACCCATTTCAGAGTGTAGACCCCCAGGTTCACATCGGGGGCCTGACCGCCGGTGAACCACGATGACACAAGGCTGACAAACACCGCGCCGATGACGGCGCCGTAAAGCCGCCCGCGCCCGCCGATGGCGACCCAGGCCGCCAGATAGATTGACGCGATGGGCGCAATTTCGGCCGGATTGATGATGCCCGCCTGCGGGTAATACAGCGCCCCCGCGATGCCTGCGATCATCGCCGTGACGGTGAAGATGAACAGTTTATAGCCTTCGACCGAATAGCCCAGGAACCGCACGCGCGCCTCGTTGTCGCGAATGCCCCGCATGACGGATCCGAATTTGCCCGACACGATCCAGGCGGCAAACAGATATCCCAGGGCCAATGCCGCCGCCGAGCCCCAGAAGAACCAGATCGAGGTGGTGTCCTGTGACACATGGCCCAACCCGGGCAGGTTCTGAAGCCCCGACAACCCGTTGTTGCCGCGCAGCCCGCTGTCGTTCTGAAACAGGTACAGCGCCAGCGCCAGCGTCATCGCCTGGGTCAGGATCGACAGGTANACCCCTGTCACCCGCGACCGAAACGCCAGCCAGCCGAACACCAGCGCCAACAGGCCGGGCACCGCGACCACCAGCAACAGCTGCAACGCAAAACTGTCGGCAAAGGCCCAGATCAGCGGAAAGTCACTGGACCCGACCACACCAAAAATCTGATTGCCGACCGCGTCGACGATCTCGCNTTCAGTCGCCGGGATTGGGGCGTCGGCCAACGAGGTCACGACGATCGCGTGGGTCCGCGCATACATCAGCCACATGCCGATCATATAGCCGCCCAGCCCGAAAAAGGCGAAGTGGCCCAGCGACAGAATACCTGTGTACCCCCAGACCAGATCCATCGCCACCGCGACCAGAGCCAAGCACAGCGCCTTGCCCAATGTCTTGACGAAACTGGTCGAAATCATCCCCGCTCCGCTTCCTTCGGCCAGCAGGGTCACGGCGATGACGAACAGGGCCAGCACGGCCAGGAACACCAAGGTGGACGGTGTGCGTTTGAGAAAAGTATCAGACATGGCTTAATCCCCTGCGGCCCGGCCTTTAAGGGCGATAATCCCCCGCGGGCGGAATTGGATGAAGACGATGATGAAGACGATCATAAAGGTCTGCGCGGCCAGCGTGTTCGAGGGGTTCATCCACTCGATCCCCTTTTGCAGGAAACCAATCATCGTGGCGCCCGCGAGGGTGCCCCAGATGTTGCCGACCCCGCCCACGACCACAGTCATAAAGCTTTGCACGATGTAGTCGGACCCAAGTTCCGAGGTGACCTTGGCAAACAGCCCGATGGCCACACCCGCGATGCCCGCGATGCCCGAGCCCAGCCCGAACGTCAGCATATTCACCCGCTCTGGGTTGATCCCCATCGACGCCGCCATGCGCCGGTTCTGCGTCACGGCGCGGGTCTCAAGCCCCAGCCGTGTGCGGCGCATGATGAACAGGAACACGCCCAGAAAGATCAGCGCCAGCACGAAGATGGCGATGCGAATATAGCTGATCGAAACCACGTCATTCATCACCCAGGCCCCGTCCAACCACGCCGGCGCAGTCAGGGGCCGCGCCTGCGTGCCAAAGATGTTCTTGGCCAGCTGTTGCAAGGCAATCGAGATGCCGAACGTGGCCAGAAGCGTTTCCAGCGGGCGGTTGTACAGCCAACGGATCACCAACCGCTCCATCGCCACCCCGGCGGCGAAGGTCACGGCAAAGGCCAGCGGCACGGCCAACAGGATCGACACCGTATGGTTCGGTATCACCTGCTGCACCACATATCCGGTATAGGCCCCCATCATGATGAATTCGCCATGGGCCATGTTGATGACCCCCATCACGCCAAAGGTGATCGCCAGCCCAATGGCCGCCAGAAAATAGATCGACGCCAGGGACATCGCATCGAGCGTCAGGTCGACCGCCTGACCAACCGCCACGCGTTTGGNGATGCCNTCCAGCGTTTCTTGCGCGGCAGTGGTGATGGCGGTTGAGGGTTCGTCATAGATCTCGGCGAACAGGTGACGGGTCAAGCTGTCTGCGACCTGCGCCTCGGTCACCAGCGGCGGGGCCAGGTCCGCCTGAACCAGCGCGTCATAGGCGCGGGCGCGGGCATCATCGCGGCTCAACGCACCCACCGGCACGCCACCAACGGCGCCGTCCACGACATGGGCGGCCAGGCTGGCGCGGATGTCATCCGGTGTGATCTGCGGCGGGGCAAGCCCGTCTGAGATCAGAAGGTCATAGGCCGCCTGAGCCGACAGATCGCCGCCCCCGGGCGTAACCTGCCGCGCAACATTCATCCCGGCAGGAACCGCCCCCGGAAAGGCTTGCAGGCGGGTGACCACCAACGGGTTCAGGGTGGCGCGGACATCGACACCAAGGTCGCCGGACATCTGATGGATTGTCGCAATACGCAGGTCTTCGTCCGTGTCATAAGCAATGGTCAGAAGCTGCGCAATCCGCTCCTTGCGGGCCTTCAGATCAGCGTCGATTTCAGAGGGGATCGCGGCGCGCAGCGGGGCAAGCAGCCCGGCTTCGGGCGCACGTTCAATAGCGATCAGCGCCTTGAGCCGCTGCGCCGGGTCCGGGTCAGTCAGCTGAAATTGCACCAGCGCCGTCGCGATCAGGGCGCGAATGCCGCTGTTCGGCTTGATTTGCTTTACCTCGGATTTGGCGACATCCCCGACTGCGGTGCCGGTGTCGAAATCAAACAGACGAATGGTCTTGGCATCCAGCTTCTCGCCGCGAAAGAACACCCCGTCCGCAGTCCTGCGCCACAAGCCTTTGGCCCGCCAGGCCTCAAGAACGTCCTGCGCCGGGGCAAGCCCAGAGGACGCCAGCGCATCAATCGCCGGGGCGATGGTCTTGCGCGAACTTTTCACGATCAGGGCGCCGTGGTCTTGCAACAGCGCCTGCACGGGCGTGTTCTGCGCCCAGGCGGAAAATGTTGAAAGAAGGACCAACAGGCCCGCCAGATGAAAGAGTCTCATGATGCTGGTGCCTTCAAGGTCCCAGAGGGGCGCACCCCTCCGGGACAGTTGCGATCAGTAGTTCGAGTTCAGCTGAACGCAGGTTTTGGTTTCGGTGTTATACATGCCACACCCCAGGTCTTTCCAATCGGACATCAGAACCGCGCTTTCCGGCAGGAAATCGGTCCAAGCATCGCCCGCCACTTCTTCGGTCTGGCTGATGATGTCAAACTGGCCATCGGCCTGGATTTCGCCAATCAGCACAGGCTTTGCCAGGTGGTGGTTTGTCAGCATCACGGCGGTGCCACCGGTCAGGTTCGGGAACTCTTGACCATACATTGCCGTACGGACCGCATCCACATCGGTGGTGCCAGCCTGTTCAGCAGCGTTCACCCACATGTTGAAGCCAATGTAATGCGCTTCCATCGGGTCATTGGTGACGCGCGCGTCACCCATCGCTTCTTTCCAGGCTGCGATGAAGGCCGTGTTGGCGTCATCTTCGGCGGATTGGAAATAGTTCCAGGCGGCCAGGTGCCCGACCAGGTTTGCCGTGTCCAGACCCGACAACTCCTCTTCTCCCACGGAGAAGGCGACGACAGGAATGTCATCGGCCGAAATGCCCGCAGCGGCCAGTTCCTTGTAGAACCCGATGTTTGCATCGCCGTTGATGGTCGAAATCACGCCGACCTTCTTGCCGTCAGCAGCCAGCGCCACGACGTCTGCCACGATCTTGGACCAATCCGAGTGACCGAAAGGCGTGTAGTTCACAAAGATGTCTTCTGCGGCAATGCCCTTGGCTTGCAGATAGCTTTCCAGAATGTTGTTCGTGGTGCGCGGATAGACATAGTCGGTGCCCAGCAGCGCAAACTTTTCGACACCCAGTTCTTCCAGGAAATAATCCGTGGCCGGGATGGCCTGCTGGTTCGGCGCCGCACCGGTATAGAACACGTTTTTCGAGCTTTCTTCGCCCTCGTACTGGACCGGATAGAACAGCAACCCGTTCAGCTCTTCGATCACCGGCAGAACCGACTTGCGGCTGACGCTGGTCCAGTTGCCAAAGATCACATCGACATCATGCACGGTCAAAAGCTCGCGTGCCTTTTCGGCGAACAGCGGCCAGTCCGAGGCCGGGTCGACCACGACGGGCTCAAGCGCGCATCCCAGCACGCCCCCCTTGGCGTTCTGTTGCTCGATCAGCAACAACATCGTGTCCTTCAACGTGGTTTCCGAAATGGCCATCGTGCCGGACAGCGAATGCAGAATGCCAACTTTGATCTGGCAGTCGGCAGCCGTGGCAGGCGCATTCAGCGCGGCAAGTGCGGCTGTGGCAGCCAATGTGGTTTTCAGGTTGATCATGTAATTCTCCCGGCGGAGGGGGTCGGGGGTGCTTGCGCCATCCCGCGTCTTTCCGTACCCAGTCCCCGCAACTTCTGTTGCACCCGTGTGGCGGCCGGTCAGAGCTGCAATTCGTCTGGTCGTCACACACCATATCCAAGGCTTGCGCCCCTCTGGCCTGTTCAGCGATTCTGCATCGCAGCGGATGAAGCAATATTCAGCGTGCATTTTTCCGCCCCGACCCCGCAAATTGCATATTTTTTACGCAATTGGTTGCGGAGACACCCAAAAAGCAGGCAAATGAATTTTCACAAACCGATCCGCACAGGTTTTTGTGGAGCATCCGGCATGAACTGCCGAAAAAAGTGGCGACTCAGAAAATCCCACAGCGCCACCCAGGAGGCCCCGATCACCCTAACGACCAGCATATCGCGCCAAACCGCCCGGCCCGTTCAACCGCGCGCCAGGGGGGCTGTTGCTGTTTCAGCCAAGCCATCAGACAGGGGGTCGGTATTGGACCGCCTCCGGCAATCAGGCTCGTTGAAATGTCTGTTCCCGCGTCGGCGGGGGACGGCCCTGGAGGGCGTCTTGGTGAACACCGCAGGCGGCATCACCGGTGGCGATGCCTTCCAGGTCGAGGCCCAGGTCGGCCCAGAGAGCGCCTTGACCTTGACCACACAGGCCGCCGAACGCGCCTATCGGGCGCAACCCGGCGAAACCGGGCACTTGCGGACCAGGATCAGCGTCGCCACCGGCGCGCAGCTGAACTGGCTGCCGCAAGAAACCATCCTGTTTCAAAACTGCGCCCTGTCGCGCCAGCTTGAAATTGACCTTGCCCCTGGCGCCAGTGCCCTTGTGGTCGAACCCCTGATTTTTGGTCGCACCGCGATGGGCGAAACCGTGACCGAAGGCCGCTTTGTCGACCGCATCACACTGCGGCGAAACGCGCGACCGCTGTATCTGGATGCGATGCGGTTTGACGGCGACATGCAGGCGCAGCTGGACCGGCCCTATGTCGCGGCCGGGGCGCGGGCCATCGCGTCCTTGATCTATGTGGCGCCGGACGCCCAAAGTCACCTGACCCCGCTGCGCACCATGTTGCCCGACCGGGCCGGAGCCAGCCTGATCGGTGACGACCTGTTGGTCCTGCGCCTTTTGGCGGGCGACGGCCACGACCTGCGCCAAAGCCTGCTCCCGATCCTGAACCGCCTGACCGGCGATACCCTTCCCCGATGCTGGATGATCTGACATGAACCTGACCCCGCGCGAAAAAGACAAACTGCTCATCGCTATGGCCGCCGAGGTCGCGCGCAAGCGCCTGGCCCGTGGCGTGAAACTGAACCACCCCGAAGCGATCGCTTTGATCACCGACGCGGTGGTCGAAGGCGCGCGCGACGGGCGGTCGGTGGCTGACATGATGGAAGCCGGCGCCCAGGTCGTGACCCGCGAGCAATGCATGGACGGCATCGCCGAGATGATCCACGACGTTCAGGTGGAAGCAACCTTTCCTGACGGCACCAAACTGGTGACCGTACACAACCCGATCCGCTGAAGGAGATCCAAGATGAGATACCTGCCTCTTTTCCTGCTGGCCAGCCCAGCCCTTGCCCATGGGGCCCCTGCCCCCCACATGCACCCGATGGAAACGGTCGCGCTGGCCGCCATCGCCGCGCTGGTTTTGGTCGCGGCCTATGCGCTGTGGACCCGTCGCGCATGATCCCCGGAGAGCTGATCCCGGCACCGGGCAATCTGACCCTGAACGAAGGGCGCAAGGCGATCACCTTGATGGTCGCCAACACTGGTGATCGCCCGGTGCAGGTCGGCTCGCATTACCATTTTGCCGAGACGAACCCGGCGCTCGATTTCGACCGCGACGCCGCCCACGGTCACCGGCTGGACATCGCCGCCGGAACCGCTGTGCGGTTCGAACCCGGCCAGCGCCGAGAGGTGCAACTGATCCCGATCGCCGGGGCCCGCCGCATTTACGGTTTCAACCAAAAGGTCATGGGAGAGCTCTGATGCCCACCACCATCCCCCGCGCAGATTATGCCGCCATGTTCGGCCCCACCACCGGCGACAAGCTGCGCCTTGCCGATACCGATCTGATCATAGAGGTCGAACGAGACCTGACCGCCGATCTGGCCGCCGAGCATGGCAATGCGCCGGTCTATGGCGAAGAGGTCAAATTTGGTGGCGGCAAGGTGATCCGCGACGGGATGGGCCAGTCACAGGTCACACGGGCGGCGGGGGCGGTAGACACCGTCATCACCAACGCGTTGATCGTCGACCACAGCGGCATCTTCAAGGCCGACGTCGGCCTGAAGGACGGGCGCATTGCCAAGATCGGCAAGGCCGGAAACCCGGACACGCAACCGGGGGTCGACATCATCGTTGGCCCGGGCACCGAAGTCATCGCCGGCGAAGGGCGCATTCTGACGGCGGGGGGCTTTGACAGCCACATCCACTTTATCTGTCCGCAACAGATCGAGGACGCGCTGCACTCGGGCCTGACCACCATGCTGGGCGGCGGCACCGGCCCGGCGCATGGCACGATGGCCACAACCTGCACGCCCGGCCCCTGGCATATCGGGCGCATGTTGCAGGCCGCCGACGCCTTTCCGATGAACCTGGCCTTTGCTGGCAAAGGCAACGCCTCCCTTCCCGCCGCGCTGGAAGAACAGGTGCTGGGCGGCGCCTGCGCGTTGAAATTGCACGAGGATTGGGGCACCACCCCCGCCACCATTGATTGCTGCCTGTCGGTGGCCGACGCGATGGACGTTCAGGTGATGATCCACACCGATACGCTGAACGAAAGCGGTTTTGTGGAACATACGGTCGGGGCCATGAAGGGCCGCACCATCCACGCGTTTCACACCGAAGGCGCGGGCGGTGGGCACGCCCCCGACATCATCAAGATCTGTGGCGAAGAACACGTGCTGCCGTCCTCGACGAACCCCACCCGCCCCTTCACCGTCAACACGCTTGAAGAACACCTGGACATGCTGATGGTCTGCCATCATCTGGACAAGTCGATCCCCGAAGACGTGGCCTTTGCCGAAAGCCGAATTCGGCGCGAAACCATTGCNGCNGAAGACATCCTGCACGACATGGGCGCCTTTTCGATCATCGCCTCGGACAGCCAGGCCATGGGCCGCGTCGGCGAGGTGTTGATCCGCACCTGGCAGACCGCCGACAAGATGAAGAAACAGCGCGGGCGGCTGGCAGAAGAGACCGGCGACAATGACAATTTCCGCGTGCGCCGCTATGTGGCGAAATACACGATCAACCCGGCGATTGCACACGGGATCAGCCATGAAATCGGCAGCATCGCGCAAGGCAAGCGCGCCGACCTTGTGCTGTGGGATCCGGCCTTTTTCGGTGTAAAGCCTGAGATGGTCCTGTTGGGCGGCACCATTGCGATGGCCCAGATGGGCGACCCGAACGCCTCTATTCCAACACCGCAACCGGTCTATTCCCGCCCGATGTTCGGCGCCTATGGGCGATCGGTCGAACACTCGGCGGTGACCTTTGTGTCAGAAGCGGCCCAGGCGTCCGATCTGCGCAGCACCTTGGGTCTGGCGAAACAGACCGTTGCGGTGAAAAATACCCGCGAGATCGGCAAGAAGGATCTGATCCTGAATGACGCCACCCCGGTGATGGAGGTGAACCCCGAAACCTATGAGGTGCGCGCGGATGGTGAACTTCTGACCTGCCAGCCCGCCGAAGTTCTACCAATGGCGCAACGCTATTTCCTGTTCTGAGGAGGACATCATGGATCTGCCAACCGCGCGTGAGGTGACTCACAGCCATCATGGTGACGATCGGGTCACGCTGACCTATGACGCCCGTTTCCTGCGCCGCAAAGTGCTGACGACCGAAGCGGGCATTCAGTTTCTGGTGGACCTGGCTCAGACCAGCTCGGTCGGACAGGGCGATGCCTTCGTGCTGTCAAACGGGCAACTGGTCGAGGTGGTGCCAGCCAGTGAGGCCTTGCTGGAAGTGACCGGCGACCTGCCCCGCCTGGCCTGGCATATCGGCAACCGTCACACACCTTGTCAGGTTGAACCCGATCGGCTGTTGATCCAGCGCGATCATGTGATGCGCGATATGCTGAACACGCTGGGCGCGACCCTGCGGGACATCGAAGCCCCCTTCACCCCCCAAGGCGGCGCCTATGGGCACGGACGCACCCATGGCCACAGCCACTGAACCCCAGATCCTGACCCTGGCTCAATGGCTCTCTCCGGCCTATCCGGTTGGAGCTTTCGCCTATGCCCACGGGTTAGAGGCGGCAGCGGATCAGGGCTGGGTCACCGATGGGGCCAGCCTTGAACGCTGGCTTGAGGACGTGCTGAACCATGGCGTGGGCCGCTCGGATGCCCTGCTTCTGGCCGCAGCCTGGCGCGCCAACGACCCAAAAGACCTGTCCGACATAGATGCCACCGCCCGCGCCCTGGCCGCCTCGAAAGAACGGCTCTTGGAAACGACCCAGCAGGGCAACAGCTTTGCCGCCGTNACACAGGTGATTTGGGGTGAAGACCTGGGCGGGCTGACCTATCCGGTCGCGCTGGGGGCGGCTGCGGCACGCGAAGGCCTGCCTTTGTCTTTGACCCAAACCATGTATCTTCAGGCCTTTGTGTCAAACCTGATTGCCGCCGGGCAACGCCTGTTGCCAGTCGGTCAAACCGAAGGCCAGGCGATCCTGTACCGGCTGTGCGCCCGCCTGCCCTCCATCGCGGCCGAGACCAGCGACGGTGACCTGACGCGCCTGTCNGCCACCGCCTTTCTGACCGANATTTCGTCGATGAAACACGAAACCCAATACGCAAGGATTTTTCGCACATGACCAGCCCCAATGGCCCTCTTCGTATCGGCATCGGCGGCCCGGTTGGCGCCGGAAAAACGACCCTGACCGCGGCGCTGGCCGAAATCCTGCAAGATCACCATTCGGTCGGCGTCATCACCAATGACATCTATACGCAAGAGGATGCCGAAGCGCTGGTGCGCATGCAGATCCTGCCCTCGGACCGGATCATCGGCGTCGAGACCGGCGGCTGCCCGCATACGGCGATCCGCGAAGATGCGTCGATCAACCTGGCCGCCGTGGCCGAAATGGTCTCGCGCCACCCTGAGGTTGACGTCGTGCTGATCGAAAGCGGCGGGGACAACCTGTCCGCGACCTTCAGCCCGGAATTGGCCGACCTGACGATTTATGTGATCGACGTNGCGGCNGGGGAAGAAATTCCCCGCAAGGGCGGNCCGGCCGTGACCCGCTCGGACATTCTGGTGATCAACAAGACCGATCTGGCGCCCTATGTCGGGGCAAACCTTGAGGTAATGGCGCGCGATGCGGCCCGGATGCGGCCGGGCCTGCCCACGGTTTTCACCAATCTGAAACTGCGCGACGGGATCGACGGCGTTTGGGACAATATTCAAAGCATCGGCGGGTTGACGTCCGGGACATGACCGGGCGGCATCCGCCCCTGCCTTGACGCCGGGTAACTGCCGACCATGCCAAAAGTCGATTTCATCTGGCAATTGCTTTCAAGACGCATATGATTTCTCCGGACACAGTTGAGAACAACAATCCNCTGGAGGAACGCNAGATGCGCATGCTTACCCGAGCCAGCTTTGGCCTGGCCATCGGAGGTGCCACCCTTGCCGTGCTGTTTACAGCCGGTGGCGTTCTGTATCGCGCCTGGGAGGACGGATCCAGCGTCGCGTCAAACAAGCGAACACCGCGCGAGCGCAGCTATTCGGTCGCGGTTGGCGTGCTGGCCCCGGAAACCGTCACCCCTGTCATCACGGCCTATGGGCACCTGACCAGCGGGCGCACGCTTGAGCTACGTTCCGCCGTGGCCGGAACGCTTGTGGAACTGTCTGACAATTTCCGCGATGGCGGCGTGGTCGCGGCGGATACCGTGCTGTTTCGGATCAACCCATCGCGGCTGGAAACAGCTCTGGCGCTGGCTGAAACCGATGTGGACGAAGCGCAGGCCGGGCTTGCGCAGGCNCAGGCGGCGCTGGTGCTTGGAGGGCTCGAGGTCGAGGCCGCGCAAGTGCANCTGGACCTGCGCCTTCAGGCGGTTGTCCGACAAGAAGACCTGCGCGCGCGNGGCGTGGCGACCGAAGCGGATGTCGAAGCCGCCGTGCTGGCACGGGCCGCCGCCGAACAGACCCTGGTCAGTCGGCGTCAGGTCGTTGCCGGGGACCAGGCCCGCCTGGCCCAGGCCAAGATCACCGTCAACCGGCGTGAAATCGCCCTGGCCGATGCCCGCCGCACCCTTGCCGAAACAACGGTCACGGCCCCCTTTGCCGGGGTCATCAATGATACGAACGCCGTGCAGGGCCGTCTGGTTTCCGTCAACGAACAACTGGGCGAACTNATCGACATGGGCGACATCGAAGTCGCCTTTCGGGTCACCAACAACCAATTCTCGCGGCTGCTGAACGCGCAGGGCACGTTGCGCCCGGCGGACATGAGCGTGCTGGTGCAACGGGGGCGACAGGTCACCGAATTCCCGGCCAAACTGGATCGCGCCGGCGCGGGCCTGGAAGAGGGCCAAGTCGGGCGTCTTGTGTATGCCAAGCTGATCGAGCCGGATCTCAATCTGATCCAGACCGGGGATTTCGTGACTGTTCGCATCCCCGAAAGGCCGCTTGAAAATGTCGCCAGCATTCCGGCCACCGCCGCCACTGCCGACGGGCGCATTCTGGTCATCGGCGAGGGCAACCGGCTGGAAGAAACCCAGGCCACGCTGCTGCGGCACCAGGGTGACATGCTGGTCGTGGGCGATGTGCCGTTTGGCCGCCAATACGTCAAGGCACGCGCGCTTCAACTTGGGCAGGGCATCATTGTCACCCCCGTCGCAGAGGCACCCGAAGGCCAGGCGGCCACGGCGCCCGCCCCTGCCCCCTCGGCCCCCGACAGCATCGCCCTGGACGACGAACGACGCGCCACAATCATCGCCTTCATCGAAGCCAGCGATCAGATGAAACCCGAGATGCGCGAAAGGTTCCTCGAGGAACTCAGCCGCCCAGAGGTGCCCATCGCCACGGTTGAGAAATTCGAAGCCAAGATTGCGGAGAGCCAGTGATGGGGAGCCGCACGCAAGGCCTGCTGGGATATTTCACCGGCCACCGCACGGCTGCGACCTTTGTCATGGTGGTCATGCTGGCCTTCGGTCTGGTCGCAAGCTCGAAGATCCGGTCACAGTTCTTTCCCGATGTCGTGATCGACACGGTGTCCGTGACCGTCGATTGGGACGGCGCCGGGCCGGAAGAACTGGACAACGCCGTGGTCGCGTTGCTGGAGCCCGCGTTGCAAGGTGTCGATGGGGTCATGAGCTCCAGCGCCTCGTCCAAGGACGGCGCGGCAACCGTGACCCTGGTTCTTGAACCCGGCTGGGACATGGCGCGCGCCACGGAAGAGGTCAAGGCCGCCGTCGAGACGATCAAAACGCTTCCCGATGCCGCCGAAGAACCGGTGGTGCGCCGGGGCACCTGGCGTGACAAGGTGACCGAGGTCGTGATCTCGGGGCCGATTGCCCCCGATCAGCTGGCCCAGATTGGCGATGACTTTGTGGCGCGCCTGTATCGCGAAGGCATCACGCGCAGCGCGATCACTGGCATTGCCGCGCCACAGATCGAAATCTCGGTGCCCGAAGTGGCCCGCGTGCGCCACGACATTACCTTGAAAGAGATCGCCAACGCGATCGCAAGCGAGGTGGACACCCGCCCGGCTGGCGATGTGGCTGGCGGCGGTGCAAGGCTGCGGGCGGGCACAGAAACCCGCGCCGTTGATGAAATCCGCGATCTTGTCGTGCGGGTGAACCCGGATGGCTCAAAGCTCTTTCTTCGCAATGTTGCGCAGGTCGCCGTGACAGGCGCGGACGCCGGGCGTGCCTATTACATCGACGGCCAACCGGCTGTGCTGGTTCGGGTTGACAGAACCGCCGAGGGGGACGCGATTGGCATCGAAGCCGCCGTGCGCCAGCTTGCCGAAGACTTGCGCCCCGAGCTGCCCGCAGGGGTCACGATCCAGCTGATCAACTCTCGGGCGCAGGACATTACCGACCGGCTTGATATCCTGATGGAAAATGGTCTGACCGGNCTGGCTCTGGTGCTTGTCACGCTGTTCCTGTTTCTGTCGGCGCGCACCGCCTTTTGGGTCGCCGTGGGCATTCCCGTTTCGATGATCGCTGCCATCGGGGTGATGTATGCGGCGGGGCTGACCATCAACATGATGTCGCTGTTCGCCCTGATCATCACGCTGGGTATCGTGGTGGATGACGCCATTGTCGTGGCCGAACACACCGATTACAGGGCGCGTCGCNTGGGCGAANGTCCGGATCTGGCCCCGGTCAATGCCGTGCGCCGGATGCTGGGGCCTGTCTTCAGCTCGACCGCCACGACGATCCTTGCCTTCATTGCCCTTCTGTTCATCGGAGGTGAATTCGGACGACTTATTGGCGACATTCCGGCGGTGGTCACCGCGGTGCTGCTTGCCTCGCTGATCGAAAGTTTCGTGATCCTGCCCCACCACATGCGCCATGCGCTGATCTCAGGGGCCAAGGCGCGCTGGTACGACCTGCCCTCGACCTTGTTCAATCAGGGTTTCGCATGGGTGACNGCGCACGCATTCCTGCCGGTGATGCAATGGGTCATCCGCCTGCGGTACCTGGTTGTTGCGCTGATGATCCTGCTGCTGTCGACCACGATTGCCACCCTGATGCGCGGCGAGGTCGCCTGGTCCTTCTTTACCGCCCCCGAACGTGGCTCGGTCACCGGCAACTTTGCCTTCCTGCCCGGCGCCACCCGCGCCGACGCTTTGGCCCTGACCCAGGAACTGGANCGTGCCGTGGCCGCCGTCGGCAAACGGTACGAAGCAGACAGCGGNGTCTTTCCAATCGTGCACGCCCTGGCCCAGGTGGGCGGCACCGCAGCCAAGGGCATTCCCGGCCAGGAAACGATGGACCAGGATACGCTTGGATCAATCGA
>JGI24724J26744_10001722_pt1 | contig 14889 bp, 14 predicted proteins | sample Cruoilmetagenom7_FD_26744 | JGI IMG/M metagenome (IMG submission 26744)
ATGATAGAGATTTTATGGATGCAGTTTCAACTCACACGATGGGTATAGTAAGAAAAACATTATTTACTATCAAAGGCGATACATATAAGTTTTATGAGCAACTTGCTAGTGATGATGAACACTACGAAAAACAAAGAATCTCTCAAGATAAAAAGAGAAAAGAGCTAGAGGAGTTTATAGCCAAAAATAAAGCACGAGCTTCAACGGCAGCACAAGCACAATCAAAAGTGAAACTCTTAGAAAAGATGGATGATATGAACTCCATCGTTGAAGAGGTAAATTTAGAGTTTGATTTTAACTACAAAGATACCCCCGCAAAAGTATTGCTTGATGTAAAAGATTTAAGCTTTGGATATAAGAGTAATAATATTTTATTTAAAGATATCTCGTTTTCTCTAAAAAAGGGGGAAACACTAGGAATTATAGGGAAAAATGGGAAAGGAAAATCAACACTTTTAAATACAATTGCACAAGAGCTAAAGCAAGTTACAGGAACTGTTGATTATCATCTCTCCACATCTTTTGGGCATTTTGGACAAACAAATATCGCACATTTAAATCTAAATAATACTATCATGGATGAGATTTATGCTGCAAATTCTAAATTAGCAGAATCAACGGTTCGAGCTATTTGTGGTTCCATGATGTTTAGTGGAGATGATGTTAAAAAGAAAATATCTCTACTTTCTGGTGGAGAAAAGAGTAGGGTGATGCTTGGGCAAATTTTAGCAAAAGATGTAAATCTATTGTTTCTTGATGAGCCTACAAATCATCTTGATATGCAATCAATTGATTCTTTGACAAAAGCTATTAAAAACTTCAAAGGTTCTTGTATAGTAGTGACCCATAGTGAAAAGCTTTTAAGAGAAGTTTGTGATAGATTGATTGTATTTTCTGTAAGCGGTGCAGATTATTTCAATGGAACTTATGATGAGTTTTTAGAAAAGATTGGTTGGGAAGATGAAGAGTTTGAACAAACAGTAAAAAAAGCACCTAAAATAAATAAAAAAGAGAATAAAAAACAAAGAGCAGTGTTAATACAAGAGAGAAATAAACTTACATCCCCTTTAAAAAAAGAGGTAGAAAAGTTAGAAAATAGTATCATAAAGATTGAAGATTTGATTGAAAAAAAACAATCTGAACTTATAGCTGCTTCAAATAGTGGAGATAATAGTAAAGTAATAGAACTTTCATCTATTATTACAAAAAGTGAAAAAGAGGTTGAAGATAAATTTGAACTCTTAGAAGAAACTCAATTAAAGGTTGATGAAATCACAGAACAATATGATAAAAAACTTGAAACTATGTAGTATCTACATCAAGGTATTACTCTAAATTCAATTCCTTTTAAACTTATTCCTTTATAATTATCTCTTATACAAGGAGATATTTATGAAACTACTTACATTGGCTACAAGTGTAGCACTATTATCGACAATAAGTTTGGCAAAAGAGCCTCGAACACCAGATCAAATCTTTGCAAAAAAGTGTGCCATGTGTCACACTANTGGGGCACCTGAGAGTAACATNGATAGGATGAGAATGGTTGCACCTCCTATTGATGTGGCTATGTCTGGTGTTGTTATTACAATTGATGCAGTTGAAGGCCCTTTTAAAGAGGAAGAGATAAAAGAAGAATCTATAGCCTTTTTGAAAGATTATTTATATAATCCATCAGCAGACAAAACAAACTGTGAAGATCAAGTGGTTAAAAGATTTGGAAGAATGCCATCATTGAAAGGGTTTTTATCTCCTGAAGAGTTAGATGTGGTGGTTCCTTGGGTATATGATACTTTTAAACCTGAAAAAGTAAATGGTGAGTATGTAAAAAATAGTTTATAAACTATTTTTAAAACTAACAAATGATTAACAAAACTTTGTTATTATTTTATTACCAACAAAATTAGATTAATCTCCTCCTAAGCTTTTAATCTAGTAGCTAAAGTTNCTTACTTATTAAGTGACTTTATTCTATAGCCGAGGCTTTTTTTTGATTCAATAATATCTTTTCCAAGTAGNTTTCTTAAATTCCAAATATGATATCTTATANCATCAGTTTTTGAGTCACTATNACAAGGGTAACTATTTTTTTCTAGTTCAATGCTTGATATAAATTCTCCTCTTCTTTTAACCATATAGTCAAATATTATCAAAGAACGAACACCAAGCTCTATATTCTTATGATTTATATATATCTCTTTATTAAAAAGGTTGTAAGATATATTTTTTGTTATTTGGATTGACTCCTTATGGGAATGATAATCTCTTTTTATAAGAGTTTTTATGCGAATTAAAAGTTCCTCTGCATCGATTGTTTTATTAAGAAAATCATCACATCCATTGTGAAAAGATTGGGTTAAAGTATTTTTTCTTGAACTTAAAACAAGTTTCATTGTTTTGTCTTTATGCTCTTCTAAAATTTTTAAAAGTTCAAAGCCATTTATTTGAGGTACATTGAGATCTAGAATATATAGATCATAAATAGTGTTAAATATTTTGTTTAGGAATTCTTCTCCATTGTAGCAGGTATCAATAACAAAATTTTCTGATTCAAGTAGATCTTTTATACTTTCTTGATAGAGTTTATCATCTTCTAAAAAAAGTATTTTTGTCCCTATCATTTATTATCCCTATGTCTAAAGTATAAAAGCCAAAGAGTATTCCTCTTTGGCTTTTTCATATGTTAGAAATACTATTTAAAGTATATTCATAAAGAGTATTGTCATACCCCAACCAAAGTAAACAATCATCCATAAAACCATAATAGCTAACGTATAGTTACCAAGTTTAGTAACGGCAACATCTTTACTACCATCAAATATACCCTGATTTTTACCAACTTTCCATGCCATTGTTAATAACCATGTAACTCCTACTCCCCCTAAAACTAAGAAAGTAAGGAGAAACATTACAATAGAAGGAATCTCTAAATTCACAGGATAATCATAGATACTATATCCTAATTTTGACATTATATCAAATCTAACAAGCTCTCTCATTCCTGAGATTAATAATGCAACCACAACAAGTACGCCTGTAGTGATATAGCTGTTGTTATTTTTGTAAATCATATATAATAAAACAACTACACCAATAACAATTGCTATAGATAGAGGATTTAATAAATATCCAATTTGTAACATCCATAATGCAAATAAAATAGCACTTATAACTAACCCAACTATCCCTAATTTTGTTCCAAGTTTTGCAGTGTAGTCAATAAATTCTTCACTAAAATCTGGTCGTGTACTTAAAAATCTACTATAGTTTTGTAAAAATATTCCAACTACTGGAATAGCTAAACTAACCATAAAAGCTAATCTTACAACTTTAACATTCATTGTCCAACCGCTGTTATCAACTATACCATTTGGTGCATACATATTCATCCAATCATTTGGCATAATTGAAGTTACGGCAAAACTATGCATTAATATTCCAGCAAACACTAAAATGGCAAATGAAACTGTACCTACAAGTTTACCACCACCTTCACGTTTTTTATTTGCATAATAATACCAATAATACATAATATAACCAAGAATTAAAGTGTATATAAATATAAATACCCACATACCTGATAATGTATTTGCAACATACCAGTTTGGATCATAAATAACTTGCGTAAATAAGAGTGGTGCAACACCTAAAACAATAAGTATCGAAATACTTATTTTCCCTGTTTGAATTAAATGGGGAGTTAATATCTTCCATGTTGAATCACTTTTTTGTTTAAATGTACCATATATTGATAATCCCATTGCACCTAAAGAGAGTAAAACAAAAGCTATATGTAAAGCCCATGTCAATATATACAATCCTTGAAATACAACTGGATAAAATGGTACTCCTCCTGGATCCCTAAGAGCCATTAATACTGATGCGTCCATAATTCCTCCTTAATATTTCAAAGATACGATATATGCAGCAATAGCATCGTATTCTTCTTCTGGTAATTTGAGTTTTGGCATATATGGAAATGCCCCTTCACCCATAGCATATAAAGTTGCTTTTATAGCATCTTTATCTAACCCTTGCAATCTATCTTTTAAAGGTCGATATTTCCCTGTTTTTTCTAATGAGTGACAGTTTGAACATGACATTCTTGTTAATAGTTTTCCAGCTTCAAGTTTATTCTCTTCTGTGATAACTTTTAAATTTTCTGGAACAAATGGATTTACTTGTAATAACCCTTTTTGGGCAATTATAGGAAGCTCACTTTTGATCCCTTTCCCTGGTACATCACGACTAACAATTTGATTTGAATAGATATATTGACCTGCAACATATGGTTTTCTCATCGATTCTCTTAGTTTTTCACCTGGCCATAGTCCACCTAATAGTATCACCACTATCATGAGCGATGCTAAGGGAGTACTTATAAACTGAGGTCTCAAAATAGCTACTAAAAAATAGACTGAGAAAATACCAGTAAGGATAATTCTATTTTTGATCACTTCATCTTTTGTTACATTAAATACAGCATGTGCATTATCAGGTAATGTTCCCATATACCACATAAAGAAGAATATCACTACAAATCCACCTAACATACTAACATAACCCATTTTTTTAGTAAGTTCTTTTGAAAGTTCTAAATTTTCTTTTTTCATAGCACTAGAGATAACCATACCTATAACACCAGAAAGCATAATCATAAAACCAATTCGTAAGAACATATGTGGAAATGTATTTATTCCAAAAAATGCATCACTTGCACTTCCTGTTGCATAATAAGCCTCAGTTCCTGGCCACATCATAAAACTAATGATACCAATAATAAGTGCCAAGGTTCCCACAGATGCTAAGGCAAATGAAAATGTGAGTTTAAGATGTGTTTTTTTATCTATCTTATCCATAAAGTAAACAAGGACAAATACCCCTATAACTTCATAAACAAAAAATACCCATTCTGTAGCCCATACCCATACAAAGTTATGTATCAATGCACTAATACCTCTGGGACTTGCAGCAGTTGCTGTGTACCAAATACCTGGTCCTGTAATAGAACCAAGAACATAAGAGAAGATAAGTAAAAACATACCATATTTTTTCATATAGGGATAGAGATCAGTTCTATCCTCTTTATATGCTTTGTAAGCTAAAAATGCAAAAAGCATCGCAGCACCGACAGAAGTGTGTGAAAATAAGATGTGTATGGTACCTGTGATACCCATCATCCAAGCACTTCCGTATTCTGGAAAATAAAACAGTGGAAATTGTCCTATAATATCCATGAAGCCTCCTTTTTTAAAGTTCAGTGCAATTATAAAAAAAAACTGTTAATTATTTGTTAGTTTTATATTTAAGATAGCATTAATTATATAAAAAAGAGTAATGAATTGTTTCTAAAGGTATACTTTAAAGAAAATAGAGAGTTTAAGATTATAAACTATTTTTAAAACTTTTAAATATTACCTCTTTATGGTTGGTTCCTGTATCGGAGCCTAAAACCATATTGACAAAGTTGTCGTTTAAAAAACTTTTGTAAAACTTTTCTATTTTTGGATAAGAATAACTTTTCTTAAAAGTAGGGTAGAGGTATAGTTTGACAATATAAATTTGCATTAGAATATAAAAAGAAAATGTAATAATAATCAATACCTCTATTCCTGTAAAAAGCTTAGTTAGTAGGACTTTTAGTTTTTCATTATTAATATACTTTTTAGTAAATTGAAAGATATATTTCCAACTAAAGTATAAAATAAGAAGATTTACGACAAAAGCAATAAGTATAAGTGTTGTATAAGTATCTGCTTTTGTGATATAAAGTTTTTGTAATAAAATAGCAGTAGTACTTGAAAGTTTGGCAGATAATGTTATAGCTAAAAATATTTTGAAATATTCAAATATTTTAAGATAGATTTTTCTTTGATAGCTATAATAATAGGCAAATATAATAAGTAGTAAAAATAAAACATCTAAACCTAAATAATAATTCATCACAAGTACCTTTTATTTATAAAATGAGATTATACCAAAGAAAAATAAATTCATATTTTGTTCATCATTTTTTCCTATAATTTTATAAAATCAAGAAAGATAAAAAATGAAAAAAATTATTCTATTATCACTAGCTTCAATTATTGCAATAGCTTTATTTACAGGTTGTACAAATCTTCAAAGTTATATGGAACAGTCAAATACGCAACAATATAAATCAAAGTTAGGATAGATTACCAAAGAATTGGTTCTTTGTGTAAGCTTTTCAATATATTGTTTGTTTGACTAAAATGTTTACAACCAAAAAAACCTCTATAGCTTGAGAGTGGGCTTGGATGAGGAGCTGTTAAAATATGATGTTTACTTGTATCGATTAGTTTAGCTTTTTTAATTGCAGGTGCACCCCATAGGATGAAGATAATATTTTCTTTATGTGTAGATATATATTTGATAATATTATCTGTAAAAATTTCCCAACCTTTTTTTTCATGTGATTTTGGTTTACTATCCTCTACCGTTAAAATGGCATTTATGAGTAATACTCCTTGATGTGCCCATGGTGTTAAATCTCCATCAAGACAATTACTATTTTCTACATCATCAATAATCTCTTTCAAAATATTTACCATAGAGGGTGGGTTTTTGATATGATTTGGTGTTGAGAATGCTAACCCTTGTGCTTGATTTTTTTGATGATAAGGGTCTTGTCCTAAGATGACAACTTTTAAATCTTCATAAGGACAAAGCTCAAAAGCTTTAAAAATATTTTCTTTTTTTGGATAGACAGTTGTTGTTTCATATTGAGTATTTATAAATTTTTGTAACTCTTTATAATACTCTTTTTGTTGCTCTTCATGTATGATAGTTTTCCAGTTCATTTTCTACCTATTAATTCTTTTTTCGATATAATAGCCTAATTTTTATAAAAGGTATTATCAATTATGTGTGGAATAGTAGGCTATATAGGAAAACAAAATACAAGTAAAATATTAATAGATGGATTAAAAGAATTAGAATATAGGGGGTATGATAGTGCAGGTATCGCAATTCTTGAAGATGATAAGCTAGATATTTTTAAAGCAGTGGGCAAAATAGCAAATTTAGAAGCTAAAATAGATACTTCACTATATGATTCAGATAACGAAAACTTCTCAATTGGTATAGGACACACTAGATGGGCAACACATGGGAAACCAACAGAACTTAATGCTCATCCACATTTAGGAGAGTATTCTTATATAGTTCATAATGGTATTATTGAGAACTACAAAGAGCTTAAGGAAGAGCTCACAGAAGCAGGACATAAATTTGTTTCTCAAACAGATACGGAAGTTATCGTACATCTTTTTGAATATTATTTTAACAAAACAGATGATNCCAAAAAATCATTTTTGGATACAATTTCCAGACTTGAAGGTGCATATTCGATTTTACTCATAACAAAATCACAACCAAATACAATATTTTTTATGAAACATGGTTCACCTCTTGCTATTGCACATGGAAATAATAAAGATGAGATACTGTTTGCTTCATCTGATGCACCACTTATTGGATTAGCAAAAGATGTTGTTTATCTAGAAGATGGTGTAAGTGGTTATGCAATTAATGGGAATATTGTATTTAATCAAGAGGTAAAATGGACAACCCTACCAAGTAGTAAACAATTTGCTCAAAAAGATGGTTTTAGATTTTTTATGGAAAAAGAGATTTATGAACAACATGATGTAGTAACTGATAGTATACTAGGACGCATTAAAGATGATGGCATTCATTTTGAAGAGTTAGCAGAAAATTTATGCAAAGGGATAAATGAGATTAAGATTTGTGCTTGCGGTACTTCTTATCATGCTGGATTGACTGCTTCATATTTATTTGAAAGACTTACAAAAGTACGATGTAGTGTAGAGATTGCAAGTGAATTTAGATATAAAGAACCACTTTTAAAAGATGATACACTTTTTATTGTAATCTCTCAAAGTGGGGAAACAGCAGATACATTAGAAGCTTTAAAGATGGCAAAAAAAGCAGGTCTTAAAAGTATAGCTGTGTGTAATGTTGATAATAGTTCTATGACAAGAGTTGCAGATGCGACAGTTTTAACACGAGCAGGAATTGAAAAAGGTGTTGCTAGTACAAAAGCATTTTCTACACAAACTGTAGTTTTATGGATGATGGCTTTATATTTTGCTAAGACAAATAACAATATCTCAGAAGAAGAACTCCAAGAACAATTAAAAGTTTTAAGAGAAGTTCCAAAGTCACTTGTTGTTGAAGATAAACTGCATGAAAAATGTAGAAGATTATCAAAAAGATATCTTCATGGTCATGGATTTTTCTTTATTGGTCGGGATGTATTTTTTCCACTTGCACTTGAAGGTGCTTTAAAACTTAAAGAGATAAGTTATCTTCACGCAGAAGGATATCCAGCAGGAGAGATGAAACATGGTCCAATAGCATTAGCTGATCCAGAACTTTTTACAATAGCACTTATGCCACAACACTGTCACTATGATAAAATCAAATCAAATGTAGAGGAGCTAAGTGCTAGAGATAGTACTATTTGTGCTATAAGTCCTCTTGAATTTGAATTATCAGATGATTTTATTAAAACAAAAGCTACAAACCACTACATGTTGGAGTTTTTTGAGATGTTAGTAGTATTACAAGTTTTTTCAATGGAGATAAGTGTAAGACTTGGAAATGATGTAGATATGCCAAGAAATTTAGCAAAATCAGTAACGGTAGAGTAGAGTTTAATTAACTTAAGCTTGGTAGCAAACTTTGCAATAAAGAGAGACTAAATCCACTAAAATAAAATATGCTTTATAATAATTTTATTGATTTTTTTATATACTGTATAGAATTTAATATGAGGAGTTAGAATGAAGATTTTAGTTATGATGGCTTTTGCAATAAGTCTATTATTTAGTGCTGTAGATATTAACAATGCAAATAAAGATGAGTTGATGAGCTTAAAAGGTATTGGTCAGAAAAAAGCAGATGATATAATTAATTCAAGAAAGAATGGTAAATGTTTCAAAAATATTGATGATTTGACTAGTATAAAAGGAATTGGTCCAAAGTTTATTGAAAATAATAAAGAGAACCTAAATGTTGGAAAGTGTAAGAACAAGTAGATTGTTTAGATTTATTTTTCAATAAGTAAAAGGTAAGGCTAATAGCCTTGCCTTTTTTTTGATTTGCAAGTTTTGTAAAAAAAACTTTCAATTTCAGCTTCAAGATATATAGGTGTATGAAAATTTGCATCTTTGTTGTAAAACTTCCACGATAAAGAAGATAGGCTTTGTATGAATCAAACTATAAAATTAACTAGTTTCGCGACGTTTGGGACGAGTGATACTAAATAATCGACAATTAATTTTAATTTGATACTATATATGCTATCATAATCTATGAATGTAATTATAGATACAAATATATTTATCTCTGCAATATTATCTAAAAATGGTTTTGCTATAGATATTTTAAGACTTGCTTTAAAACAAAAGATTAAACCACAAATTGGTTTAAAATTATTTTTGGAGTATGAGGATGTTTTATCAAGGGATAGAATTATAGATAATAGTAAATTATCATTTTTAGAAATAGATGAGTTATTAAATTCATTATTAAAAGTATCAAAATGGAATGATATTTATTATTTGTGGAGACCAAACTTGAACGATGAGGGTGATAATCATATTGTAGAATTAGCTGTAGCTTCAAATTCTCAATATATTATTACAAACAATAAAAAAGATTTTTTAGCAAATCAACTGAATTTTAACTATGAAGTTGTTACAGCAAAAGAGTTTTGTCAAAAGGAGAATATGAAATGAGTGCAATAACATTTAGATTACCAGACAATAAACATGAAAGATTAAAAGAATTAGCTAAAAAACAACAAGTTAGCGTAAATAGATTACTTGATGAGTTAACTACAGTAGCAATTGCAAATTTTGATACTAAAACAAGATTTGAATTAAGAGCATCAAAAGGAGATATTGATAAGGGATTGAGTATCTTAGATAAGCTATAGCGAACAGTATATTTATAGAGTCTATCTCTTGGAACTCCGATTTTCTCAAAGAGAGTGCAAGCACAAGAATCGGGGCTGGTTCGCTAGTTCACAGTCTCTCCAGCATGGGAATTTATACTAGTATTAATTTTACTTTTTTGTACATTTTACTTTTAGTATGCATCCCCATCGGGGACGATGGGGACGAGCAGGAATAGAATCGATTTTTATTTAATTAGTTTCAAAAATCTTTTTGGCAACATCATCATGACCATGCATACCATCAAAAAAGTTTTTATTTGTAAATCCATATTTATGTGGATTGTATGAACCTTTTACATCAACATTATGTTTAATAGCAAAATTATTTATATATTGCTCTGCTATTTGTATATACTTATATTTCTCATTTTCAATAAGTAAGTCATATGTAATGGGGTTATAAGGTGGTAAAAATAAAATCACATTAATACTTTTTGATTGTAAATATTTGATAAAATTCTCAAATAGCTTTGTATTACTTAAAGTATTATATTTAGTCAAAGAATATACTTGACCCTTTGTGTATGATATAGCAGTTTTTTTAACTTCATTATAATTTGGATTTCTTTGCTTAAATGAGTAATAAATTGAACCATCAGTTTCTTTTATTGAATCATCTATATTGATAGTATCTGTAATATAAAATGCTTGACCATCATTTTTTAGTAAGGTTTTGAAAAACTTTATATTTGAAATTGTATAGTCATAATTTATTAATTGCTTCCATTTAGTTGTATTAACACTATTTGAAATATTTTGTTTTGTATTGTATATTTTAGCAACTTCATAGTTATAATACTTGCTTAAAGTTTTCCATCTATTTTGACCACTATATTTATTAAAAACCCAGGGGTCTATGCCTAATATTATAGAAGTAGGTAAATAACCATGTATTGATTCATATGCTCCAACAATAGCAATATAATCTTCTAAACTCGCACCACTAACTGAATGATTGAAAAAATTGATTTTACTTTCTAAAAAAAATCTTTTTCTTAACTGCATGGTTCGTGATGAACCAATGGCAATTACATCATTTTTTACTTGTAAATTTTTAATTATTAGTTCTTGAAATAGCCTCTCATCATTATTTTTTAATCCTGCTATCATTTTTCCACTTGTTAAAGTCTTAGCAGCTTTTAGTAAATAATTTGAATTACCAAAAAGACCTAAGCTATCAATTTTATAATTAAAAATACTTACAACTGAAATTATAAAAACAATTAAACTGATTGAATATTGTAACCATTTGATATTTTTCTTCATCATTAAAACCTAAAATATAAAAACTCAGAATAACCACTAAGTTTATAAAATGAAATTGTAAATGCCATTATAAAAATAAAACTATTAATAGCATTTGGTTTGAATAATCTTAATTTATCCATAAAATTCTTAAATACAAGTATTAAAATAAATCCTATCAACAACCAAATAATTAAATCTTTTCCTGCTGATAAATTAGTAGCAAATCCACCAAACTCAACACCATAATTAGTTAAAACTGCTAATTTGGCTTAATGTAAGAAACAATATATTAAAATATTGCTTAATAGAAGATACAAAAAGGATATAATGTGTTAGAAAAACTTTTTGAAAAATCAACTCAAATACTTAGGATTCAAAACTATAAGTATAAAAGATACTTCTATCATACAATAAACTTTGATGATAAACTAGTAGGAATTCTTGGAAATCGTGGTGTTGGAAAAACTACTGTAATCATACAGTATCTTAACTCTTTAGATATACCTAAAAGTAAAATACTATATTTTAGTGCAGATAGTATTATCACTAGTTCTTTTTCTCTTTATGATATAGCAGATGAGTTTTTTAAAAGCGGAGGAAAAATTCTAGCTATTGATGAAATACACAAGTATAAAGACTTTGAAAAAGAGCTCAAAGAGATATATGATTTTTTAGATTTAAAAGTTATCTTTAGTGGTTCTAGTGCACTACAATTAGAACACAAAAAAGCAGACTTAAGTAGACGAGCTGTATTATATAGAGTAAAGGGCTTGTCTTTTAGAGAATTTTTGGAATTGAAACTTGGTATAGAGTTTAGAAGTTATACTCTTGATGAGATTATGTCAAATCATATTGATATAGCAGATAATATACTTAAGGAAATTAAGCCATTTGAGTATTTTAAAGAGTATTTACAATATGGATATTTCCCATACTATTTTGAAAACAATGACACATACAATATAAAACTTGAAGAGACTGTAAATACAGTAATAGAAAGCGATCTACCTATAATATTTAATATAGAACCACAAAATATACAAAAATTAAAACAACTTGTAAGTTTGATTTGTTCATTTAAGCCTTATGAGTTAAATATCACAAATTTATCTAAAAAAATAGGTATAAATAGAAATACACTTTACCAATATATTTATTATCTTGTATTAGGGAATATTTTTAGTAGTTTAAAAGCAAAAACAAAAGGAGATAATATATTTTCTAAACCACAAAAACTATATCTAAACAATCCAAACTTAAGTTTTAGTTACTGTCAGACAAACGAGATAGGCACTATTAGAGAACAGTTCTTTTTAAATATGGTAAGCCAAAGCCATGATGTCTCTTATCCCAAAATTGGAGATTTTTTAATTAATGAAAAATATACTTTTGAAGTTGGTGGTAAAGATAAAAACTTTAATCAAATAAAAGATGTATCAAATAGTTTTGTTGCAGCAGATGATATTCAGATAGGTTTTAGTAATAAGTTGCCTTTATGGTTATTTGGTTTTTTATACTAACAATGCAAATTATTTTAACACTACTTTTATTTATATCTACACTTCTCTCATTTGAAGTACAAAAACCAAAGATATATAACGATCAAAATATATCTGGCTGGGTGATGAGTGAAAAGCTTGATGGTATTAGAGGGTATTGGGATGGAGAGAAGTTTTATAGTAAAAATGGCAATGAACTTTTTCCTCCTAAAAATTTTACTAAAAATTTCCCACCCTTTGCACTTGATGGTGAGCTATGGTCAAAAAGGGATGATTTTGAGTTTATACAAAGTACAGTTTTGGATGATACTCCAAGTAAAAACTGGGGTAAAATAACTTACAATATCTTTGAAGTACCAGAAACAAATGGTAACTTTCTAATTCGACTTCAAAAGGTAAAAAAGTGGTTTGCAAAACATCCAAATAAAAATGTAAAAATTATAGAACAAGTAGTTTGTAAAGATCAACAACACTTACAAAAATATCTCAAAAAGATAGTACACTTAAAAGGTGAAGGTGTGATAGTAAAAGACTCAACACAACCTTACCATACAGGAAGAAGTCCATATATACTAAAGGTAAAAAGTGTTTTGGATAAGGAGGGGATAATTATAGGATACAACTATAGAGATGATAAAAAAACTATCAAAAGTTTACAAATGAAACTTCAAAACGGTATAAAGTTTAATTTAGGTGGAGGATTAAGTGATAAGCAAAGAGTTAATCCACCAAAAATAGGGGAGATAGTTACTTTTAAATANTATGGATTTACCAAAAATGGTAAACCAAAATTTGCTAGCTTTTTAAGGGTACGAAAGTTAGAATAAAGTTTTTATCTTATCTACAGTTTATTTTTGTTAGTATTCAAAACTTTTACAAATATGTAGAACACATACTTTAATTAAAAATTTTTACTTTTCAAAATCTTAAGAGATTTAATGGAAAACAAAAATGGACAACAAAAGAATGGAAAACGACCGAAGAGAGTTTATTTATAATTGCTTTAGCAATGTTAAACANACAAGCTAATGCNTTTGATTTATAAAACATCTATTCGTGGAAAACAAAAGAATGGAAAACAAAAATGGAAAACAAACAACACAACAAAAATCATTACTTATTTACAAGTGAAGTGGTAAGTCCAGGACATCCTGATAAATGTGCAGATATTATTGCAGATAGCATAGTTGATAAACTTATTATTGGTGATTCAAAATCAAGAGTTGCAAGTGAAGTATTTGTAGCTGGAAAACATGTAATTATTGGTGGAGAAGTTACAAGTGCAACAAAAGTAACTACAGAGGAGTATATACAAATTGTACATGATGCTTTAGCAAAAATAGGATACAACGGTAATCCTTACTTTTCAAAGCAAGAGTGTTTACATCCAGAAGATGTAGAGGTGCAAGTTTTATTAAATAGACAATCACCAGATATTAACCAAGGTGTTGATCAAGAATGTGGTGAAACAGGTGCTGGAGATCAAGGTATTATGTTTGGTTACGCAGATTGTGAAACTGAAAATTATATGCCGAGTGCTATTACTTATGCAAGAATGTTGATGCAAAAAGTTTATGACTATGCTTTAGCAAATCCAAGCGAACTTGGAGTTGATATTAAAACACAAGTTACTATGGATTATGGTTGTAAAGAAAATTTTGAAAAATCACAACCAAAAAAAATAGATACTATAGTTGTAAGTGCACCTTGTGTAGCATCTATGGATATTGAAACAGTAAGAGCTTTAATCCAAAAACTTATAGATGAGACAGGATTACCAAAGGAATTATATAACAAAGATGAGTGTATCATTCATATAAATCCAACAGGAAAATATATATCACATTCAAGTTTACATGACAGTGGATTAACAGGAAGAAAACTTATTGTTGATAGTTTTGGTGGATATTCTCCAATAGGTGGTGGAGCACAAAGTTCTAAAGATTATACAAAAGTTGATAGAAGTGGACTATACGCAGCTCGTTATATAGCAAAACATATCGTTGCAGCTGGACTTGCAACTAAAGCTGTTGTACAACTTTCTTATGCAATAGGTGTTGCTAAACCAACTTCAGTTGCAGTTGATACATATGGAACATATACATCACGAAATGATGATATATTATCAACATTTGT
>JGI24724J26744_10001726_pt1 | contig 14874 bp, 13 predicted proteins | sample Cruoilmetagenom7_FD_26744 | JGI IMG/M metagenome (IMG submission 26744)
AAAACAATCTGCTTTTCGAAGTTAGAAAAAATGCATGATACTGTCATAGGGCTGTTGATTAATAAAGTTGAAGTTGGTTTAGATATTCATGCTAAATTACAGCTTTGGCCCATCACCTGTTGGGGAACCTAAATAATAAAATATGTTCTTTTAATATCTATTTTCATTGGAGTTAACCGAAAAATATATGGAGCAATATACTATGAAATTTTTTACTATTATCGTTATTTCGATATTTTTATTTTTTAATATAATTTATGCTGAAACACTTTACATAACAGACATGCGGCGTATTACATTCAGGACAGGTCCTGGCAATGATCACAAAATAATTGCCATGATTAAATCAGGACAAAAAGTCCAGATAATTCAGCCTGGTGATAAATGGACAGAAGTTAAACTTGCAAATGGCAAGCAGGGGTGGGTGCTTAACCGTTTTGTCACAAAAAAAGAACCTAGTTCTATTTCGATTTTGAAATTAAAAAACAACTATGAAAAAGTTATTGCACAAAATACTTTGCTCTCAAATAAACACGAAAAACTCCAAAAAGACAACTCAAGATATCTCGAAGAACTTGTTAAAAGCAAATCCGAATTAAGTAAAATTGCTCAGTCATATAACACCCTTAAGAATGATGCTGCAGGTTTTATGGATCTTAAAGCAAAATATGCTAAAACAGCTTCAGACCTTGATGAAATGACAGAAAATATTAAAAAAATTAAAAAGGAATTGGCAAAATACAAAATGGATAATACTATCAAGTGGTTTGTAAGCGGAGCAGGTGTTTTGCTGATTGGTTTTGTTATTGGTTTACTTTTCAAGCGCAAAAGAAAATCTTCATCATTCATAGGCTAACAATACCTGCTTTTGCTCACTACCCATGTGCATAAAAAACAATTTGAATTTGTCTTAAATTTTGTGCTATGTGTTTTTTAATCAATAAGTTATTAATTATAGGAAGGTTAAATGAAGATCATTCATTACAGTGAAGCTCAATCAAAAAAAATTGATAATGATACAGCAAAAGGGATAACAGGAAGAGTTGCTATTGGAAAGGATGACGGAGCAAATAACTTTTGCATGAGAGTTTTTGAGTTATCTGAAAATGGTTACACTCCCAGACATATTCACGATTGGGAGCATGAGATATTTATTCATTCCGGAAAAGGAGATGTATGGCAAAACGGAAAGTGGGTACCAGTTAAAACAGGGTATACTATTTTCATACCAGGCAATATAGAACATCAGATTAGAAATACCGAAAAAGAAACACTGATTTTTGCGTGTCTGATTCCTTCAGGAGTTCCAGAGCTTTAAGCCGTTCATATAAAATGACCTTTAGTTAGTGAGTAAAAAGATGTATAAGTTATTTTTACTCACTAACTAAATCATTCTGGTTTGGGATCATCGTCAAATTTTTTTTGCAATATGTTGATACCGATATAAAGATAATGCAAACATGATACAATTGTAAATACTGCTGTAATCCAAAAAAGTGATAGTTTTATATCGAACATTAAAGAGGATGGTACAGGATTTAAAAGTGTAAAAAAAACAGTTGCCAGTTGCACGATTGTAGTGCATTTGCTCACAAGGCTTGGATTAATCTCAACATGAATATTTAAAATTGAGATCATTGCTATTCCAAGTAATATTAATACATCACGGCTAATGACAATTACTGAAAGCCATCCTGGTATAAGTTTTAATACTGCAAGAGTTAAAAAAGATGATATTAACAAAAGCTTATCTGCTATGGGATCAAGGTATGCCCCAAGCTCTGTATGCTGATTATAATACCTTGCCAGCAGTCCATCAAGTCCGTCACTAATTCCGGCAACTGTAAAGACTATAAGCGCGTAAGTAAAAAAATTTTTTATCAGAAAAATAACAAGAAGCGGAGTAAGCAGTATTCTGATAACTGTTAATATGTTAGGGACATTTATGTTCAGAATCATTTTTTCCAATAATATTTCATTTGTTGACGATCATAATCCTTAAACTATCTTGCAATATTTCATATATATTAATACCAAATAAAAAGTCAAATGTCTTGAACATAAGAGCATTTGCCAATTCTTTGGTTGTTCCATGGAACTCAACAATAACAGTTGCCTGATCAGATTTTATCTCCTTTGTATACACTTTTTTTACGCGTGGCATTTCAAACAACTGTTTTCGAAATTTAACAAAATTTGAGAAATAGTTATTGCCTTTAACAACTATTTTTATGTTGTTTGTAGTTACAGCTTTTTTTTTCCAATTATCTGTTATGGTTGTAGCAAATAATTGTCCTGCAAGCTTACCTGCCCCTTTAAGAGAATCTGTCTCCCCTAATATATCGTCACTATTTACCGTAACAAAAGACTTTGTGGTTAAAGTAATCACAGCAGAGTTGTCGACTCTTAAAGCGCGTGCACTAACTGTTGCTTTAAATGATTTTATCTCTTTTTCCATTGTATTTAAAGTTCTCAGAGCACAAGCTTCTCCTACAATAACAATGTCCGCCTGAAAAAGTTTACCTATATAGACAGCTTCTTTATTATCAAGGTTATATTTATTTATATCCATATTATTGTTTGTGTCAGTAAAAATGCTTTTATGGAGAATTACAGGATAACCTTTTGCTTTCATAATTTTTGCTATTGCATTTTCAGCAAATACCATGGAAGGAATATGGGCAGGGCTCCACCAGTAATGAAAAGACTCTTGATCGAAGCTTTTTTCTGCAATTAAAAAAAGTATTTTAGGATAAATTGTATTTTCATCATAAATTATTCCGGTTTTAATTAACTGTTTTTTAACGCTGTCAACTGAAACAGTTGCCTGTACTATTATACGATAAGTGTTTTTCAATGTTAATTCATTGAGTACTTTGTATCCCTGAATAAATTGGTCAGTGTGATCATCAACAATTTTATTTAAAACCTTAAAGTTTTGGGCTAAATCATCAGAAGAAACAAATTGCGCCATGATAATTCCCACGGCTGTGACAAGGCTGTTTGAAATTGTTTTTATTCTAACCTTTTCTATATCATTATTTTTAATAGTACCTGTTCCTATTACTTGTACAGTTTGAGTGGCAACTTTTTGCTGTGCAAATGCTATTTCTATATTTAACAATAAAAATGCAAATAATATAATCTGAAAAATTATTTTATTAATCATAATAAGCACCAGTGATAGCTTTGGGTCATAAACTATAAAAAAAGTTTTTTTATAGTTTAATATTAAAAACGCAGTTACTGTTTTCTTGCAAGCGTGTAATCTGCAATATATATAAAAAGATCCTTATATTTTGACGGCTTAAATATATCAATGGATTTTTTCGCTCTGTCCACATATTTTTCTGCAAGTTTTTGTGTATATTCTATGCCTTTATATTTAACAATGAACTCTTTTAATATTTCAAAATTATGTTTAGTGAAGCTTTGACTTGTTATTATATCTTCCATTAATTTTTTGTCTTTAGCATTTGCATTATTTAATGCATAAATAACCGGCAATGTGATTTTTCCCTCTTTAAGATCCGCACCAACCTCTTTTCCCAAAACCTGAGTATCTGAAGTATAGTCTAAAAGATCATCTGCCATCTGAAAAGCTATTCCAATGTTGAAACCATATCTGGCAATAGCTGTTTCCTCTTCTTCTGAAGCATGCACTATAATTGCGCTTACCTGGCATGCTCCCTCAAAAAGAACAGATGTTTTTTTTCTGATAACTTCCATATACTTTTCTTCTGTTATATTTAAATCGCTCTGTGTCATTAACTGCTGAATTTCTCCTTGAGCCATTTCTTCAGTGACTTTGGCAATTATTTGTATTACTTTTGGCTGTTTGGTTTCTGCTGCTATTGAAAGAGCACGTGCCAGAAGAAAATCACCCACAAGTATAGTTGTGGAATTTCCGAAAATTTTATGGGCAACAGTTTTCCCTCTTCTTAGACTTGCATTATCGATGAGATCATCATGTAAAAGAGTTGCTGCATGTAAATATTCAAAAATTGTAGAATATTTTATATCATAATGACCATTTTTTCCACAGAGTTTGGCTGTACCAACCATAAGTAACGGTCTGAGCCTTTTCCCGCCACTAAATAGAATATGTTCAGCAGCTTTAGAAATTATTTCCAAGTTTGGATGTAAATTTTCAGCTAAAGCTTTTTCAATATCAGATAGATCATCTTTTGCTAATGCAAAGATTTTATTTTTTAAGTTATTCATTTCATCTCTCCTTTTAGATCATATTCAAAAGCATCAGTAATTTTTACATTGGCAAAAGAGTTTATCTGCAGATCTGCGGAATTAATATAGGTGATTCCATCAACATCAGGTGCTTGAAAATAAGTACGGCCTGTGTAAGTATTATTGTCTGATTGCTCTTCAATAAGAACTTTAAAAGTTTTATCTATATGTTTTTTGTTGTTTGTTCTGGAAATTTCCATTTGAGATGACATAATCTGATCATATCTTTGCTGAGCTATATGTAAAGGGACGTGGTCTGGCAAGTTGTGAGATGGCAAATCAAAAGAATCAGAATAGATAAAACAACCAAGGTGATCAAAATCGATATCTTTAACAAATTGCAAAAGTTCATTAAAGTCGTTGTCAGTTTCCCCTGGAAAACCAACAATGACAGTTGTCCTTAAAACACTATTTGCAGCATATCCCCTGATCTTCCCAAATAGTTTATACATGTCATATCGGGTATATTTGCGTCCCATTTTCTGTAAAATATTTTTGCTTATATGTTGAACAGGAATGTCAAAATAGGAACAGATATTCTGATGGGATACAACTGTATTGATGATATTATCATTTATGCTTTCAGGATGTCCGTATAGAACTCTGATCCAGATAGAGTCTGATATATCTGCAATACTTTTAAGGAGTCTGGCAAGATCACAAGAAAAGGCAAAGTCTGTGCCATAGCTGGTTGTATCCTGAGCAACCAGTATGAGCTCTTTTATGCCTGATGCAACTAAATTGCGAGCCTCATTAACAATATCTTGTATTGGTCTGCTTTTCTGCCTGCCACGAAGTTTAGGAATAATACAATATGTACAATGGCTATTGCAGCCTTCAGAAATTTTAATATATGCAATATGTGGATAGGTATTAACCTTAATAATATTTTTTTCTGAAAAAGTTGTCAAATTAGGGTCAGGTAAAAAACACTTTGTAGCATTAAGTGGCTTTTCAACAGTATGTACGATTTTATCCAGGGCTCCTGTCCCTAAAAAAAAATCTACTTCTGGTAAAGATTCAACAATTTTTTCACCAAATCTCTCAGGAAGACACCCTGCTACAATCAAACGGCGGCACACACCAGAAATTTTATATTTTGACAGCTCTAAAATGGTATCAATTGACTCATCAATTGCCTGCTCAATAAAGCTACAGGTGTTTATTATTATTACTTCAGCCAGAGCTGCGTCTTTTATAATATCGTGTCCTGCTTTTTGAAGACGTCCTAGTATTACTTCACTATCTGTCAGGTTTCGGGCACATCCCAGACTAACTAAATGCAGTTTCATTTTAATGTTTTATTTTCGCTTATTTTTTTTGTTATTAAAGGTACAATTTCAAAAAGATCCCCAATAATTCCGTAATCAGCATATGAAAATATAGGCGCTTCAGGATCTTTATTAATAGCTACAATAAGTTTGGATGAGGACATCCCTGCCAAATGTTGAACTGCTCCAGAAATACCACACGCCATATACAAATCAGGAGAAACCACTTTACCTGTTTGCCCAACCTGTTCACCTGATGATCTCCATCCTTCATCCACTGCTGATCTTGATGCGCCAACAGCTCCATCAAGAAGATCTGCNAATTCTTCCAAAACAGAAAAATCAGATCCACCCATACCTCTGCCACCAGATATTACCACATCAGCCTGAGTAAGCTCAACTTTATTTGCAACAAGCTGTTTTTCAACTAGTTTCAGCTTTGTTTTCCCGATATCAACATCAAGTTTTTCGATTATGCCAGCTTTTTGACACTCCGAAATGCCTGTTGAATTAGGCCTGATTGCAACAATTTGAGGTTTGCCATCAAGGGATATATCAGCTAGTATTTTACCCCCGTATACTGGACGGGTTGCAATAAGAGTGCCATTTTCTATACGTATAGCAACACAATCCATGGCAAGAGGAGCCATAAGACGGGCAGAAAGACAGGCTGACAAGTCTTTGCCAGTGGAAGATGCCCCTAAAATAACTATATCCGGTTTTTCTTTTATAATAATATCAGCAAGGACATTGGTATATGAATCTGCTAAACATTCACTCAAATTCTGATTTTCGGCAATAATTATTTTATCAGCTCCGTATTTGCATAGATCTGATTGTATTTTTTTACATACTTTGTCTGAAAAACCTGATCCACAAACAACCGCAGAAAGTGTGTATTGCAGACTATCTGCTATGAGACGGCCTTCAGATAAAACCTCGTATGCATGTTTAAAAAAAACATAGTTTGTATGCTCTGCTATGGCCAGTATATTGTGTGACATATTGATTGATCTCCATAATAAACTCTATCATCAAGTATTTATAATTATTTCAAAATTAAATCATTTTCAATAAAAATGTGTTTATTTAAATAATTGAACTTATTTCTGAAAGAGTTTTTAAAAGTTTATCAGCTTTTTCATGAGCTAAATCACCTTCTATGATTATCACCTTTTTTCTTTTACGGGGAAGTTTCAACTCGATTATTTTTGTAGAAGACACACGAAATTTTTCAGCATCAATTCCCACATCTGCAACTGTTTTAATCTTTATTGGTTTTTTTTTTGCCTTCATTATACCTGGAAGTGATACAAACCGTGGTTCATTAAGTCCTTTCTGAGTTGTAAATAAAACAGGCAGTTTAGCGTCAATTACAGCTGTTCCTCCTTCAATAGTACGATGACATCTAATTGTCTTTCCTATAATTTCCTGTTGGACCACAAAAGAGACATAAGGTATATTTAACAAGTCAGCCACAGCAGCGCCAACCAAAAAATTATCATCATCTACAGCTCTTTGTCCGGCTATTATCAAATCAAAAGGGATTTTTTCAAGCGCTTTAGCCAGAATTTGTGCAATACCAAGGCCATCGCATTTTTGAATAATGTCATCGTCTATAAGTATCCCTTTGTCTGCGCCCATTGCCAATGCAGTTCTTATTGCCTCAGCTGTTTTTTTTGAACCTGCCGCCAGAACAGTAACAGATCCTCCATAGTCTTTTCTGATTCTAAGAGCTTCTTCAATTGCAAATTCATCAAAAGGATTGATTATCCATTTGACATTATCTGTGTTAATTGCTATTTTGCTATCTGCTATTTTGATATTTGACTGCGTGTCTGGAACTTGTTTCAGGAGAACGATAATATCCACTTTTTTCAATCCTTTTCCATTGTTTTCCATTGTTTTTCCCAAAATAACTTTTTTAAAATATTAACTTTACTTTAAATAAGCTAATTTTAAAACAAAATAGTGTTTTTATTTTTAAAATTTTTCTTTTTTGATATGAAATTTAGATCGATTATAAATGCTTTAATGGCAGGGTGGCAGAAAGGTAAATAAATTTTATATTTAGTCTTTAACTAATATATTTATTAATATAATTGTCAATAAAACACGACTCTGAAGCAAGGTGAATATCAAGACTATGCGGTTTTCGCAAAAAAGTTTCAGAAAACTTAAAGATATCGTTGGAAAAGATTACTGCACCAATGTTAAAGAAGACCTATTATGTTATTCATATGATGCCACAGGACAGATTTTTCTTCCTGAAGCTGCAGTTTTCCCAGAAAATACTATGCAGATTTCCATGATTATGCAGCTGGCAAATCAGGATCATTTTATTGTGGTGCCACGGGGTGCAGGAACTGGCATGACTGGAGGATCTTTAGCTGTCAAAGGCGGTGTTATTATTGTAATGAGCCGTTTTAATAAGATAATTGAAATTGATAAACAAAATCTTATTGCCCATGTGGAACCAGGAGTAGTAACTGGTTTGCTGCATAATGCCGTGGAAAAAGAAAAGCTTTTTTATCCTCCTGATCCGGCAAGCTCTAAGTTTTCCACTCTGGGAGGGAATCTGGCTGAATGTGCAGGAGGGCCAAGAGCAGTCAAGTATGGAGTAACAAGAGATTATGTACTAGGCCTTGAAGTAGTACTGCCAACAGGTGAAATAATAAAGACAGGGGGCAAAACTGCAAAAGGAGTGGTAGGATATGATTTGACCAGGCTTTTTGTTGGTTCAGAAGGTACCCTTGGCATAATAACAAAAATTATTCTTCGTCTTGTACCTCTTCCTGAAGTAAAAAAAACAATGACAGCTGTTTTTACACAAATGGAAACTGCTGCTGAAACTGTATCGGATATTATCAGATGCTGCATTATACCAAGAACAATTGAGTTCATGGACAAGGCATCAATTAAATGTGCTGCAAGCTATGTGGACATTGGATTGCCAGTTGATGCACAGGCTATGCTTTTGATGGAAATTGACGGATGCAAAACAGAAGTTGATAATAAAATTGATCAGTTAACTGATCTTTGTATTCAAAAAGGGGCTACTCATATTAAAACTGCTGCAACAGAAAAAGAAGCTGCAAGGCTATGGAAAGCGCGCAAAGCTATTTCCCCTTCCCTGTTTCAGTTTGGACCTGATAAGATAAATGAGGATATTGTGGTTCCAAGAAACAAAATTCCTCACATAGTAAAAAAAATTAATGAATTAAGGGAAGAAACAGGGCTTACAATGGTTAGCTTTGGTCATGCAGGAGATGGAAATATACATTTTAATATAATGCTTGATAAAAAAAATGAAAAACAGCTAAAAAAAGCAAAAGGTGCAGTGAACAGTTTGTTTGATTATACTATTGCATTAGGCGGAACCATTTCCGGGGAACATGGCGTGGGAATAACAAAAGCACCATACATATCAAAAGAAATAGGTCAGGTTGAACTTTTATTAATGAAAAAAATAAAAAAACTTTTTGATCCCAACGAAATATTAAATCCCGGAAAAATATTTCCATAAAATAAATTTTTTGTCTGCTTTATTAACATCAATTTCTTGACAATGAAAAAAAATATTACTAATGAACAAATATAACATAATTATTTATTTTAACTTAGAATTTGTCTTTTTTACATCTGTTTGACATATCCAACATAAAAAGTTCAGCCCAACGGTCTTTTTTACTCAATAAAAAAATCAAGAGTGATAAAGGATAAAATCAAACATGTTACAACATTTCAACTGTAATGTTTGATCTGTTATCTAAGAAACTCGCTCTATAACAATCTTGAGCCTGGAGAAAATAATGGACTACAAAAAAACACTCAACCTTCCAGTTACAAAATTTTCCATGAAAGCAAATCTGGTACAAAAAGAGCCGGATTTATTAAAAAAATGGGATAAAATGAAATTATACGAAAAGATAAGGGCCGACTCTAAAGAAAAAGAGCCTTTTATTTTGCATGATGGGCCACCATATGCAAATGGTAATATTCATATGGGCACAGCCTTAAATAAAATACTGAAAGACATAATCATTCGTTCAAGGCAGATGGCAGGATATAATTCAATTTATGTGCCAGGCTGGGATTGTCACGGACTTCCAATTGAACACAATGTGGATAAAGAACTTGGGCGCAAAAAAAAAAACATGACTCAGGCCGAAATCCGAAAACTATGCCGTTTGTATGCTAAAAAGTATATTGACATTCAACGGGAAGAATTTAAACGGCTTGGAGTCATGGGTGAATGGGACAACCCTTATTTGACAATGAACTATGAGTATGAAGCAACAATTGCAAAAGAGTGTGGTAAATTTGCTGAAAACAAAGGACTTGTCAGAAGCAAAAAACCGATTCTCTGGTGCAGTAAATGTCAGACAGCTCTTGCAGAAGCTGAAATCGAATATAGTGACGAAACATCTCCTTCTATTTTCGTTAAATTTCCCATGATTGACCAATTGGACAATGATGTTTTACAACTTTCTAATGATAAAAAAGTTTTTATTGTTATCTGGACAACTACCCCATGGACAATTCCTGCAAATTTAGCAGTTAGTCTTCATCCTGATTTTGTCTATTGCGCAATTGATGCGGGAAACAACGAGGTTTTTATCATAGCAAAAGATCTTGTTGAAAGTTGTATGAAAACTTTTAAAATTTCTGATTTTAAAATTATTGCTGAAATTGAAGCTCAATCTCTGGAACATAAAAAATGCCGTCATCCCATATATGACAGAAACTCTACTATTATCCTTGGCTCCCATGTGACCCTTGAAGCAGGTACGGGATGTGTTCATACCGCTCCTGGCCATGGAAGGGAAGATTATGAAATAGGGCTGTCATACAACATAGATGTATATTCTGTGGTTAATGAGATGGGACGATTTACAGATGATGTGGAATTTTTCAAAGGAATGTTTGTATTTGATGCAAACAACCTGATTATTGACAAGTTAAAAGAGATGGAAACACTTGTCTTTTCAGAATCAATTGAACACTCCTATCCCCATTGCTGGCGTTGTAAAAAACCTGTTATTTTCCGTGCAACTCCCCAATGGTTCATTTCCATGGAAAAAACAGATTTAAGAAAAAAATCTCTTGAGGCAATTGACAAGGTAAAATGGATACCTGCCTGGGGCAGGGACAGAATATACGGGATGATTGAAAAGCGTCCTGACTGGTGCGTATCAAGACAGCGTGCATGGGGAGTTCCCATCACTGTACTTTATTGTGACAAATGTCAGGCTTTAATAAATGATAAATTTGTATTTGATAAAGTATTTGATCTGTTCAAGCTGCATGGTGCAGATGTATGGTTTGAAGAAGATGCTGACTACTTTCTTCCGGAAAATCACACATGCTCTGAATGCGGGAATAATACATTTAAAAAAGAAACTGATATACTGGATGTATGGTTTGATTCAGGAGTAAGCCATTCAGCTGTTCTTGAGAAACGTTCATACTTAAAGTGGCCCGCTGATCTTTATCTTGAAGGTAGTGATCAGCACAGAGGCTGGTTTCACAGTTCACTTTTAACAGCTGTTGGTACAAGGGGCTGTGCGCCATATAAAGCAGTATTGACACATGGCTTTGTTGTTGATGCAGACGGAAAGAAAATGTCCAAGTCTGTTGGAAATATTGTTGCACCTAAAAAAATTATTAACAGATATGGTGCTGAAATTCTTCGCCTTTGGGTCTCAGCAGCAGATTACAGGGATGATATACGTATTTCAGACGGAATTATAAAGCAATTAAGCGATGCATACAGGAGAATAAGAAATACCTGCAGATTTATGCTGGGCAATTTATATGATTTTGATCCTGACAAAGATGCTGTAGCATATGAATCAATGAATGAAATCGATAGATTTGCACTATACAATCTTAGTAGATTAATTACAAAATCTATAACAGCTTATGAAAATTATGAATTTCATGTGATATATCACTCATTATATAATTTTTGCACTATAGATCTTTCTGCATTTTATCTTGATATTCTCAAAGACAGGCTTTATACATCACCTCCGCAGGATATTGCAAGAAAAAGTGCGCAAACCGTTATGCATATTCTACTGGATTCCATTGTAAGGCTTATGGCACCTATACTTTCTTTTACATCAGAAGAAATATGGAAGTTTATGCCGGAAACAAAAAATAAAACCCCAAGTGTTCATATGGCACTTCTGCCAATAATTGAAGAAAAATGGAATGACAACAATATAGCTGAAAAATGGCAGCAAATTCTTAAAGTAAGAAGTGAAGTTACAAAAGCTCTTGAGGAAGCAAGGGTAAAAAAACAGATAGGCCACCCTCTTGATGCAAAAGTGACAATTTATGTTAAAGGTGATATGTATGATAAGCTTTTTTCTTATGCTGATTCTTTGAAAACCATATTTATTGTATCTGAAGCTGTATTGATTAAAGGAGATAAACCTGAAGGCGCGTACCAAAGCGTTGAATTTGATAATATGTCAATACTTGTTGTGCCCTCAGAAAGTGGAAAATGCTCAAGATGCTGGATACATGACCTGTCAGTGGGAAAAAGTGAAAAGCATCCGGATATATGCCATAGATGTGTAGATGCACTTGATACAATACAAAAAAGTTCCCGGCAATAAAGACAACATTTTTCTGTTGCCTTAAATTTTTGACTTAAGGAACAAGGATTCATTAAATACTTGTTCCTGATTTTTTTAAAAACAAACTGCTTATTCAAGGCAAAAAATCATATGATAAAAAACGTCATAAAAGGAAAATACATAAAGCTTCTGTATATTGCAGGTCTGGTAATTATTGCTGACCAGATTACCAAAACTTTAATATTAAATGGCATGCCATTATACCACTCAATTAATATTATTCCTGGCTTTTTCAATTTAACTCATATTCACAATCCAGGAGGAGCTTTTGGTTTTTTTGCAAACCAGAGTCCGCTTTTTCGCCAAATTCTGTTTGTATTTGTCTCATCATTAGCTGTATTTTTAATTTTCATTTTTTATAACAATACTCCTAGATCGCAGCCCTTTCTTGCAACAGGTTTGGCAATGGTTATAGGAGGTGCAATAGGAAACCTTGTGGATAGAATCCGTTTTGGTAAAGTTGTTGATTTTCTGGATTTTTATATAGCTAACACTCACTGGCCGGCTTTTAATGTGGCAGACAGTGCTATTTCCATAGGAAGTGCAATTTTTATTTTCCATCTTATTTTTGACAAAGTTCAAAAATAGCTATTTTTCAGCATGGAGAAGTCAGGTTTTAAGGCTAAAGCTGCCGTATTTTAATTTTAATCAGTATTACAAAAAAAAGTTGATAAAACATTATGTATCCTGTTCTTTTTAAATTTGGTTGGATCAGCATTTATACTTATGGTTTTTTTATTGCTTTAGGCTTTATAGCAGGGATAACATTGGCAAAACGCGAGGCTGAAAGGCTTGGGGAAGATGCGAATAAAATCATAGACGTTGCATTTTATATTATTATTGCAGCTATTTTGGGTTCACGATTATTTTATGTTGCCATAAATTATAAAATCTACATTAAAGACCCACTTGAAATTTTCAAAATATGGAACGGGGGGCTGGTTTTTTACGGAGGATTTATTGCTGCAGTTATTACCTCCTTTATTTACTTAAAAAAAAACAAGATGCCCTTGTGTAAAACAGCAGATATAATAGCTCCTTCTCTTGCAATTGGTCACAGCTTTGGAAGGATAGGCTGTTTTTTTGCGGGCTGCTGTTACGGCAAGGAATGTACTCTTCCATGGGCAGTGACTTTTACCAATCCTGATTGTCTTGCACCACTCGGAAAACCAATTCATCCGACCCAGCTTTATTCTTGCCTTAGCAATCTTGTCATTTTCATCATCCTATGGCTTTTGCGCAAACGCAAAAAAAAAGATGGCCAGCTATTTTGGCTGTATGTTTTGCTATATGGCACTGTACGTTCTTTCATGGAAATGCTTCGCGGGGATTTCAGAGGAGAGACAGTATTTGGCATTTTTTCTATTTCTCAGATAATTGGAATAACAGCAGCTTTTACTGCAATAATAATTCTTATCTATCTTGGCAGTTCAAAAAATATAGAAAAAGAATAAAAATTTTTTCAAGTTCAAGGTGAAAAATTAATTTGACCACAGGCATACAAGGGGTATTTAAGCGGATCAAATTGATTTTCTAACACAAAAAAAATTGATAAATTGCGTTTTGTAACAGCCTGTGGAAAAACAAAATTTGAATATGAAAAATACATAAAAGCAGAGGATAAAAAACATATCTCTGATTTTGTCCGTGAAATGAAAAAGCTCTTGAAAGATGAGAATCAATAAATTAAAAAAGGTTCAATTTTGAGAAGTGCACTAATATACAATTCGACCCTGACACCAATTCAGAGATTGCTTGGTGTAATTCCGATCAAAGATAAAAATATAATGGTTGGTGAACATAATGAAAGAAACTCGTTGGAACATGAAACCAAATAAAGCAAAAGCAATAATGCTTGCTAAGCGTCAATTAGCTGAATTTGTATGTGATGCAGTGAACCTGGAGGGGATTAATTTTACCCTACCGGAAATCCAAACATTATTGGATGGAATTACAGTTGGCGGACATAGAGTAACTGACCAGCAAATAGCTTTGAATCAAGCTGATACATGGCGGATGTTATTTGAGTTAATAGAAAAAAAACAGTTTGAAATCACTCTTGAAAAAGTCTGTGCTCTTCATCTGATAGCTGCTAAGGACGAAGCTTTGGAGTGGGGAAAATTTAGATATGGTGGGGTTACTATTGCTGGAACAGCCTACATGCCGCCACAGGCGGATTTGTTACCGGAGCTGTTTGAAAAAATGGTGGATGAGGCATCCAGAATATCAGACATTTATGATCGAGCCATCTATTTGTTTCTTATAATGGCGAGGTGCCAATTTTTTTATGATGTTAATAAACGTATGGGGCGTTTTATCATGAATGGGCTTCTGTTAAGTTGTGGATATCCTGCTATTAATCTTCCTGCGAAGAGAAAATTAGAGTTTAATCAATTGATGATCACTTTTTACGAAACTGGTGATCAGAAACAAATGAATATCTTTCTACGGTCTTGCTTAAACGAAAAAGTTATAAAAATCATGAAAGAATAATTATAACATCACATATATTTATTACAATATCAATAGCTTTGAACGAATAAGGCTTATGGCGCGGCCAGCAATTCCCGATGCAAGGTATTTTTAAGCGGATATTCTCATTAGCATATATAGTTCGTCATTTAAATAATTTCATATCTTCAAAAATACAATATTAAGCAACTACGGCGTTTTTTCTAAGCTTTTTCATCACACAAATAACTTTAGTG
>JGI24724J26744_10001728_pt1 | contig 14868 bp, 17 predicted proteins | sample Cruoilmetagenom7_FD_26744 | JGI IMG/M metagenome (IMG submission 26744)
TGAACAGAAAGCAATTGGCCGGCTAACCTCATTAAAGCCTTTAAAATTAAAGAATCCTGATTTAGTGATCAATTTGATGGGCTGCCTGGTAGGCATTAATGGTTACTCAGAACTGCGGCAGCGTTACCCCTATGTGGATGTATTTTCACAGCCCTCTGATCCGCGCCCATTGGTAGATCATCTTCAGGGTAAAAAACTCACTACCGCAAAACATCAGGAAATCTCAGATATTCTCGATACAGAATTCGCGTACAAGCTTCCGCCAACAAAAGAAAAAACGGTTGTCACCGCCTTCCTTCCCATTGTGTTTGGATGTTCCCATTCCTGCAGTTACTGTATCATCCCCTTGCGCCGCGGAAAAGAGATCAGCCGCCCGCCCGACGAAATCATTTCTGACACGAATGCGCTGGTTGCCAGTGGCGTTAAGGAGATAACGCTGCTTGGACAGATCGTGGACCGCTATGGGCAGGATCAACCAGGCTACCCAAGGCTGAGTACATTATTACAGAAAATACATCAAATAGAAGGGGTTCAGCGCATCCGTTTCCTTACATCGCACCCTAACTGGATGACCGATGATATTTTGGATGCNGTGGCTGATCTCCCTAAAGTAATGCCCCATTTTGAGGTACCNAATCAAGCTGGTGATGACGAAGTCCTCAGGAACATGCGCCGCGGTTATACAATCGATCAATATATTAAAGTCATTGAGAAAATAAGGGTACGCTTGGGAGACGTTTCAATAGCNACAGATATTATCGTCGGATTTCCCGGGGAGAGCGAAGCCNAATTTAATCGATCGGTAGAGCTGTTAAAAACAGTCAGGCCGGATATGACTCATGTCGCGCGCTACTCACCCCGCCCNGGNACATACTCTGCCAGAAANCTGNTTGATGATGTTCCCCCGGAAGAAAAAATGCGTCGTTTCCGTGTCATTGAAAAACTTCAGGAACAAATTTCAGCTGAAATTAATCAGAAATATTTTGGCAAAAAAGTACCGGTTTTCTTTGAGGGGAAATCAAAGGTTCGCTGGCGGGGCCGCACTCCCACGAATAAACTTGTATTTGTCGATGACAATGAAAATCTACTGGGGAAAATTAAAGATGTTGACATAACCTGGACAGGGCCCTGGTCGATGATCGGTGTAATTGAACCTGCATCAGGCTAACGATGAAAATGCTNAAAATATTCCTGGTCATTGTAGTAGTTAGTCTAATTTCTTTAGCTGCGTACTTTTTTATTCGTGCAGTCTTCCGCCCGATTCGTTACGTTCGAGTAGTCGAGTGGATCCGAAACGCAAAGGACCATCCGGATTGGGCAGTAACAGCACTCGATTCATGCGATAACGCGCCTTTCATTTTCCCAACTGATGGGTATATCGGGTTTTTATGGGGGGATTCTTTCCGTCCTGGTCACAGTCATCAAGGGTTGGACATTTTCAGTGGAGTTGAGTCTGGTATTACACCGGTGTATGCTGTTTACGATGGTTACTTGACCCGTATGCCTGATTGGAAAGCAAGCATTATTATTCGGATTCCAAGCGACCCCCTTAATCCAGGGCAGCAGATCTGGGTCTATTACACTCATATGGCCGATGAATCAGGGAATTCATATATTATTGAGCAATTTCCTCCCGGAACCAGCGAATCTTTCATTGAAGCTGGAACATTGTTGGGATATCAGGGAAAATATTCCGGATCCCCGGATAATCCCACCGGCGTACACCTGCATTTTTCCATTGTAAAGGATGATGACCAGGGAAGATTTCTTAATGAATTAGAGATCAAAAACACCATCGATCCCTCATCTTATTTCAACCTTGATCTCAATGCGAGAACCAATCGGGGTATGATACCAGTTTGCCAGCTCACAGAGAAGTAAGAAGGTTTTATAATCATAACAATAAATTGACCGCAAACTAACAATGATTTCCTATCATAATATAACCGGGGCGTTAAAATCCATTGGGCTGCAGAGAGAAATTCCTATTATTGCCCATATGGATCATTCCATATTCGTCAGAATAAATGGAGGGGCCACTACGTTGATGGGCGCTCTACTGTCCACTATTGATAATGTAATGATCCCTGCATTTACATACTCTACTATGGTCACTCCCGAGAAAGGACCTGAAAATAATTATCTGCAGTACGGTGGAAACAGTAAAAAAAACCTGGATGCAAAGATTTTCTCGCATACGCTTCTCAGTGAACTTCCCAACCAAGAAGTGATAGACATACTGCAGGGGTTCCCCGGCACTTTTAGGTCCAGTAATCCAATTTTTTCATTTTATGGGCTGGGATTAGACACTGTCTTAGTAGACCATACACCAGATAAACCATACCTGCCAATTAAGAAACTAATGGACTTAGGCGGCTGGGTTGTATTGATTGGGGTTGATCCAAGCCAGAATTTCAGCATCCATTATGCCGAATTCCTGGTAGGCAGAAAACAATTTTTACGCTGGGCACTAACACCAGACGGCATTTCCGCATGTCCTCATTTTCCAGGGTGCCCAAATGGTTTTCATAAACTGGATTATTATCTTCAAGATGAATTAAGAGTAACTGTGGTCGAAGAAACGAAATTTTGTGCGGTTCCTCTTAAAACATTAATCAGTACAGCTGTCGCATTATTAAAAGAAGATCCTTTCGCATTATTATGCAATAACCTCCAATGTATACGCTGCAACCTGGTGCGTGCTGAGATAAGAAAACAGATCGCCAGCCATTGGGAACAAGAAAGCGAAAATATTTGAGTATGTTATACTCACTTCGCAATTCGTTTCCACCCGAAAATCTTGGGCTTATGGTAAAAAATGGAAGAAATCGCACCTAATATTTTTATAAAAACAGCGTATACAGGGGTGACCGTTGGCGCAATACGCACACCTAAGGGCGTCGTAGTGATTGATGTTCCCTTGGTCATTAAAGACATCCAATCATGGCAGACAACCTGTGCCCGCTCTAGCACCGGAGCAAGCCAATTATTGGTACTCTTGGATGACCATCCCGACCGGACTGCGGGTGCAAAATACAATCGTTACCCGATCATTACCCAGGTTAATGCTGCAAAGGCCCTGACATCGCGTCCCTCCATTACAAAAATGCAGGGAATGGAAACCGGGGCAATTTGGGAAACCATACCAGAAATATGTTCGGTCGAGTGGCCGCACCCAGAGATCACCTTCACAGATTCGATCACCATCAACTGGGGGGAAAAGTCCATCATTATCGAACACAATCCCGGTCCTACGGCAGGTTCCTCATGGGTGAGCATTCCCGATCAAAAAATAGTGTTCATCGGAGACACAGTTACACCCGGTCAACCACCCTTCCTCTCCTCTGCAGAAATTAATTCTTGGATCCTTTCCTTAGATATTTTAAAATCATCCAAATTTAAAGATTTCGTGATTATCAGTGGAAGAGCAGCACTTGTTGCCAAGGAGGATATCCGCCAATCTCAAAGATTTTTAAAGAAAGCACTGCGGACATTCGATAAGCTTTATAGCAATAAAGCCGAAATCATGAAAGTTCAAGAAACAGGCGCATCTTTCATCAACGAATTTAAACCCAAGAATAAATCTGAAAAAGCTCTTTTCCGCGCGCGCCTTTCTTATGGATTCGGTAAATACTATATTAACAATTACTCCAAGAAGAAATAAAACATCGAGGAAAGCATGGGTGATTTTAAGCACTTTCCTCTCATAGAAACAACCCGCTGCAATACAGTAGAATCCATTCACTATGGAAGTATAGCGATTGCTTTCTATGGTAGAAAAAATGTCATCTCGATCGGTGACTCAAAGCATCCTTTCTTCCTCAGGTCATCCGCAAAACCTTTCCAAGCTCTTGCCTTTATAGAAAGGGGAGGTGGTAATCAGTTCAATTTTTCTCCCCGGGAAATTGCTGTTCTCTGTGCGTCTCATTCAGGAACTGATTCGCATGTAGATGTGCTTTCACATCTTCAGAAAAAGATCGGCATCACGGAGGATATGCTCCAGTGTGGTGTGCATCCTCCATTCCACGAAAAAACCGCCCAACGTATGATAATAAATAATGAGCCATTACATCCAAACCGGCACACTTGCTCAGGTAAACACACGGGGATGCTTGCTTTTGCGAAAATGATTGGCGCACCTTATGAAACATATCTGGAACATCCGCATCCGGTTCAAAAACACATCCTCGAAACATTTTCTGAAATGTGTGAGGTGCCTGTAGATAGTATCCATTTAGGTGTGGATGGTTGTTCCGCACCAGTATTCGCTGTTCCCTTAGCAAACGCCGCAGCTGCATTCGTGAAATTGTGCCAACCAGATAACCTGCCGCTGGAAAGAGCCAATGCTTGCAGGACGATCACCACTGCCATGGCTGCACATCCCGATATGGTAGCGGGTCCTGGCCGTTTCGATACCGCTGTGATGAAAACTGCAAAAGGAAAGATCATCACGAAAATAGGCGCAGAAGGGTACCAGGGAATTGGAGTAATGCCAGGCGCTTGTAGATATTTTAAGGGAAGTATTGGAATTACCAGNAAAATTAGCGACGGAGATCTCGACCTCAGGGCTGGNTCAGTTGTAAGTCTTGCTATTCTCGAGAGATTAAAAGTGCTTTCAGAGCAAGATCTGGCAAAATTAAAAGAGTACTACATACGCCCCATTAAGAATTGGCGCGGCATAAATATTGGCGAAATCCGGCCAACCGCTGAATTCCTCCAGGCACTTGATGATATCTCGCTATGACCCCAAAACCCATCATTGTTTCACCGACCCAAAAAGACNTCAATAAGGCAAGGGCAATATACCAGATATTAGAATCAATCTATGGCACTCCCGATTGGCGAGAACCTCTTTCTGCAGTCGATGAACTGGTTTCTACTATTCTTTCCCAGAATACAAATGATACCAACCGCGACCGTGCCTATAATAATTTACGCGCAAAATTACCCAAATGGGAATCTGTGAGGGANGCACCAGCTGAAGAAGTGATCGAAGCGGTCCGCGTTGCTGGTTTAGCCAATCAAAAAGGTCCGCGCATTCAATNAGTCCTCAGGCAAATCAGCGCGGAACGGGGGGGATTTATCCTTAGATTTTCTGNGCGATATGGAAAAAGATGAGGCTTTAAGCTGGTTAAAGAAGCATAAAGGAGTTGGACCTAAAACCGCTGCAATTGTTCTTCAATTTTCCTTAGGCATTCCGGCATTCCCTGTTGATACGCATATTTACCGGGTGACGGGACGAACAGGGATTCGACCAAGCAAACTGAACGTTGAACGATCTCATCCCTGGATGGAGCAGCTTTTTGATCCGGAACAGTATGGCCCTGGACATTTGAATATCATCAAATTGGGGCGGGAGATCTGCCACGCGAGGAAACCCGAATGCTCAATTTGCCAGATCAACCATTTATGTGATTATTATAAAAACTTACCGGGGAAAGGTAACAGCAAAGATAATTAGAAAAAACAGCTACTTATCCAGCTTAAAATACAATCCCCAATAGCCGGATCCCTTGCTGCGTCCACTGACTAAAATATGGTATTTTTCAGAATCGACTGTTTCCCAGAAAGTCGTGTAACTAGGCACTAGTTCAATCCATGTTTGCCCTGGTTTTAATGGGAATGGATTTCCTTCTGCATCTAAAAAGCGTATCGGACGCATTTTCCCGGTTGTCTTTTCATATTCTTCGCTCTTTGTGGTCCAGTAGATATCATACACCTGGCCATCGCGGAATAAAAGAGCCTTTCCTTTCTTAACATACAGAAGGTCAATATCAATCAGGTATGTGTTCTCTACTTCATGGTCCGCGAACATCACAATCACATTTTCATATGCCAGTGGGTCGCCATTCAATCTATCTGTCTGTTCAATAAATGTGGATCCATCCGCATTATCCTGCCACCTGTGGTAAGACCCATCATCCGCGTTGAAACGCCAGAAAACCTGATTCTTGTACGCGTAAAAAATCCACAGTGAGTGTGCGTCTTTACCTCCCGCAGGGGCATCTTCCTCAAACAGCATACCGCTTAATGCGGCATCTCCCAATTCTTTGCCGCTTTCCTTTGCAATTTTTTCAATGTCATCAACAGAGATCAGTGCACTGTTGACATCAGATTGGTCATCACCGATAACATTTACAAAATCACCCAATTGATCAGCTACTTTGGAATATGCGGAAGCCATCACAATAAATCCGTTATAAAGTTGGCGCATATATTCATAAGGAAGCCTCCCTGAGCGCACTGGTCCAATTACAGGTTCCTGTATACCTTTAGAAAAATCTTCTTGCAGATCCCCGGATTTCGCTTGGATAGATGATTTTGGATAATCCCCATAAAAAATTGCCAGATATCGCGTCATCCCATCCCCGATAAAAAGCTCAAAAACAATCGGACTGGTTGATAAACCTGCCTGAGGGCGAGCGGTCGGTGGAAAATTCGTCACGGAAACCAAGGCTGGTGGCAGCAATAAATTCTCNGGGTTGTCTACCGGTAATCCAGTAAGAGGNTTGATGGAGTTGCTGGAAACAAGTTCACCCTCACTATCAAATCCGGATAATTCTTGGCCGCCTTCATTTCCCTGGGCATCNTCTCCAACCAAATCAACATCTTCCTCGTTNTGTGATTTCACAGCTGGGGGTGTTGTTTGCGTTGGTTCTTTCGNATCTTCTTCAATACCTGCTGTTTTGTTCGGAAAAATACTCGGGNAAGTACACCCGGTTATGATCAACACTGTAATTATTACCAAATATATATTTCGCAACTTGATTACTTTCTCGATTTTCTTGCTTCTTTCTCTTAAAACACAAAAAGATCAGCAGCAGCTTGGCGGTCATGGCTTTTCAGCGGTAGATCCATAGCTTTGCGCTGCCGGTTTTCACCGGGTTTGCTTTTTTCGATCAGTGGTTTATATTCACAATATATCATACATTTTCCAAGTTTCAACCCGGATTATTGTTAGCATGAATAACTTTCAAGATGTGGGGTCAGTTCATTTNACTAAGATTCCCTATTGACAAATTTTGAAAAACTCCATAAACTATGGTATAGTGGTATGACCAACATACCACTTAGATAAAAGTTATAGGAATGGAGAAAAAAATGAATAAGAAAATATTGTTTGTCCTCTTCTTGGCAGCATTAATGCTCGCTTCCTGCGGCACGATTCCCGATCTTGGAATCGGCGGAGAAAGCGTGGAAGAAGAAATGGAATTACAAGAGATTAAGCCTGAGCCCACTGAAGCCATCGTACCAGAAAGCATTTATTATCGTGATGAATTAGAAGAAGACCCCAATAAGGATTGGGGGCTGCGTGTGATCTCTGGTTTGGAAGAGCAATTGATCTGGTCTCAAATGGATGGAAAACTCCGCTTTCGGACTCTACCGCCTAATGACCTGAACGTTATCTTCTTCAATAAGCACAACAGCTATGAAGATGTGATCGTTCAGGCGGAAGTAGAGAATTTCGGACCTCTCGATCAAGAGTTCTCAATAATGTGCCGCGCGACTGAACATGGATGGTACGAGTTCCGTATCAGCAGCTCCGGCTATTACGAATTACTTCGCTTCGACCAGTATTTGAAAGATGAAGGCAAAAACGCATACACCAACCTCCTCGAAAAGCGCCTCAACAGCACCCTCATTGATGCCGGTTTGGACAAGAATGTATTCTCGCTCTCTTGTGTTGGTTCAACCATTTCAGGTTTCATAAATGGTGAACAGCTCTACTTTAAGAAGCGGCCTTTAGCAATCGAAGACGACACCTATAGAGATGGAACCATCGGCTTTGGTATTCTTGGATACGGAAAAGAACTCGATATGACCTTCAACTGGGTTGAAGCGATCAAACCCTAGTGCAACTAACTCCTTGATTTCAAAAAGAGGAAGGAATATCTCGCCTTCCTCTTTTCATTTCACCTTGCGCCTACTTTGATTTTCGATATAATCAAACACATGCTCCAAACTGAATGGGGATTCTAAATGCCCATTAACTATCTTAATTTACAGCCGCAGATCAAAGATTACTGCGACCAGGCCAAGTCAATCTATAAAAGCCGTGTGCGTAAAATTGATCAAGCCCTTGATTTACTGCATCGTTGTGCTGACGAAATCACTTCCGGATTGCATCAAGACGTTCCCGCACTTACATCTCCCTATGCTAAAAGCCGCTGTGCGCGCCCCGACAATGAGTGCATAGACCAAAGTTACGGATTGATCAATAAAGAACAATATGTCCTTCTCGCGTCCGATGGATCTCAAATTACATCAAATCATCATGACGCGCTTCCGATATCATTGATAAACATCTCAGGGATCTTCTACCAACCGAATAGTGGAAAAGCGCCTGAAATCCAAACATTTTCGGAATTCATAAGAAACGCCGAAAACGATNTCGTATTAGATATGATCCCCGAAGATCAAATTAATATGANCAGAGATGTTGCCGAAGCGGGTATGCTGGCAAATTGGCTTTCTGAAAGCGACCTGCCAATCGTCGCGATCAGTGATGGCCCTTTGGAGCTCTTTCATGAGCCGCGGACCAGCGCAGATCACCAACGGTTATTTCAAGAGTATTTAANAACACTCCAGAAAATCTNTCAAGCAGGAAGAATATTAGCTGGATATATCGATAAACCTCGCGCAGACCTGGTTATCCGTATGCTTGAGATTATCTATAAATCTGATTCGGGACTAGATTTATCCATTATTTCAGATGCAGATATTTTTTCTCACATCCTGGAACCAGGCAGCCGGTCAGCGATCTTTCAATTAAATTCGCCTTCCAGCAGTAATTACACAGGGCCTCTCGCACTCCAATTCTTTTACCTGAATGTGGGNAAAAAGGACAAACCCTGGATCGNTCGAGTAGAGATCAACAAATGGACCGCGGATAATTTTGTCAGTGTGTGTTTNCTTCATCAAGCACTACTGGACCAATGCCGCCTTATGGGCAGCCAGCCTTACCCGTATATTCTCCACCGCGCCCATGAAGAAGCTGTCGTCCATTTTGATGAAAAAGAAAAACTCACTTATTTGCTTTCGTTTTTACTTCAGCAATCTGGGGTTGAAATCGGTAACAGGTCATACAAATCGTCTGCAAAAGAGTTACAGAAAAGAACGAGGATGAAATAGAAAATGAATGATATCTCTGCAGGGCGCTTACTGCGCTCAAATACGCGCGGTTGTGTAGTTGGCTGCCATGTCAGCCGACCATCACCCGCCTTTGGTTCAATGATCTATATCCCTACAGAAACTGGTAGAATTTTTGGCTTGGTTTATGACATCCATATTGATGACGATGGGCTTGTCCGTCAATTAGCCGCTTCCGGCAGCNTACCAGATGAGGTTGTTTTTGATAACCGCACAAACAGGAATGTGCCAGTGGAAATGAGCATCATATTTATCGGATATTCGATTGGTAAAAAAATATCTCATTTGCTTCCACCCCGCCCACCTTTATCTCTGGACGAGATGTATATTTGTGATGCCGGAGATTTACGAAAATTCACCAACACCGGCCATTTTGGATATTTCCGCCACATCATTTCCGAACAGGACATGCCTGCCGGAGAACTNCTATCCGCGCATCTTCATGTAGTTAATGCGGCCCAGAAAGATGGTGGAAATCCCAATTGGATCAACGAAGCCATTCAGGAGATCATCGTCCTTCTGCGTAATAATCATGAGTTAATGACCAATGTGCTCGGTGCTATCAGCGACGCCTTCCCGACTTTCATCTAATACAATGAAGGAGACCTTACATGGTAAATAAAAAAACGGAAAAGACAAGCACCAATAACCCCATCGGGTATGTTGTTGGCGGGGGGTTAAAAGCAAATCTCCACATTCGCCTGACTGTGCCTGCCTTTTCCATACAGGAAGGATCCTTTATCGTTTTGAAAAGTGAGAATTGGCAATTTTACGGTATTGCGACTGACCTGCAGTTAGGCGCAACAGACCCGCGCTTTGCTGATGACCAGATGGAAAACCGCCTTCCACCCAGCATCATTTCACTTCTTCATGGCCAGACTCTGTATACAAACCTCGTAGTTCTCCCATCATTAATGCTGGAAAGCGGTCCAGATTTGAATGCGCCAGAATATGCCACCTGGCGAAAATTGATAGACAGCGGCGAGAAAGAAGAACCGCGTCCTGTGCCAGTAAAGACAGTCCCTNCCCACCACGCGTATGCATTTCTCGCCAATAAAGGAAATATTGCCGAGATTTTCGGTAAAGAGACAGTCGANGGGAATTTCGTGATCGGTCATACTCGNGAACAAAAACACCCTGTATGTATCAANCTGGATAAACTCATTCAGCGGTCTTCAGGNATTTTTGGAGCCACTGGTTCCGGGAAATCCTTCCTCACACGCATTATTCTTGCAGGTTTAATCGACCATGACCGATCGTCCGTGCTTGTCTATGATATGCATAATGAATACGGGCTGGATGATACAGCATCGGACACCGGGCAAAATGTGATTGGGCTGCGTTCTGCGTTTGGCCGCGCTAAGGTTCAGATTGTAGGCTTGGGAGGCAGCGCGGATATTCGGGGAAAAGCGCCTGATTTCAATTTGACTTTATCTTATGAAGATATCATGCCTGAAGACATAGAAATACTGAACCGAGAATTGAACCTGAGAGAAACAACCGCCGGAACCCTGGATGCGCTCGTTCAGCATTTCGGGCACTCCGGCTGGTTTGGTAAGTTTAAATCCATGAAACACGGAAAAATGGTTGAACGGGAGGGGGAACAAGTACCTGCTCCTGACAGTGTGACTTTTTGGGCAAACCAGAACGGCATCCACCCCATGGCAGCGAAAGGACTGCACAGTAAACTTAAACGCCTTTTCAATAAACCATATATTGTGGAAAATCCCCCTTCCGACAGCATCCAGGCAATCATCGATAGTCTAAAAAAGGGCAAGCATATAGTTCTGTCATTCGGTAGATTTGAAAGCGATTTAGATTATCTCCTGGTTTCAAACCTGCTCACCCGCCGCATCCGCGCTGAATGGGAAAAGATGACTAACCAATTCCGCAATGGCAAAGCTGCTGAACCGCGCCCATTAGTGATCACTGTAGAAGAAGCCCATAAATTACTAAATCGGGAAATGGCTGCTCAAACCACATTCAGCACAATCGCTCGCGAGATGCGAAAATATTACGTTACCTTACTGGTTATTGATCAGCGCCCGTCGCAGATCTATGATGAAGTGATGTCCCAGTTAGGAACGCGCATCTGCGGTTGGCTGGGAGATGATGATGATATCCACGCTGTCCTTTCTGGCTTGGCAGGAAGGGAAGCATTACGCGGCATGCTGGCACGGTTGCAGCCAAAAGAAGAAGTGCTTCTTCTGGGTTGGGGTGTACCAATGCCAATTTTGGTGCGCTCCCGCCGGTATGACGGGAATTTTTATAAGGATATCAAACGCAGTAGAAAAGGGAATTTTGACCAAAAAGCCGCGATAAATGCACTTTATCCAGATTAAACAGGCAGTTAACCAAAAAATACTAAACTGATAAGAACCCCAAGGAGCACCCCGGTGATCACTTCAAACGGGGTATGCCCCAGCATTTCTTTAAGATCTTCCTCCGGTAAATGGCGGCTTTCAATGAAGTTCTTCATTATCTCGTTAATTCGCTCCGCGTGGATTCCGGCCTGCCTGCGTACACCAGCCGCGTCGTAGATAACGATCATCCCAATCGCCACAGCTAACGTGAATATTGATGTGTCAAATCCATCCTGAAAACCGATTGAGAGAGCCACCGCGGTTACAAGGGCTGAATGGGAGCTCGGCAAGCCGCCAGAGCTGAACATGATGCCCCAATTCCAACGCTTGTTGAGAATGTACTCTAGGGGGAATTTAAGGAACTGACCAATCACCCACGCGGCTACTGCCGCGACCAGCACTCTATTCTGTATAAGATCAGCAATCATGTCAATCATTCCTCTAAGGGAGACATGCTTCCATCTTCTTCAAGCTGTTGCACTTTCAACTCCGCGCTGTCCAGAAGCCTTTGGCAACGCTGAATAAGCGCTTTTCCGCGTTCGAACATCGCGACAGATCTTTCTAATCCGCTTGGCTCATTTTCCAGGTTGGAGATAATTTCCTCCAGCTCAGCCAGCGCTTTTTCATAATTCAGATTATCAATAGAAGCTGGTTTCTTCACCATTATATCTTATTCCTTTTCCTTGACCCCGGTTACATCCGCGGAAATGGTACCGTCTGAAACATGCACGGATATATCCTGATCTAATTGTACACGTTTGATTGTAGTAATCACACTGCCATCCTTATCCTCAACCAACGCGTATCCCCTTCCCAAAATATGACGGGGATCATAAGATATGATCTTTTCTTCCGTCAATTCAAGCTGCTGTCTCTGATGTAAAAAATATTGATTAATAATAAAATCCATTCGTAAACTAGAATTATCCAGCCGCTGCATATGTTGTTTGATCTGCCATCCCGGCGATAAAAGATCAAGCCCATTCTTTATCCCAATTAATTTATTCCTTTGCTGCTCTAAAATATTTACCATCGTCTGTTCAAGCAGTACGTTCCACCCATTCAGCAAGATATTTATATCGCCGATATCCGGCACTGCCATTACTGCCGCGCCGGTTGGTGTGGGTGCTCGCAGATCAGCGGCGAAATCTGTGAGAGTAAAGTCTGTTTCATGCCCTACTCCAGATATGACCGGTGCTTCAGATGCTGCCACTGCTCGTACGACCTGCTCATCATTGAATGCCCATAAGTCTTCCAGCGAACCGCCCCCCCGGCCAATCAGGATCACATCCGGATGGACTAATTTATTCAACCTCTCCAGTGCCTTCACGATTTCCGCTGGCGCTGCCTCACCCTGTACTGATGCTGGTGAAAGAACTGCATCCACCATCGGGAACCGACTCAAAAGGGATTTGAGCATATCCTGCAGCGCTGCTGCGGTAGGGGATGTAACGATACCTATCAACTTAGGTTGAGAGGGGATAGGGCGCTTACGGTTATCTTCGAAAATNCCTTCAGCCGCCAATTTTTCTTTCAAGAGGAGAAATTCCTGGTATAAACGTCCCTCACCTACAGCACGGATACCATCTACATACAACTGATACTGCCCGCCTCCTTCATATACGCTGACATATCCATGTACTTCAACCCGCATACCATCAGAGAACACGCCTGCCAGCCGGTTCGCGTGTACCCGCCAGATAACACACCGCATTGAAGCATCCATGTCCTTTAAAGTGAAGTAGATATGGCCGGAACGCGGTTTGGAAAGGTTAGACACTTCCCCCGCCACCCAAATATCCATCAGGTTTTCATTGCTTTCCAGCAGCGCGCGGATATACGCGTTAAGATCGGAGACAGAATATGCCTGTTGTGCAAATTCACTAGAATGATCGAACATATCGCAAGGATACCTTTGTTACATAGGGATGTCAAACAACCATTTGTATTTGGGATAAAATAGGGTCTGACAATATGTAAGAATTAGGAGTTCAAATGGACCATCTCTGGTCACCTTGGCGTATGAAATATATCCGCAGGCAAAAGACACCGAAAGGATGTGTGTTCTGCGACGCGGCTCAAAAAGAAGACGGGGAAGACAACCTTATCGTGGCACGCGGAAAGCACGCGTTTGTGATCCTGAATAGATATCCCTACACCAGCGGGCATATCATGATCGTACCATTTGATCACGTGGGTACTTTTGAGGAATTGGATNAAGAAACCTGCGCTGAAGTGATGTATTTAATACGCCAGGGCATCTCCGCGTTGGACCGTGTTTATAAACCCGATGGTTACAACATGGGCGCAAACCTGGGGGTTTCCGCAGGGGCTGGGATCAAGAACCACATCCATTTTCATCTCGTTCCTCGCTGGGGCGGCGATACAAATTACATGACTTCGATCGGGGGCACTCGTGTTTTACCGGAAGATTTGAACGAAACTTTTAAACAGCTTAATAACGCCTGGCCAAAGCACCGGAAAGCCCAATAATAGTCATGGATGATTACATTATAATCCGCTCAACTGAGGAAGATGACCGTCCTTGTATGCCTGGGGTTATGCGAAAACGGATTGATATTATCGACTGTAGAAAATGCAAAGAAACATAATTTTTAAAGAATGATTGTGGCGACTACGAACGATAATACCAACACACTTCGTTTTTATCGAAATATGGTGTTCCGCCTGCAAGAACTGCGAGTAGGGATCGTCAAAGAATCCAGAAAAATAAAACCGCAAATCCCCTTGGTTGGTAATCACCATATCCCAATCCGGGATGAAATTGAGTTGGAAATGTTTTTATGACAGTAGAAAAACGAATTCTTAAAGCTGCCTCCTGGGCAGCGGGAGTGCTGCCTGCATCCATCAAGAAGTTACTATATAAAATTCCCTTCCTGTCGCGGCAAATCCGCCGCTCGCTGAACGCGGCCGTGCCAGAAGGTTTATCTGAGGTGACCATCGCGGCAGGAGTTGCTAAGGGATTGAGGATTATTCTCGATCTGCAGTCAGAAAAAGATTACTGGTTGGGTACATATGAACCCGACCTGGGTGCTGCCGCCCGGAAACTTATCCAACCCGGGGACGTGATATATGACGTTGGCGCTAATGTTGGTTATGTAAGTCTGCTCAGCGCGAGGCTTAGCGGGAAAACTGGAAAAATATTCGCGTTTGAAGCACTGCCTGTAAACGTGGACCGCCTCCGGAAGAATATATCGATTAACGCGTTTGAATCGCGGATCATAGTTACCCATGCGGCTGTTATCAATACTGTTCAACCGGTTACCTTTCTTACACACCCATCAGGCGCGATGGGAAAAGCGTTAGGTTCCGCCGGGCGGGACGAGCAATACAA
>JGI24724J26744_10001731_pt1 | contig 14847 bp, 12 predicted proteins | sample Cruoilmetagenom7_FD_26744 | JGI IMG/M metagenome (IMG submission 26744)
TAAATCTAATTCTGAGATTTTATTAGAAACTGCCTTAAAGCATATCTGTTCTCGGTTAACTACATCACATAAATCCAATTGTTTTGAATCGGATAGTACCGAATTCATAGCCATTTCTTTTCGCTCAGCGGCTTTGTAAAAGGGGATATCGATAGTCCCTCTAGCTATTAAAATATAGCATCTTCCGGGGGCGTGTCGTCCGGTTCTACCTCGTCTTTGAATTAACCTTATCTCAGAAGGTACGGGCTCGTAAAAGATAATGGCATCGACATTTGGGATATCAAGCCCTTCTTCTGCGACACTTGTAGCCACAAGAATGTCTATCACACCAGCTTTAAACTGTTTTATTATTTCTCCTTGTTGATATTGTGAAAAACCTATATCATTTATCTTGGTTGATTGACCTATAAATTTTTCTACGCCTAATCGAGTTCCAAAGCGTTCCTTTAGTTTTCTTTTCAATAATTCTGCCATTTCTCGGTACTGAGTAAAAACTATGATTTTATTATTACGAAATTCTTCGATTTCTTCAGTTATAATTGAAAATAACTTTTCAATTTTAGGATGTAAGTAATTATCACGGTTGTCTTGCTCAAAAATGTTTTTAATGAACTTATAGTGTTCGGAATTAATAATTCTCTTAGCTGAAAGAATGTCTTGGTCAGATTTATATTCTATTTTTTCTAAAAACGTTTCAAATAACGAGATATTTTGAGATTCTAGCAAATCTTTCCCATGTAGTAAAGAAATACAGCTTGAACTGTAAGAATAAATCGATTCGATATTAAGGGAATTCTTTTTTACTAAATCTATGATTCGTGGAGATTGAAAATAAAGAGCTTCTTGGTATTCTTCTTCTGATAACTCGTGTAAATAGCCATTATTATACCTTAGAGAGAGCGTTAAATCTCGTGATATTCCTAAGAAATCCAACTTAGAGTAATATCGTTTATTGGGTGGAATTAATTTTTTATCGATAAAGAATCTTAGAAATTTCTCAAATAAGTTATACCAAATCGCAATTAACTCTAAAACTTTAATAGGTAAATCGACAAATTCTAAATATGTGTCAATATCGTAAATATACTGTTTTACGTCATTATCTTCGTAGGTTTTAAATATAACATTCTCAATAAACAAATTGTTGCATAATTGTTGAATGTGAAAATAACTTTTTCCTGGAGATGCAGTTAAGCCTAAAACAAGCGGGTCTTTACACGTATTAAGATATTCGTTTGAAATAAAACAATAGGCGTAATTACCTCTCGTTCTGTGTGCTTCGTCGAATATTATTAGAGAAACTTGCTTCAAATCGTATCGACCCCTTTCTACATCATTTTTTATTACTTGAGGAGTCGATACTATAATCTTAGAATTGTTGAAAAGTAAAATTCTCTTTTCTGGCGAAATCTTACCTGTAAATGAAGTAATTAAATTAGAATCAATATTTAAAAAGTCTTCACATGATGCTCTATGTTGTGACACTAAAGGCCTAGTTGGGGCAAGAATAACGATCTTTGATTTTGGATATTTTTCTAGAGCTTTTCCTATAAGCAAAATTCCTATAATTGTTTTTCCTAAACCAGTTGGTAATACTACTAACGAATTTCTTCCAATACACTTTTTAATAATATTGCTTTGGTATTGTCGATAAAATACTCTATTCTTTTTTAAGAAAGGTTCGTTAAAATATCCAGATACTTCACTTTGCACGTTAAAGAAGATTTGAAACGGGTACTTTTTAATACTACCACTCTGAAAGATTTTTATAATAGTAAGTTGACAAATAATTAATGGAATTTATTTATTAATTTAGAAATGAGTTAATTTATCCAATGTTATTTGAGGATTATACAATGCGAGCCAACTAATACATATATAAATTCAGGTAATTTTATTGCTCCAAAAGTCCCTTTTTCCTTTATTTAAAAAAATAATGGGAGAAACTCCATTCATATACGATTATGATATTAAATAGTAGAAAAAAATTCATAATCAAAATTATTTATAATATTTATTTTTGCACTTTAGTTAGAAGAAATATTTTCTACCTAATGCTTCTACATTTAAATTGTTGAGTAACCTCATTTATTTTATAGCAAGTATTAAAATGGATTTCAATAAAAAAAAATTTGAATTGAAATGTATTGTTCTAAATGTGGTTTAGAATTACCTGATGATGTAAAATTTTGTACTTTTTGTGGAGAACCTACTGATCGCTCAACTATCCCTCAAATTCAACCAACTCAACCAACTCAACCACCACCAACGCCAACACCCCATGTAGGAAATTCATTTTCCACAACAAACACATCAAATGCTACAGGTGGAATTATTGCAGCTATTTGTACTATTTTTATTGTTGGAATCCTATTAATTTTTTTTGGAACAAACGTAATAAACTTCATACCCAGTACAGGAATAACAATACTTGTAATAGGGGTTATTGTAATTCTTTGTATTGGAGGTAGTGTTTGTGGTTCTGGAAGACGCCGGAGAGGTTATGGCGGTTGCGGAGGCGGTGGATCCGATTGTGGTGATTGTGATTGTGGTGATTGTGGTGATTGTGTGATTGCGGTGATTGCGGAGGTTGTGACTGTGGAGGTTGTGATTGTTAGAGCTCCGTTCCTGCAATCAATTTATTTCAATTAATAAGGACTAATACATAATCTAATGATCATAAAAATTTACTTAATAGATCTAGAATAGAAAGATGCATCACCAAAAAGATGATCTTCAAAAGGATAAAATTGTAATCCATTGGTTAGCTCATCATAATCCAAAAAGAGACGATTTCGATGACCATGTATTTTACATATTTAACTATGCTGTTTGTATAGGATGTTTTGCTTTTGCTTTGGGTGCTGTTTTTGCATTAATAATAGGCAACGTATTTTATTATTATATTGTAAATTCCATTAGTTTGCCTATACTTCTTTTGATTTTTTTAGTTTGCTGGATTCCCTCAATTTTCCAATATACAATTCAAATTAAACGAAAGAAGTCACTTAAAAATCGAACCGTTAAATTTCTATGTCGTGTTCTTTATCCAATTGGTAGTATTTTATTAATATTCAAATCTCCACTATGGGGATTTATTATTTCAATTCCTGCTGGTTATTTGATAATAATTATTAGAAAAATAAAGAATAAAACTTTAATCTCACAACGCAAGCTAAGAAAAAAAGAAATAGATCGTGCTCAAACTAATTCTGAAGAATATCTAAAATAAAAAAAAATTAAAACAAAAATTGAAAAATTTTTTATTACATTAATCAATAATTTTTCTAACTTTCAAACTGAGGGAGCCATTCTTTTTCAGTATCAAACATATCATCGACCATTTCTCTAATTTCTTTTGGAGAACACACGCTTGCTGTATTAGGATCGAGTAATACTGCGTGATAAATTTTTTCTCTATCTAATTCAAGAGCGCCCTCAACTGCTGCTTTTTGGACCATAATGTTTGATATACATAACGCTTGACACACTGTGGGGAGAGCTATACCTCCTTGTGGATGTATTCCATGAGAGTCAGCAAATACAGGTACCTCGACGCAACAATCCTTTGGTAAATTTGTTATCAAACCGCCTTCTTTGTTAATTACATTACCATTAAACCTAAAAGGTTTATTCGTTTCTATTGCGTTTATAATATGTGAAGCGTATTCATCGGTAGGATTATTTTTTAATTTAAGTCTTTTTCGTTGTATTCGTCTATTAAGACGCTTTTCTAGTTTGTCTGCTTCAATGGTATCAAATCTTAATACCTCTCCGTGTATCAGGCTGTTATGAAAAGTTTCAGTTCCTTTATATTGTTCGAGCAAATCTTTCCTTTTTCTGTAATATGGTAAATATTCGCTTAGATGGCCCGAGGATTCAGTCATAAAATATCCCGTAGCGTCCATCATATCCCAACGGATTTTTTCACTTCCAACTAATTCAGGATTCTTTTTGTAGGCTTCGTGTAATAATGGATATACATTTTTCCAAGTTTTACTTGGATTAGTAGGATCTTTGTACCATGCATTTAAGAACCAAGCCATATGGTTGATTCCTGCACATAAATAACTGAAATCTACACTTTTTACACCTATCCAATGCCGTAATAGTACTGCTGTCCCTTGTACGCCATGACATAAGCCTACAGTTGAATCGGGATAAATGGAATTAGCGTACCAAGTATTCATTGCCATTGGATTAGCATAGTTAAATAATAAGGGTTTTAATTCAGAATTATATCCAACTTCTTTTATTAATTCAACTATTTTCTTAAGTGCTGTGGATTGTCGTAAAAATCGAAATATTCCTCCTGGACCGAGAGTATCCCCTATACACTGAGTGACACCGTACTTAAATGGGATTTCTATATCGAGCTTAAAAGCATTTAGTCCACCCACATGAATAGCACTAATTAAGTATTTGGCGTTAGTGATGGCTTTTTTAAGATCAGTTGTCTTCTCAAACGATACGCCCTCTAATTTTTCTGNATTTGATTTCTTATATTTTAGCATTAATTTATACATTAAATCTAAACGAGTCGGATCGATATCTTCTAGACAAATGAGAGTATCTTCTCTTAGAGCTGGATGTGTAAGGATGTCTGTGAGGATATTTTGCCCAAATACGATACTTCCTGCTCCGATCATAGTAATTTTCAGATTTTTCACCAATAAAAAAATTAAATTGAAATTTTCAAGATTTAAGATAATAGTTATTTAACTAACAAATTTTATTTCTTTCTTATCTTCAATTCGCTTAATTAGATTATCTTTTTCCAACATTTTTATTGTAAGACACACCCATCCACGTGCAAGTTCGAATCGCATCTTCTTTCCATTTGGGTGCAATTTTCGAATAATATCGTTGGGAGATATACCTTTTTCAGGATTAGCTTTAATAATATCTAATAAATCTTGAGTTCGTTCTTTTCTATGTTTTAAAATCTCAATACATCGCTCTCTTGGATTATTAATAATATTTCCATGAGCAGCTAATACTATCTTAAGATTAGGTAAGCCTAGAATCGCTTCAACAGATCCCATATAATCCTCTACGCTACAATTTGGAGGACCAAGCCAAGTAGTCATAGAATTTAAAACATTATCTCCAGAAAATAAGATTCCCTTTTCTTCATTGTATAAATAGATATGGTCTACTGCATGACCAGGCGATGGAAACACTTTCCAAATCTCACCGTTTATTGAAATTTCAGTATTTTCTTTAATAATTTCATCAGGGTTGGCGATGAAAGAAAGACCATATATTCGTTTAAAAAAAAAGCTAATCATAATTTTTTGTAAGAAGCTCCTTATTCTATACCGAAACCCTTTTTTTATGATTAGATAATCCTCATAACTATCTGCGTTAAACGTTTTCATAAAACTTTTTTTGTTCTTTATAATATCGGCTGTTTTCTCTGTTAGGACAATTTTAACACCAAGTGCATTTTTTATCTTTTTTAACCCTGCAAAATGATCGGGGTGTCCATGAGACACAAGTATTCGCGTTATATNAAAATTTTCTTTGTTTTCCTTATACTTATGTTTTATGTTATTAATTTCTTTAACAAAAAGTTTTACAACCTTTTTATTACCAAAACCAGCGTCATATATTAATCCATCAGAACCAGCTATAACATAAATGTTTTCTGAAGGCTTAATTCGTTCAAAATTACTTTTTTCTTTAATCAAAAATATACCGGGAATTACTTCTTCCATGATAAATAATCATTTGAATAAATAAGCGATATTAAAAAAAGATTTTGAATAAAATTAATATAGATAAAAAGAAAATTTCCAATAGTGTTAAAGAAATTAAGTTTGTTCACTTATTACTTCTCTAATTTTATCGTGTGATAAAATTTTGGGTTTATTATTTGGTTGTGAAGCTTTTACAATAGGATTTTCGCTGGAGATATAGATATTTTTCATTAATTCCTCTGAATTCTTTAATTCGTCAGATATAACTTTAGTTGTAATTCCTTGGGTGTACAACATGCCCATTCCACCTAAAACTCCTTGTTTAATTAGTCTTCCCATACATGAAAGCATCCAATTAAATTTTCCAAACGGATTCATATACTCTTTTGCTCTTTTTATAATCCAACTTCTTAAGTAGAAAGCAGCATAACCTTCAGCGACTAATTGAAGAAATTCTTTAGACGACAATTCTTCAGTTCTCATCATTGGATGAAACAAATCGTAAAACTTGTAATTATTAGTAGTTATCATACCCTTTTCTTTCATTTCGTCGTAAAAATCAGTCCCAGGAAAAGCTGTAATTGGTGTATACTGAACAACATCTAAATCTAAGTCAATTGCATACTGAATAGTTTGCCGGACCATCCTTTTTGTTTCGCCAGGAAATCCTAGTATAACTCCACCAAATATGCTTATACCTTTATCTCGTAGGCTTTTTACCACTTTTTGAACCATAGCTGGCGTTGTATTTTTCTTATTCATGGCATCTAAACTTTGTTGATGCACTGATTCAATTCCTAGAAATACTTGCTTAAATCCAGCTTTATAGAGTTTATCGATTAATACAGGGTTTCTATACAATGTATCAACCCGCGATTGGCAGGAAAAGTGCATCTTACTTGGAACACCCGACTTTATAATTGTGTCTAAAATTTTATGCGTTCGTTTTACATTTATGGTAAAGTTATCTTCGCAAAAGAATATAAAGTCGTTTTTCCAATCTACATCGTAAATTTCTCGCATAATCCTTGAAATTGATTTAGTTCTGTAAGTAATAGGTTGATTCGAATTTCGCCACATCTTTATAATACAACAAAATTTACAGTTGTGAGGACAACCTCGAGAAGTCTCAACTTGTTGAGTTGTTGTTCCTAAATAAGTATAAAGTTTCCCTTTTAAAAGATCTCTACGAGGCATCGGAAAATTATCTAAATTGCGTTCCAATTGTCGCTCTTATTATGGATTATTTTTCCATCTTTATTTAAGTACGATATTCCATCAATTTCTTTTATCGAAACATTGTTTTTATTGCCATCGATATAATCAATAATCTCTTTAAAGGTATTTTCTCCTTCACCACGGACGGTAAAATCTATATATTCATGCTTAGCTACGAATTCAGGTACTAATGTGGGATGATATCCACCTATTATTGTGGTACATCCTTGTTCTTTAGCCATTTTTGCAATCTCCAATGCAGAGTAAATTTGAGGTGTCATACTCGTAATGGCTACTACATCGTACTGATTTAGTTCGCTACGAAATTGCTTTTCACGATATTTATCTACCTTAAAATCAAACAATTTTGCTTCGTGCTCTGGTACCATAGCAGCTATTGAGATTAAACTNAGNGGTGAACCAGTAATTATAGCGTCTAACCCCGATTCTAAACGAGCTGGATTAACATATAATATCTTCATTTTTAGCTTGAATTCTTTTTATTTAAAAATTGAGCCTAAACTTAGCAAATGCGAAATAATTAAGCTACAATTAAGTTAATTAATAATTTAAAAGAAAATATAATATTTAAATTTGTTGATTCTACATAGTTTTTGTTTATTCAATATAGTGAAATTTTCTTTTTCTTTCCTAATTGTTATTATTAATATATATAATGTTAATGATTATGAAATGTTATGGTATTCTCTAAATCAATAATTGATATTATAAAGCAGCGAACGTCTTGGAGAACTTATTATAACCGGTTACTTGAAGGACAAATAAAGGAAAAGCTCTATGAAATTTTAAAATTGCGTAATTTTAAAAGTCCGTTTAGCGAGATTGCTGGAAATTGTCGATTTGATTTAATAGGTATGCCAGAATTCGACCCAGATGAAAAGAAAAAATTAGGAACCTATGGTTTAATAAAGGGTGCCCAAGAATTTATTGTTGGAGCAGTTAAAAAATCTAATTATGACCAAGATTATGACCGGGAAAATTATGGTTATCTTTTAGAAGCAATTATTTTGTCTGCAACTGATATGGATTTAGGCACATGTTGGTTAGGAGGTTTTTTTAATCAAAGTCTTTTTTCTAAAAAAATTAAATGCGAACCTAACGAAGTTGTACCCGCAATTACACCTGTAGGATACGCCGCAAAAACTAGAAGAGTAAAAGAAAAAATAATCCGTTCGTTCGTAAAAGCTAACGCAAGGTATCCATGGGATAAACTTTTTTTTGAACGCGATTTCTCTACTATTCTTTCTCAAGAAAACATTGGTAAATATGCAACTTTACTAGAAATGGTTCGTCTTGGTCCATCTGCGGGTAATAAGCAACCATGGAGAATAATAAAAGAACTGGANGCTGATANATTTCATTTTTACGTAAGGTTCTCTAAAGATAAGAAAGGTTTGATTTATAACAAATTTGTGCGTCTAGATATTGGGATTGCTGTATGTCACTTTGATCTAAGTGCGAAAGAAGCTGGAATAGGTGGAAAATGGGCGTTTTCAGAGCCAAATATTGAGAAGCCCGAAGAATTAAAATATATAATATCATGGAATGGTACGTAACCTTCTAAATTATATACTTTTTTTAAAGAGATTCAGTTTTTTTATCGTTTTCAGATCGTGAAACACTCATTTCACGGGATTCCTTACATACTAGGGTAATATCAGAATATTACGATTTATTAATCTTAATTAGAATTAAAGCAGAGGTAAATTAGAATTGATTAATTTTTTATAATTTAACATAAAAATAGGTATTAACATCTTGCTGGACATCCTTTAACTCTAATGTGTACGACAATTTCAAAATTTTCTCAAAATTTTTCAACGGATATTTAAAAGATATGACGATTGCTCCTGTTTTTGCTGTCAAAAACACGTGATTTAGTAATCTTTGCATTGTAGGCAAAGAATAAATATAAATAAAGTCATATTTTTTTAGAGAAATGCTAAAAAAGTCTTTAGTTATTAATTTAATTTTGCGAAATAACTTTTTCTTATATTTCTTTTCGCTTTTTAACATTTTAACTTTTTGTTTTGCTTCAATAATTAAATTCCCATTAATTTCAATGCCAAATGACTTTATATCGTAATTCAAAGCAGAATAAATGATTACTTGACCATTCCCCGCCCCCAAATCTATAAGTTTTTGGTTTGAGTTTCTCGTTAAACCAAATTTAACTTGAAGAATTTGAAATATTTGTTCCAACAGATCGAGGGGGGTTTCTGAAAAAGGTAATTGAAGTTGTGAAAGAATATTCTCTCTATTCTTCTTTAACACTTTGAAATTTAGCAAATTAACTAAGAATTTAGTTTAAATAACTAATTTTATTATTATTTTTTTCCATTAAAATTTAAGCTAAAAAAGAGACAAATTATATAAAATGAAAAATTCTAATTCTCCTATTTTACATACTCTTAAGGATAATAAAGCCAAATAATTTGAGAAATTTTAAAAACCAANTTTAATGATTTTAAATATTNAANATTTGAATAAAATTACTTTTCTTTTTACGATGACAAATATTTTAGTAACTGGTGGTACAGGATTTATTGGTGTTCCATTAGTTAAGAAACTGCATCAACTAGGACATAACTTAAAACTTTTAGTAAGGGAGAGTAGTAACACAGCTCCTTTTAAGGAACTTAGTAATATTGAATATGTTATTGGTGATGTTCAAGATATCGGTAGTTTGGAAAAGGCTGTAGATAATATTGATATTATATATCATCTTGCAGCAACCACTCAGATTTGGGCTAAAGATAAATCTATATTTGAAGAAATAAATATTAGAGGTCCTGAAAACATTGCTGAAGTTGCATTAGAAAAAAAAATTCTCTTAATTTTCATTAGCTCATTTTTTGCCATTGGACCTTATAATTGTGGTGAAGATATACCTGACTTTGAAACTTATGAGAGAAACATTGACTATTTTATAGATTATGAAAAATCTAAGTCTGAAGGAACAAAAAGTATTCGTAAATATAAGGAAAAAGGACTAAAAACCATTATTTTTTATCCTGGCTTCGTTTACGGTCCTGGGGATCTCAATTTTTACGGNAAATTGACTATTGATATAATTTTAGGAAAACTTCTTGGAATACCTAAAACATCANTTTCTAAATTTAGTATGGCTTATGTTTATGATATTATAGAACCTATGGCTAATGTAATTAGTAGAGATGATTTAATTGGTGAAGAATATTTTCTGGGTGGTGAAGCGGTAACAACAATTGAGTATTTTAACTTAATCGCAGAATTTGCTGGAGTAAAAAAACCAAGACAATTTCCATTGTCTTTTGCCTTGCTTTATGGACACTCATGTGAAATTAGAGCAAAACTTTCAAAAAATAGAATTCCCTACATTACACGACCCTTAATGAAAATGGCAACATATGATTGGGTATACTCATCTCAAAAAACTATTGAAGATCTGGGATATCAAATAACCCCTTTTAGAGAAGGTTTGGAGAAAACGGTTGAGTGGTATAAGGAATATATTGAAAAAGAAAAATTATAAGAATGAGATTTTAAAAAAATGGTTGAAAAAGAATTATTAAGTCAAATTACTGATATAAATGAATATAAGACTAAAATAGCGAAAAATTATACAGCATTTCTGACACTTTATCCTGAGATTTTTTCTGATTTAATTAATGGATCAAACTTTGATTTTGCAATTTATGATTCATTTGGAACATATGATGATGAATCTCCTGTAGATGTTTTTAATGTATTATGTAATGGTCATGGGATCGAAATTAAGCCAGGAAATGCGGTTAATCCTGATTTAGAACTAGCCCTTTCGAGTAAGGCTATTGAAAAATTGATCCAAACAAAAACGAAAATAGAATATACAAAACTTTTTGGACATTTTTACAATGAACCAGACGAGGAAAAAGGATGGATTGATTTTGTTTTACACAAAAGAACGCAAACCTTAATTGATATGGGTTATGGAAAATTTGCTCAAACTGCTGGTATTCTCGAAGATGAGAACGATGCATAATAATATTTTGTATTAATTTTTTTAAGGAATATTTTGAAGTTGAAATAATACTAAAATATAAAGGTAAAATGGAAATATGTCAAAAGTAAAAGAGTTAAAAATCAAGAATAAATATACGGGTGAAATTATAAGAACTATCCCCGCTGACACACCAGAAACAGTTCAAGCAAAAATAAAAAAAGTATATAAAAATCAACACTTATTGAAAGAAATGGATTTTTTTGAGCGTGCTCAACTTCTTTCTAAATTTGCAAGCAAACTCCGGTTTAAAAAAAAACAATTAAAAGATTTGGTGGTGGCGGAAGGTGGATTACCAATCAAATATTCTGAATGGGAATTGAACATTGTAATGAATGGTTTTAAATTTTGTGATTGGTATTATCAATTCTTGGAAGATAAACCATTAACAGGTATAGATGGTGTGCAATCCGCCAGAATACGATATTTTCCGCATGGGTTGGCAGCATGCCTCTCCCCTCGAAATACGCCTATAAGCCTTCCTCTTTATCAAATGGGTGCTAATTATTTAGTTGGTAATGGAGCTATCGTTAAACCATCCACAGCTTGTCCATTAACTATGTTAGAAGCTTATTCCATAATGGAAGAAATGAATATGCCTGGTCTTGAAGCCTTAGATATTGTTATAGCCCCTGGACAATGGGCAGTAGATGAATTTCTAAAATCTACACTAGTCAAAATATTAATGACGATTACATCGTCTCACACAGCAAAAGATATAATAGTTCGCTACGCTAGTATCTTAAAGAAGACCGTGGACAAATCAATGGGTATTCCCATGTATACTCGTCCATTTAAACAATTCTTTTTTGAATGTGCTGGAAATGATGCAGGTATAGTCATGGATGATGTAAATTTAGAGCAAATTGCTAAATGGAATGTAATGGCTAGTTATACGAATTCTGGACAACAATGCTTTTCTATGAAAAGAATCATCGTTCACAGCAATATTTATGACGACTATATTGAGTGTTTGATAAAAGAAATTGAGAAATTAAAATATGGAGATCCAACAGATCCAGCTGTGGATATTGGACCATTAGGGAGTCGGAAAATATTGATGATGATGGAAGTAATGGTTGCAGATGCAGAAAAATATAATGTTAAAATATATACTGGAGCTGAAAAAATTGACACTGGTGAGGATTATGGATTATTTTACAAACCAACCTTAGTTGAAATAAAACCAGAATTATGTGAAGATTTAACAAAGGCGCCATTTTTGTGGCGAGAAGAAGCGTTCGGACCAGTTCGATCTGTTACTAAAGCAAACGATTTAAAAGATGCAATAAAATTAGCCAATGCGAGCAATTATGGCATGCGAGCAGTTGTTTACACATCTAATTTAGAAAATATTGAAATTTTTAAGAACGAATTAGAAGCTGCAAATATTTATATAAATGCAAAACCTATGCTCACAGATATAACTGTTTCGTTAGGTGGAATTAAAGATTCAGCCTATCCCCCAGGATGCAAATATTATCCACAAGAGTTAGTCTTTGGGAAATACATTTACGATGGCACTCACTTGAATCTAAACAAAATCAAATAATCAGAAAAGTGATTTTAAGTTGGATTCTGAGGAATTATACACAAAATTAGAAGCATTTTTTCCAAATAAACTAGATTTAATGAGGCATCTACATCTGAATGCCTGCTGGGAGTATTTTATAACTGAAAATTCCACTAACGATACCATTTTCAAACTACACTATTATTTGTTCAAAAAGAATGAAAAAACATTAGAGATGACAAAAGAGGTACCTGATATTAAACCAGATTTAATTTTATATTTTACAGAAAAAGCTATTCTAAACTTAGTTGAAGGGAATTCAAGCGCGGAAGAATATTATGCTAATTATCATAAAGTGATGAACAATCCTCAATCTGGTATCGAAGTGGACAATAAAGTAAATAAACCTAGACTCAAACTTTGGCAAATTGGTTATAAAAAATGGCAAAAAGACTTTAAATTTTAATATTATAAAGTTAATTCCTGTAAAAATTTTAACCTTAATACCTTTTTTCTTTAAACTTTTTGATATAAATTCCATAAATTAAAATTTTTAAATATTTTTTTTTAAAAATAGAAAATCATTCGCTAATTGTTATACTAAAAAGAAGCAGTTCTTATTTTTTTCTTTTTCAAAGAAATGAAAATTATAGCAACAATAGCCACTATTGAAAATCCTATAAAATCCGTCCCAAAAGGAATTATCCGAAAAGTTCCTTCCAGTCTTACTATAACTTGGTCAAATTCATCGTAATAAGTTTCTACTGCAAGAATTCCTCTAGTATCAAATTCTTTTTCCCATTTAAAATCCTTTCCAGTATCACTTATTGCTTGCTTAAATATTGAATAACCATCTTTATAATACTCCGATGGTAAACTTTCACTAGCTTTATCCAGGTAGTCGTCGATTGGAGTGAGGCAGAATAGAGAATCCTCGTAATCCTCAGGTAACTTTCCAATAGAGAGACGAATTAACTCTCCACTCAAGGTCCAATCAGTTTTATAATCCCAAAATTCTACGTTTACGTACCAAGAGTTAGTAGCTTCTTGAATATTTCTAACAACCATTCTTATTTGATCTCTTAACTCAAAATTGGGCTCAAATCCAAATATGTCTCTAAAGTTACTTAAATCTAGTTGCGTTACCTCCCAAACTAATTCAGTTCCTTCGCTAAATCCTAATATATGCTCGGGATCCTGTGCTTTAACATTGAAATTAAGGCAACAACTAAATATAATGAAATTTAACAAAACAATTGAGGAAATAATTTTTTGCTTTTGTTTCACTTTACCATCAAAAAGTTTTTACTTAAAATTTTTACAATAGAATATCTTTTATAATGAATTGAAAAATAAATATTTTCTTTAATTTAAAAATTTGATTTAAGATTTTCGTATCTGTTTAAAATATAACAAAACATGCAATTATTCAAAAAATTGATTAAAGATTTTTATATCTGTTAATAATAACTAATATTGAAATTATTTTATTAAATTTAAGGTGAGAAAAAAAAATGAATAAAGACGAAATTTGTTTTATGCCAGCTTACGAAATGTTAGAAAAAATTAAGACGCAAGAACTACCATCTACTGAAATTACTGAAACTATAATTGAAAGAATAGAAAGAATCAATCCCATTATAAATGCTTATTGCACTCCTACTTTTGAATTAGCAAGAGAAACTGCCAAAAAAGCAGATGAAGCGGTTAAAAGAAGCGAAAAACTTGGATTATTACATGGAATTCCGACTTCAATTAAAGATCTTATGCAGACAAAAGGGATAAGAACGACATTTGGTTCTAAATTGTATGAAGATTTCATCCCAGAACAGGATGACATCGCGGTTCAAAGATTAATTAAGGCTGGTAGTGTTATCTTAGGTAAAACAAATACACCGGAGTTTGGTTCCATCGCTCTTACAAATAATAAACTCTTTGGAGAAACAAAAACTCCATGGGATATAGAGAAAAATTCGGGAGGATCAAGCGGAGGGGCTGCCTCGTCCGTTGCCAGCGGTATAGGGCCATTAGCTTTAGGATCAGATGGAGGGGGATCAATTAGGGTTCCCAGTAGCTGTTGCGGAGTTTACGGTTTAAAACCTACCTTTGGGCGTATTCCTAGTTATCCACGCATTGGTATTGCATTTTATTCAATGGATCATTACGGTCCAATTGTACGTTATGTGAAAGATGCTGCTCTTATGTTAAATGTTATGAAAGGCCATCATCCTGCGGATAACAATTCGTTTCCTGATGACGACATAGATTANGTAAAAATTCTTGAAGATAAACCTAAAAAATTAAAGATTGGTTATTCAATGACCTTAGGTTATGGAAAAATTCTTGAAGATGAAGTTAAAGAGAACGTTCTT
>JGI24724J26744_10001735_pt1 | contig 14833 bp, 14 predicted proteins | sample Cruoilmetagenom7_FD_26744 | JGI IMG/M metagenome (IMG submission 26744)
TGGTGATGGCTGCTGTGAGCGTGGTCTTTCCATGGTCAATGTGACCCATCGTTCCCACGTTCATATGCGGTTTCGTTCGTTCAAATATTTCTTTTGCCATATGTCTTCTCCTGTATTGCCTATAAATAATTTCAATTTTGGCGGTTTGAGCCCTCAATGGGATTTGAACCCATGACCCCGTTCTTACCAAGAACGTGCTCTACCGTCTGAGCTATGAGGGCTTAACTTGCCCTATTTTCCCGGCTGCCGGGATAAAAAACGGCTTTTCAGCCAGTGGACGGTGAAGGATTCGAACCTTCGAAGGCGTTCGCCAACTGATTTACAGTCAGTCCCCTTTGGCCACTTGGGTAACCGTCCAGGTTGTCAGTTGCAGGCAGGCAAGTGAGATGTTCCAATGAGTCGGAGCATACCCACTTGCTTGTTCGCAACTGAGCCGACGACGGGAATCGAACCCGTAACCTATCACTTACAAGGCGATTGCTCTGCCGTTTGAGCTACGTCGGCAAGTAAATATAATCTTAAGGTACAGCCATGAGATTATACCAAAAGCCTATATGTAGGACAAGGTAGGGATTTTACCATAGGAATTTAAAATGGCAACAAAAAGAAGGGATATCATTGATTGCTATGGAAACGAATCAATTAAAAGGCACCAGTTTAATATGGCACCAAGGAATGAAATAGTGGTGTATGCGGATGGTATCTATAAAGGTAAATCAAGGGAAAGAGAAATACTTTATTGACGAAGAACGTTTGTATAACGTGCTCAATACCTGTTAAAAGGGGTTATTCTGCAAGATTGATTGATATGATTGGTGAGAAACCACCTGAATTACAGGGGAGCGAAGGGCCTTTTAATGACGTAATAATTCTAACAATTGAACAAACAGATTAAGTTGCTTCAAATTCTCCAATCCTTTTCAAAATTCGCAAGACAGAAAAAGTAACCCACATTGACGGCTCCCGCTTTTGGCAGAATTCCCATCCTTTCCATTTCGTCCAAATTGATTCACTGGTATATCTGAAATCTGGCCCAGTTTTTGAAAGAACCACATTTAGCATTGATTGGAATCGAGGGTCACTGTGGGCTTGCTTATATTGTGATAGGACATCTAGAACGTGAAGAATATCATACCAAATGAAGGGGACCTTAAGTTTTCGGAAATCGGTTCCCATCTTAAACAGATACGGCCGCTTTTCACGGCTGTGTTCCCATAATCCGAGAATTGTTTCTATCCCGATATTTATATTCTTTTCATATGAAGGGTCATTCAGTATAGCATTGGTCTTTAACATTAATAAATTAGCATAGGGGCATGGATCGCTTTTTTTGCCCGGCCCGCGGAATTTTCCAAGTGATTTACACGCCGCACACGGCCAACCATTTTCTCTTATAAGAGAATTAAGGTGTCTGAAAGCGGAAAGAACGAAATCATTGGTACCAAGACCAAACTTGATAAGTATGTATATGGTTAAGGGCGCGTCACAAAGACACCATAGCCATTCATCCACCCCGCTTCCGCCAAAACTTGTTGGATAATTTGAAAGGACCTGAAAAGGGCCTTCTTCAGATCTATGCTGAAGAATATTATTGATCGTTGATTGGAGATCTGATTCCCGAGGGGATATCCCAATATCTGCAAGAAAGCTGAGCTTATGAATGGGGTGGCTTGCATCATTGTGTCTCTTTAAAAGGACATGTTCCCAATCCTGCACGTCAGCAAACAGAGAAATGATATTGGGATCGATTACCATATTACTGTATGTGGAAATTACCTGCGGATCTTCTCTTTTTCTATCAAATAAATCAATGAAGACGTTATAGCGGATCCACGCAGGACCTTGAAGAATCCATTGGATTGTTTCTTCCATATCATTTTCTCCAATCGTCTTTTTAAATGATCAAACAGTACAAATATTTTACAAGAAATCACTAATCTATATGTGATGATCTTTGGGTGAAATCAATCTATTGTATAATCAACCGCAATACTTGGAGGTTGAATGGAAATTACTTGGTATGGACATTCCTGTTTTCGAATTAGTGAGCGGAGAATGACCTCGGTTGTATGCGATCCATATGATAATGAAGAAGTGGGGTATGATCCGCTGAAGTTGAAAGCAGATATTGTGACTGTCAGCCATGAATCACTCCGGCATAAGAATCTAAAAGCAGTAAAGGGCGATCCTTACGTAATCACTGGACCGGGTGAATATGAAATCGGTGGTGTGTTTATTACCGGGCTGCGTACAGAAAAGCGAAAGAAAAACGGTCAAGAAAATACAATCAACACATTATATCTTATTGATTATTTTGGAATAACAATAGTGCATTTGGGAGATATGATGCAGGTCCCAACCCAATCAGAAGTTGAGTCAATAGGGCCTGTTCATGTGGCTCTTGTCCCTGTAGGTGGAAGTGGTGGGCTGAACGCCGCAAAAGCATCAGAAGTGATCAGCCTTTTTGAACCAAATATTGTGATCCCTATGCATTATGCAACACCTGCTTCCAAGGTCAATTTAGAGCCAATTGGAAAATTCCTGAAAGTAATGGGTCTTTCTTCTGTGGAAACATTGCCCACTTTCAAAGTATCAAAACCCGAATCACTATCAGATGAGACCCAGATTATAGTGCTGGATTATCCACATTAGAGGGTGATTTCGTGCCGGCAAAATTAATAATGACCTGGGATATAAACCAAGAGCATGAACAGGAGTATTTTGAATTTGTTGTCCGGGAGTTCCTGCCGGAAGTGCAGAAATTAGGATTCAAACTAAGCGATGCATGGGTAACGGTTTATGGAGATCAACCGCAGATTCTAGTTGGCGCAATCCTTCCGACCTTTCAAAATGTAATAAAAATAATCGATTCTGAGAAATGGACATTTCTGGTAAACAATCTCCTGGATTATGTAACTGACTACCAAGAAAAGATTGTTCCTGCGAGCGGCGGTTTCCAATTTTAATTTCCTCCAGGCAACCCCTTTTTTTGGACATCTCGACTAAGAAGAAGATCCAAGGGAAATTGATAACATGGTACCAATCAAATGCCAGAGAGCTTCCCTGGAGGGAGTTGCAGGACCCTTATCTCATCTGGGTATCAGAGGTGATGCTGCAGCAAACACAAGTAGAGACAGTCATCCCCTATTTTCAGCGCTGGACAAACCGATTTCCTAATATTCAAAGTGTAGTCAATGCATCAGAAGATGATGTTCTAAAAGTGTGGGAAGGTTTGGGGTACTACAGCCGAGCAAGGAATATTAAAAAAACCGCGATAATAATTTATCAACAATTTGATGGTGTGATTCCCGGCACAACGGATGAGTTAAAAAAGCTGCCAGGCATTGGAGATTATATAGCTGGAGCTATAGCATCGATAGCTTTCGGATTGAATGAGCCTGCCCTGGAGGCTAATGGGGTCCGAGTAGTGTCCCGGCTCTTTGATTTTCATGGACTGGTAAACAAAACAAGAAACAAGAACATTCTGAAAGAATATTTAAGAGGACTGATTCCAAATGGAAATGCGGGTAATTTTAACCAGGCTGTTATGGACCTGGGATCTATTGTCTGCAGATCAGTTAATCCAATTTGTAGAAGATGCCCGATTCAAAATGAGTGTCTTGCATTTTCCCGAAGCACTCAAATGGAACTGCCAATAACAAAAGAACGGCCAACGAAGCCGCATTTAGAGGTAGTAGCAGCCATTATTGAGAAAGATGATAAAGTATTGATCGATAAACGGCCTGCGAATGGATTGTTGGGTGGAATGTGGGAGTTCCCGGGTGGGAAAATTGAACACGGTGAAGATCACACCGAAGCACTGAAAAGGGAGCTAAAGGAAGAGTTAGGAATCGCAGTCAATCTGGTGGACTCATTTGGCGTTTATAAGCATGCCTATACACATTTTACGGTTACCGTATATCCTTATTTCGTGGAAATCGTGAATGGGGATCCAAAAGCCCTTGAAGCTGACAAAGTTGAATGGGTGGATATCCATGCCCTGCGGGATTTCCCAATGGGGAAGGTGGATCGAAATATTTCGGATGATCTAGAAAAAAGAATGAACAACTACCCCCATGATTTTGTATAATGAAAAAGATGGTTGATTTACATGATTTATCAAAAGACCGGTCAGAGATGGTCGAATCGCAGATAAAACGCAGGGGAATCAATAATGAACGAGTTCTACAGGCTTTTCGATCGATACCAAGACATTTATTTGTACCAGAAGAATATCAAACTGATGCCTATGCTGATCATCCGCTGCCCATTGGAAATGGGCAGACAATCTCTCAACCATATATTGTAGCGTTGATGACGAGCAACTTAAAACTTACGGGCAATGAAAAGGTGCTGGAAATTGGGACCGGGTCGGGTTATCAGACTGCTATTCTCGCAAATCTGGCAAAAGAGGTGCATTCGGTTGAACGGATATCGGAGCTTTCGGATTTAGCAGAACGGAATTTGCTAGTTTTTGGGATGGATAATATATATTTACATGTGGGGGATGGCTCTTTGGGATGGCCTGATACAGCCCCATATGACAGTATCCTAATCACAGCCGCTGCTCCTGAAATTCCAGAAATANTTTTAGAACAATTGAAAANCAATGGCCGAATCGTAGGGCCTGTTGGCGGACGCTGGCGGCAAATGTTGGAGGTTTGGGTAAAGGAGAAAAAGCGAATTAAAAAAGAGAAGATCCTGCCAGTGGTTTTTGTGCCGCTGCGTGGGGCACATGGCTGGCAGGATTAAATTCGATAAAAGTATAAGCTTATATTTTGCTGATTGTTACAAGAACAGTTGGTTTTCGGCGGNTTTTCTTGTATAAATAATTCTTTACAGTTCGGATGACATTTCTTTCCATATTCTCATTTGAATTCTTGACTGAGTCTATCACTGGCTGTTCGAGTTTGCGAAGTATCTCATTAGCTTCCTGCGAAGCGGCAAAACCGCGGCTAGCGATTTCTGGCTTCCCGTGAAGAGCGTTTCTGTTATTTAAGTTTATATGGACTAAAACAATACCGTCCTTTGACAACAGGGTGCGGTCACGTATTTCATCTGGGCCCAGATCACCAACTCCTGATCCATCAACAAATATGGTATCTGCTGATACGTTACCGCCAATTTTTATCTTTCCATCTTTGACGTTGATGATCCTCCCATTTTCAACGACTAGGACACGTTTTTCAGGAATTCCTGTCTGCTGAGCTAATATTGCCGCCTGCTTCAGGTGGCGCATTTCACCATATGCCGGAATAAAATATTTTGGTTTTGTAAGGTTTATTAGGAGTTTTATATCCTCTTGGCTACCGTGCCCGGAAACATGAACGGGAGCGATTTCTTCATAAATCACGTTAGCGCCACGCCGAAAGAGTTCATTTATTGTAGAATAGACAGCCTCTTCATTTCCTGGGATTGTTTTTGATGACAGGACAACTGTGTCACCTTTTTTTATGTCAAATTGGCGCTGTGTACCGCGAGCCAACCGACCCAAGATTGAGGTTGTTTCTCCCTGTGATCCAGTGCACATGATAACTACTTCATGGTCAGGTAACTCAAGGGCAGTATTGATACTGACCTGAGTGCCTTTGGGAATATCTAAATAACCACCAAGCTTCTGTGCCATTTTCACGTTTTCAACCATGCTTGTACCAACAAAAGCGATTTTTCGGTTATGGGCAACAGCAGCATTCACAACTTGCTGTACGCGTGAAATTAGTGAGGCAAAGCTGGCGATGATGATTCGGTTTTTTGCTTTTTTGAATACATCATCGAGCGCTTCACTAACCATCATTTCTGAAGGTGTCCAACCAGTGCGCGTTGCGTTCGTGGAGTCAGCGATAAGCGCCAAAACACCTTTACTGGAAAACTCCACCAATTTTGAGTAATCAGTTAGCCAATTATCCACCGGAGTGTGATCGAATTTAAAATCACCGGATTGAACGATTAAACCTTCTGGGGTTTCGATCCCTAAACCAACAGAATCGGGTATGGAATGACATACATGGAAAAAGTTAATCTTAAATGGACCAAGTTTGATAATTTCACCTGCTTTAATAGTTTTTAATGATGCTGTATCCAGCATGTGACGTCTGGATAAGTTCACCTTTACTAAACCAAGGGTTAATCGTGTTCCGTAAATAGGCGCCTGTACTTCTTGGAGTAGGTGGTGAATGGCGCCAATATGATCGAGATGACCGTGAGTAAAGATGATCCCTCGAATCTTGTCCTTGCGGCTGCGAAGGTAATGGAAGTCAGGGATGATGTAATCGATGCCCAGCATATCATTATCAGGGAACATGGTTCCGCAGTCTACAATGATTGCCGCATCTTCATACTCATANAGCATCATGTTGCGGCCAATTTCCCCAAGGCCGCCAAGGGGTATTATTCTTAAATTTGTGTTTTTCATTTTTTCCTTTTAATTATTAGTGATCTTGTGATCACATTATTTCTATATAAAAAATACCCTGGTAAGTAATTCTGACCAGGGTGTTGAATATTAAATTATAAGTTTGGTTCCTATAAAAATCATTCAATTGGTAGTCTCGCTTAATTTACCAAAATGATTGTACCACGAGGTTTTTTATCGTAGTAATTAGATTGTAAAAGATATGTTAATAATATCTAAACGCAAGCAGTTTGTTTATAAAGTTGATCTCGAATTTGGAATACTTGTCTTCTGAAAAGATCGTCCCGCTCAATCAGGTCAGCGANCTTTTCACAAGCATAAAGGACAGTGGTATGNTCGCGCCCGCCCATTGTTTCCCCGATCCGGGGAAAAGAAGCATTCACCAAATCCCGCAGTAAGTACATAGCGATTTGTCTGGGAAGCGCGATTTTCTTCGAACGGTTGCGACTGAGGAGTTCTTCCTGTGTGAGGTTGAAAGTATCCGCAACTATCTCAAGTATCCGATCCGGTTCAACGGAATTTGGGGCGGGCAGNAAATCTGTAAGAGCAATTCTAGTTAGCTCCATTGTTAGTGGTTTTCCACTCAAATCTGAATAAGCCAACACTCGAGTGAGCGCCCCCTCAAGTTCGCGAATATTTGATTGTATCTGATGCGCAATACTTTCTAAAATCTCGCCAGGGACATTTCTGCCTGCGCGTTCTGCTTTTGTTCGCAAGATCGCAATACGTGTTTCCAATTCGGGTGGTTGAATGTCAACGATAAGCCCCCATTCAAACCTGGAGCGAAGCCTCTCTTCTAGGGTAACAAGAGACTTTGGAGATCGGTCAGAGGAAATTGCTATCTGTTTATTCTGTCCATGAAGAGTGTTGAAGGTGTGAAAGAATTCTTCCTGTGTGGCTTCTTTGCCCGCAATGAATTGAATATCATCAATGAGAAGTATATCGATGCTCCGATAGCGTTCTCGAAAACTGACGGTATCGCGTCGGCGGATGGCATTGATGAGGTCATTAGTGAACTCTTCTGAGGAAACATACAACACATTCAAATCACGCTTTGCGGCTTCGTTGCCAATTGCTTGTAGAAGATGGGTTTTTCCCAGCCCAACACCGCCATATAAAAATAAGGGGTTGTAGGCATGCGCCGGACTTTCGGCGACCGCCTGGCTTGCCGCATGGGGTAAGCGATTATTGGGCCCAACTACGAAATTTTCAAATGTATAGCGGGAATTGAACCGCATACCAGATGTTTTTATTTGCTTTATGGAAGAACCCAAAGAGGATTTCTCGGTTTCTATTTTGGAAAGGGACTCATCCGCAGACTGAATGGTAAATGAAATGGCTTGGGGGGAATCCATTATGCCAGTTAGCATCTTCTCGGCTGTTGTCGTCAGGCGATTTTCCAACCAGTCTCTCGCATAGGCATTTTGTACACTAATGGTAAAAGTATTTTGCTGATGCTTAATTAGCTCAGTACCTTTTACCCATGTATCAAAAGTGGCTTTGGGCATTTCCATCTGAAGCTGCCCGAGTGTTGCCTGCCAAGCTTGCCCTGCGTCCATTTCCTGCGTACTCCTTTCACTCATATTTCCGGTGCTATGATGTATTTAATAATGCCCGCTTTTATTGAAAAGCGGGAACATTTATATTCAGTTGATTGTTACGAATTGCTTTTGGGATGCCCTTCGAGTAGATTGTTGGGCTTGCCCCATTTATTGGACTAAGGAAATTTTAGCAAAAATTCTTGTAATTAACAAGACTATTACCCTACGATAATATAAAAGAATCAATTTATTTAAGGTTAATTACCTTAACAAATCATGTGTATTAACATGCGGAATTATTCGCAAGTAGAACGTGAGTTCTTGGATAGAATTAGCGATAGAGATGTGCTTATCCCCTATATATGGTCTCTATCAAGGAGTTTAGTGCAAACTTCCTCGATCGCACTAAGATTTTTTAANAAAACAAAATAATAAAAAAACTTTAAAGAGAAAAAACATACACACATTTGTGGATTAAGNATTTGATTTGGANACAATCATTTCTTGTACCGCTTGGTGGGCGAGAGAAACTGCGTAGTTTGTTCCACGATCCCAGGGATATACCTGGCTCATGCTTGCTAAGAAAAGCCCGGAAAGAGGTGTTCTTAGTTGTAACAGATTGTGTGAGTGATTGATGTNGGGGATTGGCTGAGCATACGGGGTTTTGAATACCCAGCTTTTCTTTATCCATTCCCTTGTGAAGGATGGGTTGATCTTTATTAAACTAGGAAGGAAATCATCGATTATCTCTTCATTATTCATCTTGAAATATTTATGGGAGGGGTCTAAATAATCTCCACAATAGATTAGATGCTCTCCATTGAAATAATCAGAAGAGACATAATTCGTGTGTTCCACTAACGCAAGGAAAGGGAAACCAGCTGACTTTGGCAAGTTGAACCAGTAATAACCCTCTTTTGAAAGTTGTTTTTTTAGAGATAGGATGACAGCAANAGTGCCAATACTTTTTTGTGTAGTGATCTTTTTAACATACTCTCCTTTTAACTGCGGGGTGAGGTTGTAAANGATCTTGGGAGATATTGTTGCCAGCACCTGATCAAAGATGATCTTATTGTCATTAAATGATATTTCTACTTTTCCATTTTTTAAAGAATTAATCGCTAAGATGCTTGTGTTGAAAGAAAACCGGACTCCCTTTTCAGATAATATTTCAGCAAACTGATCCAGAAACGCCTGGAAGCCGCCCTTGAAAGTGCCCAACTTTGTCGAACGCGCTTTGAAGCGTGCCCAAAACCAAGCCATATTTACATCTTGGTAATAATCGCTGAATTTACCGATCAACAAGGGCTTAAAAAACACCTCATAAAGGTTTTTTCCATAAAAGCGTTTTATCCATTCATGTGCCGTAAATTTTTCAAGAGGTTTCCAGCGCGAGAAATATTTAAGGTATGTGGTGATAAACCCAAATCTGANCTTGTCGATNAGAGAAAAGCCGGGNAATTNGAGGNCAGCGATAGGTGAATCNAGTGGATAAAANTTNCCCTGNTGGTAAACAACNGTCTTGGGNCTGTGAAATTGCACATGTTCAGATAACCCAAGCTCCTCAATCANGGAAAGAATCGCTTTATCTGTTTTAAACCAGTGGTGGTAATACTTTTCTAAAGACCAATTCCAGTCCTTTTTCTTTAAANCCNGCNGCCAAGCCACCGGGTTGGCTTTCCTGTTCGAATACGGTTACTTCATACCCGTTTTTATATAAATCATAAGCAGCAGTCAAACCACCAACACCTGCTCCTATTACTGCGATTTTCATGATTCCCCTTCCATGTTAGCCCGAACTATTTCTTTACTCCAATCCAAGCCAACTTTGCTGAAAAATAAACCACCAACAATAGTAATCGGCAGCCATAGGGCAGCGTGTAAAAGGAGTGTGTAACTCGCAGAAATTTCTGGATCCACACCAAACGCTGTCAACATTGCGATACCCGGGGCATCAAAAGTTCCAATATAACCTGGGGTGGAGGGAATTACGGTGAAGAGATTTAAAACACCGTTCATCAACATTAAAGTTGGGAAACTAATTCTAAACGGGAACGCGAGCATAATGAACCAATAAAAACATGTCTCCAGAAGCCAAATAATAATCGATATAAAAAAAATAATTAATACATCTATTGGTGAAGATAGAGAGCGCAGTCCCTTTATAAACCTTTGAGAGATTGATTGAGCTTTTCCTCGCCAGTTCTTTGGTATCGCTTTTTCAATCATAAGGAAAAGAATTTTTTGGGTTCTTTCAGGGAAGATTGCCGTAAACAGAAAGATAATTAATACTCCCATAAAGATGGCTGAGCCCCAAAGTATTACCGTGTGAATCGTTTCTGCGAACTCAACCGCACCAGGTATTGTGGTGATCTCTGATAAGTTCAGGATTATGAACCCAAGCATGATCACACCATCAATAACCCGTTCAATAACGATAGTAGCTAAAGAAGTGGATACGGGTACTTTATACTGATGTTTTAGGACAACAGCGCGCAATATCTCGCCAGCTCGAGCGGGATAAATATTGTTTCCCATATAGCCGATCGTTACAATTGGAAATACCTCATTTACAGGGACTATCTTGACGGGCCGAAGAAATAAATTCCAGCGAAAAGCACGCATCCAGACCGCGATGAAATAGATAATAATACCTGGAAAGAGCCAGATAAAATCCGCGGATTTAATACCCTCCCACACATCGATTAACTGTAATCCGCGCAGCGCGATGAGTAAGAAAAGGGCGCTGATCAGCAGACCAACCCAAAAATGCCAGCGCTTCATATTTAAAATTCTATCATGCTGTTTTCTAATTGTAGAGGGATATGATGATTAATCGCGTCCATTCAATCGGGAAATATTTTGAAAGAAGAAAGCAAAAGTTAATCCAATGGATATCTAATCAATCTGGTTCTGTGCTTGCCGAGCTTTTTTCACCGTTTGCAGGTGCTTTTGCCTGCTCGCTTATCTTTTCTGCTTTCTTTATTTCTGTCTTTGGCTTGCTTGAGGAAACTGCCCCTGAGCTGGAGCGATGATCTGTTGAATAGAACCCTGACCCTTTATAAATGATGCCAACAGGTGTGTATACCTTATGCAGTGAATTCTTTCCGCACTCCGGGCATTTCTTGAGTGGATTATCGGAAAATTTTTGCTGCTGTTCGAATTGGAATCCGCAATAATCGCAATGATATACATAAACTGGCATACTTCAAACCTCAAACAATGTGAATTAGAACAAAATCATATTACATTAGTTTATGATTATATGCCAAATATAAATTTTTTGCCTAAGAAGATAATAATTTGTGTACAATGATCATAAATTCGTTTATTGGAAAAATATTAGGAGGTCAATATGGCTGAACCACGTGAGGTACGAGCTCCCCGCGGCTCAAAATTAATATGTAAATCCTGGCTGACGGAAGCACCTTTCCGGATGATCCAGAATAATCTTGATCCTGAAGTCGCACAGCGCCCGGAAGATCTGGTAGTTTATGGCGGGCGCGGACAGGCAGCGAGGAATTGGGATTGCTATGAAGCAATTATTGATACCTTGAAGGACATGGAAAATGACGAGACGTTGTTAGTTCAATCTGGTAAGCCGGTTGGCGTATTTCGGACGCATGTAGATGCGCCGCGAGTACTGATCGCGAATTCCAACCTGGTTCCACATTGGGCAACACAAGAACATTTCGACTCATTGGTCGAAAAGGGATTAATGATGTTTGGGCAGATGACAGCGGGATCATGGATCTATATCGGTACTCAGGGTATTTTACAGGGAACGTATGAAACATTGGCATCGCTGGCACATCTGCGCGGTTGGGGCTCCCTTAAGGGAAAGTTNGTCTTGACAGCAGGGTTGGGTGCAATGGGCGGCGCGCAACCATTGGCAATTACAATGAATGAAGGGGTAGGTTTGATCGTGGAGGTTGATCCGACGCAGGCACAGCTACAAAAAGATATTGGATATCTGGATGAAGTGGCTGATAATCTGGAAGAAGGATTGAGTTTGGTCCTTGACGCAAAAGAGAAGGAGATTCCACTTTCTGTTGGAGTGATCGGTAACGCGGCAGATATTTTTCCCGCTCTTTTAGAAAGTAATGTCATTCCTGATGTGGTAACAGACCAAACCCCCGCGCATGATTTCTTGATGTATGTACCATCTGGTTTAAGCCTTCCGGAAGCAGAAAAATTACGTAAACAGGATCCAAAAGAATATACACGCTTATCAACTGAAACAATGACGAGCCATGTTGCCGCTATGCTTGAATTTCAGAAACGGGGAGCGGAAGTATTTGACTATGGGAATAACATCAGACAGCGAGCGTTTGATAACGGATTAAAGAATGCTTTTGATTTTCCCGGATTTGTTCCGGCGTATATTCGCCCATTATTTTGCGAAGGGAAGGGGCCTTTCAGGTGGGTGGCTTTATCTGGTGAAAAAGAAGATATTTATAAAACCGACCAGGCGATCAAGGATCTTTTCCCGGATGACGATCATCTTCACCGATGGCTGCGAATGGCCAAAGAACAGGTTCCATTTCAGGGGCTACCATCCCGGATATGCTGGCTGGGGTATGGAGAGCGAGTAAAAGCTGGGTTGAAATTCAATCAAATGGTTGCGAGTGGGGAATTGAAAGCACCGATTGTAATCGGCAGGGACCATTTGGACTCGGGGTCGGTTGCTTCGCCAAACAGAGAGACCGAAGGAATGAAAGATGGAACAGATGCTGTTAGCGATTGGCCGATCTTAAATTCGCTTTTGAATGCAGTAAGCGGCGCTACTTGGGTTTCATTCCACCACGGCGGCGGCGTGGGTATTGGATTCAGCCAGCATGCAGGAATGGTGATTGTCGCAGACGGCACGCCAGAAGCTGCAGCGCGGTTGGAGCGAGTGCTGACGAATGACCCGGGAACCGGTGTCATGCGGCACGNCGATGCGGGCTACCAGCTCGCGGTTGATACCGCAAAAAAGCATGGGATCAAAATACCGATGATGAAATAAAAAAAGGTGGCGAAAGCCACCTTTTACACTTTTTAATTTATGTCATTTATGGCAACTGGTTGTTAGCTGCCCAATCCCCACCTAAAGTAACGCGAATATCTACTCCTGCGCTCGGGTCATACGTATTCCAGATATTAGCAGAAGCAATATTCATGGTTTGAGCCAAAAAGGCAACAGTATATGGCTTGCCATTGAAGATCTCAATTTTTGTAGCTGGAACGTATCCGCCAGCATCCGCAACCTGGATAATATTGATACCCTGGCTTTGCAGGTAAGCTGAGGTTCGATCCCCCAATCCACTTTGATTGCTGCCATCCCAGATGACGACTGTGGCAGCCTCGTCTTTTACAAGGGTGGAATTGTCTGATGGCACAGCAAGAGGCGCGCCAGAACCGCTGTTGGCGAAAAGTTCGTCCCGGAGGATTCGAATCTTGTCGGGGATCGGCTTTAATATCTTCTCTCCGTCCGGCGACGAAGTTGGAATTACCATGTCGTAATTGATAATGCCTTTTTTAATATTGTTCGTATCCAATTGAAGCCCTAAAAGGCCCAATTGGATTGCTTCTTGCAAGTTCAGGTTTGTGCTGATGCCAGATGATATATCCTGGTAAAGCGCGGGTGCTTTTGCGATCAGGTTGGGAAGGTTTTCGTATTTAAGAATACGGTGTTTGATGGCAAGAATTACTTCCTGCTGCCTGTTGGCGCGGTCGACATCACCGCCTTCAGTATGTCGTTCGCGTGCGTAGGAAAGCGCAAGACCGCCATCTAATGTGTACATTTTCCCGGGTTCGAGGATTTCCTCCTGTCCACCTCCGAATTTCTCAATTTTGACATATTGGTCGGGGGTGACAATCACGCCGCCAATTTCATCAATGAATTCTATGAATGCATCGAAACCTATAACAGCATAATAATGAACAGGTACACCTATGGATTGTTCAACGGTTTGGCGGGCAAGTTCAGCACCGCCCCCGGGAAGATTATATGCTTCTCCATTGAAATAGGATTCGTTGATACGGCCGTAATCAAAACCGGGGATATTTACCCAGAGGTCTCTTGGGATGGACAGCATAGATGCTGTGTTAGAAATCGGGTCCACGCTGAGCAGGATCATGGTGTCGCTGTGCGGGGTCTCCCCGCCGCGCCAGTCGCTATAATCCAAACCTAATATAAGGATAGTCACACGGCTTTTCCCGTCCCATGGTTCCGGGGTTGCAATCCCAGAACTGGATGCGGGTTGAGATATACCGTCTGAAGCTTGTCCGAATATCGAATCTAATATTGGAACTCCCGGAAGATCAAGAATTGTCATGCCAGCCGTTAAATTTTTAATGAACCCATAAGAAAATAAGCTGGTTGTGATCGCAAGAACAATGAATACAACCATGACCACTTTGGTTAGTCCATCCATATTGCGTATCTTTTCAATAAATCTACTAAAAAATTTCATATGCTTGTTTACACACTTTTCTAAAAAGGTAATAATCTATTTTAATGCAAAATTCAGACCATATTACTGTTACTTTTAAATATTACTGCGGTTTTGGTGGAGGAATTGGCAGATCTTTATCAGCTGTATTTTTCCATTTATCCCCTTCGTCGATCAGCATCACAGGAATATCNTCGACAATTGGATATTTTCGACCGCAGTCCTGACAAATAAGCCAAGTGTCTTTATATAATACTAATGCTCCCTCTTTTTCGCGCACACACGCAGGGCACCGTAAAATGTCTAATAGGTCTTTACTGACCATTTGGTCTCCTTTTCCTTATTAATTACCGATGGGAATTTTACCACCTGCATACTTTATTTTGAACTACGGATTTANTCCTCGTTCTGCGTTGGGATACCATCTGTACCGGGTCCATAGT
>JGI24724J26744_10001737_pt1 | contig 14821 bp, 14 predicted proteins | sample Cruoilmetagenom7_FD_26744 | JGI IMG/M metagenome (IMG submission 26744)
GCGCGGCTGGGCGTTGTGGCGACAATTTCCGTTGGTGTGATCTTGGGCATTATTGTTTATCTGGCACGCGGGCCAATCTCGGAATTGCTGGTCAATCCGGCGGCGATGATGGACGGTGTTCTCCTCGCCCCGGCGCTGGCGGCCCTATTGGTGACGGTTGCTGTTGCGATTATATTTGATGGCTTGCAGGCCACCTGTTCGATGGCCTTGCGGGCGCAAGAGGTGATTTGGGTGCCAAGTATCATCCATATTGGATCATTCTTCGTGATCCTGATCCCGGCGGCCTACTTTTTTGGGATTACATTGCAGCGCGGGGCGCAGGGTATGATTGAGGCGGCCTGTTTGAGCGTCTTGGTTGCTGGCCTGTCGCAACTGGCCCTGCTGGAATGGAAAACGGCGCGCCACAAGGTGTGACGCGCCGTTTAAAGTTCCGTGAGGAACAAAGACCTAGATGTCTTTCAGAGCCGATGCCGGCTTGAAAGCTGCTGAGGTTTTTTCAGCGATCTGGATCTTCTCACCTGTGGCCGGGTTNCGACCTTCACGGGCGCCGCGTGTTTTTGCGACGAATGTACCAAAGCCTGCGATCGCAACTTGCTGGCGGCCTTTTACAGCACCAGAGATTGAATCGAAGACAGCATCCACTGAGCGGCCAGCTTCGGCCTGGGACGTACCAGTCGCTTCAGCGACGGCTTTAGTCAGTTCACCCTTGTTCATTGGGCTCTCCTTTTTTTAACGGCAAATAGCGCCGTAGGGGCATTGTCCATGATTCGGATTGTCTGAATATCCCGAAAAGCCAACAAATACGGGCGATTCAGCCCATTTTGACTGTTTTTTGCGGTTTTTGCCGCGATTATTGTGGATTTTTCGCGCAATAGGCGAGTTCGCCACCNGNGCAAATNGACTGAAAATCCCGACCGAATCTAGCCGATTCGGGTCTTTTCGCGCCTCCATAAAAAGCCAGAGACGCGAAAATGCCCCGTATCCTAGCTGAGCTTGACCANCATTTTGCCTTTGTTTTGACCCGAGAAGAGACCCATGAACGCGTTCGGGGCGTTCTCGACACCTTCCATAACCGTTTCCTGGAATTTTAGCTTTCCGGATGGAATCCACTGCGCCAGGTCCGCCATGAATTGCGGTTGCATGTCGGCATGGGTCGAAACGATGAAGCCGCGCAGCTGAAGCTGTTTGCCCACAATCTGGATCAGATTGTTCGGGCCAGGGGCCGGTTCGGTGTCATTATATTGTGAGATCGCGCCGCACAGGGCCATACGCGCCATCGGGCGGGCGACTTCAATCGCGGCTTGCAAATGATCGCCACCAACATTGTCGAAATAGACGTCGATTCCTTTCGGGGCGGCCGCACGCAAGGCATCCAGCAACCCGGCATAATCTCCGGCGGCGCGATAGTCGATGCATTCATCGGCGCCGATTTCTTTCACNAACGCGACTTTTTCTGCCCCGCCAGCCGAGCCGATGACCGTACAGCCTTTGATCTTGGCGATCTGAACCACCGCAGATCCAACCGCGCCCGCCGCGCCGGATACAAATACGATATCGCCTTCCTTAAGCTCGGCGACCCGCAAGATACCCGCATAGGCNGTCAGGCCGGGCATGCCAGCAATGCCGATAAAGGCGCTGTCGGGAAGGCCCGTGCCGCTNGGCAATTTGGTNGCCATGACCGCTTCCGGGGNGGCCGTCCAGGCTTCGCGCCAACCAGCCATCGAAAGGACGAGATCACCTTCCTTATAGTCCGGGTGCGCNGANGCGGTGACGGTGCCGACCGCGCCGCCTTGCAAAACTTCGCCGATCTGGAAGGGCGGCACATAGCTTTCGCGATCATACATCCGACCGCGCATATAGGGATCAACCGACATCCAGCTATTGCGAACCTGAATTTGGCCATCGCTCGGGTCGGGCGCCTGATTGGTTTGCATTGCGAAGTCAGCGGCGGTGGGCGCACCAACGGGCCGCTTGGCGAGGGCCCAGTCGCGGGATGTGATTGCGGTCATGATCTTTTCTCCAATAAAGCCATAGAGCCCATTAGAAGGGTTGAACGGCCAATTGGAAGGGCTAACTGCGCGTGATGGTAAGAAATCGTAATGCCTTTTGATGGCTGCGGCTGGCGAGATGGCTTGCGCCGCCCACGCGGCTCTGCGATTGAGGCGCCAAATGAGTGGAGTATTCAATGGCCAGTTTGAAAACCGGACTGATCGGCGCCGGCGTATTTGGCGGCTATCATGCCGGGAAAATCGCCGCCTCAGATAAAACCAAATTTGTTGGCGTATTTGATCCCGATATTGCGCGCTGTGCAGAACTGGCCAGCAAGCATCAAGTCCCGAGCTTTATTGATCAAGGCGAACTGTTCACCGCATGCGATGCCGTCCTCGTCGCCTGCCCGGCAACCTATCACGAAGCGGTGGTACGTGCGGCGCTCGAGGCGGGTGTGCATGTGATGGTTGAAAAGCCGTTGGCGCTGACGGGCAGGGCCGCCTATGCGCTGGCCAAGCTGGCCGATGATAAAGGTCTCGTCCTGCAAGTCGGCCATCAGGAACGGTTTGTCCTTGCAGCGATGGGCCTGTTCGATATCCCCGAAATGCCAACCAAGATTGACGCGGTCCGCGCCGGGCCACCGGCNCCCGATGGCCGGGCCGGGGATGTCTCTGTAATTTGGGANCTGATGACCCATGACCTCGACATGGTTGGCAAATTGATGGGCGAACCGCTGGGCGTTGAGGCGACNGGGCGGGTGGCCCATACCGCCCATATCGATGCGGCCACGGCGGCGCTGCAATATTCTAACGGAACCTGCGAAATCACCGCTAGCCGCTGCGCCGATGAGCGCGACCGGCGCATGGCCGTGACCTATCCAAGCGGGATAATCGCCATCGATTTTCTGACCCGCGCGATTGAAAACACGACGCCATTCCGCATTCAGGCCGATGTCTCCGGCACCTTGCCTGACCCATTAGCTGCGGCTGATGAAGCCTTCTTCGCCGCCTGTCTGGGCGAACGCGAGTGCGCCATTCCCGGCCGCGAAGCCGCCCTTGCGGTGGACATTGCCGAACGCGCTGAACTTTCTGCTCTACACACGATTGGAACCTGACCCATGGCTATTGATACAAGCATCCTGATTGATCTGCCCGAAGATGCCCCAATCCAATTGTTCGATCTTAAAACGCAGCAGGCGCTCATTCGCCCGGCTTTGGAAAAACGCTGGACCACGATCCTCGACCATGGCCGCTATATTGGCGGACCTGAAGTGGATGAATGCGAATCCAAACTGGCGGAGATTACCGGCGCGGCGGATGCGGTGGCGGTTGGGTCCGGCACGCAGGCTCTCGTGATGCCCTTACTCGCCATGGGCATTGGCGCGGGCGACGCGGTGTTCATCCCCGGCTTTACATATAATGCGACGGCCAACGCGGTTCTGCTGTCAGGCGGCTGTCCCGTCATCGTCGATATTGACCCGAAGACGTTCAACATGGATCCGGCCGATCTGGAGCGCCAGATTGATCGCGTGAAGGCCGAAGGCGACCTGACGCCGCGCTGTATCATACCGGTCGATCTATATGGGCTGCCCGCCGACTATGATGCCATTCAGGCGATTGCCGACGCGCATGGTCTGCGGATCATTGCCGACGGTGCGCAGGCCTTTGGCGGCAAGGATAAGGGCCGCTGGGTCGGCAATATTGCAGAGATTACCGCCACCAGCTTCTACCCGACCAAGACGCTTGGCGGATACGGCGATGGCGGCGCGATCCTGTGTCAGGACCCTGACTTTGCTGACCGGATGCGCTCGATCCGTTGGCATGGCACCGGCGACAATCGCAAAGAGTCGATCCGGGTTGGGATCAATGGCCGCTGCGATTCCATTCAGTGTGCGGTGATTGCCGAAAAGCTCGGCCTGTTTGAGGCGGAGCGCGACCGCCGCATCGCCGCCGCCGCTGTCTATGCCGCGCGTCTGGACGGCATCATCGAGGCGCAAGGCGCACTTGATGGCCAAGAAAATGGCTATGGCCTCTACACCGTTCGGGTGCGCAATCGCGACGCCGTGCGCGCCGCGCTGGGCGAGGCGAAGATTCCAAATGGCATCTATTACGACATGGCCATCCACCAAATGCCCGCCTTCGCGCACTATGCCAAAGAAGGCTCGCTTCCCCATTGTGAACGCGCCGCCGAGGAGAGCCTGAGTCTACCCATGCACCCCTATTTGAGCGAAGCCCAAATCAACCGCGTCTGCGACGTCGTAATCGCCGCACATAACGGGTAGCTGGAATGACACTCTTTCAGGGCTTTTCTGCTTTTCCGATAACCCCGGCTGATCGGGATGGGCGAGTTGACGGGCAGGCGTTGAGGCGTGTGCTGACAGGGATCGCTGAAGCGGGTGTGGACTCTGTCGGCCTGCTGGGAAGCACCGGATCATATGTCTATCTATCGCGACAAGAACGCCGTTTGGCCGTTGAGGTGGCGGCTGACTTCTTAAACAATCGCGTGCCTTTAATGGTTGGCGTTGGGGCGTTTCGTACCTCCGACGCGGTTGCGCTAGCCGAGGATGCAAAAGAAGCTGGTGCGGATGCGCTTCTGCTTGCCCCGGTTTCCTACATACCGCTGTCGCAAGACGAAGTGTTTGAGCATTTCAAAACCGTTTCTGAGGCAACTGGCCTACCGCTGTGTATCTACAATAACCCAATAGCTACGCATTTTACATTCTCGGATGAATTGCTGTGTAAGCTTGCACACCTGCCGACTATTCGCGGGGTCAAAATGCCGTCCCCCCTGAAGGAAGATGTCGCTGAGGAATTGAGCCGTCTGCGCCCGCAGGTGCCTGCCGATTTCAAAATCGGCTATAGCTGGGACCGTCGTTCTGCCGACGCCATCGCCCTTGGCGGAGATGCCTGGTATAGCGGTTTGGGCGGGATATTGCCGGAGCAGGTGCTTAGACTCTTCGGCGCAGCGCAAGNGGGTGACTTTAACGAAGTAGACCGTATGAACGCGGTGTTTGAGCCGCTCTGGGACCTATGCACATCGCTTGGCAGTGTGCGTGTTGTATACGCNATCGCAAACGGGCTTGGTGTGTTTGACGGCGACCCGCCGCGTCCAATTTCACCATTATCAACCGAGCAAAATGGTTTGGTGATGCAAGCTGTTAGGTCTCTTTCAGAATTGTGATGGGCAATTACGTTGTGCCCGGAGTGCGGTCCGGTTTAACGCGGTGAGTTCCTCGTTAAGACGGTTCCTCCAACCCCAATCGCCTAAGTGGCCCGCCGACTTGTCCGCTGACCATCGCGGCGAGCAATTGCGGCGCAGGCCATAATTTACTCAATGGCGCGGCGAGCCAATCGCGTAACCAGGGGGCGATGCGGCTGTCGCCTTGATAGACCGGGGTGAAGGCCCAGGTCATCAATTGGTAGAGCCGGACATGCCCGATCCGCGCACGGCGATAGGCAGCGAGCGCCCCCGCAACGTCGTTGCTATCTTGCAATGCGCGCACCAAAGCCCACGCATCGAGCAGCGCCATATTCGCCCCTTGGCCAAGTTGTGGCGAGGCCGCGTGCCAGGCGTCGCCAATATGGACGAGGCGCGGGCCAGAGACCGGATTGGGCTGTGTGCGGTGGCGATAGCGGGCGAAGGTCAGGTCATCATGGCTGGTAATCTGATCGACCAATGACCGCGTTTCGGGCCAAAGCGCGCTTGCTTCCTCCCGCCATTGCTCCAGCGGCGCGTCGCGCCAGGCGGCCTCCCGGTCGCCCCGTATCGACCAGAAGTATGTCAGGTTGAGCGGCGCATCGCTGGCGGTGCGGCCCGACGCCATCACACCGGTCATCTGGCTGGCAGCGCGGTATCGCTGTTCCAGTGCGGCGGCTTGAAATGGGCCGTCTTCAGGCCAGGGCAGGGTCACCCAAAGCGCGCCATAGGGGAGTTGCTTGCGCGGATTTCGCGTCAGAGGCGAGCGTACGCCGAGCCCATCAATGACCAGATCGAATCGCCCGATTGGCCGGCCATTACCGGTTTCAAGCGTTCCATCAATGCCATCCGCACCGGTAATCTCGGTTGATGGAACCAGGGCCGCCCCGGCGTCTTTCGAGGCGGTGAACAATTGATCAAATAACAGGCTTCGCTGCACGCCGAGCCCGTACAGGTCGCGTTTCCATTTGGCATATCTCACATCCAGAACCGGGCGCTCGGATGGCGTGGTCAGGCCCCAAAGACGGTCAATTCGGCTGCCCAATTGGTCGATGGTCTGGCGCAGGCCGAGCTTGTCCAGCACCGCCATCCCGGTCGGTTGCAACATCAAGCCAGAGCCGATCGGTTGTGGCGCGTCGAACCGGTCGAACACCGTCACTCGGTGGCCTTGCCGGGCCAAAAACGTCGCAGCGGCCAGCCCACCAATTCCGGCTCCGGCGATCGCGATGTCNAGCTTTGTCCCCATGCCGGGCAACTTGGCGCGGNGCGCAATGATTGTCACGCGTGACAAAAGTTCTTAACTGCGGAGCATGACAAACGTGCTGAACATCTTCGCCGCCCAGCTCAACCCGGTTGTGGGGGACATTAAGGGCAATCTGGAACTGGCGCGCGGGGCGTTGGCCGAGGCCGTGGCGGCGGGTGCGGACCTGCTCGTACTGCCGGAATTGTTCATTCTCGGCTACCCGGCCGAGGACCTGGTTCTAAAGGCNAGCGCGGTTGAACTTTCAATGGCTGCGATTGAANCCCTGGCGGCTGAAACCAAGTCNGCCCCGGCCGTGCTGATCGGGTCGCCTTGGGCGGCTGACGGCAAGCTGCACAATTCTGCACTTCTNTTGCACGATGGCGCGATTGCTCATCGTTATGACAAGCGCGAATTGCCNAATTATGGCGTGTTTGATGAGGTCCGGGTGTTCGATCCCGGCACGGGCCCGGCGCGGGCAATAGATTTTAACGGCGTGCGCATCGGCATCGCGATCTGTGAGGACATTTGGTTTGAGCGTGTCCCGCAAGACTTGAAAGACGATGGCGCACAAGTGCTGATCGTGCCCAATGCCTCGCCATGGCGGCGCACCGTGCAGGTTGAACGGCACACCACATTCTCGTCTTGGCGCAAGAACGGCCTGCCATATCTATTCGTCAATCAGGTTGGCGGGCAGGACGAACTGGTCTTTGACGGGTCCAGCTATGCGGTCGACATTGATGGGACGGAACACCAATTGCTCGGCGACTTTACCTCCGGCACCGCGCTGCTCGGTTTTGATCCANGNACTGGCCGTTTTGCATCCGATCGTGCCGCGACACTGACGGAGGGGTGGGAGGCGGAATATCGCGCCGCCGTTCTGGCGCTGGGCGACTATGTCAACAAGAACCGGTTCCCCGGCGTGGTGCTCGGCATGTCCGGCGGCATTGATAGCGCGCTGACCGCCGCCATCGCGGTCGACGCGCTTGGGCCAGAGCGGGTCTGGTGCGTGATGCTGCCGAGCAAATATACGAGCGGCGATAGTCTTGAAGACGCGATGGCCTGCACCCGCGCGCTTGGCGCCAAGTATGACACAATCAATATCGCGCCCGGCGTCGGCGCGCTCGATGAAATGTTGGCGGGGCAGTTTGAAGGGCTTGAGGCCAATACAACTGAAGAGAATATTCAGTCCCGCTTGCGCGCAGTGACCCTCATGGCCTTATCGAACAAGTTCGGCCACATGGTTGTAACGACAGGGAATAAGTCTGAAATGGCGGTGGGCTATGCGACCCTGTATGGCGACATGTGCGGCGGCTATAATGCGCTGAAAGACTTCTACAAAACCGAGGTTTTTGAGCTGTCAAAATGGCGCAATACCAAATGCCCAGAAGGCGCGCTCGGCCCGTCTGGGGAGGTCATTCCAACCCGCATCATCACCAAGCCGCCAAGTGCAGAACTGCGCGAAGATCAGCGCGATGATGACAGCTTGCCGCCCTATGACGTGCTGGACGATATTCTGCGCGGTCTGGTCGATAATGAGGAAGACCTGGATGACATCATGGCGCGTGGCCATGACGAGACCATTGTGCGCCGGATCGAGCATTTGCTGTACATCGCTGAATATAAACGCCGTCAGGCCCCACCCGGCGTGAAGGTGGGCGGTAAGAATTTCGGCCGCGACCGGCGCTATCCGATTACCAACCGGTTCCGCGATGACTGATTTTTCCGGCGAGGCCGAGGCGCTGTTTCGGCGGGTTGCTGAACGCCGGGCGCTCAATATCGAACCGCAAGCGAGCGCCGATGGCGACGTCATGTTCGCCTTGACATCACCCGATCAAAGCGGCGATCCGGTCTTTGTCGGTTTGCAGCGCGATGATGAGTTGAGCTTCACCGTCGGGGACTTTGGAGCGTCCTTCTTTCCCGCCGGCAGCGTCAAAGGCCTGTTTGAGAAGGCCGCGGAAGGCTGGTTCACCGGGCAGACGCGATTGGCCTATTATTGGCGCGGCAAACGGCTGGTGAAAATATGTATGCAAGTGAAGCTCAAGAGTGGCAACTGGCAGCGCATCTATACCCAATACACGACTTGGATATTGCCCTTCCTAACGATCAAGACGACGTACAAGCTGCATCCCACCGCATAAACTCTGAACTTGCNCGCCGTCGCCTCCTACGTCACAATTGCCCAAGATAATTTTGAGGAAATCACCATGCAGACAATTGCTTTTATCGGCCTCGGAAATATGGGCGGCGGCATGGCCGCCAATCAGGCCAAGGCCGGGCGAATGGTGCGTGCATTTGATCTGTCCGCGCCCGCACTGGACCAAGCGGCGGCNGCAGGCTGCAGGCCCTGCACCTCGGCAGCCGACGCGGTGACCGGGGCCGATATTGTCATCACCATGCTGCCCGCNGGCAAACATGTGCGCAGCGTCTATGCCGATGACATCCTGCCGAATGCGAAAACCGGCGCGCTGCTGATTGATTGTTCAACCATTGATGTTGATAGCGCCCGCGCTGTTGCGACGCTGGCGGCCGATGCGGGCAATCGGTTTCGCACCAGTGACGCGCCCGTGTCTGGCGGTACGGCGGCGGCCGATACCGGGACGCTGGCCTTCATGGTGGGTTGCAATGAGGCCGATTTTGCAGATGTTCAAACCGCGCTGGAGCCGATGAGCCGGGTGACGATCTTCGCCGGCGATAGCGGTGCCGGGCAGGCGGCCAANATCTGCAATAATATGCTGCTTGGCATNTCCATGATTGGCACGTGTGAGGCGTTTGCACTGGCCGAAAAGCTTGGCCTTGATGCGCAGCGTTTCTACGACATTTCCAGCCAGTCATCGGGCCAGTGTTGGTCAATGACCAGTTATTGCCCGGTTGAGGGCGTTGGCCCGGACTCGCCCGCTGATCGGCAGTTTGAGGGCGGCTTTGCCACCAATATGATGCTGAAAGACCTGCGCCTCGCCAAGCAAGCAGCGATGAGCAGTGGCGCCGTCACCCCGCTCGGCGGGCAGGCCGAGGCGCTCTACGCGATGCTCAGCGAACAGGGGTGGGGCGGCAAGGATTTTTCCAGCGCCATCGAATTGCTGAAAAAGGGTACGGTTGCCGACTAGCCGCCATTCACCGCGCATAAATTTCCGGTCGCTAAAGTTCGAATTAATCTAACCTGCCTTGGGTTGGACTCATTTGTCTTGGAAGAGCGGTACGCAATGAGCGTCATCATAGCCCTAGCTTTCCCCCTTGCCACCGGCGCTGGTCCGATGGATGCCGCTTTGCGTGCAACCGAGGCCCCGGAGACCTTGCGGGCCGCCTTCACGGTTGAGTTGAGCAGTGACAAGGCGACGCTTGAATACCGCTATGATCCGCGCTTGCCAAAGGCTGACCGGTGGCAGCTTCTCTCTGCGCGTGGCAATGATGGCGAACTGGATCAGGCGGCTGCCGCCTGGGGCGCTGAACATGCGCCTGATGGGCGGCTTTTCCCCGACGATTTGCGCGCCAGTCTTGGACAGACCGTAGACGTTTCCGACCTTGGCGCAGGGTGGCGTCTATCTTTCAATCACGCCCCGTCGGCAAATGATGGAACGCTCGATGTCTGGGCCAGTCAAAAACTGAAGGCTGATGCCTGGCTGGAGCCGGAGATGGGGCGGTTTTTGCGGATCGATTACCATTTGCCCCGGCCGGTTCGCGGGCCAGACGGCGGGCGGCTCACCAAGTTTGAACAAACCTATCTGCTGCAAACCGAGCCGAAATGGGGGCTGACCTATATCGCCCAGTACAGCTTGCGTTTTGAAGCCAAAGCCGCGTTCAAAACGATCCGGCAAAGCTATACTGCTGTGATCACCGACGCGACCTTCTTCTTCGCCAGCCCGCAAGCTGAGCGGTTCTTTGTCGAATTTCAGAAAAAGCAGGAAACCCGGCTCGCGGCGGTTAATCCGGCGCGCTAATCGTCTCGGCCGCCTCCTCGGTCCAGACCTGCGTTCGGTATATTCGCCCGACCCAGCCTTCGACCTGCCGCGCGCCAGTGTCTTGGCAGAGAAACTTACGCAGCTTTACTGTCATGGCGCCTGCCACCCGCTTGCACAGGCTTTCAATCCTGCGTGAAAGGGATAGACTTTGGCTATGGCGATTCACATGCTCAAACTCTGTGTTGGTGTCGACGAGGTCTCAGACATTGCTGCTTGGCAGACGCGAACCATGCAGAGCCATGCTGCGCCATTCCATCAAACCCGAATGGTGCCAAAACGCGCGACTGAGCTTGCCGATGGCGGATCAATGTATTGGGTTATCCGCAATGTGATCCAGGTGCGCCAGGAGATTGTCGACGTGCGGGAGATTGAAGACCGTACCGGACGGCGGGCCTGCGAATTGGTGTTCAATCCAGAATTGGTGCTGGTTGACCCAACCCCAAAACGCCCGTTTCAGGGCTGGCGATATTTGCAGCCCAAAGACGCACCGAAGGACCTGAAATCCGGTATCGTCGATGCGCCTGCTGAATTGATGGCGGGGCTGAAAGACGCTCTTGTTTGGTAGTCACCGGGGTCCGGTAATCTCCCGCCGCGTCTAGGCCTTCATAAACGCACCGATCCGCTCGCGCATGTCCGGGCCGACCCCTTGATTCTCCGTCACTTCCCATTGCAGGCCTGCATCCAACGCATCCATGTCGGTGGCTTCCAGCAAATGCTTGTTCGCGGCGTGAGAGAACGGAGAGTTGGCGAGGATTTGCCGGGCATAGGCTTCGACATCAGCGGTAAATGTCTCATCGGCGTAGACCAGTTCGGCCAAGCCGATCCGCAGCGCTTCTTCGGCGCGCACGGTTTCGGCGGTAAACATCAGGCGCTTGGCGGTGGCGATGCCGACCCGGCGCGGCAGACGCTGACTCATGCCCCAGATCGGTGTCAGCGCCCATTTGGCATGGGTGTCACCGAACTTGGCATTGGCGGAGGCGAGAATGAAATCGGCCGCCAGTGCCACTTCCAGCGCGCCGGTATAACAATGACTATGCACCGCCGCGATAACCGGCTTTGGCAGCTTTTCCATCATACGCAGGGTTTCAGAATGCCAGCCGGGGGAGGGCACATCTTCGCCGCCGGCAATGTCAACAAGATCATGCCCGGCTGAAAAACACTTGCCCGCGCCGCGCAGGACCACACAGCCAATGCTGTCATCGCGTTTCAGGTCGGTCACGTGGCCGCGCAGCTCAGAAAACACGTCCACCGTCAGGGCGTTTAACTTGTCGGGTCGATTGAGCGTTAGCCAACACAGCCCATTGTCGTCCTCGCGGGTTACTAGGTTGCTCATGGTTCACTCCAAAAAAAGGTCAAGTATTCGATGCGATCCACGCGATGGTGGCGAGAACTTCTTCCATTTCCACCACTGCGCGTTTCACGCCATCTGGGTACGCTAACTTAAATTGACGTATGCGTCATCTTTTTTCGAGATCGAGTTTCGTTGACAAAAAGGGCTTGGGTGCGTATCGCCGCCGCATGAGAACGCTGCACCACCATCATCATAGGTAGCGCGCCTGTTGAGGCGCGACCCGAATGCTGCGTCTCACATTTTCAAATCTCTGGTCCTTTGACCCCCTGAAAATCTGAAACAAAGCTGATCGCCGTCTCAATTGAGCAAGCGAACCTTCACACTTTTCTGCGCTTGCTCTATGGCGAGCGCAACACGCGAATAAAGGCTGAAACTTATGGGCAAGAAAGCTCCAAAACCAATTGATCTGGCCCGCAAGCCGCGCGGCTTCCCAGACAAGCGCGAAGGCCTGCTATACGCCGAACGCGCAATGATCGATCGCGTCACTGAAGTGTATCGCCGTTGGGGCTTTGAAGGGCTCGACACGGGTGCCTTTGAATTCGCCGATGCGCTGGGCAAATTCTTGCCAGACGATGATCGCCCAAATGCGGGTGTCTTTGCGCTGCAGGATGATGACGATCAATGGATGAGCCTGCGCTACGATTTGACCGCGCCACTCGCCCGGTTCGCCGCCGAAAATTGGCAGAACCTCGCCAAGCCTTATCGCCGATTCGCGGCAGGTCCGGTTTGGCGCAATGAAAAACCTGGCCCCGGCCGGTTCCGTGAATTTATGCAATGCGATGCCGATACGGTTGGCGCGCCCGGTGCACATGCAGATGCCGAAATGATTGCCATGGCNGCCGAAGCAATGCGTGCGGCAGGNGCGGGTGAGGGTGAGTTTGCCATTCGGGTCAACACGCGCCGCCTGTTAAACGCGGTGCTGGAAGGTGTTGGCGCGGATCAGGACGGTCAACGCCTGACCATTCTGCGCGCCCTAGACAAACTTGATAAGTTTGGCGCCAGCGGTGTGGCTGACCTGCTCGGCGGCGGCCGGATGGATGAAAGCGGCGACTTCACCAATGGCGCTGGCCTTGATGCGGCGCAGGTCAAACGCGTTCTGGCCTTCGCCGAGGCAGGCCGATCAACCCGTGAGGATACGTTGGATGCGCTGGGCAAAGCGGTTGGTACTGGCGAGGAGGCCACCGCTGGCCTGGCTGAACTTGAAGCGATTACCCGCGCCTTGTCGGCGCTCGGCGCACCTGAAAGCGATGTTGTGTTTGATCCGTCCATCGTGCGCGGGTTGGAATATTATACCGGTCCGGTTTTTGAGGCGGAACTGCTGAAAGAAACCGTTGATGAGGCCGGCAATACGGTTCGCATTGGTTCAGTTGGTGGCGGTGGTCGCTATGATGATCTTGTCGCCCGCTTTACCGGCCAGCAGGTTCCAGCGACCGGTTTCTCGGTTGGCATAAGCCGTCTCGCGGCGGCGTTCGCTATTTCCGGCGAAATCGGGTTGCTCAACGGCCCTGTCGTGGTTCTCAATATGGACCGTGACGACCCGAGTGAGGCGCTTAAACTCGCGACCGAATTGCGCCGCGCGGGCATTCGTGCCGAAGCCTATATGGGCAGTTCGGGCATGCGGCCACAGATGAAATATGCCGACCGTCGCGGTGCGCCTGCCGTCGTCATGGCTGGAACTGACGAGCTGGAAAAAGGCGTCGTGACGATCAAGGACTTGAAAGAGGGCGCCAAGAAAGCCGCTGCGATCAGTTCCAATGATGAGTATCGCGAAGCCCGGCCCGGCCAGTTTGAGGCGCCACGCGCTGACATGGTCGCGCGCGTCCGTGAGATTGTGGAGGCCGAGCAATGAGCGCGGACATGTTCGCATCCTTGGGCGGCGACTATGTTGACCCGCGCGTCGTGATCAAGGCGGCCCTACCACTGGAACTTTCCGGCGAGGCCGTGCGGGGGCGGATTTGTGTCTTCACTGATGAGGACGGTCAGGAATGGGCATTGCGCCCGGACCTGACCTTGCCGGTTGCAGTCGATGAGGTTGCACGCAGGCGCGGCGGCGATGGTGGAGAAAAACGCGTGCACTATAGCGCGCCTGTTTTTCGCCTTCCGGCCCTGCCGGGCGAACCGGTTGAATTTACCCAGGCCGGATTTGAACGCTTTGGCGCGGCCAGCGACGCGGCATGTGATGCGGATGTGTTCGGCGCCATAGTAGCTGCCTGCGCTGACGCTGGGGTTAGTGGCGGCATCGTCAATGTTGGCGACCTGACCATCTTCCCGGCCTTCGTTGACGCGATGGACTTACCGGCCGAGACGGCCAGCGGCTTGAAACGCGCCTTTCGCCAGCAGGGCGGCGTGCGGGCCTTTCTGAAGGCGGATCGCAGCGGCGCGGCGTCCGGCCTGTCACAGCGTCTGCACGGGATGAGCCGTGATGATGTCGGCGCTTTTGTCGGTGACATATTCGCCCTGACCGGCATCAATCCGGTTGGCGAACGAACTGGCGATGAGATTGTTGAGCGCCTATATGAGCGCGCCAATTCCGGCGGTGTCGAGGCTGTTCCCGCGCCGAAACAAGACCTGATCGAAGCTGTCTTGAACGTTGATACGGGCGTCGCCGATGCGGCGGAACAATTGACCAAAATTGCATCCGGCGCCGGGCTTTCCGGCCTCGATCCAGTGCTTGGCCGTCTTGCCGAACGCGTCGACCTGATGGCGTCCAAAGCACCAAAGCTGATGGGTAAGGCCCGCTTCTCCACCCGTTTCGGGCGACGGTTCACCTATTATGATGGCTTCGTGTTTGAGATTTCTGCCAGTCAGGAAGAAAGCGCTGAGGGTCGTGCCTTTGCCGCTGGCGGGCGATATGACCGCCTTCTGGCGGACCTGTCGGGCGGCGATGTCGACGCCTCGGCAATCGGCGCCATCGTCGTGCCGCATCGACTGACCCGTGCCAAAGGGGGGGCTGCATGACCCGTTTAAATATCGCCATCCCGTCAAAGGGCCGACTGAAAGAAAACACCGAAAGCTGGCTCGCGGCGAGCGGTTTTAAGCTGCGCCAGAAAGGTGGCGGTCGCGGCTATACGGCGGCCNTGCAAGGCC
>JGI24724J26744_10001738_pt1 | contig 14816 bp, 9 predicted proteins | sample Cruoilmetagenom7_FD_26744 | JGI IMG/M metagenome (IMG submission 26744)
TTGAGGAAAAGAAAGATCTATTAAAAATTATTCATGATTCTTCATTAATTATAATTTTTTATTCATTTAAAGATTAAATATTTTTCTAAAGAATAGTAAAAAATAAATGGGAGGTTTTTATTCATTATTATGTATTATAATAATAAATAGGATGAGGATTTAATTGAAAATAAGGATAATATTAACAAATTGAAAGAAATTTTGGAAAAAGAAGAAACTAGCAATGAAACTAAAGCTATGTTCAGATCAGCAAATGAATTCTATGAAAGATTTATAAAGAATGGTTCTTCTATTTCATTAGAAGAGATCGCAAGGGAGTATAAACCTTGACTAAACTTTTATTGAAAATTATTAATGAATCTGATAATATCTATGACTATTATGAATGATACTTTGATCAAAAATTTTGAACAAATTGTAAGNAGATATGGGTCTATTGGTATTTTGGATGCCATAACAATAAATTTAAGCAATAGAGAAAAGAAAATATTTTCAGATGTATCACTAAATTTAAAGAATTCTCCTGATAAAACGATCATTGATAAGATTAGCATGGAAATATGGCGCGCAGCAGGGGTAATTGCAGTAAAACTTGGTTGGAATTCAACTACCGAGATTTTTAATGAAATTATAGAAATTAAAAAATCGAGGAAAATATCACATTATTTTGAGGAAGAGGTGAATAACGAGATGACTATTAACCATAGAGCTAACTCACAATTGTTTCCTCAAGAACTTTTTGGAATTTCAAATAATTCCTCAAACAATAACTTTTCAAAAGATTCACAGACTATACATCATACTGAGAGCGATGTGGAGATTGTTACAGATACCGAAATATCCTATAATGAAACAACAGAGGAGGAGTTAATACGTAATTATAAAAAGATAAAGAACTCTAACTACAAAGCGATAAGCACATTAAATACATCAGAAGTTAACAAACAGGTTAAAAATGGACGGACTTTTGTATTTAAAGGGAGAACCTTAAAATCTTTAAGAGGGATATTTGTTATTTCTTTTGGTTTCGTTTTAATTATTCTATATATTTTTAGGGGAGCACAAATGTATATAGCACTTATAGGTTTAGGGTTAAGTATAATAGGATGTGAAATGTTCATTGTAGGTATGAGATTCTTTATTGTAGTTGGCTCCGATGGAGTATTATGGAGGTCATCTATCAAAACTTATGCTCATTTATGGAGTAATACGGTTTTAATTAAAGGAGACGTTAAATCTGAAACCCTAGGGAAAAATAGGCATGTACTACTAAAAACCAGAGAAGGAACCTTGCTTGTAATTAATGTGAAGGTAAATAGTAAAGAGTTTTCTTCAAAAAAGAATAAAGAGTATATAGTTTATTGTATTATGAAGCATTGTTTAATTGCTTTAGATGAAAATGTAGAACATTACATAAGTTTAGGTACTTTAATCTAATGCTCCTTAGTTCATTAACTCATTTGACTTGATATTTCTTCCAATCTTTCTACAATTTCTTCGCGCGTAAGCCAAAAATGGCTTCCTGCTTTTTCTAATGATTTTTCGTATTCCCTCTTTGCGTCTTTCCATTTCTTTTGGCGAAAATACAAATCCCCTAAAACATATGAGATTAAATCTTCGTAATAACCTTTCTTTAAAACTTGCTTCAAATTTATTTCTGCCTTTTTGTATTGTTCTTTCAAAATAAGTAACGCCTCTTTAAAAATATCGTATAGACCATATTTATATTTCGCACTTTGTAGATGACGCTCAGTAGCTGCGATATTTCCTAATTTAAAATGACAAAATAAAAGATCATTTCGTATGCCAGTACTTCCGCTATGATCGTAATCTGGAGCCCATAATTCACCTAATTCAACAGCTTTTTCGTAATTACCCTCAAATACATAAGCACTAAAAAAACTCTTCAACATATAAAAACGCAGGTCGTTTAACAATAAGACATGGAATTTTTGCTCGTTTTGAAATCCATTATCAAACATCTTCCAACTTTCTGGCTCAACGAGTTCAATGTTTGATTGAGGATTCTCTTCTTTATGCAATTTATAGAAATTTCTAAAAAAATGAACAAGTCCGCCTTGTATGAGAGCTCCGATTCGATCTTGATAAGCACCTTTATCCATACCCCATCCCAAAGCTCTACATACCAAAACTTTGTGAACTCTATTTAATTTTCCTGGTTTTAATTGTAAGAATTCGAGATTTGGTAATTTTAACAAGACAGGAGGGATTTTCTCAAAATCATTGCGATCTACATATAGATCTCTTAGTTTTTTAAATGATGCAATAAAATTCGGTAATTCGGTAAGATGATTATCAGAAATTTTCAAAACTTCTAAATCTTTACAATTTACTAAAGATTCTGGTAAAATTGGTCTAAAACAATGGCTAATCCATAAATCCTTCAGATAAATTAAATTTCCTAAAGATTGAGGGAGAGCTAACTTATCAACTTGATTTTTCTTTTTTAACTTTAACATAGTTTTATGCTCTTGAAAACATCTTAGATAAGTGACATGACCGTTTTCTACGTGATATCCAATCCTGAAATATATTTCGGGTTCAGATTCAATCTTTTGTCCCATAAACTTTGAAAACTCTTTAATTGCTTCCATTTCTTCTCGGGGAATATTCATATATTATTATTTGAAAGATATATAAAAAAATTTTCTTTCTTATGGAATATCAACATATTTTTTTAGATGTCTTTAAATTTAGATTCTATTCAATATTACTTTTATATTGGGTTTTAATGAATCTTAATGGAGGTTCGATTCCTTTTTTTTTACTATGATTTTTTATTTCTTATTTCATGAGGATTAGGAGTGTAGTTAAAGCAATTAAATATTACAAAAAGATGGACCTGACAGGAATCGAACCTATGACTCTTAAATTTATTATAAATTTTTCCGAAATAATGGTACATTTCCATATAAATAAACAAATAATAAAGTAAGCAATGGATAGTGTGCTTTACTTACTATAACTATTTAAATTCTGTCCTGGTTTGTCAAGATTTTTAGTAACTAAGAATTACACCCTGTTTCACAGAATTTCTAGACTTTTAATTGATTAATGCATCGAAAATAATTTTGGAACAAATATAATTAGGTTTAAGATGGGGGAAGCAGAATATAAATATTGATAAGAAAATAATTAGAATTTCTTTCAGACTCCGTTCTTAAGTTTGATTAATCAAGTTAAATATAAATCAGAATTGATTGGAATTACTATAATTATTATTAACGAGAACCACACATCTAAGTGTAGTTTTCTCGATAGCGAAGAGATTAGATGTTATAAGAAATATGTAGGTAAAAGAATTAGTCGGGGGTTATTTAAAACTTCCAATGGTACGCTCATCAATGCCGATGTAAAGGTTGGTTATAATATAGTGAAAAAAATATTCCCAAATTCCGTAAATGTTGATGGGATAGAGATATTCGGACTGCTACCACAAGTAATTAATCAAAATATATTTGATAATATTATTTAAAATATTTTTAATCATTTTTAAGGTCTAAGAGTTTAAGAAAAAGTAATAAATTTGAATAATTTACATGTAAGTTATTATGACATTGTATTTTTTAATCTCTGATTCTACTTTTGCCTTTCCCAGAGGAGTGAGAGTAATAACATCGTTATTTTTGATTTTTAGAGCCGTCAATTTTATATTTGGGTCTTTAAATTCACCGCTCATATAAGGATTCCAAAGCATTTCTTTGTTCACCGCATTAGTCATCAACCATAGGATGGGTTCTATATTATGTCCACTTATTCTCATAGCCTTAAACACATACCCTATGTCCGCATCAAAAGGAACAACGATTTGAACATTTTCTTCTCCTTCAATGTCTCCACAAGCAAGGCAATCTTCCCTTTTAATTACATCTAGATGGTCGAATTGCCCATACACACCATTATAATTGATGTAAGGAGGATCCATTGGAGGGCCAATATTCCTTCCATGCATTCGAAATAATAGTTTTAACGCCTCTTGGGATTGTATGCTAGAAATAATAGAGCTTACGGATTGAATTGCGGCAATTTTATTTCCTAATATATTTTCCATTTCTTCGAACTTATAATCAGGTCCGAAAGTATCTTTAATATTATCTTTCCATTCTTGAATCTCTTCAAGAGATAGGCTTTCTAACTTTTCGGGAGAAACATTTTCATCAAACACTCTTTTTCTTAAATCTATCAATTCTTTCTGTGCTAAAGCCTTCAGTTTTACTACGTCATCGTCCACGTTCATATCAGGTTTAAAACCGTATTCTTTTTCGAATAATACTTCTGCTTTTATAACGCAGTGATTTCTATTTCTTGGAAGCCCTTTTAAAGTACACGCCGCGACCAATTTATCGTCTGCAGGTGGAATAGGAACCATACAACGATAACAAGGAGTTAAATCCAAAACTTTACCAGCGTATTTTTTATCAAAATCTTCTTCAACTTTTTTTCTAACTAGTCTTCTAAAAGGCTCAAGTTTCTCTTGCTTTAACCTATCAATTAAAAACTCTAGTTGCTCTATTTCCTTCTGGGCGTCTAAGTACTCCGGATTGTCAAATTCCCACATTTCACTGTCGACTATTTTTTCGATCTCGATTTCTCTCGTTTTATATTGAAGACCAGAACCTTCTGGAATAAGAATTTGTACGTGTCCTTCAAATCCTACGGTTCCCCCCTCTACCATAGGTTTTTTTATCCTTAAACAAATTTTATTCAAATCTAACCTCGCGTTAAAGTTATCCAAAGCGGCAATGATAACATCGCATTCTTCATAAACCGATATTTGTAATTTTTGGAGCTTTTCAAAATAATAATCGACGTTTAAAAAAGGATTCATTTCCTTCAATCTTTCTGCAGCTACTTCTGCCTTAGGACGACCTTCATCGCCAGGCTTGAACAACATTTGACGGGAAAGATTGGATGTTTCGATAGTGTCTAAATCTACCAATACTATTTTCCCAATTCCCATTAAGGCAAAATCTTTTGCTATTTCACAACCCAAAGCCCCAACTCCGACAATCATAACGCAACCTTTGCTAACAATCTCTTGATCCCATCCATCAATTAATTGCTGTCTCGCATACATTCGCGATTTTTTGATATCTTCCTTGTTTACCGTCATTATAAATATCCTTAATTTTTATAATATTATATATTATTAATTTTTTGTAGAAATATAAATTCTTTTAGTGTGTCTTATTGAAAAAGCAATTTATAGTACTTTTAATGATTTTAATACTTCCAATAGCCCAATTTTTTGTTTTAGGAATAATTGATTATGAGATTCCTCAAATAATCGATTCGCGCTTAAAATGTTCGAATATTGATAATACCTTCCATATTTCATCAGATGAAATAAAAATTAGTTCTATGTACAACGCACAAGACTATATTGGCCTGGAAGATAGTCTTTGGGATAATGGATTAACGGGAAGAAATATAACTGTTGCGGTATTAGACACAGGAATTATTGCTAATCATAGTGTGTTTACAAATAATGGTAAATTAGATTGGTTTGAAAGAATTGTAGGCTTCTACGATGTAATTGAAAATCAATCAAGTATTCCTCAAGACGATCACGGTCACGGAACATGGGCAACATCAATTTTAGGAGGAAATTGTAGCGAATATCAAGGTGTAGCACCAGATATAAATCTGGTAATATTGAAAATCTTTGATAGTACTGGAGAAACCAACGCTTCCATATTAGAAAATGCTATTAATTGGGTTGTTCAAAATAAGGATGTTTTCGATATAAAAATTGTTAGTATGAGTTTTGGAGCAAAACCAGAACCTGATAATCACAATGAAATTGCCTGTATTCATAGCTTAACAAGAACGCTTGTTGACAACGGAATACTAGTCGTTGCAGCTGGCGGAAATGATGGGGACCCTGCTAAAGATTATGGAGATGGGACTATTAATGCTCCCGCTTCAGATAAGGCGGTTCTTGCTGTTGGGGGTGTAGATTACAACGGAAATATGTATCCAAGTAGCGCCAAAGGTCCAACTTTTGAAGGCGCTACAAAACCAGATGTGTGTGCTCCCGCTGTTAGAATTTTTGGTGCTGAAAAAGACTTTCAAGATAGTTATAGCTACGGAACCGGTACTTCTGGAGCAACACCTCTCGTAGCGGGATTAGCAGCGTTGATGTTAGAAAAAGAAGAAACTTTAACACCATTACAACTAAAAAGCATAATCTCATTAACTTCATATAAAACGGTCAACCCACGAGTGATTCAAGATAATATACAAGGGTGGGGGATTATACAAGGTTACGCCGCATTAGACGCCTTAAATACCCCAATTTTAATTAATGAAAGTACGGAAATAAGGTTTTCTCTAAATCAAAACTTGAGTGTTTATTGCCTACCGATTAAACTTAAACCAAACCATTATTTTTTTGAATTTAATCAACTTGGATCAGCGCAAGCTGAAATGTATTTATTCAATATGGATCCTAACGAATATGGATCTCCAATTCTAATTTCTCACTCAATAAACCAATTAATTCCGAATAATCTTGACAAAAGAATGGGCGTTTTCGCGAGTGAAGTTCAAAATTATTATTTAGTTGTAAAATTAGCTCAAAGAGCTTCAGGAAGCTTTTTAATACGACTAGTTTTTGAATATAGAAATATGGCATTTATAATGTTATTAGGAATAAATATTATTAGTCTGATTTACATTAGAAAATTAACTTTAAGTTTTAAAAAAAGAGAGGGTATAGATTAATTTGAACTTATTTTTTATCTTTTTTTGATATTTCTTTAAGCATTTTCTTAATTTCATCCGCTTTTTCTTTTTCTCTAGCTAATTTAAGCTCATCTTTTATTTTCTCTGCATCTTCCTTCGATTTCGATAATTCATTCATAAGTTCTTGCTTTAAATTAATAAATTCCTTCATATCCTTTCGAAATTCTTTAGACTCGGATACGATTTGTTTGCTTTTTTGTTGGGTTTTTAATTCTTCTTGTTGCTTTTTAATTTCAATTAACTTCGAAACTTCAATAGATAAACCACTCACTTCTCCAACTACCGCTTTTAATTTTCTTTCATCTTCTTTTACTTGGCGCTCTTTCTTTCCTCTTTGAATTTCTAAATCTTCGCGAATCTTTTGGATTTTCAAATCTTCTTCTTCTGTTCTTTGTTCAAAGAGTCGTGTATTTTCAATCTCTTTCTGAATGTATTTAATTTGTTCAATCCACCCAATCTGTTCAAACTTTTCAATTGCGCTATTGAACTTTTTATAAGCCTTTTTAAAATCATATATGATTGCAGCCTGTTTTCCCTCGTCTATTAACCTTAAACCTTTTTCTCGAATTATCTCCATATCTCGTTTAGATTCGAATAATCTTTTTACCTTTAGTTGTTGTTTTCTCTTTTTAATTTCGTATTCTAAACGCTGTTTTTGAATCTCTTCTCTAAAGAGTTCATACTCCCGCTGCCTTTTAATTTTAGCCTCTGCTTCCAACTTTTTCTTTTCTACAAATTTTGCTTTCTGTTGAATGAGATCTTTTATCAGTATATTCAAATTATTAATCTCAGGTTCCCAACCAATTTTTTCGGCTAGTAAATCTCTTGCTTGAATATACAACGATATTGCTTTGTCAAAATTAGGAACCCCTCTCTTAAGAAATTTTCCTCCTTCTTCAAGAAATGAATAAGCAGCCTCTCTATTAGTTAATTGATCTTGTACTGCTCTTTCCCTTTGTTGAAGAGCTAATTGTTGTGTAATCTTTTTCTCTTTTTCTTGCTTTTTTCTCTCTTCTAATATTTCTTGCAAATGTTTCTCTTCTTTAAGCCTTTCTAATTCTCTTTGCAATTTATGCTGTTCGTCAAGTTCTTTCTGTTTTTTGAGATTGTTTACTTTTTCAATCATATTGTTAATAGAATCTGTTGGAAATTGGATTTCATTTAAAATTAACATAGCTCTTCTATAACTTGCAATAGCTAGATCATACTCTAATCTATTAATATAATGCTCCGCTTTTTCTAAAACCAGAAAAGCCTCATTTTTATTTTTTTCAAGTTTGGCTTGTAACAATTCTAAATTGCCAATTTCGATCTGCTTCAATTTTAAGCGCTCTTTTTTTTTCCTTATATCCTCAGCAGCTTTCTTTTGAAACTCGATTTCTTCGCGCTCTTTTTGAACTTTAAATTCTAATTCTTTTTGCTTTTGCAATTCATGTTCTCTTTTTTTCTCTTCGACTTTAACGATTAATTCCTTAATTGAATATGTTGGAAATTGAATTTCGTTTAATGTTAATTCTGCGCTTCTATAATATTCAAGAGCTTTGTCGTATTTTCCTTGTTTTACAAAGATATTGGCTTCATCAAATATTTCAAATGCAACGGTTTTACGCTTTTCCAAGTAGATTTTTAGGTCTTCTCGTTCTTTAAGTTTGATTTGCTTCGCTTTTATTTTTTCTTCTTCATACTTCATACTTTCTACAATAGTTTGTAGAAAATACTTTTCTTCCTCAGTTTTTTTTATTTTGAGTTCAAACTCATGTTGTTTTGCTAAATCATCTTTGCGCTTTTTCTCTTGTATCTTGCGAATCATTTCTTTAATTGCATCCGTTGGAAATCGGATTTGAGTCAAATCTAACTCTGCCTGATAATACATNCCTATAGCCTGCTCGTATAACCCTTGCTTTAAAAATACTTCTGCTTTATTCATAATTTTAAAGGCTTCTAATTTACGCTGTTCCATGTAATTTACTAAATCTTCCCTTTTTCGAAGCTCAATTCTCTTTGATATCATCTTCTCTTTTTCACTTTGAAGTTGGTCAGTTATTTTTCTCTCGAACTCTCTTTCGTCGTCTATTTGTTTTTTTAAACGTTCCTTTTCTCGAATAATTCTCTGCTCTTTTTCCTTGTTTTTAAACTGGATTGATCGAATAGTATCTTCTAATAAAACCATATAACTTCCTGTCCATCCTATGTCATTTAATATACTAAGAGCGTTATGATAAAATTGTAAAGCTTCGTCAAAGTTTTCTTGTCTTAGTAAAAGATCAGCTTTATCAATAACCCTGAACGCTTCTTTCTCTTTTGCGATGGTTTCTGCAACTAACTCTTTTTTTTCTACAAATAATTCCTTTTCTTTTTGCATTTTAATTTTTTCTACTTCTCGTTGACGTTTGATGTGGTCAAGAAATTGTCTGTGGGCGGTTTCTTTTTTGATCGCTTCTTGAAACGCTTTTTGTTTCCATAGCTCTTTCTCTTTCTTTTTTATTATTATGTCGCTAATAGATTGTTTAATCAACGGTAGTTCTTCTACCCATTGAATTTGAGCAAAAATTTCGCTTACATTTCTATAACTTTCAATTGCCATATCAAACTCCCCTAAAGAGAGAAAATTTTGCGCTTCTTCTAGTATTTTAAAGGCTTCTTCTTTTCGTTTTTCTCTAAATATGATTTCTTTTTCGCGTTCCATTAAGGTTATCTCCCTTTGTTTCAACTTTTCCCTTTGAGCTTTCATTTCTTTAAATGTTATCTCTTGAAACGCTCTATCCCCTCTTTCCTTATTAATAAGAGCTAATATATCCCTTTGTTTTTTAATTCCAGTCTCACGTTTTTTATTTTCTATCTCAACAATCGCATTTCCAATTTTTTCAACTTCATCATACCATTGAATTTCCGCAAAAATATTTGTTGCTAATTGGTATAATTCTATTACTTTTTCGTAATTTCCTTTTTGCAATAACTTCTGCGCTTCGTCTAATACTTTAAATGCTTCTTCCTTTCTCCTTTTTCGATGTTCTAATTCGGCATCTCGTTCCCTTAACTTTATTTCTTTTTTGCTTAATCTGTCACGCTCTTCTTGTAATTGCTTAGATATCTGTGTCTGAAACGATTGCTCTGCTTTATATCTGTCAATAGATCTCTGTAAATCCTTTTGTTTCATTAAAGATTGCTCTTTTTTCCTGCTTTCAAGATTTCTTATAGAATCTTCAATTAAATGTAATTCTTCTTCCCATTGGATACCAGCAAAAATATTTCCAGCAGTTTGATAGGATAATATAGCGTTATCTAAATTAGATTGATTTATATATTCTTCTGCTTCTTCTAAAGCCTTAAAAGCAGCTTCTTTACGTTGTTCTCTATAATCTATTTCGTCTCTTTTTAAATCTAACGCAATTTCCCTTTGTTTAATTCTCTCTCGTTCCTTCGCTAATTCTATTGAAATATGTTGTTGAAATTCTGAATCAGCTTTACTTCGTCGCTCTAATTTCTTTTGTTGTTCCAGTTCTTTTTCTATCTGAGTTTCTTTTAAGGTGTTGATNCTAGATATTGTAGAATTTATTGTNCCCGTATACGATTCCCAACCCGCTCCTAAACCTTTTAAAAGTTCCAACGCTTTTTGATATTCTATAACAGCTTTATTAAAGTCTTTACTTTCCTTTAAAATCTTATCGGCGTTATCTAAAGTCGTAAAAAATTCGTTCTCTTTTCTAGTTTCTTTTCTTCTTTTTTGTTCAAATTGTAATCTTTTTTGCTCTAGCTCTTTTGCTGTTTGTACAATCTCTTCTCTTTCTTTTAAGAAGATTTTGTCTTGTAGATTTTTTAAATCGATTTCTCGTTTTTGTTTCAGGTTTTCAGTTNTTTCCTCATATTTTTGCTTCTCTTCTATACTTTTGATAAAATTAACGACAGGTTGAATGTAAGAATCCCATTCTATGGATTTAAATAATTCTATTGCCTTTTCGTATTTGGTTATGGCTTTATCGTATTTTTTTTCTCGCTCCAACTTTTTTGCAATATCTATTAGGTTGAACGCGTCTATTTGAATCTTTTCTTCGTCCTTTTTAAATTCTTCGAGTTCTAATTCATCGAATCCTTTAATTTCAACTTCTCCTTTTATAAAACTTCGTTCTAAAGGCTTCTGTGTTTTAATCGTTTCAAATTCTTTCTTGTCTTTTCTTAATTTTTGTATTATTANCGCTATATTTTGTGTCTGGGTTTGCCACCCTATTAAGTTTAATAGTTCAATAGCTTTTTCGTAATTCTCTATCGCTTTATCATACTTATTGTCTTTTTCGAAAAATTTTGCATTGTCAATAAACGCAAAAGCATCGGTTTGAATTTGTTCTTCTCGTTGTTTCGCTTCTTTATATCTTTTTAGTTCTTCTGCTTTGGAAGCAATTTTCTTTTTGCCAAACGCATCAACAATCTGAGGCTCAGTTTCTAGTTGTTGAGATTCAATTTCTTTTTGCGTTTGAATTATTTTTTGCCGTTCCAAATTTCCCGCAAGATCGCTTATTTTACTCTTCAAATTCGCTAATTGAGTTTCAGTCCACCCTGATTGAACCAATAATTTAATTGCTGACATATATTGATTAATAGCATCTTCAAGAAATCCATCAGATTCTAATTTTTGAGCTCCATCTAGTAAAGAAAACGCTTGATCTTGTATTTGCTCAACTTGAGTTCTCGAATGCTCTTGCTGGTAGAAAATCTCTTGCTTAGCAAATTTTTTTAATTCTTCAATTCGGGAATAAATTTCATCAATTCTTTGCATCAAGTACCCGCTATTTTTGAGATACTCCGCAGCAACTCCATAATGTTCTATAGCTTTCTCTATACGACCTTCTTGTTCAAACTTCTGGGCTAAGCTTAAGTATCTTACAGCTTCTTGAGCCAATGCTTCATTATTCTCCATTTTAAAACTAACTCATTATTTTTCAATTTAAATTGAATTGTTAATAAGATTAGAGTGAAATCATTCTTATTTCTTACAATAAATTAAACCGATTTATTAATTAAACTTTTTATATTTTAATGATTAACCTTACTAACTAAAAATAACCGTTAAAAGTCATTTTAGTGCCATTTTTGATGCTTAATCTTTATTTCTTTATTTGGTATATGGGAGTATAACATATGAATAATAATAATTTTAAAATAACAATTGATTTTGAACCGATCTCAAGAAGACTATACTACGCAAGGGACGATAACATTTACCAATTGTTGATTAATTCCGGTATCCGTGTTAGATCACTGTGTGGTGGCCTTGGAACGTGCGGTAAGTGTAAAATTATGGTTCAAAAAGGAAATAAATATTTAAATTCTCTCACAGATTCAGAGAAGGTCATTTTAACTCCAACAGAGATCAATAAAAGCTGGCGGTTAGCGTGCCAAAGTAGGATCGCGGACAATCAAATTCCACTCTTGGAAACACTGCAACCACCTCAAATTAGAATTTTTTTACCTCAAGAACTCTTAGTTGAAGATTTTAAGATTTTAACTTCAGGTTTAAATAAGGGAGTTAGCATAAATCCAAATGTTAAGAAGATGTTTGTAGAAGTTAATAAACCAAATTTAAACGATCCCGTTCCCGATTTGGAAAGAGTATTAATTTCCCTCTCATCTAAAAACGGAAATATTAAAGAAACAAATAAGTTTTTTGTAGAATTTGAAGCTTTAAAGAAATTGCCTAAAATTTTAAGAGAAGAAAACCATCGCATTACAATAACTCTATACGATAACAATAAAATCATCGATTTTGAAGCGGGTAATAAAGTTGATAGAAATTACGGAATCGCGTTTGATATTGGAACTACAACTTTAGTAGGTTATCTAATAAACTTAAACGACGGAAAAGTTTATTCTGTCTCCTCAGCACTTAATCCACAAACTGCCTATGGAGAGGATGTTATTACTCGGATTACGTATATTAAAGACAATGAAGATGGACTTCAAAAACTAAGCTCTGCTGTTGTAAACGCTTTAAATGATATAATAAAAAAAAATTGCGCAAAAGCTAAAATTAAACCTTCGGATATAAGTGAAGCCACTATTGTTGGTAATTCTGTTATGCATCATATTTTTCTAAATATAGATCCTACATATATCGGTTTAAGCCCGTATGTGCCGGCAATTAAGCGAGGATTAAATTTAAATTCTAAAGATATAAATCTTAAGATCTCTCGAGGTGGAAAAGTATATGTGCTTCCTTTGATTGCTGGGTTCGTTGGAGCAGACACAATAGGCGTAATTCTATCTTCAGAAATAGATAAAGAGACAGAGTTGACTTTAGCAATTGATGTAGGAACGAATGGCGAGATAGTTGTTGGTAATAGGGATATATTAGCCACTGCCTCGTGCGCAGCGGGGTCTGCTTTAGAGGGCGCTCACTTAAAAGATGGAATGAGGGCCGCGGCGGGAGCGATCGACACAATTAAAATCAACCCCAACGATTTAACCGTTGAGTATACAACGATAAATAACAAAAAACCGATTGGAATTTGTGGTTCTGGATTAATTGACGCCGTAGCAGAAATGTTAAAAGCTAAAATTATTACCAGAAGTGGTGGTTTCAACAAACATTTTATTGATCACGAGCGAATTATAAAAAACGATAAAAACTTCGAATTTATTATTGTAAAGAAGGATGAAACTTCAATTAAAAGAGATATTATAATTTCGCAAAAAGATGTTAGAGAATTACAAATGGCTAAAGCAGCGTTCTTTTCTGGAGCTCAATTAATTTTAAACCACATAAATCGAATAAGAAACGCAAAACTCGTAATTAAACAAATTTTTTTAGCGGGAGCTTTTGGCAATTATATAAATAAATATAACGCAAAATTTATTGGAATGATTCCTGATATTTCAGACGAAAATATTTATCAAATAGGAAACGCTGCGGGAATAGGAGCTCAGAACTGTTTATTAAATACAAATTTGAGAAAAAAAGCTAGTAAATTACTAAAAAAAATAGACTACATTGAAATCGCAACAGAAAAGGATTTCCAAAGACAATACGCCGAAGCTATGTATTTTCCTCACCATAATCTAGAACTTTTTCCTAATTTAAAAGAATACAAAAACATTCCTAAAAGATAAATTAACTTATGGACTTACATTCTTAATTTAAGTTAGTTCAAAATTAGATAAAGGACTATTTTGTAGATTTTAAACTAAAAGGAGCATAAAAGTATTTAAGAAATAAATCAATTTTAAATAAAAAGAATTAAATAAACAAAATTTAATATTAAGTTAATAAATTTATTAAAATAATAATTATGAAATTTATTTTCAAATAATTTGTGGTGTAATTTATAGTATGTCAAGTTTTAAACTGAAAGTATTGCTAACTGGAGCTGCCGCTGTCGGTAAAACCAGTCTAGTTCAGAGGTTTATTAAAAACCGCTTTGCGGCGAATTACAAATTAACAGTTGGCGTAGACATCCTGACTAAAGATGTTGAGTTCAAGCAAGGAGAGGTGGCTACCCTTTCAATATGGGATATCGGCGGGCAACAACGCTTTGAGTTCATACGTTCGACATTTTATAAAGGTGCCGCAGGAGCTTTGTTGGTTTTTGACTTAACAAGGGAACAAACCTACATTGAAGTAAGAAAGTGGCTAACAGAAATCCGTCAGTTTGCCGGTCAAGATATACCGTTTGTATTAATAGGAAACAAATACGACTTACTGGAGGATGTTGGTGAAGTTATTGATCGGGACGAGGCGAGAGCATTAGCTGAAAGCGAAGGTAGCATATATATTGAAACCTCAGCTAAAACTGGTATCAATGTGGACGAATCCTTTACTGAACTTACTCGCAGAATTATCGAGAAAAGAACTCAATAAGTCGAGTTAATTCTATTTCTAACCAATGTATTATTGTTAAATGAAAATTTTAATTAGATCTCTGATCTTTTAATTTTAAAACTGCTAATNTATCAACAGTTTCAATCAATTCATAATATTCGAATAAATTTTCATATTTAGACCTCTGAAAGTCATGCAAAAATATAATTGAATCTTTTTTAAGATAAGATTTAACTTC
>JGI24724J26744_10001752_pt1 | contig 14762 bp, 10 predicted proteins | sample Cruoilmetagenom7_FD_26744 | JGI IMG/M metagenome (IMG submission 26744)
TCCTGTGGGAAGGCATACAGGTAACCCTGCAACTCATCACAGCCCTGATCGATCAGGAAGTCGGCCTGCGCCTGCGTTTCAACGCCCTCCGCCGTCACCGTCAGGTTCAGTGCATGCGCCATGGAAATCGTCGCTCGCGCAATCGCACAGCTCTGATCACTCGTTTCAATGCCGCGTACAAATGTTTGGTCCAGTTTCAATTTATCAAACGGGAAGCGCTGCAAGTAAGACAGGGATGAAAAGCCTGTTCCAAAGTCATCCAGCGCGATCCGAACACCCAGATCCTTCAGCTTCTGCAAACGGTCCAGAATGAAGGCATTGTCCGACAGGAAGACCGATTCGGTGATTTCCAGCTCGATCCGCTCGGGATTGACGCCGGTTTCGCTGAGCTTGTTCTCAATCAAGGTCAAAAGCCCGCTACTATGGATTTGCAAAGGTGAGATATTGATTCCAACCCGCACGTCTTCCGGCAAGGATACCGCCGCCTCAATCGCGCTGGCGACGACAATGTCGCCAAGGTCGTTGATCATGCCATTATGCTCTGCCACCAAGATGAATTCCGCTGGAGAGATCGCTCCACGTGTCGGGTGGATCCAGCGAGACAGGGCTTCAACCGCGACAACATTCTTGGTCGCACCGTCAACAATTGGCTGGAATTCCAATTGCAATTGATCGGTCCCAATCGCCTGTTCCAGGTCACGGGCGAGATCGCGTTGCCCGCGAACCTTGGCTTTAAACGCTTCGGAATATTCCTTCCATGTCGCCCGGCCACCTGATTTGGCCGAATAGAGCGCAAGGTCAGCTTCCTTCATCAATGAGGAAGCGTCCTTTTCATGCGCGTCCATGCGGCGGAACCCGACACTGGCGCTACATTGGACTTCAGAACTTTCCAGCATGTACGGTGTGGCCAATCGATCAGTCAGCGTCTCTACGAACTGCCGCAATTGATCACCGGCCCGTTCGCGGGTCGCCAGAACCGCGAATTCATCTCCGCCAAAGCGGCAAATCACGTCGTCTGGGGTACAGTTTTCTTCAAGCCGGCTGGCAACCATACGCAAAATCTCGTCGCCGCCTGCATGGCCGAACGTATCATTCGTCCATTTGAAGTTATCCAGATCGATCCACAGAATCCCACTCTCACGGCTAGGGTCGGCTGGCCGCGCCAGTTGCACCTGCACGGCATTGTAAAAGCTTGCCCGGTTCAGCAGGCCCGTCAGGCTGTCATATTCGGTCAGGAAAGCGGCCCGGCGTTCACTGGTGCGCAGCGCGGTAATATCGCTGGCCGCGCCACGATATCCAACAAAGGCCTTGTCTTCAAAGATCGGGCGTGCCGACACTTTCCACCAACGCGATGGCATATGCTCCGCCGTCTCAACTTCGACTTCCATCGCAATGATTTCCGACTCGCGGGTGAATCGGGATTTCAGCAATTCGCGCTCTTGCGATTGCACGAACAGGTCGATGAATTCACGGCCCAGAACCTGGCGATCCAGTATCCCGATCAGCGATGCCTCATTGCTAACCTCGGTCAATATTCCGGCATCGTCGCTGCGCCAGAAATAAGTGTCGGCCGCCTGACCAATATCCTTCAGAACACTTTTCAGCTCCTGCGTCCGGGCCGCGACTTCTTCTGCCGCATCCAGGCGCTTGTCGAAGCGGGCATAATACCAGCGTGAACACATCGCCAGGGCGCCAAAATAGACCAGCATCGTCAACGACATGACTGAGGCGAACAGGTTCGGCTGGAACAGTGTATTGGCGAGGAAGCCGCCAACGGTCACCGCCAGAAGCGCCTTACCTACTTTCGGCATACACCAGAGTAATAGCGTCGCCGACAAGGTCAGGCCGGATAGGATCGCGCCAAACACCAGATGCATTTCGGCGGGTTGCAACAGCGCCAATACGCTCGGCACAACGCCCCAGCAAAAGCCAACGACAACAAATGAAAACTGCTTCAGCAAGGACGATGTCGCGATCATATCGCGATCGAGCAAGATCGCCTTATCGCGCAAACCATCGAGGAAAAGAAAAGCACACGCCAAACATTGTGCGATCAACCAGAACCGGAACACATCTGAGTTTTGACCAAGATCAGACATCAACAAAACGGCCGCGCTAACCAGGCTGGCCATATACAGGATAGGTGAGATGAATGAGATAACCGCCAGCTGTCTGGCATTTTCAACCGTATAGGCCGACTGAAATTTTGAGGGCTCGTCTAACAGCTCGAAATTCGCGTTTTTCTCTTGTCTCATGCAGGCACCCATTCTTATCTTTCTCTTTGGGTACCCTGACAATACAACGATCCGGTTGAGATCAGTTCGGCAATTTTCGAAGCTTCGGTAAGACTTCCTTTGCTACGATTGCGCGCATACAAAAACGGCTGCGCACAATAGGCACAGCCGTTTCGTCATTGCTTTTCTGGTCAGTGCCAGACTAGACGTCGAGCAGCAAACGCTCCGGATCTTCAGCGCTTCCTTAACCCGCACCAGGAAGGTCACCGCTTCCTTACCGTCGACAATCCGGTGATCGTAAGACAGCGCGAGATACATCATCGGTCTGATCACCACTTGTCCGTTGACCGCGACAGGGCGCTGCTCAATCCGGTGCATGCCAAGCACGCCAGACTGCGGCGGGTTGAGAATAGGTGTGGACATTAGCGAGCCATAAACGCCGCCATTGGTGATTGTGAATGTGCCGCCCTGCATGTCGCCAATGGTCAGCGATCCATCGCGGGCTTTCTTGGCCATATTGCCAATCTCGGCTTCGACACCGGCAAGGGTCAACTCGTCACAATCGCGGATCACCGGCACGACCANGCCCTTCTCGGTGCCAACGGCCATGCCAATATCATAGTGGTTTTTGTAGATCAGGTCGGTGCCATCTATTTCGGCATTCACAGCCGGAATCTCTTTCAGCGCCGACACGACCGCTTTGGTGAAAAAGCCCATAAAGCCAAGCTTCACGCCGTGCTTGGCAAGAAAAGCCTCTTTGTATTTTTTGCGCAGGCTCATCACCTCTGTCATGTCGACATCGTTGAACGTGGTCAGCATCGCCGCCGTGTCCTGGGCTTCCTTAAGCCGCCGGGCAATTGTCTGGCGCAGGCGGGTCATCCGCACGCGCTCTTCACGTGGGCCAATGTCACGCGCTGGCTTGGCTTCGGCTGCTGGCTTCGCCGCTTTCGCTGGGCTGTTCACATAGGCCATTGCATCGGCCTTTGTTGCACGGCCATCACGNCCTGTGCCTGGAATGTCTGCCGGGTTTACACCAGCTTCGGCTGAGACGCGGCGAACCGATGGGGAAACGGGTCGTTCACTGGAGGTTGACGCTGCTGCAGCCGGTTTTGCCGCTGTGGGCGCTGCCGGGGCGGCGGCTGCGCCTTCACCTGCGGCGATACGGGCAATCACCGCGCCGGGAACAACCCCGTCACCTTCTGCAACCAACCATTCAGCAATCACGCCATCGGCTGGTGACGGCACTTCCAGCGCCACTTTATCGGTTTCAATTTCGGCTATGGTTTCGTCTTTCGACACCGCATCACCAACCTGTTTGACCAGAGCGGCCATCGTGCCTTCGGCAACGCTTTCGCCCATGGTTGGCACTTCGACGTCGATACTTGCACCACCTTTTGCCGATGCGGCGGCCTTCGCGGCGGGCGCGGCTTTCGCCGCCTTCGGAGCTGGCTTTCCAGCGCCATTTGCGCCGCCAACCCGGCCCAGAAGCGCGCCAATCTCAACCGTGTCGCCTTCATTCGCGACAATCTCGCTTAATGTGCCTGCCTCAGTCGCAGAGACCTCAACCGCTACTTTGTCGGTTTCCAGCTCAACCAGAACTTCGTCTTTCGCAACCGTTTCACCGGCCACCTTCATCCATTTTCCAACGGTAGCTTCGGTGACGCTTTCGCCCAGCGTGGGGACAGTAATATCGGTCATGTCAGGTCTCTGTTTCGTGTCATGGTCATGAATCTATCCGGTTACAAGACTATCTTCTACCGGCTTGTCACCAAGCGCGGCAGAAAGGAAAGCGTCTTTTTCACTATTATGGGTGGCCAGCAATCCGGTCGCCGTCGCTGCGGCGGGCGGGCGCCCTGTATATTTGGGACGCGGATGCTCAGATCCACTATGGCGCAACGCCCATTCGATTTCATCGCGAATAAAGGTCCAGCCGCCCATATTGCGCGGCTCTTCCTGACACCAGACAATCTCGGCCTGCGGGAACCGTTTCAGCTCCTTGATCAGCGATTTGCGCGGCACCGGATAAAATTGCTCGACCCGCATGATGTAAATATCGTCAGCGCCGCTTTCTTCACGGGCTTCAAACAGGTCATAATAGACCTTGCCCGAACACATCACGACCCGGCGGATTTTCTTGTCTGCGGCCAGTTTCACCTTGCCTTCGCGGCCCGGCGTATCGGCATCGTCCCACAAAACGCGGTGGAAGGATGATTTGGTGTTGAAGTCTTCCAAAGCGCTGGTGGCCAGCTTGTGACGCAGCAGGGATTTCGGCGTCATAATCACCAATGGCTTACGGAAGTCGCGGTGAATTTGCCGCCGCAAAGCGTGGAAATAATTCGACGGTGTCGTCAGATTGCAAACCTGCCAATTGTCTTCAGCACACATTTGCAAAAAGCGCTCAAGCCGCGCCGACGAATGCTCCGGCCCCTGCCCCTCATAACCGTGCGGCAGCAGCAGTGTCAGGCCGCTCATGCGCAGCCATTTACGCTCTGCCGAAGAGATAAACTGATCGAAGAAGACCTGCGCGCCATTGGAAAAGTCGCCAAATTGCGCCTCCCACATGACCAGCGCGTTCGGATTGGCAAGCGAGTAGCCGTACTCATACCCAACGACGGCTTCTTCCGACAGTAGCGAATCGATCACCTCATATTCGCCCTGACCCTCGCGTAGCGCGTTTAGCGGCGTATGACGTTCGCCGGTCTTCTGATCAACAAAATGGCTATGGCGCTGCGAGAATGTCCCACGGCCAGAATCCTGGCCCGACAGGCGAACATGGAAGCCTTCGTCCAGCAAGGTCGCGAACGCCAAATGCTCCGCGGTGGCCCAGTCCAGCCCCTTGCCAGAACTGATCGCATCTTCGCGGCCCTTAACCACCCGCTTCAGCGTCCGGTGGATTTCTACCCCATCAGGCACCGCCGTCATTTTCTCGCCGAGATCTCTTAGCCGGGTCTTGGAAACGCCGGTTTTCCCGCGGCGCTCGTCATCTACTGGCAGACCCAATCCGGACCATTTATCCTTTAACCAGTCAGCCGTTCCGCTTGGCAAAGCCTTGCCCTTTTCGAAAGCCTTATCGAGGAAATCCTCAAACGCCTTAACGTCCGCCGCGACCTCCTCCTCGGTGACCATGCCTTCACCGATCAGGCGCGCGGCATACAGTTCACGCGTCGACTTATGGCCTTTGATCTTGGTGTACATAACTGGCTGGGTGAACATCGGTTCGTCACCCTCATTATGGCCAAACCGGCGATAGCAGAACATGTCGATAACAACATCCTTGCCGAACTTCTGGCGATACTCGTCGCCACTTTCGCCGCATAAACAACGGCTTCCGGGTCATCACCATTCACGTGGAATATCGGCGCTTGCACCATTAGCGCCACGTCGGACGGGTATGGCGACGAGCGGGAATATTGCGGGCTGGTCGTAAAGCCAATCTGATTGTTGACGATAAAATGTATCGTCCCGCCGGTGCGGTAGCCCTGCAGGCCCGACAGCGCGAAACATTCCGGCACAACCCCCTGCCCGGCAAAGGCCGCATCGCCATGTAATAGAAGCGGCAGTTTCTTGGACCGGTCCAATGTGCCGGTCTCTTCGGATTCCATAAATTGCTTGGCCCTGACCCGGCCAAGCACAACCGGGTTCACCGCCTCCAGGTGGGATGGGTTGGCATTCATGGTCAAATGAACCTTGTTGCCATCAAACTCGCGATCGGATGACGCGCCAAGGTGATATTTCACATCGCCAGAGCTGAACCGTTCCGCGCCTTGGGTCGATCCGCCCATAAACTCGTGGAAGATCTTCTTATATTTCTTGCCCATCACGGCGGCCAGCATGTTCAGCCGGCCCCGGTGCGGCATGCCCACAACAATCTCGTTGACGCCCAGCGCGCCGCCGCGCTTGATAATTTGTTCCAGTGCGGGCACCGCGGCCTCACCGCCATCCAGACCGAACCGTTTAGTGCCGGGATACCGTTTGTGCAAAAACCGCTCAAACGTTTCGGCTTCAATCAGCTTGTCGAGGATGGCTCGCTTGCCCTCCGGGGTAAATGCGATGGCCTTGTCCGGCCCCTCGATCCGCTCTTGCAGCCAGCTTTTTTCCTCTGGATTGGAAATGTGCATGAACTCAATGCCCAGCGTCGAACAATAGGTCCGCTGAACGATTTCAAGAATCGTATGCATATTGGCGCGGTCCAGGCCAAGCACGCCATCAATAAAGATCTCGCGGTCCATGTCTTCGGGGCCGAAGCCGTAAGACGCCGGATCAAGCTCGCGTTGATAGCCCTTGTCTTCAATGCCCAGCGGGTCCAGCTCGGCATGCAAATGCCCGCGCATTCGGAAGGCCCGGATCATCATCAAGGCGCGAACGGAATCCTTCACCGCCAGCGCAATATCGGCCTCGGAAGCGGCTGGCGCACCGGCCTTCAATTTCTTTTCGAGTTTCGGCTCTAGCAGCGTCCAGTTGCCGTCAAACGCGGCGACTTCTTCCGGGCTTGTCGGCTTCGGCCACTCGGTTCGCTTCCAGCTTGCGCCGTCGGCATTGCGCGCCGCATCTGCGGACCCGTCACCAAGCTGTTCGAAGAACTCACGCCAGTCGGCCGGCACCGAGTTCGGATTGGCGGCATAGGCCGCTTGCATTTGCTCGATCCAAACCGCGCTGCCGCCATACAGAAACGCTGTCTCCAGCATGGCGGCATTAGGTGCACTGCGACCTTTGCCTACCGGGGATCCATCATCTGCCATCTATCAATCGTCCTGCTTCGAAACATGCAGGCCGCCGGGCGGGGTCATAAGGCCTCGTCTGGCCGCCATGTAAGCACTAAATACGGTCTAACCTTTAAGAAGGTCTACCATAGTTGTGCCCAAACGTGCAGGGCTTGGCGATACGGCAATCCCGGCTGCTTCCATCGCAGCGATCTTGCTTTCCGCGTCACCTTGTCCGCCAGACACAATAGCACCAGCATGGCCCATCGTCCGGCCTTTCGGCGCGGTCCGTCCGGCAATGAACCCAACCATTGGCTTTTTACGGCCCTTCTTGGCTTCATCGATCAGGAACTGCGCGGCTTCTTCTTCGGCTGCACCACCGATTTCACCAATCATGATGATTTGCTCAGTCTCGTCATCAGCGAGGAACATTTCCAGCATGTCGATAAATTCAGTGCCCTTGACCGGGTCACCACCAATGCCAACCGCGGTGGTTTGGCCAAGGCCAGCCACCGATGTTTGGTACACCGCCTCATAGGTCAGCGTGCCAGAGCGGGAAACGACCCCGACAGACCCTTTTTTGAAGATCTTGCCTGGCATGATGCCGATTTTGCACTGTTCCGGGGTCAGAACGCCGGGGCAGTTCGGCCCGATCAGGCGAGATTCAGAACGATCCAGTTTGGCTTTCACCCGCACCATGTCGAGCACCGGAACGCCCTCTGTGATACAGATGATCAGCGGGATTTCCGCGTCAATCGCTTCTTCAATCGCAGCGGCAGCACCGGCTGGCGGCACATAAATCACCGAAGCGTTGGCGCCCGTTGCATCTTTTGCGTCGGAGGCATTGGCGAAGATTGGCAGATCAACACCCTGATCGCTGCTCCAGTTCGAACCGGCTTTGCGCGGATGTGTCCCCGCAACCATTTGCGTGCCGAAATATTCCAGCGCTTGATTGGTGTGGAAAGACCCAGTTTTGCCGGTAAGGCCCTGAACCATGACTTTGGTATTACGGTCGATAAGGATGGACATGTTCTTAAGCGCCTTTCACTGCGGCGACGATTTTCTGGGCCGCGTCATCTAGGTCATTAGCTGGGATCACGTTGAGGCCAGAATTGGCGATAATCGCTTTGCCTTCCTCAACATTTGTGCCTTCAAGGCGAACCACCAATGGCACGGCCAGATTGGTTTCTTTTACCGCCTGAATCACGCCTTCAGCGATGACATCACATTTCATGATGCCGCCAAAAATGTTGACCAGAATGCCTTTCACGGCCGGGTCCTTCATGATGATCTTGAACGCCGCGGCCACTTTCGCGGCATCCGCGCCGCCGCCAACATCACAGAAGTTTGCAGGCTCTTCACCGTACANCTTGATGATATCCATCGTNGCCATAGCCAGGCCTGCACCGTTGACCATGCAGCCAATCGTGCCTTCCAGCGCGATATAAGCGAGGTCCCATTCGGANGCTTCAATCTCTTTTTCGTCTTCTTCGGTCGTNTCNCGAAGTTCCATAATGTCCGGGTGACGGAACAAGGCGTTGCCATCNAACGATACTTTCGCGTCGAGCACGCGCAGGTCGCCGCTTTCCATAACGATCAGCGGGTTGATCTCCAGCATCGCCATGTCTTTTTCGGTGAAGGCTTTATACAGGATCGGGAACAGCTTCATGCCATCGGCGCGGGCCTTACCTTCCAGTTTCAGCGCATCGCACAATTGGCTCGCTGCTTCCTCATCAACACCGCCCTCGACGGGCAGGGTGAGAATTTTTTCCGGCGTTTCGTGCGCCACTTCCTCAATATCCATACCGCCTTCGGTTGAGGCGACGAATGCGATCTTGCCGGTTGCCCGGTCGACCAACATGGAAAGATACAGTTCGCGGTCAATGTCTGCGCCGTCTTCAACGTAAAGGCGGTTGACCTGCTTACCTTCGGCAGATGTTTGCGCGGTGANCAGGTGATTGCCCAGCATCGCCTTGGCGTGCGACATCACATCTTCTTTGTTAAAGGCCAGNCGAACGCCGCCCTTTTCACCCGCTTCCGCCTCAATGAACTTGCCCTTACCGCGTCCACCGGCGTGGATCTGGCTTTTCACAACCCAAAGTGGGCCAGGCAATGTATCGATCGCGGTTTGCACATCGTCGAGTGTCAGGACAGGCACGCCCTCCGCGACAGGTGCACCAAATGATTTCAGGACAGCTTTAGCCTGATATTCGTGAATGTTCATGAAAGAAGCCTCTTGCAGCGGTGGCAGGCCGATATTNCGCCTGCGAAGATCGGGCCGCTTATAGCACCGAACATACCCCTGACAACCGGGCGAAAACGTGAAACAGCGTTGTCATCTCGTCTGCATTCTTAAACCGNCAGGCTTTCGCGCTGCCGCAGCCCAAATCGCTCGCCTATTTCAGCCCGATATCAGAAAAATTCACATCATTCCGGCGCACCGTCTCACCAGCTGCATCCAAGACCTCAAGCGACAGCGTCTTTGCGGCCCAATCAATCTCCACCGCACCATAATTTTCAGGTGGATAGGCTGCGCCAAGCTGGCGCTCATCCATTTCCGACAGCTCGCTGGCAAAGCTCACATTGATCGATGAGGCGGTCAGCTCATGCGCCGCATAAGGCAGCTTGCCATCCTCTTCGTAGACATAGGCGGCGTGTCGGTCACCCGACAGGAAAACGACGCCATTTGCCCCGGTGCGTTGCACAAGATTGAACAGGCGCTGACGCTCGGCTGGCATGGTCGACCAGGCTTCCCAACCATGTACGGTCGGCATGACCTGAATGGACGACACGACCAGACGAATATCGGCAGGCTGTTGCAGCTGGTTTTCCAGCCACGTCCATTGCGCTGCGCCCAGCATGTCCTGCATCGATCCAGCGGGCGCAGGCAGATAGCGTTCCTTACCGGCGGTTCCGAACGCATCGGTTGGCGTCAATGCACTGCGGAAGAACCGCGTATCGAGCATAATGATCTGCACGCGCTGACCGTCCGGGCCGAAACTGCGTGCATAATAGGTGCCGTCCCAGGCGCCGACATCTTGATCTTCCAGCCCCCAGAAAACTTCATGCACCCGCTCGGCGAGGCCTTTGAACGGGAATTCGCCGCCCGCATCATTGGCGCCATAATCATGGTCATCCCACGCCACCATCATCGGGAACGCATCCCGCACGGCCTGAAATTCCGGTTTCGCCGCCAGTTCGGCAAACCCCTCTCTTAGCTCATCCAGCTCCACATCATTGCTGACATAGGCTGGGCCGTCCCGGTCGCCATAAACATTGTCGCCCAGCATCAGCATCAGGTCGGCGGTCTCGCTCGCCATCTGTGTCAGGGTCGGCGCGGCCCTCTCCTCATCGACACAAGACGCCAGCAATATCCGCGTCAGGACCGCATCATCGGCGGGCATTGACCGCCCGACAGGCGCCTTTGGCAGGGCGCTATCGGGGATCGTATTATAGTAAAGGTTCAAGGCCTCTTGGGGCGAATCGGGCTTTGGCGTGAAAATGCTGGTAATCGCTTGAGTTTGCGTTGCGCAGCCCGCAAGGCCGAAGATTGCAGCCGTCGCCAATATTGCCCGTTTCATCCGAATTCTCCCAGTCAAACACATGTCTGATTTTCTTATGCAGCATGCGCGGCACAAGCGTAACAAGTATTTGGCTCAGGCCGCAAAAAAGACACGACCGCCCTTTCATCATCGCGGCTGAGGGCCGGGTACCCGCCCTGCCCTATGCGGACGCCCAAGTGCCATGGAATCCGAGCGGCCACGAATAATCAGCGCGCCAGATGCAGATCGGCCCATCGCTGACATTGGCGGCATCAAACACACAGATATCGGTGGCCTTGGCCTTCAAGTTCAATACCGGGCCAACCAACCAGCTATCATGCTCGCTGACACTGCCTGGCTTTGGCACGAACAGGAATTCCTCGACCATCCGGTCTTCGCCAAAATCGAACGTGTCGGCCCGGCCCGTCCGCCAATTGTGCACTGACAAAGCCGTCGCCCCCGGATTGGTTTTCGCGTCACCACTCACCAGCGCCGTCAACTCCCGTGGCAGGCCGTGCAGGCGCGGGTCGACTTGCGGAAAGTCGCCATGCAAGTCGGTCTCAACCAGACGGGCATCGCCGCTACTTGGAATAATGATTTGGGTGAAGGTGCCGTCCGGCGAACCATGGCTAGGCGTCCAGTCACCGCGAATTTCCGCTGCCGCGCCATTCTCGCCCAAAACCGGCTCTGGGTACAAAGCCGCATCGATACGGATCGTCCCATCCGCTTCGGCCCACGCCGCCCCGGTGTGATAGAAAGCCCGCGCCGGCCCCTGCGCCCAGCGTCGGTTCGACAGGTCATCCTTGTCGATGATCAGGAATTTCAGCCCATCTTCCGGGCGCCAGACAAAGCTATTGATAAAGGGCGGGGTCGTGCGCTCTGATGTCCATGGCTGCACCATGATGATCAAATGCTGATCGGTCATCGCCCAATCGTGAATATAGGCTGCGGCGCCTATATCCACCAGGTCAAACGCTTCCAGCGACCCGCTCGCACCNATCCGGTAAATCCCAACGCGGCGCCCCGCGACACCCAGATTCCAAACCCGGCCATCGGGCTCTCGTTTTGGATGCGCNAAAAATGGCATGCCCGCCAGATCGCTGCGCCACGTTTTTGGGCCTTTGGTCTGCAAGCTTTCGGGGTCCATGCGGAATGCCGATCCGGCCTCCCACAGCGCCAAAAGCTCGCCGTCCATCATGATCACTGACGTATTTGCGGCATTCACATCGTCAGAGCTTTGTATCGCATAGCTTTCATCGCCNGCGGTGCCGAAGCCAGCTGCCAGGAACCGGCCCGCCGCTTGTTCCTCGCGGCGTTTGCGGGTCTGCACAAAACGTCCGGAATGGACCGCCTGCCCATCCTCAATCGCAATGCGGTGGATCAATCCATCCCCGTCAAACCAGTGGCTGGCAAACTGCTCGCCATATTGCATTTGCGCCGGGCCATTACGGTACAGCGATCCTGAAAGACCGGCCGGAGCTTTGCCATAGACCAGACGCATCTGTGCCGGATCGAACCCGCCCTCCGGCGCGGTTCTGTATGCGAGATGCCAGTCCGGCATCGCATTTTGGTCCCCTGCCAGCGGGGCTGCTATCGAACAGCCCGCCAAGGCGCTAACCGCCAGGCCACCGCCAATGCCGGTGCCGAGGAAATGACGTCGTGAAAAGCTCATGATCCGCCCTCCTATTGCATCGTGATCGTGTGGCTGGTGCCATCGGCACCAACGGTGAATTTCGCCGCTTCCCATTTGGCTGGTCCAAATCGGCCACGTGCATCATTCGAGAACGCATAGGGTTCAACCGGCATCCCGAACGGATTGGTGTTCATTTCGCCATCATCATTGAGGTCATGGAAAAGCCGCATCGCATATTCGCCCGGTGCCAGTCCCTCAAACGTGGTCGTGACGGCATTGGCCTCCACCTTAAGCGTTGCCCCGGCAACGGCCCCGTCACCACTATAAGCTGCCTCATCATAAAGGCCGAGCATGATCGTGCCCTCAAGCATCTGAATATTATCAATGGTCACAGTCAGGTCGGCGGCGCTCGCAAACGGTGTAATCAGCAGGGCGGCGATAAGGGGTGTTACAATCTTCATATTGGTCTCCATCAGGTTGCTGGACAAGCGCTCTGGCTTGGCCTCGATCTGATTGATGACCGATCACGCCCCCCGGCGCTGCACGATCTTCGCCGAAGGGCTGGAATCCTTCGCGAAATACCGCCATTGTCACTCGCGAAGCGCCAATAACAGGGGGCCTGCAGCTTGCGTATCGTGGTCAACTGGAAAAAATATGCGAAGGCTTTGGCCGTCAATGCCGCGATTGCGGCCTTCCTCGCCTTTATCAATCCCTATGGTGCCACCGGCACGTTAAGTTATCCACTGGCGCTGGCCTATTGGCTGGCCATGATCATCATTGGCGGGCTCGGCGCGGATCTATCCATGCTGCTTTACCAGAAGCTGCTACCTAACGGTCCCGTTTTGGGTAGGCTTGCCATCGGTGCTGCGGTCGCGTCGGTCTGTGTGACCGCGCTCATTATCACGATCGAGGTCCTGTACAATGACGGCTTTCCGGCAAAGCACTGGCCCATCCTGTATGGCCTCGTCATGGTTATATCTCTTGCCGTCACCGGCATCGGTTACATCTCCGATCTGGCCTTTGGCGACGATGAAACATCTCAAGCCGCTGATTCGGCCAGCATCGAAGCAAAGTTCCTGCAACGCCTCCCACGGAAGTTTCACGCCGCTGAACTCTACGCCATCGCCTCTGAAGACCATTATTTGCGGATCTACACGAATATTGGCGACGAGCTGATATTACTGCGCCTCGCTGATGCGGTTCGCGAACTTGATGGCGCAAACGGGCTACAGGTGCACCGCTCGTGGTGGGTCGCAGGAGCCGGTATCATCGACGAAAAACGCGATAATGGGCGGCGTATCTTGATTCTGAAATCTGGCGCTGAAGTGCCGGTCTCGCGTAGCTTTCAAAGCGCGGCAAAGGCGGCTGGTCTGCTCGTCTAGGTTAATGGCCTAATTCTTGCCCCATTCCGGACATGCATAGCTCTCATTCGATTTACACAGTGTTAATCAAGGCGGGACGCTCCCACCTAACCGTTAACAGAAAACAACGGAATACAGACAGAACGCAGGAAGACCGACCAATGCAAGGTTCTCACACAATCAGCCGCTTTATTACACTCACTGTAATGGCCATCGCGACAGCGAGTTTTTTCGCCATGGCAATGACACCGGCTGCCTCTCTCTTCGCTGGCTAATTAGCCAAAGCGACGCCGCGAAAGCAGCGTAAAGACAAGCGCGATCAATGCTGGAAGCGCTTGCACATACAAGATCGTGAAACTTGCGGTCACGGCCCCAAATATTCCGGCCCCAATCACGCACAATAAGAAAAACAAGACAACGTCGCGCTGCTTGGTCACAAGTCCCCAGAGCAAGCCCACCGCCAGAAATCCGTTATACAAACCCTGATTTGCAGCCAAGACCGCCGTCGATGCTGACTCTTCCGCCGTCATCGAAAACACGTTCCGTCCAATCGGATGATCCCAAAGGAACATTTCAAGCGTCAAAAACCCGACATGTAGCGCGGCAACAATAATAACGAACAATACTGACAATATTCTCATACGTCCTCCTAGACGAAAATCAGGCCTGCGGTCCACCCGGCATGACGGGGCGGTCACGCCAGCCCCCCATACTGCGAATACGGTCATACATCACCAATGCGCCGGCCAGGCTGACATTGATGCAAAACTTGGTCGGAATTTTCACCACATGATCGCACTTGGCCAGCATTTCCGGGGTCAGGTCGCCACGTTCCCGGCCGAGAATATAGGCCGCCGCGCGCGGGTGACGAAACTCCGGCAATTCAACCGCATCCTCGGTCAACTCAATCCCAACCAATTGGCACCCCTTCGGCAGTGCCATCTCATCAATCGTATCCCACTGATAGTATGGTACGTTCTTGAACGTGCGCGATGTATCGGCCTTATAGGCGGTGCGAACCTTGTCATGCGCGTTGACGGAATAGACAAAGCTCGCGCCAAACGCATTGGCCGTGCGCATCAAAGCGCCCAGATTCATCGGCTTGGAAATGCCTTCCGCCCCCATTGCAAAATAGCCGCGCATCAAATCACCCCCAAGCCAAACCGTCCGGCCATCACAATCACCAAAACGACAATTGGCAAAATCATACTCCACCGCCGCGCCTTCGCCAGATGCGCGATCGCCTGCGGATGCTCCCCCCTCACCCAGACACGCACCTGGTTCAAAGTCTC
>JGI24724J26744_10001755_pt1 | contig 14717 bp, 15 predicted proteins | sample Cruoilmetagenom7_FD_26744 | JGI IMG/M metagenome (IMG submission 26744)
ACGGGTTGATCCTTGATATCTCGGGCTCGGCACATCTGATCGGCGGCGAGCAGGCCTTGGCCGAGGATCTGCGCGACCGGCTGGCGGTCATGGGATTCGACACCCGCATCGCCATCGCCCCGACACGCGGCGCGGCTTGGGCGATGGCGCGATTTGGGGCGATGGCACGGTTCGGGGCAGACTCGATCCTCATCACGGATGATGCCCGCGCCGCCATCGCCGACCTGCCCGTCGCTGCCCTGCGCCTGTCACCGGAAACTTGCGCCAGCCTTGCGCGGCTTGGCTTGCGGCAGGTGCGCGATCTGGCGCGGGCGCAGCGCGGCACTTGGCGCGGCGCTTTGGCGATGACTTAATGCTGCGCCTTGATCAGGCGACGGGGGCACTGGCCGAGCCGGTCGCCGCCCCTGCCGATGATGCCACTTATGCGATCCGCATGTCGCTGCCGGAACCGATTGGCCTGACCTCGGACGTGATGGCCGGGCTGCAACGCCTGCTGGCGCGACTGTGTGCCACGCTGGCCGCCAAGGATCGCGGCGCACGACGGCTGCGGTTCGAATTGCAACGCGCCGATGGCACCCGCACCGAGACCGCGATCACGTTGGCCCGCCCGATGCGCGATGCGGCGGTGATGGCCGCCCTGTTCGAGCGCCCGGTCGAGGCGCTGGATGCGGGCTTTGGTTTTGACGGGCTACGCCTGAGTGCCCCCGTCACCGAGCACCTGCCACCCGCACAGCTAACCCGCGCCAAGACGACCGGCGTCGACGCGCTGGCCGATCTGATGACGCGGCTGGGCAACCGGCTGGGGCTGGACGCCTTGACCCGGTTCCTGCCCGCCGACAGCCACATCCCCGAACGCGGGTTTCAGGTGGCTTCGGCGGCATTCACCAAGGCGCCGGGGGTCGACGCCTGGAGCTATGGCGTGGACCGCCCGCTGATCCTGTTCCCGCCCGAACCTTTGCTGGGCAGCCGCAGCCCAACCCCGCCACAACGCCTGCGCTGGCGGCGACGCGCCCTGACTGTGGCGCGCGCCACGGGGCCGGAACGCCTGACCCCCGAATGGTGGCTCGACGACCCGCTGTGGCGCAGCGGTGTGCGCGATTACTGGCGGCTCGATTGCCTTGAAGGGCCGCGTTTGTGGGCGTTTTATACCCCGCAAGACCCCGGCTGGGCCGTACAGGGGGAATTCGCATGAACGATGATCCCCAAAGAGGGGGGCTAGCCCCCCGCGCTATGCGCTCCCCCCAGAGTATTTCGGGCAAGATGATGTCCCCGGAGGACGGGGGCTATGCCGAGCTTTGCGTGACGACGAATTTCACCTTTCTGACCGGCGCGTCGCACCCTGAGGAACTGGTGGCGCGGGCGGCAGAGCTGGGGATCTCGGCGATTGCCATCACCGACCGTAATTCTCTGGCGGGGGTGGTGCGGGCGCATTCGGCGTTGCGGGAAATCAAGCGGGCGCTGGAGGATGGCGTGACCGGTGCNGACGGCACGGTCAGCATTCGNGGCCAAAGCGTGCACGACCCGTCAAGTCGCCAGTCACGGGATGGCGCAGGCGTACNGGCCCCGCCGCGTTTGCCGCAGTTGATTATCGGCACGCGGCTGGTGTTAACGGATAGTGCGATCGAGTGGCTGGCCCTGCCCACCGACCGCGCCGCCTATGCGCGGCTGTCGCGGCTTTTGAGCCTTGGCAAACGGCGGGCGAAAAAGGGGCAATGCGATTTGACCCTGAGCGATCTGCACGCGGCGGCCGAGGGGATGATCCTGATCGCGCTGCCGCCCGACCCGTTGCACAACCCCGNCCCCGATGCGCTGTTGCGCGACATGGGCCGNCGCTTTCCGGGGCATGTGTTTGTCGGCGCNGGCCCGCGTTACGACGGTCGGGATGCCGCACGGCTGCGGCATCTGGCGGGCCTCGCCCAGCGCAGTGCCGTGCCGATGGTCGCGGTGGGCGATGTCTTGATGCACCACGGGCGGCGGCGGCGGTTGGCCGATGTCCTGACCTGCATCCGCGAGGGGGTGACGATTGACGCCATNGGCCGTCGCGCCCTGCCCAATGCCGAGCGCCGCTTGAAACCTCCTGCCGATATGGCGCGGCTGTTTCGCGACCACCCCGCCGCGATCCGCCGTACGCTGGAAATCGCCGGGCGCTGCGCTTTTTCACTCGATGAGCTCAGCTATGAATACCCTGACGAGGTGACGGGCGGCGAACCGCCGCAAAAGCGGCTGGAGCGTCTGACCGCCGAGGGGCTGCGCCGCCGGTTCCCGCGTGGCGTGCCCGTCGATACGCTGGGCAAGGTGGAGAAAGAACTGCGCATCATCAAGGCGCTGAATTTCGCCGCCTATTTCCTGACCGTCAACGATATCGTCGCGTTTGCCCGCAGCCGTGGCATTCTGTGCCAGGGGCGCGGATCGGCGGCGAATTCGGTGATCTGTTATGCGTTGGGGATTACCGAGGTCGCGCCCGACACAATCGCCATGGTGTTTGAACGCTTCATGTCCGAGGCGCGCGGCGAGCCGCCGGATATCGACGTGGATTTCGAGCACGAGCGCCGTGAAGAGGTGATCCAGCATATCTATGAGACCTATGGCCGCCACCGCGCCGGGCTGACCGCGACGGTGATCCATTTCCGCACCCGCGCCGCGATCCGCGAAGTGGGCAAGGTGATGGGGCTGAGTGAGGATTTGCTGGCCTCGCTGACCGGCAGCAGCTGGGGCTGGTCGTCGCGCCCGCCGGGGCCTGAGGCCCTGGCAGANCTGGGCCTGAACCCCGAGGACCGCCGCCTTGAACAGACCCTGCACCTGATCGGCGAGATCATCGGCTTTCCGCGTCACCTGAGCCAGCATGTCGGCGGGTTCGTGATCACCAAGGGACGGCTGGATGAACTCTGCCCGATTGAAAACGCCGCGATGGAGGAGCGCACGGTCATTGAATGGGACAAGGATGACATCAACGCCTTGGGCATCCTGAAGGTCGACGTTCTGTCGCTTGGCATGCTCACCGCGATCCGCAAGTGTTTCGGCCTGATCGAACAGCACGGCGGGCCGGCGTTTACCCTGGAAAATCTGCCGCGCGAGGACGTGCCGACCTATGACATGCTGTGCCGCGCCGATGCGATTGGCGTATTTCAGGTGGAAAGCCGGGCGCAGCTGAACTTTCTGCCGCGCATGAAACCGCGTGAGTTTTATGATCTGGTGATCGAGGTCGCGATCATCCGCCCCGGTCCCATTCAGGGCGGCATGGTCCACCCCTATATCAACCGCCGTCAGGGCAAGGAGCCGGTGAACCTCCCGTCAACCGACCTGCGGCCAGTGCTCGAGCGCACGCTGGGGGTGCCGCTGTTTCAGGAACAGGCGATGCAGATCGCCGTGGTTGCGGCAGGGTTCTCGCCCGAGGAAGCCGATCGGTTGCGCCGATCACTGGCGACGTTCAAACGCATGGGCACGATTGCCACCTTCCGCGACCGGTTCATCAGCGGCATGCTGGAGCGTGACTATGACCTGCCCTTTGCCGAACAGTGTTTCGCCCAGATCGAGGGGTTCGGCGAATACGGTTTCCCCGAAAGCCACGCCGCCAGTTTCGCGCTGCTGGTCTATGCCTCGGCCTATCTGAAATGCCACCATCCGGCGGCCTATGCCTGTGCGTTGCTGAACTCGCAGCCGATGGGATTCTACGCCCCCGCACAAATCGTGCGCGACCTGCGCGAACACCGCGCCGAGGTCCGGCCCGTGTGCGTCAACCAATCCGAGTGGGACAATACCCTGCAAATGCGCGCCGATGGCAAGCTGGCGCTGCGGCTGGGGTTCCGTCAGATCAAGGGTCTGCGCGAGGGTGACGCCGCATGGATCGTCGCCGCGCGGGGTAATGGTTATCCCGATCCCGAAAGCCTGTGGCGACGCGCCGGTGTGCCGCCCGCCGCGATGGAGCGACTGGCCGAAGCCGACGCCTTTGCGGGGATGCAGCTGAACCGCCGTGATGCTTTGTGGGCGGTGCGGGCGATCCGTGCGCCCAAACCCCTGCCGCTGTTTGGTCAGGACGGCGAAGGGATCAAAGAGGACACACCGGACCTGCCGCAAATGACGCTGGGCGAGCAGGTGATCGACGATTATCTCGCGCTGCGCCTGTCCCTGCGGGCGCATCCGATGGAAATCCTGCGCCCGCATCTGCCCGGCCTGACGCCGCATGCCGACCTGCCCCACGCCCCGAACCGCGTCAGCGTCTGCGGGCTGGTGATCACGCGGCAACGGCCCGGCACGGCCTCGGGGGTGATTTTCATCACGCTCGAGGATGAAACCGATGTCTGCAATGTGGTGGTCTGGCCCAAGGTCTACGAGAAATTTCGCCGCATCGTCATCGGCGGGCGACTGCTGCGCATCAGCGGGCGGTTGCAGCGCGAGGAGGGCATCATCCATCTGATTGCCGACGATGTCGAAGACCTGTCACCGACGCTGGCCATCCTCGGCGATCTGGCGATCGAGGCGATTGACCCGACCGAAGGCCGCGGCGATGAGGTCCGCCGCCCCGTCACCACCCGCGAATTGCCACCCAACCACCCTCTCCGCGCCCGCAGCCTGCGCGGCATGCGCCACCCCCGCGATCAGGCAAAGATCCTGTTCCCCATGTCTGCTAACACCTAACACAACATACCCATTTCAAAAGGTTCGATGCCGGAAGAGGGGCGAAGTCCGGAGGCTATCCCGGAGCGTCCGGCATCTATCGAGGTTTGCGGGCAGGCTTGTGATAGAGGGTCCACCAACTGTGGATTGCAGACCGGCGCACTTGACGCTCCGAGGCGAAGGCCTCGGCAACGGCGGCGGTGATCTGGTCAAAGGTCATCGAGCCAAAGCGGGCTTCGACAAATGCCCGCAGTTCGGGGTCAGCGGCGAGCCTTGCTTGCCGTCCGGGACGATGATTGCGGCGGTGATCGGAGATTGGCGGCGCGTCTTTCAAGGCGTATTGAAGCCCCTCTTTAAGGCCCCTTTCAAGGGCCTTTTCAAGGGTGCTATCCAGCACGGCAAGACTGGCCTGTGCCGCCCGGTTAGCGGCTTGGGCGCGATACAAAAAATCACGCAACCCAGCGGTGTGATCGGGATCGGTCATGTGCGACCCTCTTTTTTGCGCTGCACTTTGATCATCCTTCGCACTGATACATCAGAGGTGCGTAGCTTGCGGGCGATCTCGGCAACGGTATAGCCCTGCCAGTCGAGCATGGCTGTCAGCCATGCCTTGACCAGCGGCACGCGCTTTGGCATTTTGTCAGCGTGCGACGCCAAGGCTTGCGCACCGTCGACGCCAATCAGCGTAGCATACTCGGTGGCCACAGTCGGGTTTGACCGGACATAGAGTTCCGCCCCGCCATAGTGCAGCAAGAACGTCACGGCCAATTCCGCACCCAAGGCGTTCACATAGGGTTCTACCTGTGCCGTGGCGCGTGGTATTTGACGGGATAATTCAGTGCCGGATTGGCGTGTCATTGGTAGACCCTTCTTGATCGACAGAACGCGGGTGACAGTGGGGCAACCGTCACCCGCGAGAGGCACCCTTGGGTTTGCACCCGCGCTGCCAGCCATTGCGCCGCACGCACTGGCCGCAATAGCCTTGCCAATGCCCGACGCGGCGGATTCGCAACACCGCGCCGGGTTTGGTTCCGATGCCCAACCATCAGAACCACCCATGTACCCCCGCCCTCACAGGCGCGCACAGGAAGCAATTACACCCCGTCGCTTGGGTCCAAACCAAGCTGGGCAAATACGTCGGCCTCTTCGGTGCTGGATGCGCAGTTACGAGTTTCAGCATTCAGGGTCGGGCGGTTGCTACGATCAAACAGATGCGCATAGGCGGGTGTCGCAGAACTCAAAAAACTGTCAAAGCTGGCCGGATCGGCACGGCAAAGGGACACCGCCCAATCGCGCATTGCTGGCGTCAGATAGCCCGCATTCATGGCCGTCTGCACGCGGCTCTCTGCGACTTCTTCGCTGGCGGTGGCTTTGGTTTGGGCACGTTCAAGCATCAGCTCACGCACCGCCTCGATCGGGACAAACCGTGTGGGGTCTGGTGTGGCCCCAGTTTCGGCTTGAACGCTGTTGATTGCCGTCAGGATTGTCGCTTCATCGGCGGCGTGTTCAAGCCCCAAAGTGGTGGCGATACGGGAAAGAGGGTTGTCGGTCATAGTCGTGATTTCCTCGTGCGCAAGCGCTTTGAGTTGCAGGTTTGGGCGGTGAACAAGGGACGCACCCACAAGCCGGGTGATTGTGCCTGTACGGTCATGCAAGAACACGGGCGACAAAAAGCGGTATTCCCGCCCTTCGATCAACTGTCGTGCGGTCGCGGTCCATTCGACCCGTCCCAACAAGCCCTGCGCCGCGTCAAAGCGTAGCGCCTTGATCCAGCCGCCCGCTGGCGCAGGGCCGTTGCCGCTGCGCCGCTTCGGATCGTCCACTTGGTGTTCATAGTCAATCGCCAGATCAATTCCGGCAAGGTTGAACGCCTTGATCACAGCACCCGGATCAGGCAAGCGCCACGCCCGCCCATCGCGGCCCTGAATGGACACACCGGGCGGGATAAGCTGCACCCAGTCTGGCGCACGGCCCTGACGGGTGCAGGCCAGTTCATGGCACAGGGTCAAATCGCTACCATTTGGCATCAGTTCACGCCCCAAGGAACGGCGTCACAATCAGCTCTGCCGTGCCTTTCCACTCATTGGTGGCACCGGCTGCGCCGTTTTCGGTGTTCAAAAGCCGCAACCCTGCACCTTCCAGCGACGGCGGCACGACAAGCACCGTCGGGCGAATGCCTAGCGGGCGTTGCTGGTCAAAGGTCAGCGCCTGCATCGCCGCCCGCGCCCCCTCATAGTTGCCGGCATTCAGCGGGGCCTTGCTGGCGTAGGCCATCTGCCACAAGCCAAAACCGGCATTGACGCGGGCGCGTACGCCGTAGCTGTATTTGTCGGTCATGAAGACCTGATAGTCACTCGGCGCGGTCACGGCTTGAAGGTCGTAAGTTTCGCGCTCTTGCCACACCAGTGGCTTGATCGGGCGCGAGGTATCCAGCAGATACCACGGTGCACCGGGTGCCTCGCCGCCGTCATCCATGTTCGAGACAAGGCGATATTTCAGCCCGTCAACGGTCACAGCACCCGCATCGTCGCGCACCGGGTGTTCGGTGTCAAAGAACGGTTGCCCGTCATAGCACAAGCCGGTGAAGCCCGACGCCAGCAGACCAAAAATCATTTCATCCGGGTGCATGGCCGCTTCATGACCCATGCTTTGGAACATCGGCTTGAACACGCCCAGCCGGTCATCGCTGATATCGTCACGGCCAACCTGCTCCGTGCTCTCGAATTTTTTGTTGGTGATGGTGAAGCCATGCGCCGCAAGTTGCTGGATGACGCGCTCGTCACCAATCCACTCACGCATGCGCGGGAACTGGCCAAGCCAGCCATAGGTTTCATCGCGGGCGCTGCTCGTCACCGTCATAGCGATTTTTTTGGCCTGTGATGGGGCTTGCAGATAGGACGTGCTGTAGAGGGTCTTGAACCCCTTGAACATGCCGTCGAGGGTGGCGGAATTGATCATCATGGCGTGCGAGTTCCTCTTGTCGCGTGCGCGATTGCTGGAAGAACCCTATTGAGCGCGGATAAACCCGACTATCCTCAACCGCTTGTGGCAAGGTTGGGCGATACTGGTGATATCTTGACCGCAGATGCAGCACGGCACCAAGCCCACGCCACAGGATGCGCGTTAAAGGGGTCTCTAAGGGGGCAGGAAGCGCACCTTGGAACTTCATGGCTCCATGGTGCAGAAGCCCCTTCGGTTCGCCTCACGGCGCGTTTTGGCGAATAGTGCCGGAACCGAGCACGCGAAAGGGCGGGCCCATCGGCCCGCCCTTTGCTGCATCAAGTCCGGTCGGTCACGCCGCGCGGGATTTCATCGCCTTCAGAACCGTGATTGCTTTCTGCCCGTCGCTCTTGGTCAGAAACCGCAGAGACGTGACTCTAAAGCTGCGTTCCAGCCATTTTGTCAGGCTCGCTTCGGTTCCAGCGCCCCGCGTGAACTCACGCCAAATCGTTCGGATCAGTTCAAGCTGGGCAAAGCTTGCCATGCCGGGGCGGTCGCCATAGTTCGGCCCCTTGGCTTCTAACGGTGCAAAGCCCAGGTATTCGAAGAATCCCATCAGAACGGTGAAGCCGTCCTGGTCCAACTCCGTGGAGCTGGTGACACCCGCCAACTCGGACAAGGCAGACCGGCAGACATCATCTGACAGGTTCAACTTGCTTCGTGCGACATGCAGGAGGCGGTTTTGTTTGGGCGTCAACGTCATGATGCAGCTCCTTTCGTGGCGGCGTGGTGCGCTTGCCGCAGCTTCATATCCATCAGGTCAATGACCGGTAATTCACGCTCTTCCGCGCCGTTCAGGGCACGGGCTGACAACCGCATGATGGACACGACGGCATCCTCTTTCGGGTCAACGTGGCCCATCACAAAGCCACTTGCCAGAAAGGTAAACACTCGGCTTGCATCGGTGATCAACTCGGCAATGTCGGGCAAAGCAAGGTCAAGTTGCGCGCATTGTGCCTCTGTCAGTTCGATTGACAGAGAGACCGGCTTGGATACCGCCGCAAGCTTTTCCAGATGCGCGGCCTTTGCCTCAGCATCGGTCTTACCCGGAACATAAATCGCCTTGCCCTCTTTCGCCATGCGGGTCTTGAACTCGTGATCCGTCTCAGGCTTGGTTTGCGCCGCCTTACTCATAGGTCCAACCCCTTCGGCGCGAGTTTCAAGTCATGGATTGCCCATTTCAAGTGTTCGATTGTCGGGTGTTCGTTTCCGGCAAAGAGCGCGGCTTGATACAGCACCGCCTCGACATTGCGCAGCCCGCCTTCATAGATCGGCGTGACGGCATGCAACACCTTGACCGCCGCGTCATTTGCAAACGCCGTGTTCTCGACAACGCTGGCCACGTCTGCACGGCTCACGCGCTTGATGATTACAGGGCGACTTGCATGAACGCGACTGCGCANTGATCCAATGCGATTGATCTGGTGTTGCAGGTCCAGACCGCCGCAAAGCACAAGATCGAACCCGCCGAAAGCAGCCAAAGAGGCCACGGAACTTGCCGCTTTCGCTGACAGGTTCTCGCACTGATCAAGCAAGACCACACGCCCGTGCCCAATGTATCGGCTCAATATTTCATGCTTTGCAACGAGGCTCATGCAGTTACCCTGCACACCAAAAACCCCAAGCAGAAGATCGGCTAAACCGTTCTCAGTTCCGACACCGCTTGAGACTTCGACATGAAACGCGTCATGCCCTTGTTGCGCAGCAAAGTATTCCAGCGTCTTAGTTTTTCCGGCACCGGGCACGCCTGCAATCATCACGACGCCCGGTTCTTGCCGATGACGCAACAATTCTATGCTGCGCAGGATATCCTGCGCAATCTCAGTGTGCGCGAAGTCACCCGGCATTCGCGGGCGGAAATCGGCATTGGCAATTCGAAGGTGTTGTGCCATGTTCACTCCGTTTGATGGGCGGGCTCTGCCCGCTTTGAATGGCATGGGGAACGTTGCCGCGTTCCTCATGCCGACTTTCCGCCCCTTGCTTTGCTTTTCGCAAGAGCGGCATTCATGTTATTCATAAATTCCAGCGGGATAGACTGCGCAGCACCTTTCGGCTTTACGCCTTTTGAACTCTTGACTGGTGACTTGAATTGACCAGCCACGACCTGTTCTTGACCTTTGAAGCTTTGCCGCGTGGGCGCATCCAAGACCGCCAGCGCGGCGCTCAAATCCGCAGTGTTCAGATAGTCGCTCGCCTCTTGACCGGCGGCGACCTTCACGCGGGCGGCTTTGCGATTGCGGTCGGCTTGGCGGATGCCTTGAACGCTGCCGTATTTTCCGGGTTTCACCGGCTCAATGCCTTCGCAGATCAAGTTGCCGTCTTCATCAAAGGCCAGCGCCGGGGCTTCAAAGTCATCGGGATCACGCCCAAGCAGAACCCGGTTGCCGGTGCCGTGGTAGCGTAACAAGGCGTCTTGCGTGTTGGACCCGCCATAGGTCCAACCATGAACTTGAACACGTCCGAACCGATCAACGGCAACGGGCTTGTAGATCAGCCCAGCCAAATAAAGCTGCCGTGCTGTGGGCCTGCGAATGATCCTCTCTGCCAGCCCATCGCGGAACACCTGTTCATAGGATCGCCCGTTTGCGCCCTGTGACCGCCGTCCGGTTTCGCCATTATACCGGCGCACTTCCCGGTCAATGATCCGCAACGCTTCGGCGCGGGGGATCGGCTTCACGTCTGCACCTGAACTTGCGCCGGGTTTGTGCCCTGCATGCGCTCCTTTGAAGTCAGGGCTATCATCGAGCGCCCGCGACAACGTAGCGAAAACCCGTTCCGCCATCTTTGACTTGCCGCCCGAATGATCCGGGCCGCTTGGAAGCGCGAAGTGAAGGCGGACACCCATGATCTTGCAAATGCCGGGCGGTTGAATGCCTTCGGTCGGTTTGCCACCATTGCGGAACCGGAACACATCGCCGCCCGCCACCAGATGCCCCGCGAACGCAGCGCCATTGTCTGTATAGAGGCGGTCAAAGATGCCGTATGTTTCACAGGTTTTCTTGATCAAGCTAACCGTGTCAGAGGCGTTCTCGCTTTGCGCAAGTTCCCACCCCAGAATGAAATTCGAGGAAATATCAACCAGCGCAATGAAGGTTTGCCGCACAGCCCGCCCGTCGCCTGCATCCACCCAGAAATCCTTGGTGCGCCCATCCAGAGACACCCATTCGAGCGGCTTGATGCTGGTCTTGTCGCGGATGATCGGTTGCGCCAGCCGCTTGCGTGCTTCTGCCGGGCCAAACCGGATTGCATGCCTTTGCGCCACCGGCAGTGCGTTCCAGCGCCGCGTGAACGTGATATAGCTGGGCGGCTTACCCCAGCCCATCGCAGACGAAACGTCGCGTACCTCACGCCAAGCCACCACAAGCGGCCATTCCGGCGCGGCATCGCGAAGGCGTGTAAGAAAGAAGCTCCAAGCCTTCGGGTGAATTTCAGCCCGCACCCGCCCGCCTTCATGCCCATCCAACAGCGCGGGGGCGAAGTTGATCGGATCGACGCCTTTGACCGACGTTAAAAGCACCTTCAAACGGGGCTTTGAATGCCCCTTTCACACCGAATTTGGCATGAACCAAGCGCAACCGCTCTGGCCACTTCACCCCCGGCCCCAGCGCAATTACGAACCGCAAAACCTCGGCCTTGCGCTCGGCCCGGTTCCGCCGACTGATACAGGCTTCCAGAAACACCGCATGCGCCGCGTCATCATAGGTGCCGGGATCAAGGTCTTGCCCGTTGATATTCTTCAACAAATAGGCGCGGCGCACGTCCTCAGGCAGATCGGAAAGAAGGACGGCTTCTGGCTTACGCCCGTCGTTTTCAGAGGCGTGTATCTCGACACCATGCCGCTGGAACCATTTTGTCGCAGTCGAGCGGTGGCACGGTATGCAACCAATACCCAAAAGCGATTTCACACGAATTGGGGTCATTCTTGGACCCCCGCAGCATCTAGAATTCGGCTCACCAAAAGCGTAGCTTTTGGACCTTTCCAGTCTCCCTTGAGGGCTTTCCCTGCGTTTTGTGGTGCAATGCCATTCTGCAAGCACCAAGCATGAAGTGTCGTTCCTTGCATGATGAAGCCCGCCTTTACTTGGCGAGAACGTTTTTCCGGGGTATAGTGCAACCTAGTCAAGGCCATTTCCTCCATTGGAGGGTATATTATACCCAAATAAGGGTATTGCAAGGGGGCTTGTGTCCGACGCTGCATTTTCTGAGCGCCTGCGCATGTTGAAGGACGAGCGCGGCTTGACGGCCCAAGACATGGCCGACCAGACTGGCATCCCAAAACGGACGCTAGAAAAATATATGTTGAAGTCGGGTGCAGCTTCGCCGGGTATTGACGCGATCAAAGCGGTTTGCAAAGCCTTTGGCACTTCGGCTGATTGGCTTATCGGGTTGTCAGAGCGGCAAAAGCCCTTGGTCTCAGAACTCGATGCCACAGAAGTCGCGGCCAGAGCGGTATTCGAGCATTTTGTCGCAAACGTTAATCACACCCAGAAATGGGCAGAGGGTTCGAACATGGGCAGCGTCTTTCAAGACGGCTTACTGTACGGAGCCGACCCCCATGCGCTTGCAAATGATTACGCTTATCAAACTCTGAAGCTAAGATCGGAAATCATGCAGGGCAATGTCGATACAAAACTAGGAGTGCGGCCACTGGGTGATGAAGCGGGTCAAGTGGACCTAAATCTCAACCCGCGTAGCATCTTCAAGATGGACAAAATTTAGCTGGATTTGTGCGGTAAACAGCGCACGACCTGAGCAAACCTCTATTGAAAACATTGACTATTTTTCTGCAAGAATTGCTGTCAAACACGCATCCCTCCCCAAAACACCCCTAACAGTATCAAACCTATTGAAATAGTGAAATTGCAACCAATTGTTTTTGCATGCAATTTTTTTCGCCCGGTATCATTTCAATTGAAAGCCGTCACCCCAGCCGCGATTTCCATTGAGGGGGGGGGGAGCAAAGCGTTCGGCAAACGGTGGTATTGGGGACAGCCCTAGCCGCAATGAACCGTCATTCCGAACCATGTGGTTCACCGCGGCTATACGGCAGAAAACACTAAAAAGCTGGCAACGCTTCAGCCTTTTTCAGCATTCTGTTTCATTTCGGCGTTCACTCTCACAAGGTAGTCGTTCAATCGCCGTCCATTTTGATCCTGAAAATAGCCCCCCGTTTGGGTGCAGCAGGTGATGCGATCAACCCGAAACGATCTAAAATCACTTTGATTTTCGCACCAGCAGGTCAGTGTCCAGACACGCCCCCAATAAACGTTTTGCAAAGGCCAAGCCACGCGGGAAGACGCCCGGTTGTCCAGGGACAGGTAGTCAATTTCCAACTTTTCCTTGTTGCGAATGGCCGCCCGAATACGTGGCATATGTTCGAAACCAATTTTGGCCTGTACGAATGGATATACACCAAACCCCCAATCCTTTGGGACTGTGCCATTTGCCGTCGCCACTTTGTCGATTTTTTTGGTCAAGGATGCCGAGGCGGATTTCAGCTCCTGATCCGCAGCCTCTGCGACAATCGCCATGCCGAGATGAAGGGCTTCCAGTTCTACCAAAGACAGGTTCATTGGTGGAAGAAACACAGGTTCGCGCAACATATATCCAACGCCGCGTTCGCCATCAATTGGGATCCCTGACGCGACAAGCGTGTCAATGTCTCGATATATTGTGCGTACCGAGACTTCTAAACGCTCGGCAATATCACGCGCTAAATGCAAGCGACCGTCTTGAACAATCTCAATGATCTCTGAAAGGCGGTCGCCCCGGCGCATTTTGAACCTTAGCTTACGGAGATTTCAAGGGTTGTATGATGCATGACAACGCTTGGGCCGTCGATGGCTTTCATGCAGGATTCTAGCGTTGGTTCTTTCCCGATTCTGGCTGCTGCCGCTTGGGCCGCTTCAAGGGTTTCCCATTCGATATGCTCAATCCAAAAGCCGTCATCACTACAAGATAGGCGGCGCGATACAAAGCCATCTTGCTTTTGAGCAAATCCAGTTATGGCTTGTGCTGCTTCAGCAAAGGCTTCGCGGGTTACACCCTCATTCAGTTTGAAGGTAACTGTTTCAATTGTGTGTTTGGTCATCTCTCATCTCCATGATTTGGTTGACAAGGCCGACCTAGCCCACNCCAACTGCCAATANCTGTCAGTTGGGGCGTGTCTGCATGCTAAATGTCAAAATTGACAATNNTGGCAGCGGCAGTTTTGCCCGCTGAACCAATTCTCAACCAAGGCCAAAACGGTGACTATTGANACGGGGCGCGCNTNTGCCGAACATCCGGTTCGAGCCTGCTCTCTGCACGAACGGCGGCCCTCCATTGCGCTACCGNCTTGGAGGGATCATTCTAACCAAAAGCCGGAAGGGACATGGAATGAATATCGAAGTGTGGACTACATACGTCGCGGCCTTCACGATCCTTTCGCTCATCCCCGGTCCCAGTGTCTTCATGGTTATTGGTCAGTCCTTGTCTCAAGGGCTCGGCGCGGCCTTTTACTGTATCGCAGGTGATTTGCTTGGCGGTGTCGTGATGATGACAGTGGCCTATGTCGGGCTGGGAACAATTCTTGCAGCATCCAGCGAGGTATACCTTGTCATCAAATGGGCAGGTGTCGCCTACATGGCATGGCTTGGAATTTCCCAGATACTGGCTGCACGGCAANTTTCGGAAGAANCCCNGAGAACGTCAGCAACAGCAACCGTGCGTTCNGGCAGCCTCAAAGCAGGTTTCCTGACCGGCATCCTGAACCCGAAAGCAATTNTGTTCTATGTCGCGTTCCTCGCGCAGTTCATGAACCCTGCATATCCGATGACACCGCAGTTTCTGACTCTCATGGCAACATCTACAGGGATCGTTCTCGTCGTGCTTGGCGCATATGCGCTGCTTGCGTCACAAGCTCGAAGGGCTTTTCAAAGTCTGCGCGCCCGCAAACGGATGGGATACGCCGGAGGGTCGTTTCTCTTGGGTGGCTCTGCCCTGATGGCGTCAAACTGATACCAGACATTCGGCACTGATCGGTAGCGGCGTCCACAAAGCGGGCCTCAAAGCCGCCATTCACAACACCCCGCGACGCCGCCAAAACCCTGTTCCCCAGCCGT
>JGI24724J26744_10001759_pt1 | contig 14704 bp, 12 predicted proteins | sample Cruoilmetagenom7_FD_26744 | JGI IMG/M metagenome (IMG submission 26744)
GGCCAAAATACGGCGGGGAAGATCACCCCAGAACAAGCGCTTGAATTGGCCGTAGCAAAAAACATCACTATTTACTCTATCGGTATCGGCGCCGATGTTATGATCCAAAACTCATTATTTGGTGCTCGTCGTGTTAACCCTTCAAGTGAACTTGATGAAGAGTCTTTGCAGCGCCTTGCTGATGAAACCGGTGGTTATTATTTCCGTGCCCGCGCCAGTGAAGACATGAGCAAAATATACCAACTATTGGACGAACTTGAACCGGTAGAACAAGAACAGCAACAAATGCGACCATTAACCGCTCTGTACTACTGGCCTCTAGGTCTAGCGCTATTGATAAGTTTAGTAACCTTGCTCAGCAAAACCGTTTCCAATGGTTATTTTTTCACACCAAGCAATAAAACGTCAGGAGCGAAGCACTAATATGGCTGACTTTCATTTTATTCGCCCACTGTGGCTACTCGCGCTTATCGTCTTAATAGTCATGCTATTGATGCTAAAAAAGCTGCGTATTAAGCAATCAGGCTGGCAACAACTTTTACCAGCACACTTAGCGAAAGTATTAGTACAAGGTAATAGTAAGGCTAAGTCCAGTTCACTAGCGCTGCCATTTTTAATTGGCTTACTGTCAATTATAGCAATGGCAGGTCCTAGTTGGCAGAAACTACCACAACCGGTATACCAAGTCGCACAAGGCTCAGTGCTAATCATGGATATGTCATATTCAATGTATGCGACCGACGTTGCGCCTAATCGCCTAACACGTGCTCGCTACAAGGCGATAGATTTACTCGACAGTATCAATGAAGGCGAAGTTGGGCTTATTGCCTACGCAGGCGATGCCTTTAGTATTAGTCCGCTGACCGATGATAGCAACAATATCAAATTGTTATTGCCGTCATTAAGCCCAGAGCTGATGCCAGCATTAGGCAGTAATCCGATATCAGCGCTAGCCTTAGCCAATGAAATGCTAGTGAATGCTGGCCATAATAGCGGTGATATTTATTGGTTTACTGACGGTGTCGATAATATTGATATTCAAGACATCACCCAATGGTCACGTGAGCATCCCTATCGCCTAAATATACTCGGCGTTGGTACAAAAGCAGGTGCGCCCATTAAGCTCAGTAATGGCGAGTTAATGAAAGACGACAACGGTGCCATTATTATTCCCAAGTTAACAGAAAAGTTACTCCAAGGGCTTGCCGCACGTGGCAAAGGTAACTACACCACGCTAACACATAATAATAAAGATATTGAAAAACTGACCACTAAGCCACTACTTAACGACACAGAGCAAACTAAAGAAAGTGATAATACTGGCGATCAATGGCAAGAATTTGGTCCTTACTTGTTATTACTCGTTTTACCTATGTTACTAAGTTACTTTAGACGTGGTGCACTTATGGCTACTTTACCCTTTGCCTTACTATTAATTCCTAATCATCAAGCCCAAGCTAATGTTTGGCAAGATTTATGGAAAACCAAAGATCAGCAAGGCCAAGCGCATTTTAATAAAGAACAATACCAACAAGCGGCTGAACAATTTAACGACCCACTTTGGCAAGGTAGTGCACACTATAAGGCAGGAGATTACGAGCAAGCATTATCTGCTTATCAGCAAGTTGATAGTGCTGAATCTTTGTATAACCAAGGTAACGCTTTAGCAAAATTACAAAAACTTGATGAGGCAATAGCCGCTTACAATCAGGCTTTACAACTTGATCCTAACTTAACCGATGCACAAGACAACAAAGCTATTCTTGAGCAATTAAAACAACAACAAGAAAATCAAGAACAGCAATCTGGCGACGACCAACAACAAGATAAAAACCAAGACCNACAAGACCAGCAACAAAATGGTGATGATCAAAATGGTGAAAACCAAGAGAGTCAGGATAGTGAAAGTCAACCGAGCGAGCAGCAATCCCAAAACTCAGCACAAGAAGATAAAAATCAGCAAAGTGATACCTCAGAACAAAGTAATGAAGATCAGCAGCAAGAGCAAAACGATCAACAGCAAGCTGAAAGTGATAAGCAAAAAGCAGCAGAACAACAGCAAGCCAAAGATGCTCAGCAAGCAAATGAATCAGAAGCAGCACCTGAAGAGCAAAGTGCTCAAGCTCAAGCAATGGCAGAGCAATTAGCCAAAGAAACCGAACAAAAACATCAACAATTACTCAATAAAGTCACTGACGATCCTTACATGTTACTAAGAAATAAAATGCAATTAGAGTATCAAAAACGTCATCAAGATCGCCGAAATATAGGAGTTAAGAAAAAGTGGTAAGAGTTATAATTTCTCTGTTAGCTATTTTATTATCACTTAATAGCTACGCATTAACCAAAGTCAGTGCTAGCGTTGATAAAAACCCAGTAGTTGTCAACGAGTCGTTAATATTAACCGTGACCGCAGATGATGACGTTAACAGTAACGCATTAGATACTTCTGCCCTACTCGGTGACTTTATTGTTGGCAGAACATCGGTTAGCTCACAAACTAGCATGGTAAATTTTAATACCTCGCGCACCACAACTTGGACAACCGTATTAATACCGCGTAAGTCAGGTGAGTTGCTTATACCAGTATTTACTATTGACGGCATTCAAACCCAAGCTATCGCGATTAAAGCACTCGAAGCCAGTCAATTACCGGCCTCTAGCCAACAAGATTTATTTATTACCACGCAAGCTTCAGCCACCGACATTTACGTTCAGCAACAAATAACTCTGAAAGTAAAATTACATTTTGCCGCTGAGTTAAAAAGAGGTAGCTTAACCGAGCCAACCTTAGCTGGTGCAAACATTTTACAAATCGGTCAAGATAAAGAATCAGAAAACATTATTAATGGCAAACGTTACCGTATCATCGAGCGAGTTTATGCTATTAGCCCGCAACAAAGTGGCGAAGTAATCTTAAAATCACCGGTTTTTTCCGGAGAGATTATTGTACCTTCTTCAAGACGTTCAAACTTTTTAAGTTTCGCTGATACTAAGCCTGTCAGTGTTATTGGTGATGATATTGCTTTAACGATTAAAGCAATTCCGGCGCAAGTCAGTGGTCCATGGTTACCGAGTGAACTACTTGCCATGCATCAAGAATGGCAACCTGAACCCGCTCAATTTAAAGTTGGCGAGCCAATCACGCGAACTATTACATTAACCGCAGCAGGTCTATCAGAAGAACAATTACCTGAAATCACCATGACTATGCCACAAGGATTAAAAGTATACCCCGATCAAGCCGAGCTACACACAGGTCTTAATAATGAACGTTTAGTCAGCCAAAAAGTGGTTAACTTTGCTATCGTCGCTAGTAAAGCTGGTGAATATCAGTTACCAGAAATAACCATTAACTGGTGGAATACGATTACCAATAAAGCTGAGATTGCTAAAATTCCGGGGCAAAAAATCACTATATTACCTAACGCTGATTTAGCGCCGAGCATCACAGCAAAACCGTTAAGCAATAACGCAACTCAATTGACAGCAGCGCCAGCACCACAAACGGTAATAGTTCAGCAAAACAGTTTTTGGCAGTGGCTATTTCTCGCTTTATGGTTGCTGACCTCACTCGCTTGGTTTGTCTCAGCTAAATGGTCTTTTAAAGCGAAACAGAAGTTTGATAATAAGAATACAGACGTTAATAGTGCATATCTTGCATTATTAGCGGCATGTAAACAAAATGATGGTGAGGCAGCATTAGCTAACTTACTGCCTTGGGCACAATCACAGTCATCAGACAACAAAGACAAAGCCTCGTTAACGACCTTAGATTCTCTACACGGTTATTTTAACGACAAAGCCCTTTCTGAGGCTATCATTGCCTTACAACAAAGTTACTATGGTAAACAACCAAGCCCATGGGTAGGCCAAAGCTTACTTAACGCAGTACAAACTTTGCATAAAAAACATCATCATAAATCATCAAGCACTAAGGTGACCATTAACCCATAAGTAATTAAATCGTCACTCAATGGGGAAAGAGAAATCAAACTATGCAGACAAAATGATGTTCCGTTTCAGTGAACATCATTGGTCTGCAATCCCCTTAGACAAAAGCCATTAAAATCTCCTCTGTCGACAACCCAAATCAAAAAAATATAAATCAGAATATAATTTCTGTTAACTATCAATTAGTAATTCACGCTATAGTTAACATATCTAAAAATTTGCATCAGTGTGAAATAGAATGACAAAGCCTCAGGTCTCTTACAACATGGCGACAAAACAAGTTAGATACGAAGCACTCGTTAAAGCATTACATGCCGATTTATATCGGTATGGTTACTGGCTATGCCATGACAAGCATATTGCTGAAGACTTAGTGCAAGAAACATTTTTACGTGCATGGCGCGCGCTTGACTCATTGAAAGATGAAAAGGCAGCAAAGTCATGGTTAATTACGATTCTTCGCAGAGAAAATGCCCGCCGATTTGAGCGTAAGCGTTTTGAAATGAGCGAATATGAAGAGGCGACAATTACCGATGTAAAAGCAACGAGTAATGAACAAGAAATTGAAAACTATTGGTTACGCGAAAAAATCGCTCAAATGCCGGAAGAGTACCGAGAGCCGCTAGTTTTACAGGTTATTGGAGGTTTCAGTGGTGAAGAAATCGCTAACATTTTGTCATTAAATAAAAATACCGTTATGACACGATTATTTCGTGCTCGCAATCAATTAAAAGAGGCCGTAGACGACGAGCCAAAATTAAGAGGTCTACACAATGGATGATTTGCAATTTAGACGTAGCATATTAGCAGATCCAAAAAGTCGTGATGATGCAACAAATGAAGCCATCAAAAACGACGCAGCGAAACAAAAGTTTGCACACGATGTTTCTGCATTAGATGATAAAATTGCGCAAGCAATGAACATTCCCGTACCTGATGGTTTATACGATAATTTAATCTTACGCCAAACAATGGCCAGCCATCAGCAGCAAAAAAGAACAACACGTGTACGTTTAGCGATGGCAGCTTCTGTGGCATTTGTTATGGGCTTAACCGTTAACTTTATGATGTTTTCTAGCACNTATAAAAATTTAGGTGACTATGCCATTGCTCATGTTAATCATGAAGCCGCTCATTTTTCAAANGATGGTCAGCCAACAGTAACATTGGCGTCATTAAACGAAAAAATGNCCAAATTTAAGGGCAGNTTTAGTAGTACCTTAGGTAAGCTAATGTTTGCTGATTATTGCCGTTTTGATGGCAGTATGAGCCTGCATTTAGTGTTTCAAGGCCAATCAAGTCCGGTCAATATTTTCATTTTGCCTGATGATAAAGATATTAAATTCATTGCTGATTTTGCCAACGACAAGTTACAAGGTCAGTCTTCGAACTTTAATCATTCTAATATCGTTGTTGTTGGTGATAAGAATGAACCGATACAGCAGTGGCAAGAACGCGTTAAGCAAAATATTACTTGGTCAATTTAGACTAATTAGCATCAAATCCTGTGCATTATTTATTCTCCCTGTGACTATCACACAGGGAGAATTCAAAGAAGGCTAAAGGAAAAANCCCCTTCTTTTACTTTCTTTCCTNCCTGTGAAAATAAAAAATATTGCACAAGGANAAGCCAAAGAGAAAATCAAAAGCACTAAAAAAGTCGTTAATGATTTCATTAACGACTTTGTTTATTTTTCAAAAATGCTGTACAGCTTATGATGACAGCAACCGAAGTTATATTTTCGATTGGTTTTTATATTTACTCATGCTTGTTCGCTAATGTTTAGCAGCAACCTGATCAAACACAGCCTCTAGTTCTGGTTGCTCTTTCGGTGTTAATCGGCTCACTACCACAATAGCAATACTTGCCATAATAAAACCAGGTACTATCTCATACATCACCGAGCTCAAAGACTCGCCATTAATTGTTATTGGCGCATATATCCACACTAATACAGTAAAGGCTCCGGTTAACATACCGGCTAATGCACCGTGTCTGTTCATCTTNTTCCAGTACAAACTCATAATAACCAATGGACCAAACGCCGCACCAAAACCGGCCCAGGCATTGCTGACTAAGGTTAAAATTGAGCTGTTTCGATCATAAGCAAGAAACACAGCCACAAGCGCAACTAAAGCGACAGATAAGCGACCAACGAATACTAATTGTTTTTCACTGGCATTTTTGTTCAAAAACGCTTGGTAAAAGTCACCAGTTAATGAACTCGAGGTCACCAATAATTGCGAGGAAATCGTACTCATAATTGCCGCTAATATCGCTGCCAATAAGAAGCCAGCAATAAGTGGATGAAAAAGCACTTGTCCCAATAAAATAAATATCGTCTCTGAATCATCGATTTTCATCCCTGTTTTCGCTACATAAGCCACGCCAGCAAAACCGGTAGCCATAGCGCCAAACAAAGATACTATCATCCAGCTCATGCCTATTCTTCTTGCTTTTGGCAAGTCATCAACAGAACGAATAGCCATAAAACGAACAATAATATGCGGCTGGCCAAAGTAACCCAAACCCCACGCCAAAGCAGAAATGATCGCAATAATACTCACACCACTAAATAAGTTCAAAAACTCAGGGTTTATCTGCTCAATCGTATCTAGCATAGTTGCAGTGCCGCCAACNTTGGTAACAGCAACAATAGGGACTAAAACAAGGGCGAGAAACATAATACAGCCTTGAACAAAGTCAGTTAAGCTCACCGCTAAAAAGCCACCAAACAACGTATAAAGCACCACCACACCAGCAGTAATATACAAACCAACTTCATAGCTTAAACCAAACGAGCTTTCAAAGAGTTTACCGCCAGCAACAATGCCTGACGACGTGTATAAGGTAAAAAATAGAATAATGACAACAGAGGAAGTAATTCGCAATGCACGGGATTTATCAGCAAAACGATTTTCAAAAAAATCAGGCAGAGTAATAGAATCATTTGCCAGTTCAGTATAGGTTCTTAACCTTGGCGCGACAATAAGGTAGTTTAAATATGCCCCCAAGATCAAACCAAAAGAGATCCAAGCACTACTTAACCCCACAGCAAACATTAGTCCTGGCACCCCCATAAGCATCCAACCGCTCATATCCGAGGCGCCAGCAGAAAGCGCTGTTACCCCTGGGCCCAAACTACGTCCTCCTAACATAAAGCCAGAAACATCACTGGTTGACTTTCTATAGGCGTATATACCTATTCCTAACATAACAATAAAATAAAGTGCCAATGAAATCATTGTTCCTACTGCCATTTAACCTCCAAAAAAATTAGACTAATCAGACTGATTTATTGTGCAACCTAACATGTTAATGACGAGCATAGAACAAGTAAAATTTGTTAAACATCGTTATTTCATACTAAATTTAATTTTCGTCATCACCCGTTTACCACTGGGTGAATAAAAGAAGAGCTCTGAACTTTATCGCTAGTGTTACTGCGTTTGATATAAAAAAGCATTATTTGCTATTTTATCAACCAAAATCGTAGACAAATTAAAACTCAAATTGAAGCTTTACACCCTCTACTATAAAATTCTACTCTCGTTAGCTGCCAACAATAAATTGTTTGTCTGCCATTGATTTGTTCAAAAAAAAAGCACATTGCTATTCAATTAAACATGAACCGGAACATTATGTTAAGTAAATGGTTAATTACCATGCTTTTTCATAAGTGTTCCCATTTATTTGTGTTATAAATAAGATTGTAACGAGTAAATTACTTTTACTGGTTGATAATAACAATAATAATAAGTTTATGTATTATAAAATCAGATTAATCGGGAATTTGTATGTATTTCTACGCTGCTAGGCAACCTATTTTAGATAAAGAAAAAAAGCTCTTTGCCTATGAACTATTGTTTCGTGACAGTATCGATAATATTTTTCCCGACATTGACGCTGACGAAGCAACCACTAAAATGATCGAAGCGAGTAACTTTAATCTAGGCATCAGTGAATTTACCGGCAATAAGCCAGCTTTCATTAATTTCACCTTAGCAACACTGATCAAAGGGTACCCAGAAACCCTGACACCTGAAGAAGTTGTTGTCGAAATTTTGGAAACAGTAAAACCAGGTAAAAAGCTATTAGCAATCTGTAAGAATTTACATGACAAAGGTTATACCATAGCCCTAGATGATTATATTCATCAAGCTGTTTGGCAACACTTTTATCCGTTTATTCACATTATTAAAATCGACTGGCAAGTCACGTCCTTAGAAACTATAAAAGCAGTAAAATTTGCTATTAAAAATTTCCCTCATATCAAATTGCTAGCGGAAAAGGTCGAAACTTATGAAGAATATAACCAAGCATTAGCGTTAGATTTTGAGCTCTTTCAAGGTTTCTTTTTCGCAAAACCAGAAATGGTAAAAACTAAAAGCCTATCCCCATCACAAATGGCAATGGCAGAATTGCTTTATGAAACATCAAAAAAAGATCTAGACCTCGCAAGTATCACCTCAGTTTTTGAGCGTGACGTAACCTTATCGTATAAATTATTGCGTTACGCAAACTCAGCAATTTTCAAACGACGCAATGAAATAGCAACCATTAAGCAAGCATTGGTTACACTAGGCTCAGGGGAATTAAAACGCTTTTTGGGCTTAATGTTTGCGTCTAATATTAATCCGGATAAGCCATCAGAGCTTATCAACGCAGCCATGGTACGTGCAAAATTTTGTGAACTAATGGCCAGTGATGTTAAACCGCCAATAGATAATTCTATCGCATTTTTAACCGGTTTATTGTCATTAATTGACGCCATTGTTGATGAAGAGCTAGCAAGTATTCTCTCGAAGTTGCCTTTAGCACAAGAAATAAAAGACAGCTTGTTAACGCGTAAAGGCTCAATGGCGGCACTCATTATGCTATTAGAGTTTATTGAGCGAGCAGAGTGGTCAAAAACCACCACGGTTATAGAAACCCTTGGCTTAGAAAAAGCTAAGGTCATAAAAAATTACAATGAAGCTATTGCTTGGGCTGATGAACAATCAAGCACTAAAAGCTAATAGTAACTATCGGCTTGGGTATTACTAAAACCAAAATATAAAGCCTAGGATATTCTAAGCTTTATATTAGGGGAGCGGTAAGCATTACGAATATTGTTCAGCAATCCAATTTTGATATGAGCCATCCATCACACTTTGCCACCATGCTTCATTGTTCAAATACCAAGCCACCGTTTTAGCAATACCNCTATCAAATGACTCTTTCGGCTGATAACCCAACTCATTATTGGTTTTAGTCGCGTCAATAGCATAACGGCGATCGTGGCCAAGTCGGTCTTTAACATAACTAATCAGTGATTCAGTGTTTTGCGCCATCGCCGCTTTAGCCGCGGGAAAACGAGTAGCTAAAGCTTTGTTTTTTACAAACTCTTGTTCAACCAATTTTGAAATGGTCTTAACAATATCAATATTGGCCCATTCATTATCACCACCAATATTATAGTTTTCGCCAATGCGACCATTTTGTAATACTAAATCAATACCATAAGCGTGGTCTTCTACATATAACCAATCACGTATTTGCTGACCATCACCGTATATTGGTAAGGCTTTATCATGCAAAATATTAGTAATAACCAATGGAATTAATTTCTCTGGAAAATGAAACGGGCCGTAGTTGTTTGAGCAGTTACTAGTCGTCACATTTAAACCATAAGTATGATGATAAGCACGTACTAAATGGTCACTAGCCGCTTTACTGGCAGAATAAGGTGAATTAGGCGCATAAGCAGTATCTTCGGTAAAAGCAGGATCGGTAGCTGATAACGTACCGTACACTTCATCCGTTGAAACATGATGAAAACGATGTCCTTCAAGCACACTTTCACCATCTAGCCAGACTTTTTTTGCCGCTTTCAGCAAACTATAGGTACCGATAATATTAGTTTCAATAAAGGCATCAGGTCCAGTAATTGAGCGGTCTACATGTGATTCAGCAGCAAAGTGCACTAAGGTATCAATACTGTGTTCAAGTAATAATGTTTCAATTAATGCTTGCTCACAAATATTACCATGGACAAAAGTAAAGTTAGTTTTATCTTTTACATTGTCTAAGTTAGCAATGTTACCCGCATAGGTCAGTGCATCAAGCACCACCACTTGGTCACTTGGATATTTAGCCATCCAATAATGCACAAAGTTAGCGCCAATAAAACCCGCCCCACCCGTAACTAATAATTTTTTCATAATAATCTCTAATTAATAAACTTGGCTAACTCGGCTTTACTAAGCTTCACGTTCGGCCTTTAACGCTATCATCATAACTCTTAATTGTGTTTGCCAATGCATTAACGAAAGCTCCGGTAAGGCATTAACTAGGCTAGACTTATCTAGCACACTATAAGGTGGACGTTTAGCGGCTGTAGGGTATTGCGCAGTAGTTATCGGCTTAAGGGGTATTTTTGTATCCAACAAGCCAAGCTCTAAAGCAATATTCTGAATAGCTACAGCAAAGTCAAACCAGCTAGCAACACCGGTATCAGTATAATGATGAATACCAGTAACTTGCTGAGCTATACTAGCAATACAGGCTTTTGCTAAGCCTTGAGCATAAGTGGGCGTGCCAATTTGGTCACTGATAACACCCAAATCGGGTTTAGTCGCCATTAAATTCAGCATAGTTTTTACAAAGTTATTGCCATGCGTTGAATATACCCAAGATGTGCGAACAATAGTGCTATGTTTGGGGTAAATATCGGCAATTAACTGCTCTCCTTGCGCTTTACTCGCACCATAAACACCTAATGGATTTATTTCATCACTGGGTAAATAGGGTGAGCCTTTGTCACCATGAAAAACAAAATCGGTTGAAATATGCACAAATGGCACAACTAAGCACTTACATGCTTGCGCTAAGTGCCCGACCGCTTCCGTATTTAATAAGTAGGCGTTTTCTCTATCACTTTCAGCTTTATCTACCGCGGTATAAGCAGAGGCATTAATAACAGCAGTAGCTTTGTGCTGTTTTAACGTCTTAACTAATGCAGCAACATCTTGTAAGTCAATATCATCGCGTCCAAGGCATACAACAGCTTGTGAAGGTGTCGACAGCTGAGCTAATTCCCAAGCAAGTTGACCAGATTTACCAATAACGATTATTGTCATTTTCTTATTATCTATCATCATTTATCTATTATCTATTTATTGATAAAGCAGAGCACTAGAACGTAGGCGCATCTTTGAATAACAGGCCCACTTCATCTTTTGCTGATAATGAAGGTTTTTTGCCGTCAACTAAAGGCCACTGAATATTTAACGCCGGATCATTCCATAATAATGACACTTCATGCTCAGGCGCATAATAATCAGTACATTTATAAACAAACTCTGCCGACTCACTCATGACATAGAAACCATGCGCAAAACCTTCAGGCACCCATAACTGACGTTTATTCTCACCAGAAAGTACCACGCCAACATGTTGNCCATAAGTAGGTGATGATTGGCGCATATCAACGGCCACATCATAAACTTCGCCAGANGTNACNCGAACTAATTTACCTTGGGTGTTTTTCAATTGATAATGCAAACCACGTAAAATACCATGACTTGATTTACTGTGATTATCTTGCACAAAGCTATACTCTGCACAGTGACTAGTGAATTCATCAACGCGAAAGGTTTCCATAAAAAAACCACGTTCATCACCAAATACATTCGGCTCGATTATTTTAACATCCTCAATAGCGGTATCAATGTATTGCATCAAAACACTCGCTCTTCAATCAATTTTATTAAATATTCACCGTAACCACTTTTAAGTAACGGCTGAGCAATTTCACGCAGCTTCTCTTCACTTAACCAACCATTACGATAAGCCACTTCTTCTGGGCAATTAACTTTTAGCCCTTGACGTTTATCAATAGTGGCTATAAATTGTGCTGCTGCCAGCAAATCATCATGCGTGCCGGTATCAAGCCAAGCCGTACCACGGCCCATAATTTCAACTTTTAATTCGCCAGCTTTTAAATACTGATCAATAACATCTGTTATCTCTAATTCTCCACGTGCTGAAGGCTTAACATTTTTAGCGTATTCAACCACACGCGAGTCAAAAAAGTATAACCCTGGTACTGCATAGTTAGATTTAGGCTCTAGAGGTTTTTCTTCTATCGAAATAGCAGTTCCAGCAGAATCAAACTCAACTACGCCGTAACTTTTAGGATTTGAAACATGATAACCAAAAACCGTGCCGCCGGTTATTTGCGTATTAGCATTTTGCAGTGACTTAACCAGATCATGGCCATAAAACATGTTATCGCCAAGTACTAATGCCGCAGGTGCACCATCAAGAAATTCTTCTGCTAAGATAAAAGCTTGTGCTAAACCATCAGGACTAGGTTGTTCTTTATAGGAGATTGACACACCAAAATTATCACCATTGCCGAGCAAATCCTCAAAGCGATGAATTTCTTCCGGCGTAGATATAATCAAGACCTCTCGGATCCCAGCTTGCATTAATGTTGCAAGTGGATAATAAACCATAGGTTTATCATAAACGGGCATCAACTGCTTACTCACTACTTTGGTTAATGGATAAAGACGAGTACCACTACCACCGGCTAAAATAATTCCTTTGTGCATTCAATTCTCCTATTTTAAAAGCTTAATTGCGCTTGTCTACGGCCAAATATACGATTTACTAAACCATTAATTATTCAAAACCATTAGGGTTTTGTGACTGCCAGCGCCACGTATCAGTAATCATAGTCGCTAAATCACGCTGTGCATGCCAGTTTAAGAGCTTATTGGCGACTTTCGCATCAGCATAAACAGTGGCGATATCGCCAGCACGACGTGGCACTATTTTAAAGGGAATATCTTGGCCTGAAATTTCTTTGAAGGTATTAACAATTTCTAGTACCGACGTACCATTACCTGTGCCCAAGTTAATCGCTACACAGCCTTTAATTTCGTTAAGTTTTTCTAATGCTTTAACATGACCTTGGGCTAAATCAACAACATGAATGTAGTCTCTAACACCAGTGCCATCGGCAGTTGGGTAATCATCACCAAAAACTTGTAACTGTGCTAAGCGGCCAACGGCAACTTGTGAAACATATGGCAGTAAATTATTAGGAATACCATTCGGATTTTCGCCAATTAAGCCTGACTCATGTGCGCCAATTGGGTTAAAGTAACGTAAACAGGCAATAGACCATTCGGCATCACTTTTTGCTAAATCAAAGAGTATATTTTCGATCATTAATTTGGTTTGACCATAAGGGTTGGTCGCAGAGGTAGGCATAGTCTCATCAAGTGGTGACGGATTGCTTTCACCATAAACAGTAGCTGACGAACTAAAAACTAAGTTTTTAACGCCATGTTCAGCCATAACTTGTAGCAAGGTTACTGAGCCCGAGACATTATTATGATAGTAACTTAATGGCATAGTACTAGACTCACCTACCGCTTTTAGGCCGGCAAAGTGAACTACCGCATCAATGTCATGTTCGGAGAATACTTGCTGCATCGCAACTCGATCACAAATATCAGCTTCAATAAAAGTGACTGTTTTACCGCTAATTTGCTTTATCCGATCGAGTACTAAGGTTGAAGAGTTTGCCAGGTTGTCGACAATGATAATATCTTTATCTAAAGCTAATAATTCCACAACCGTGTGGCTACCAATAAAACCGGTACCGCCAGTGATCAACAAACTCATCTAAAAATCCTTATAAATATCAAAATTTAATTTATCTTATTCTCAGATGCGAATTACATAGGGAAATGCTGATAAATTATTCTTGATAATATTTTGACACTATCTCGATGAACTTGCCAAGTTTTTCTGGCGCAAGCTGATTTATACCTGCCGCGGCAGCTCTGCCACCACCGGTTGCAAATTGCACACAAATATCACCGGCACCTTGCTTGTTATTCAATGGTGCGCGCAGGCTAACTAAATAGCTTTTATCCGCATTTAAAGTTAACACCGCATGCGCTTTATTGGCCGATCTATTGGCCAATTCATTACCAAAAACACCACTAACCCGTCTCGACCAAGATGCGTTCTCTAACTCAATAATTTGCAGCACATCGCTATCATGCAAAACGTGTGCGTTATTCGCTTGTTGCATATCTGCGTTGTAGGCTTGTTCTAGCTGGCTGAATATTGAATTTGGTTCGGCGATTAAAGTGAATGGATCAGCATAACTCAGTAGTTTTTTAAACAGCTGCTCTGGAGCAAAGTGCAAATCTGCAATTGAACGACCATAGCCATTGTAATTAATATAAATACCTAAGGCTTTAAGCTGTGCTTGCTCAGTGCTAGATAAACCTTGCTGCACTGACAGCTGCTCAGCTGCTTGTAGCATATTATCACCAAAAGCGGCGACAATTGCCCACAAGACAAAACGCCCAGCTAAATGCTGATTAACCAGTAAACTTGTACAGGTATTAGCATCAGTATCAACAATGGCTTTTAGGTGCTTTGACTGAGGAATAGTACCCGCACGGTGGTGGTCAACGTAAAACACGTCAACATTATTATCGAGTANNTTNGTCAGCGCTTGATGATTTTTTTCCATCGAAATATCAAGTACTGTCACCGNAGAGGCTTGTTCAACATCAACTTGCTGTAATAATTCGATATCACGTTTAACGCCGGTGATTAACGTCGAAGATTTTGGCTCAGCTAATCGCAGTTGTAAAAGTGCAATAATACCGTCGGCATCGCCATTAAAAACATCAAAATGCATGAAAAATCCTAAATAAATTATTAGCTGTCAGT
>JGI24724J26744_10001760_pt1 | contig 14704 bp, 11 predicted proteins | sample Cruoilmetagenom7_FD_26744 | JGI IMG/M metagenome (IMG submission 26744)
GAACTGAAAGTAAATGCCAACATTATTAAAAAAGCCTATGAAACAGGAAGAACATATTCCGGCAACTTTAAAAAAACCATGAGAATTATTTTTTTTGATAGGAGATGTGTTTTTTTAGTTAACCTTTAATGAGTGGATGATCCATTTTTGATTTTTCTAGAATTTGTCATAATGAATCATTTCCGGTTCAACTCCAAGATCATCTAGCATATTTATTACAGCATCAATCATCATAGGTGGCCCGCACAGATAATATTTTATTTCAGAAGGGTCTTCGTGCTCAGCAAGATAACAGTCGTAAAGGCATTGGTGGATAAAGCCTGTTAAACCATCCCAGTGATCTTCAGGTTGGGGGTCGGAAAGGGCTACCTTATATATAAAGTTATCATTGTTTTCTTCCAGCTTTTTAAATTCATTATCAAAAAACATTTCCTGTCTGGATCGCGCTCCATACCAGAAAGATAATTTACGAGTTGTTTTTTTAACTTCAAGCTGATCAAAAATATGACTCCTCATGGGAGCCATACCTGCTCCACCGCCAACAAAGCAGGCCTCTCTGTCTGTCTTTTCCACAAAGAAATCGCCGTAAGGGCCTGATAAAGTTACCCTGTCTTCAGATTTTAGATTGAAAATATATGATGATCCTACACCTGGAGGAATTCCTGTGGACTTCGGTGGAGGAGTTGCAATTCTTATTGTAAATTCAATAATATTTTTTTCGGATGGAATATTGGCAATAGAGTATGCACGAAACACTTCTTCTGTTGATTTTGAAACCAGATTGAAAAAACCAAATTTTTCCCAGTCACTTTTATATTCATCTTCAACATCAAATTCCTTGTAGGAAAGCTTATATTGCGGAATATCAATCTGCATGTAGCTGCCCGCTTTCAAAGCAATTTTTTGTCCAGGATCAAGGCGCAACACAGTGTGTTTTATAAAAGTTGCCACATTTTTATTTGATACTACTTTGGCATAATACCTTTTAATGGAAAATATTTCAGCAGGAATTGTTATCTTCATGTCATCTTTTACTTTGACCTGACATGCCATACGAACATCATTTTTTTTCTCTTTGTATGAAAGATGCGCAAACTCTGTGGGAAGAACATCACCTCCTCCTTCTTTTACAAAACATTTACACATGCCGCATGATCCCTTACCGCCGCATGCAGATGGTAGTAATATACTGTTCTGGGAAAGTGCGGCCAAAAGCGTAGTACCGTTTTGCGTATAAATTTTTTTTTCTGAATCGTCGTTGATTATAATCGATGCTTTCTCATCTCTTATAAGCCACGTTTCAAGTAGAAGAAGCATTATAACAAGAAATATGATAACAGATAAAAAAACTGTAACCCCTGTAATATAAATCAAAACGGTCTCCTGTTGTAAAAATAAACCTTTTTAAATATTTTTTTATTCCTGTAACTTCCATGTTGAAACAATTAAGGATAGCTTAAAATCAGGAGTAATAAGAATATAGCGTTTTTAAGTTTACAGTGTGATGCCTGAAAAAAGCATAAAAGACATGGCAATAAGCCCTGTTACGATCATTGAAATACCAAAACCGTCAAGTCCTGCCGGGACATTTGCATATCGCAGTTTTTTTCTTACAGCAGCCATTGTCACAATTGCCAGCATCCATCCCAGCCCTGATCCTGCGCCAAACACAAGTGATTCAACAAATGAATAGTGTCTTTCCACCATAAATAAAGAGGTGCCTAAAATAGCGCAGTTTACAGCAATAAGGGGAAGAAAAACGCCCAGTGCAGTATAGAGAAATGGAGAAAATCTGTCGATTAACATTTCAACAGCCTGAACCATTGCTGCAATTACGGCAATAAACATGATAAATTTGAAAAAACTTAAATCAATCCCAGGAAAACCAGCCCATGAAAGCGCCCCAGGCGCAAGCAGAAAATGATAAAGCAGCCAGTTTGCAGGTGTTGTAATTGCAAGTACAAAAACAACAGCCATGCCAAGACCTATTGCTGTATTTATGTTTTTTGAGACTGCAAGAAAAGAACACATTCCGAGAAAATATGACAAAAGGATGTTTCCCACAAAAACTGAATTAACAGTTATACTTAAAAGATTTTCCATAATCTGTTTCCATTTATCAAAAAAGATAAATTGCTTATTATCTGCTAAGACTTTTTTGCAGCCAGGCAATAAGGCCTATAACGATAAAAGCACCTGGAGCAAGAACCATTATGCCCATATTCTGATATCCTGCTTCATACACAAAATCTGGTATAACAGTAATGCCCACGATTTTTCCGGCACCGAAAAACTCACGAATAAAAGCAACCACAACAAGGATTAATCCGTAACCCAAACCATTTGCCACACCGTCAACAAACGATTCAAATGGCCGGTTTTTAAGTGCAAAAGATTCAGCTCTTCCCATTACAATACAGTTTGTTATTATAAGCCCGACAAACACTGAAAGCTGTTTGCTTATATCATATAAATAAGCTTTCAGGAATTGATCTATCAGGATGACAAGTGTTGCAATTATTGTAAGCTCAGCTATTATTCTTATATTTCTTGGAATCATATTGCGAAGACTTGAAATGATAAGGCTTGAAAATGCAAGAACAAAGGTAAGAGATAACCCCATTACAACAGCTGTTTTCATTTGAACGGTAACAGCAAGGGCAGAACAGATACCTAAAATTTGTTTGGAAACAGGATTATTGGTAAAAATCCCATTGGATATTATTTTGCGATATTTTTCTGTTAAAACTGCCATCTGTTTTTCCTTAATTTAAGCCTGATGAATCAAAAATTATTCCATGCAATATTTTAAGCCCCCTGTTGGAGAAATATTTTGTCCACACTTATCTAATTTGACAGCCTGTTTTTAATAAGGCCACTTCTGAATCTGATGGAAACAGGCTCATATTCCAATAGTATGTTTTTTAAACCTTTTGTCAGAAATTTACCTGTAAGGGTTGCCCCGCTTATACCATCCACATAGTTGTCTTCACCTTTTTTCGGTGCATTTCCCTTGGCAATAACTATGGAAACAAAATTGTTTTCTTTGTCTACTATTTTTTTCCCTGCAAAATTTTTTCTAAACCATCTGCTTTCTATTTCTCCGCCAAGGCCTGGAGTTTCAGAATGGCTGTAAACAGTAAACCCTGTCACAGTTGATCCATCATTTTTTAGAGCAAGGTATCCAAGAATCTTCCCCCACAATCCCCTTGAGTCAATGGGAAGTATATATGATTCTATAATACCATCTTTTATATGGAGATAAATTTTTAAAAGTTTTTGATTACTGTTTTCTTTGATAAGCAGATGACCTGAAGGATCAATAAAATAGCTTTTTATCTTTTTTTTAAATATAGATTCAATCAGCTGATGGTTATAGTAATCATCTTCTTTTATAAGACCTGCTGATTTCAAAATATTTGTCTGACGGTCAACAAGTAAGTTTTTTTGCTGTCGCCCTTTCAGGCCATTTGATGCTGCAATCAGAATCAGACTGCAAACAAAGCATAAAACCAGAGCAAAAAGGATACTCCTGACTTTCCCGTTTTTATTTTCAGACATTTGCTATCCTGTTTTTTATTTTTATTTCAATAATAAAATGGTCAATAAGCGGGGCAAGCATATTCATAAAAAGTATTGAAAGCATTACACCTTCAGGATATGCAGGATTAAATACACGAATAACAACAACAAGCATCCCGGTTAAAAAACCATAAATCCACCTTGATAAATCCATTCCAGGAGCTGATACAGGGTCTGTGGCCATAAATGTTATGCCAAAGGCAAACCCTCCCATGACAAGGTGATAAAAAGGATTTAACCCATACCATGGTGAATTTTCCAGGGAAAAAGCAAAATTAAGAAAAAAGCCTGTTGCAAGCACACCAATGACACCACCTGCAATAATCCTGTAATTTGCAATTCTTGTTACAACAAGAATCAATGCGCCTGCAAGACAAAACAATGTAGATGTTTCTCCTATGCTGCCTGGATAAAGCCCATAAAAAAGAGTTGTAAAAAAATATCCGGCATCATTTAAAACAGCTTCTATGCTACCTGTTCCAACATCAGATAAAATAACAACAAGGGGAGTCGCAGCTGATATGGCGTCCACTGTAGTATTTCCCATATTTTGTGCAACAATCCAGATATTATCTCCAGACATGGACAAAGGATATGAAAAGAATAAAAAAGCCCGACCTGTGAGAGCAGGATTTAAAAAATTCCTGCCAGTACCTCCGAAAACTTCTTTACCAACAACAACACCAAAAGAGATGCCAAGGGCAACTTGCCACAGGGGTATGGAAGGAGGAAGCGTAAGGGAAAACAAAATACCTGTTACTAAAAATCCTTCGCTGATATTGTGCTTTTTTACCACAGCAAAGACAACCTCCCAAAAAAAACCCACTGCATATGAAACAAAAACAATTGGAATAACAGTAAAAGAGCCCGTGACAAAAGCATTTAAAAAAGATATCTCTTGCCCTGTTGCTAAAAGAGTATGGTACCCTGTATTATAAATGCCCCATAAAAAAGTTGGAAAAACAGCAATTACCACAAAACTCATAAACCTTTTCAAATCCAGACTATCACGCACATGGGGACATTGTGTGGTAACATCGCCTGGAATAAAAAAGAAAGTCTTTGTGGCATCAAAAAGGGGACTGAACTTTTCAAGCTTACCGTTTTCTTCAAAATGTTTTTTAACCGAATTTAAAATTATTTGAATAATATTCATGCTTGTCACTCACGTTAGATAATGCAAAAGATAGCAAGTCATTTAGATTTTATTTAAATAAGGTATCAAAAAAATCACAAAAATTTATGAATTCACATTAATTTTTTGCCTTGAACCTGAAGAAATTTTTCATTCTGTAACAGCCTGTCGAGCTTGCTTTAATATACTGCTAAGCTCAATTTTAGATGGACATACATAGGAGCAAAGGCCGCATTCAACACAATCAAGAAGGCCGTAGGAAAGCGCTTCATCAATTTCTCCACAAAGCACAGCTTTCATGGCAAACTGAGCAAGTATATCAACCGGGCATACATAAAAACATGAGCTGCAGTTTACACATGCCCGCTCTTCCCCGTGTTTACCACAATCTATTTTAAAAGGAGTTTGGGCGAAAACCGACAAAAAAGTTTTTGAATAACCTTGTTTATGAATTCCGGGCCTTATAAATCCAAAAAATTCTTCATTGTCTCCTTTGTCAAGCAGGGTAAGAGATGTTTCATAAAATCCCATAAATGAAGACAAATCTGTAGTATTCCCGCTGAATATTCCTCCGGATATATATCTTATTTTTTTTTTATTTTCAGATAAAGGCAGAATGTGTGAAATGGGTACACCTGCCCTGGTTTTAATATGCATAGTTTTTTCAGCAGCTGGTCCGCCAACACAAATGATCCTTTCAACAGGATATTCACCGTTTTTTAAAAAAAAGGCAATTAGACAAAGATCTTGAAAGTTTAAATACCATGCCAGGTTTTCATCTGCACTTTTTTTTGTGTGGAAAAGCATCACGCCAGGGTCGTCTGCTGGATATTTGCCTGAAACAGTATGAGTAATACAGGCTTTAAAATCTTTTAGAATGGTTTTATTTCTATCACTGGAATAAACAAAAACTTTTGCTGAGAGCTTTTCAAGTACTTTTAAACCATAATAAAAAAGATTGTTCTTATTTGCTAAACAGACATCTGGCAATGGATGAAAAGGTTCCATATTGCCGATACGGACAAAAATAGATGCACAAACAAGTTCAGGATCTGCAATATCACGAAATGGGAGTTGTCTTATAAATGGCCATAATCCACCTTCTAACAAAGCTGAAATCAATTGCTTTCTTTCGGTATTTTCTATCTCATCATCGGAAAAAACTTTGAAATTCTCACGTTTTTCCTCCTCATCAAGTTTGATAATAATTTCTCTGATCGCCCTTCTTTTACCAAAATTTATCTTTTCAATAACCCCTCCTCCAGGGGAAAGAAATTTTATCAGGGGATTTTTTTTATCTTCAAAAACAGGTGTTCCTATTTTTACTTTATCTCCAGGTTTTACTAAAAGTTTCGGCTTAACAAATGGAATTTTTGCAGGAAGCATCGCAACACAGGATGGATTTTCAATAGACATTATGCTCTTTTCAGGGCTGCCCCCTATTTTCAGATCAAACCCCTTTTTTATTCTAATTGATTTCATTTTTATCTGGCCCCTATGTCAAAACAACTCATTTGAAAAAGCCTTTTAACCCAAATTACCTTTTTAGGACAAAAAAGCTGTTATTTTATTTTTTTGTGGAGATAAAATGTTATCTGTTTGAGTACTTATTTCTCAACCATATTTATATTGCAGTTTACTATAAAGCAAGTATGTGTTGAAATGCATATTTAAAAGGATTATTGATTTTTTTTTAAGTCAGGATAATTTTTCTAAGCATATAAGGCAAAATCCCACCATTTTTAAAATATGCCATTTCCATTTTTGAATCCAGCCGGACTTTTACATGGAAGATAGTTTTTTTGCCATTTTTTTTCTCAGCTTCAACTTTTAGTGTTTTGCCAGGAGTAATATCATTTATCCCGCTTATTGAATATTTCTCTTTACCATCAAGTCCTAAAGTTTCACTGTTTTCACTATTTTGAAACACCAGGGGTAAAACACCCATTCCCACAAGATTGCTTCTGTGTATTCTTTCAAATGATTCTGCAATTACAGCTTTTATTCCAAGAAGCATGGTGCCTTTTGCGGCCCAGTCCCTTGATGAACCTGTGCCATATTCCTTTCCTCCTATTATAATAAGAGGAGTATTTTCTTTGTTATATTCAACAGCCGCATCAAAAACAAACATCTCCTTTTGTTCAGGAAACTTTAATGTATAACTTCCTTCCTTGGGAAAGACAAGCTTGTTTTTAATTTTAATATTTCCAAATGTCCCCCGTGTCATCACATCGTTATTCCCTCTTCTTGAGCCATAGGAGTTAAAGCAANAAGGATCAACAAATCGTTTTTTCAGGTATTTTCCAGCAGGATATTTTTCAGGGATTGCCCCTGCCGGTGATATATGATCTGTTGTCACCGAATCTCCTAACAAAAGAAGCACCCTTGCGTTTTCAATATCTTCTATTTTGTCTGTCTCAAGAGTAAAATTTTCAAAATATGGAGGGTTCTTAATATATGTTGATTTGTTATTCCATTTAAAAGTTTCAGAGTAAGGTGCGCCAAGTTTTTGCCAGAGATAATCACCGTTAAAGATAGTTTTATAGTTTTCTTCATAAAGATCTGTTTTAACATGTTTTTTTACTATTGATTCTATCTTTTTCTTTTCAGGCCATATATCTTTTAAAAATACCGGCGTGCCATTTTGGTCAATGCCCAAAGGATCATTTTTAAAATCAATGTCCACCCGTCCAGCAAGAGCAAATGCAATCACCAGTATAGGAGACATAAGAAAATTTGCTCTTACTTTTTGATGAATTCTTGCTTCAAAATTTCTGTTGCCGGAAAGAACTGCAGCCACTGTAAGGTTTTTGTCTGAAATAATACTTTCTATACCAGGATCAAGCTGGCCGCTGTTTCCGATACATGTCGTACATCCAAAACCTGTGATATGAAAACCTAAAGCCTTAAGATATGGAAAAAGCCCTGAATTTTCAAGATACTTTTTTACAACTCTTGATCCTGGCGCTATTGATGTTTTGATAAAAGGTGATACACGTATTCCAGCTTCCACCGCTTTTTTTGCAAGGAGCCCGGCTCCAATCATGACATAGGGATTTGAGGTGTTTGTGCATGAAGTAATTGCTGCAATTACAATACTTCCATCCCTGATTTTTACTTTACTGCGATCTATACCAAAGTCCTTTGAACAATTGCTTGCAGGTTTAAAAAAACCTTCCCTGTAAACAGAACCATCTGAATTTTTATTTGATTTTTCAGCGCAATCAGATTTGCCTGATGTTCTGTTTTGATTATTTAAGAAAGTTTCAAATTTAAACTTGATATTTTTAAGAGCAATGTTGTCTTGTGGTCTTGCAGGTCCTGCAACAGAAGGTTCAACCTGTGCCAGGTCAAATTCAATTATTTTAGTATATTCAGGATCAGCATCATAGGTATAAAAAAGATTTAACTCTTTTGTGCAGGTTCTGACAATCTCAGCTGTTTTGCTGCGTCCTGTGAAACGCAAATAATCGATGGTCTTTTCATCCACAGGAAAAAAGCCCATTGTTGCCCCATATTCTGGTGCCATGTTTGCGATTGTCGCTCTATCTGCTATGCTTAACCCTTTAATTCCGGAACCGAAATATTCAACAAATTTTTCCACAACCTGATGCTTACGCAAAAGTTTGGTGAGACAAAGCACAATATCTGTGCCTGTAATGTTTTCTGCGGGTCTGCCCGTAATCTTTACACCGACAACTTCCGGTATAGCCATATAATATGGCTGTCCAAGCATAACAGCTTCTGCTTCTATACCTCCCACACCCCATCCCATGACACCGATCCCGTTTACCATTGTTGTGTGGGAATCTGTTCCCACCAGGGAATCGGGAAATGCTGTAGAAATACCATTAATATCTTTTGTAACTATCAGTCTGCTTAAGTATTCAAGATTTATCTGATGGCAGATACCTGAATTTGGAGGCACAACCTTTAAATTATCAAAACTTTTCTGAGCCCATTTCAACAGTGCATAACGTTCGTTGTTTCGCTTATATTCAATTACCACATTTTTATTAAGTGAATTTTCACACCCAAAATAATCAACTTGAACTGAATGGTCTATTATAAGTTCTGTGGGCACCATCGGATTAATTATTCCCTGATTTTTGGCAAATTTTGCTACAGCATCACGCATGGAAGCAAGGTCAACTATAGCTGGAACCCCTGTAAAATCCTGCATAAGAACCCGCGCCGGATGAAATGGTATATCAACGGGTTTTTCATATCTGCCTTTCCACATAGCTATATTTCTAACATCTTGTTCACAAACAACCCTGCCATCCATGTTTCTTAAAATATTTTCCACAAGAATCCTTATGGAAAAAGGAAGTCGGTTGATTTTAGCAAAACCATTTTCTTCAAGAAAATTGATATTATATACATTCAATTCTCTGTTTCCGACTTTAAGCACCTTTAGAAAATCTTTTTTATTCATAAAAATATCACTATTTAAAAAAAGGCATATATTTGGTTATGAACTATCTTTCAGCAGCAGGCACATACACACATTCATCTGGACCACAGTAATTTCCTGTATACTCAGCTTTAGGACGGTAAAGCACAGCCTTGGGAGCAGCTTCTGCAAACTGCTCTTCAAGCACATGGGCAGCCCAACCTGCTATTCTTGACATAGCAAAAACCGGAGTAAAAAGGTCAATGGGAATTCCCATATAATAATATAAAGAAGCGCTGTAGAAATCCACGTTTACAAAAATATCCATATTTTTTTTTGCTTTGAATAAGGTTTTTGCCTTTTCTTCAAGACTTTTTGATATATCATACCATCTTGTATCGCCTATGCGCTCACCCATTTTTTTTGACATGGGAGCAAGAATAAGTGCCCTTGGGTCATCAACTTTATATACAGCATGACCTAGCCCCATTACTTTTCTGCCTTTGTCCAGCTCTTTATTTATGTAACTTTCAACAGCTTCAACCGAGTTTATCTCTTTTAACATACGCATTACGCGGGAATTTGCGCCTCCATGAAGCTCTCCTGACAAAGAGCCCACAGCTCCTGCGACAGCCGCATACATATGCGCCTTTGTTGAGGCTATCTGCCGTGCTGTAAAGGTGGATGCATTAAAAGAGTGTTCTGCGTGCAGGACAAGGCATGTGTTAAAAAAACCTGTAAGTTCATCATCGGGCTTTTCTTCATTGATCATATATAAGAAATTAGCAGCATGACTTAAATCTGGCAGCGGTTCGATAATTTTTTTCCCATTTCTTATACGTTCCCAGGCAGCAACGATGGTGGGTATTTTTGCGATAAGATTAATGGCCATTCTGATATTAGAATCTTGACTGAAAAGCATTGTGTCAGAGTCATGATTTGCTATCATTGATATAGATGCCTGCAAAATATCCATGGGAAGTGCTTTTTTAGGTCTTGTTTCCATTGCTTTTATTAATTCATCAGGAAGCGTCCTTAAATCTGCAAGCTGGTTTCTAAAAGAACTAAGTTCCTTTGCAGATGGAAGGCGCTCAAAAAGAAGGAGGTAAATAACTTCCTCAAAAGTCGTATTTTCAGCTAAATCAGTAACACGAAACCCCCTGTATATAAGNTTGCCTTCTTCCCCGTTAACAGAGCAGATCTTTGAACTTGCAACAACAATTCCCCTTAGCCCTGTATCCTTAATATNTGTTTTTTTATTCATATTATTAGCCCCATGTGACATAGAAAGTATCTGACTTTTTGTTTGATCAAATTATGCAGGTTGAGTTAAATAGTATCAAAAGTATAAAGTAAACTAAACACTACTCAAACTAAACCTGCAAAACCAGCCAGTATTATTTAGCTGTTAGTTTTAGCCTGTTTTTGAAAAAAAACTATTTTTAACAGCTAACATTTTTTGAGTACTGGCTTTTTTGTTAATCCAAAAAATCTGCTACATTCCCTGAGATGCAAGAAAATCATCATATTTCGTTTCTAAAACATTTTTATGTTTGGCTTCTTCTTGTGCAAGCACTTTGAATACTTTGCAAAGTTTTTCATCTTCTATTTGATCGCCGAGATTTTTGTAAAAATTATAAGCCTGCTCTTCTCTTTTCATTGCAAGCCTTAATAAATCAGGATAGCCCATGCCTTGCTTATATGTAATTTCAGTCATATAATCGCTTATTTTTAGATCAGTAACAGGCATAAGTTTATAGGTTGCAAGTTTTTTTTGGTCTTTTGAAAAACCTTTTAACATTGCCTGATGTTTGCGCTCTTCCACTTCAAAGTTTTCAAAAACTTCTTTAATGGCTGCAAAAGTTTCATCGTTTTTTGCCTTTTCATAGAATTCAGCAGCTTCCTTTTCTTTTTTATAAGCATAATTAATTATCTCTTCGACTGTCTGAAACTTCATAGTTGCCTCCTAAATCTGTTGCATTTTCCATTTTATATGGGATTAAATCTAAAACGTTACCTAAGGTTTTTTAAAAAAATAAGTTCACAAAATATGCGTCATCAATCAGGCTTCCATGACCATATTTTTAATTTTTCAGGAAATGCATACGGTTTGAATACGGATTCACCAAGAAGCAGCCTTATGCACTCCTGAATAGCTTCTGACATGGTGGGATGGGGATAAAGAGTACTTAGCATATCACGTATTTCTCCTGACTGGTGCATAAAAAGTGCAACAGCCATAATTGTATTTGAAACCTGGGGACCTGCAGCTCGCATGCCTAGTATTTTTGGCTTTTTTTCATCTGTTGATATTATTTTCACAAATCCTTTTAATGAACGCATTGCAATGGATCTTGGAAGCAAAGAATTTGAATAATAGGCAGCCCTGTATGCAATTTTCTTTTTTTGACACATTTTTTCACTCATCCCAACTGCTGCAACAGGGGGATTAAAAAACATTATAGTTGACATATCTTTATAGCTTAAAGGCTTAAGGGGTTTATCAAACATGGTCATAACCGCATGTCTTCCTTCCATTTCAGCAATATTTACAAGTGCAGGAAGGTGTGTAACATCGCCAGCTGCAAAAATATTGTCAATGACATTGCAATCCTTGTCAGTCTTGATCCTTCCTGATTTGTCAGGGATTATACCTGCATTTTCAAGATTCAGGCACGAAAGGTTAGGATCCCTGCCAATTGATATAAGAACAGCATCAACTTCACTGACATGGCAATGGCCATCTTCAAAACCAAGAACTACATCAAGGTGATCTGAATGCCTTGTAATCTCTTTTAAAACTGCTGAATGAAAAATTTCAACCCCGTTATTTTCAAGACATGAGCATACAAAATCACTTATATCACTATCTTCATAGGGAATAACTGTTTTTGCATGATCCACAAGATAAACCTTTGTGCGACCAAAGTTTGAAAAAATTGTTGCATACTCGCAGCCGACAATGCCAGCACCAATAATCATCAATCTTTTTGGAAATTTTTCAAGGTTCAATATTGAATCCGAACTGAATATTTTTTCATGGTCAAATTCAATGCCTGCAAAACTTCTTGGTTTTGATCCTGTTGCAATTATAAATTTTTCAGCTTCAAGAATATCTTCACAGCAAAGGTCAGATAAAATTTTCACTTTATTTTTTGACACAAAAGAGGCACATCCCTTTTTTAATATAATAGAACCTATCCCTTTCCATTCAGGGTGAGAAAAGGTTTCAATTTGAGAAAGCATCTGATACTGCTTTTCTTTAACAGCTGCCAGAACAGTATCTTTTACATCGCAATAGTCAAGTATAAGTTCAACAGCCCTATAGCCGCGGTCAGTTTTAGAAGCGATGGCAAAATCNTTTGAAAGTTCCCACATGGTTTTTGAAGCAAGGGCACCCCATCTGACTCCAGCTCCCCCAATTTCTTCACTTTCTATGATACAAACATTTTTGCCCAAATCAAAAGCTCTCATTGCTGCTGCAAAGCCACTTGTACCACATCCTATTACGCAAAGATCATATTTTACAAAATTATTTTTTCCCATCAATAAAATATATCCCTTTTAGCTTTGGATTTGTCATAATATCGTACTTTTTTTATGATGTGCTATTTCTGCATAACCTGCTTTTGTTAATTATATATTTAAACAATATCAATGCATAATAAATTTTTCATAAGAAATGCTGTTTAAAGCCTTGTTGAAACAAGTTCTGCAAATTCAGAGCATTTTACTTTTTTTGAATCTTCTATTTGTCTGGCAAGGTCATAAGTTACTGTTTTAAGTTTTATTACTTCCTGAACTGCTCTTCTGATTTTTGCAGCAACTTCACTCCAGTTAATATACTCAAACATCATTGCCCCTGAAAGTATCAGGGAAGTCGGGTTAACCTTATCTGCTCCTGCATATTTAGGCGCAGTTCCGTGGGTTGCTTCAAAAACAGCACACCTGTCACCCATATTTGCGCCTGGAGCCATGCCAAGACCACCAATCTGGGCAGCTAAAGCATCAGATATATAGTCCCCGTTAAGATTTGGTGTGGCAATAACCTGATACTCATCCGGTCTGAGAAGAACCTGCTGAAACAACATATCAGCAATTCTGTCTTTAATAATAACTTTTCCTGCAGGAACTTTTCCATTAAAATTTTTATAAAGAGCATCTTCTGTAATAACATGTTCTTTGAACTTTTCTATAGCAACTTTGTACCCCCACTTGCAAAAAGCCCCTTCTGTATACTTCATTATGTTACCTTTGTGCATCAGGGTGACACTTTCAAGGCCGTTTTCAATTGCATAATTGATTGCACGTGCAACAAGCCGTTTTGTATTTTTCTCACTGATGGGTTTTATTCCAATACCTGTATTTTCAGGTAAATTGATTTTCATCTTTTCTTTTAAAAACAGAGCCACAGTTAAAGCCTCTTTGCTGCCAGATTCCCACTCTATTCCTGCATAAAGATCTTCTATATTTTCTCTGAAAACAACCATATTAATTTTTTCAGGATTTTTCATGGGACTTGGAACAGTATCAATATATTTTACAGGTCTCACGCACGCATAAAGATCAAGGGCCTGGCGAATTCTCACATTAAGGCTTCTTACACCTTTACCCACAGGCGTTGTCAAAGGCCCTTTTATAGCTACAGTATGCTTTTTGATTGTTTCAACTGTTTGATCAGGCAACCAGCTGCCTTTCTTATCATATGCTTTTTCTCCAGCATACACTTCAAGCCACTTGATTTTCCTTATGCCTTTGTAGGCAACTTCAACAGCTCTGTCAAACACGCTGCGAGCTGCACTCCAAATATCAGGCCCTATTCCATCCCCTTCAATAAATGGAACAATAAGATGCTCTGGTACAAAAAAAGTGCCATCTTTATTATGTTTTATTTTATCGGCCTGTTTCATCTTCTCAATTTTCCTGATGTTTAAAAATCAATTTAGTTATTTTGCTCAGCCCGGAGCTTTTTTAGATGTTCCTGATATGAAAGGCGTGTTTTATCATGGAAAAATATCCCGGCATAAAAATTTGGATCCTCAGCAAGACGAACAGCAGCTTCATGATTTGTTACGTCATGGGTATCGCCTATAGAATAAAATTTTTTCATAAGAAAATCCCATGTGTTTACCTTGTCAAATGTAACACATGGTGAAATAAGATGAATAAAGCTGAAACCCTTATGGTTAATTGCTTTTTCAAAAATTTTTTTCATTCCTTCCACATCACCGGCAAATCCCCTTGCCACAAATGATGCACCATATGCAAGTGCAAGAGATACTGGTTTTAAAGGTGTATCAGGATTTCCCATGGTATGGGAATTTGTTTTTTGGCCAATAGGTGTTGTAGCAGATGATTGTCCTTTTGTAAGTCCGTACACAAAATTGTCAAAAAGAAAAACTGTTATATCAATGTTTTTCCGTGCGATATGCGGCAGATGTCCTCCGCCTATGCCAAGCATATCACCGTCTCCACCTATTGCAAAAACCGTCAATTGTTCGTTGGCAAGCTTCACACCGCTTGCAATGGGGACTGACCTGCCATGGAGTGTATGAAAACCATAAGCATTCATAAAGATAGGAAAACGCCCG